>Ga0163159_1003752_pt1 | contig 11267 bp, 8 predicted proteins | sample BioMet9_FD_108702 | JGI IMG/M metagenome (GOLD analysis project Ga0163159, IMG submission 108702) | Microbial communities from bioreactor (seeded with sewage sludge) at Lawrence Berkeley National Lab, California, USA - Biofuel... | ecosystem: Engineered > Bioreactor > Anaerobic > Unclassified ... | reverse complement strand
TTTACCGGTCTGCCTTTACCCTTTGATTTCTTTTCTTCCCGGATATCAATCCAGTTATTTTCGCGGAGATACCGCATTGCAACACTGACTTCAGGTTGTCTCAAGCCTGATACCATTTCAATGCTCTGAGACGAGATCTCTCTTCCTTTTGCAAGGCATGCAAGTGTTAGAGCGATTGGCCTGCTAACGTTAATTCTTCTAAATAGTTCTATCATTTCATGTTCGTTTGGTCCCATAGCTACTGGGATCTCTTCTTTTGTGTCCGAAATATCCATAACTGGACCACTTTCATCTACCATTTAATCACCCAAAGAACCATTATATAGTTGATTAATATAAATATTTACTTATGTATCTCATTTTAATATGCGCCACTAACTAAGAATTCTTCAAGTGCTTTTACTGTTCACTTATTCAAAATATGCCCAGATAATACTTTTTTCCCTTTTCGGCGCGGTTATAAACTCTTCTCTTCGTATTCTTTGACTTTAAAATCTTGTGACAGCTCCCGGCAATGAATTGACGGGAATCTACGGGATTTCAACCGATGCCATACTGCCCCAGGGCAATTGTTATTCCGGTTCTCGCCATCAACGTTCAAACTTTTACCTACAGAATTACTCTGTAGAACCTTATAGTTTAAGTCCAGTAGCAAAGTTAAACGGCTCTTGTAGCATTTCCAGCTTCCAAGACAAAACTTGACAATATATATAAACTTAATAATATCAATATATTATTTGAGTTGAAAACGTGATGCTGAGGAAGATTACGCATTCATCCCACTTTTGAAAACGCAGGGATTCTGCTTCGATGTTCTAAAAACTTGGCTCTTCGCTGTATAATATGGGTAAATTATTATATTAAAGATATAATATAAATAAGTATTATACTAGTTAGTATAAATAACTGCAGGAGTTTGATATCCCATTTGCGAAAAAACATATGAAATACCTTTGAATGTCAAAGACCCTTGGCAAATAACCAATACTGAATTTGATTTGAACTTGAAATGTAGTACCAACTTTAAAATAGTGATATGTTTTGTAGGCTTTAATCATATCGATTTTAAAAATTAAAAATTACTAAAAGTCATGTAAAATCGTTATTATTGAGACCATTTTTAGGTGTAATTAACAGTTGTACTATCTGTAGATATCGTTTTTACTCTATCTTTGAAATGTGAGTATAATGATAGTTTTAATTGGAGGAGTTTTGGATTTGAGAAAAAATGTAAAATTCTGCATGAACCTCACATTTCGACCCCTCTCAAAAGACACAACTTAATTCTTTTTATTCACGCAGTTTATTACTAATTTTACCCTTGATTCTATATAAATAGTTTAACTCTCCCCATGTGCCTATATAGACACCTAAATTTTCATTTGTTTTTATAAATTTAAACTTGATTTTTTTGAACGTTGTGGGATTCGAGCCAAAATCATTGATTTTGTTGAGCACATGCCCACATATGATTCAAGAAGTTTTTCAATTATTGCAAAAAACACCTTATTTTTGAAAGAGATGGCGGAATGTGAGATTTAATGTAAAAACATCAAAATATAAGAGGACATCTTCCTGATAGAAAGCTTGAGAGATAACTATACAAATCTTCCCAACCTATTTTTTTCGATGCAGCGTATCGTTCTCCATGTAGACATGGACTATTTTTTTGCAGCCATTGAAGAGCGGGAAAAACCTGACCTTCAGGGAAAAGCCATCGTAGTCTGCATGCTTTCCGGAAGAGGTGAGCTAAGTGGAGCTGTAAGTACCTGTAATTATACTGCACGAGAGTCAGGGATCAGGGCAGGAATGCCCTGTTCGAAGGCAAAAAAACTGAACCCTGAAGCTGTGTTCCTGCCTGCCCGAAAGGATTTTTATACTTCAATCTCGGATCGGGTTATGGAAATTCTCAGGAGTTATGCGGATGTCAGGGAGACAGGGGAAGCGTTTGAACAGATAAGCATAGACGAAGCCTTCCTGGAAATTACCGAAAAAACAGGTGGAGATTTTAACCTTGCCTTTGAGATTGGAACCCAGATTAAGAATGAAGTAAAAGATAAAGAGAAACTGACCTGTTCGGTTGGGGTAGGCCCTAATAAACTTATTGCCAAGATGTCATCCTCTGTCCAGAAACCAGATGGAATTACTGTTATAAGTCCGGATAAACTCGAAAACTTTCTCTGGCCTCTCAAGGTGTCCAAACTCTGGGGGATAGGAAATGTAACCGCAGGAAAGTTACAGGAAATGGGCATAGTCACAATAAAAGATCTTGCTGAACACGATGTTATTGACCTTATTTCAACTTTCGGGAAAACACGGGGGATCTGGCTTAAACAGGCTGCGTCAGGCATCGATGATTCTCCCCTGAAAGAAAGGGACGGCTCCGAGCAGATAGGGAGGATTGCAACCCTGCCTGAAGATACTCTCGACGTTGATCTTATCTCTCAGCTACTTGACAGACTGGCAGGGGATGTAATTTCAAAACTCGATTCAAGGGAGCTTTCCTTCAGGACTGTAACGATTACGGTCATAAATTCAAAGTTCAGGATGTACACTAAAAGCCGTACACTAAACCACCCGGCCTATTCAAAGGAAACTCTTCTCGAAGTGACTCACGAAATCCTTAATGAGTTCCTTTCGGAAAGCCGGACTGAGTTCAGGCGTGTAGGTGTCAGGGTAGGAGAACTTCAAAAAAGGATGGGACAGAAAAGCCTTTTTGATTATTAGTTTCACCCTTTTTGAGATTATCAAATTTGATTTGTTGAGTATCAAATTTGATTTGTTGAATATCAAATTTGATTTGTTGAGTATTGAGTTTGCCTTTTTGAAGTTTTACATTTCCCTCTATCTGAATTCTCACTTTTTCTTTTTGCAAAGTACTCCGTTTTAATTCGTGTAAATGTAAGAGTTTATGAAAGAGTTCAAATAAATTTAACAAGCGGGCAGACTTCAATACATGCTCCGCAGTGAATGCAGTTTTCTTTAATCCTTACTTTCTTTTCTTTCATTTCAATCGCATTATGCTCACAGTGGCCCACGCAAACTCCGCACCCCTGGCAGAGCAAAGCCCTTCTTACCGAGAGCTCAACACTTCTCATAAGCTTTTTTAGCTCTTTTTCGTCCTCACTTCTCCCATTAACATTCCCTGAGGCAAAAACCTGTGCCCTGGATTCTTTGAAAACGACGGACGCGGCTCCTTCTATGAAAGAAGCCTTTCCGATGGGTGAAAGCATCCCGCTTTCTTTAAGGGTTTCTATGTCAATTGCCTGCCCAAAGCTTCCGTCCGCAGATATTCCTCCTGCTTTGCAGGGCCTGTACCCTGTTGCTACTTCAAAATGAAGTTCTGTTGGGGCTTCCTGGGATGGGAGAAGAGAAATTCCTTTTTTCTCAGCAAGTTTCTGGAGAACACGAGGATACCGCTTATAGCGCCATAAACCGTACTTTACCCACTCAGGAGAAAGCCCCATTTTCTCGGCATAGGCAAGGAGATAGAAGTTCAGCTTTTTTGCAAGTTCGGGATGGCTTTCCTCAAGCTGGAAGAAATCTGCAAGAGAGGAAGACGGGCAGAGCCAGCACCCCATCCTGTCATATCCTTTTTCATAAGCCGGATTATAAGGAGCTTTTGTCCTGAAAAGGTAAAGCCAGACATGAAGAGCTGTCCATTCCTGTATAGGGGATGCTCCTACCTGGTTTCCCACCCAGGGATTTTTCCAGACTTTCTTGCTGATAGAACGGGCATGGGATTCATACTGGCGCTGTCCTATGAAACTAAGGCATCCTCCTTCGTAGTTCTCATCAATTAACCTGGTGATCGGCCCGAGTTTGCAGATCTTGCAGCACCAGCGTGTATCCATGGTAGGAGGGCCAAAAACACTTATTGAGTTCCAGAAAGCGTCTCCTGCACTTGAGCTCCTTAGTTTTTTCCCGTAGTGCTCTACAACCTGCTTGACGTTTTCAACGGTTTCCGGAAACTCAAGCCCGGTATCTGCAAACATAATCTCGTAATCGTCAAGACTTTCACTAACTAGCTGGAGCACAGCAAGGCTATCCTTTCCCCCAGAATAGGATACGCTTACTTTCATGTCCATGCTTCCTACGACATTTTTTATGAAAGCATGGGACCTTTCTATCATGCCGTCCAGAATTTTTTCGTTGGCTTTTACGGCATCCTCCCAGGTCTGCCCTCCAAAATATTCTTTTTGAGGCTCTGGGTTTCCACTCCAGCGAGGTTTTACTGCATGCCCGTGGTTTTCTTCACACATTTCCTTTCCTGTCATTCGGGCCCGCCCACAGCAGATTACTTCTCCTGCAGGGTTCAGTACAACTACCTCGTCTTCTTTTTGGATTTCAGGATCGGCATCAAGAACCCCGGGCGCCAGGACACTTGCTCCCTTTTCCAGGATAAAAGGTTCAACTGCCTGATCGATAACAACCCATTTTTTCAGGGCTTTTCTATCCCCGCCCTGGAAAAGCCTTCTTGCCCCTTCGAGCCTGGGAAGCAGGACCCATTCACAGTTCTCAATTTCAAATCTGAGAGACGCAAGCACTTCCCCGTCAACTATAATCTCATCCATACGGTCTTCATACGGAGCTTTATTTAGGACTACAAGGTGTCCTTCAGGTATAAGGGGCGCATTGAACTGTTTTTCCGAAACCGAGTTTATGCGTTTTATATCATAATCAAAAGCAGGGCGGATATCCCCTGGAGGGGTTACCTCAACCTTTTTTGTACTTTTACCGCATCCGCACTTTTTTCCTAGCACAGGCACATTACAGGCCTCACACCAGTGCAGAAGCATTTTTCCAAGATATGCTGGTCTGGACATGTCATGCAGATTGAGAGAGGTTCACCTTTAAAAGGCTTTGGCTCAAGCTTTTTAAAAAAAAGCTTGACCAAAAATTCATTTAAAAAGTCCTGGATTTTTGTAAGCTCTTTAGAAAAAAGCTTGAGCAAAAATTCATTTAAAAAGTGTTGTATTTTCGTAAGTTCTTTAAAAAAGTGTAATCAAAAAGTTATTTAAAAAGTCTTGTATTTTCTTAAGCTCTTTAAAAAAAGTTTAATCAAAATTATGTATTGGAACGTACTGTTTTTTCAAATGCTCTAATCTTTAAACAGGGCTCAATAATCCAATGATTATGACACATTCTCGCATAATACATTGGCAAGTTCTTCCAATGAGATAATACTTTTAACATTTTTACTTATTAATATTTTGTTATTTCTATTAATCCATATGCCTTTCATTCCAATTTTTTCACATGGTATTATATCCGTTTCGATAGTGTCTCCAACATAAAAGCATTTTTCTGGTTCTTCACCATTTCTTTTACATGCAATTTCAAATATTTCCGTATGGGGTTTTGAAACATTAAATTCTCCTGCTACTACGATATCAACAAAGTAATGAGAAATTTTCATTTTATCTAGCTTTAGTTTTTGTTGCCCTGGATCGCCATTACTGATGATACCCATTTTTAGCTTTGAAAGTTTTTTCAAGCATGGTATTACATCACTAAAAGGTTTCCAACTTAATTCATAATTGCGTAAATAGTAATCAAATACTTCAAGTGCTTCTTCACTTGACAGGTTGATATTTCGTTTTAAATAAAGTTCTTTAATTCGCTCTATTCGCTGCTCTTCAAAAGAGCATTTTTTGGCTAAATATTTTTCAAAGTGTTTATCTGATAGTTTACACCAAATAGAATAAAATTCATCAAAACTCATATCAAAAAAATTTTTGTGGTTCTGATAAAATAATTTGACCCCCGTAAATTCTGCACTTTTATGATCCAACAGAGTGCCATCTATATCAAAGAAAACCATCATGCTTTTTCCTCAAACTCAATAATATGATAGTACGAAAATTTAGCAGGAATATCTTTGTATCAGTGTATCAGTAATACAATAGGAAAGATCTGTTTTTTTCAAGTCATAACTTCTGTTTAATAATTAGTTAAAATTTCCTGATAATTAGTCATTTGTCGTCGGTCAAGGAATACCTGAAATATATCTATTTTGTACCCGAAGCCTGCTTTAAGTTTTGAACTATTTACATGAAATTGATTCTCTGTTCCAGCCTACAATAAAAGTAAATATTTAGCAACTATTAAGGAAATGGAAGCAGTTTCTCTTGATTTCTCAATTAACCGAAAACACATGTATGGGACTCTTTTAGCAATAACGTCTTGACAAAATCTGTCTGAATGTTTCAGTTTAGTGTCTAGATTCTCTGAATTCGATATCCGGATAATCCGGAATATGCAAATTGGGTTTTTTACTAAGAAGAAAATGAGTTTCTGTATTTCCAATTTTTTCAAAACCAAGTTTGTTGTAAAAATTTTGAGCTATAGAATTAACTTTTAACACTCTTAGATTTATTTCTGTTTTTGCCTTTTGAGCATCGGCAATAATATCTGAAATAATTAAAGTTCCTATTCCTTTATTCTGATATTCAGGCAATATTTGTATTTCATCAATAACAATGGATTTTTCACTTCGACTGAAAGCAACAATACCAACATTTTTCTCATTTACAACAATAATCTGGAATTCTATAGTTTGGAAATACCTGCTGAAAAATTCTCTTTGAAAATCTTCGTTCCAATTGCCCCATGTTTTTATTACATAATTTTCTGTGTTAGCCTTATTCAAGTTATAAATGAAATTATAGTCCTCTTGTGTTGCTATCTTTAAAATATATATTTACTAACCCTTCCAATAAAATTTATTGATAATATCAAGCAATTGTTTCAGTCCATTATATCAGGAAAAGTGTTAATTTTGGTTCTTTTTCATTACAAAATAATCTTACTTGATAATATACTCTTCCACATCAACTTATATTTCCCATCTTATAACTAAACGCATAAGTTATGCTTCTTTGAATATATTGATGTGGCCGGTCTGCTGTGTGAGTATGTAAACGCAAGCAAAGCCATGTTTTAGACTTGATGAAAACATCAATCAGGTATTAGTGGACGACCATAATATTAGACTGCTAATAATATTAGACTGCTATTAATTAGACTGGTTTCAGAATCGGCTCATGATATAGATATATACAAACGCAGAAATAATGGATATTGGAATGGATATTGGGGGAATATCATGGTAGTCATAAAAAAAATTAATTCAGCCGGATTCGGGAAAATTCTTACAATCTTTTATGGAACAATGGGTTTAGTTTTTGGGTTTTTTACAACAATCGCTGCTTTAATGGGAATTTCCATGACAAAAAAATTCGGGATTTTTTCCTTGATTTTCGGGAAATGGGCTGTACTCAGTCTCCCTATATTTTATGGAGTATCTGGATACTTCATAGGGCGTATTGCAGCTAGTTTATATAATACTATAGTGGGCTCTAAAAAAGGGTTCAAGGTGGAGGTTTTGCGTTAAAAATTGGTATTCATAGAGGCAAATATCAAAAAATTATTAATAAGTATTGTTTGTATAATTTTATTTTTCCTCTTTTTCCCAAGCATTTTTTGTCTTCAATGCAAGTTCAGTCCAATAAGTAACGACATTAAACCCCATTTTGGCACTTACCTCTTACCGAACTTCCATCCTCCAAAAAGGCAGGCCAAGCCACCCAATAATCCGAAACCTGGAGTAGAGTTATTTTTGCTCAATTCATTTCCACTTGAGCTACTACCATTACCAGACTCAGAATTATTGTTCTTTGAATTATTGAGTTCAACAGCTTTTTTTTCTTCAAATGATAGGTAAGCTTCTTCGGCTTCTGTATCTTCACGTGAATTGGAAGCTACTCTTGTGCTTTGACCAGTAATATTAGAATCTATAAAAGGCCCAATAGCAACTCCAGCAGGATAGTTTATAGTATATTTCCCTGAATTCACAGTCGCTGTAACTTTGTTTGTATCTGTATCAATTACGGAGACATTGTCGCTTTCGGCGTTTGTCACATATACCTTTTTTCCGTTTGGCGTGACTGCAATTCCCATAGGCTGTTTTCCTACAGGCACGGTGGCTATAACAGTGTTTGTTGCTGTATCAATTACGGATACGTTGTTGCTCTGCCAATTTGCCACGTATACCTTTGTTCCGTCCTGTGTGACTGCAATATCACCTGGGCCGTCTTCTACAGGCACTGTGGCTGTAACGGTGTTTGTTTCTGTATTGATTACGGATACGTCGTTGCTACCTGTATTGGTTACATACACCTTATTTCCATCAGGACTGAATGCAATATCAGAAGGATGGTCTCCTACAGGCACCGTGACTGTAATTTTGTTTGTGTCCGGATCGATTACAGAAGTAGTGTTGTTGCGGCTGTTCATAGCATAGATTTTTTTTCCATCTGGAGCGATTGCAACATTAACAGTACTTATTCCGAGATTAATCATGGCCGTTACGCTATTCGTTGCCGTGTCAATTACTGAGATATTGTTGCTGTCATTATCCGCCGCACTGTAGCGATTTGTCACATAAACCCTTGTTCCTGCAGGGTTGACTGCAACTCCCCAGGGATAACTTCCCCCTGTATTCACTGTGGCACTAACCATATTTGTGGCTGTGTCAATTACTGAGACGGTGGGGTCAAATCCGGTTGCTACGTATACCTTTGTTCCTGCAGGGTTGACTGAAACACCTGCCGGCCAGCCGCCCACAGGCACCACGGCTGTAACATTGTCAGTTGCTGTGTCAATTACAAAGACAGTTCCAGTGTCGACCCCCAAACTCGTAACATATGCAAATGGAGCTGCACCTGCTACGCTCACCAATATTGAAATCGTAAGTACCGTTATTCCAAAAGCTCTTAGGAAAGTATCTTTTCTGCGTGCTTTATTAGACATTACCACAGATGAGGGTGGAACCGGAAAAGTAGCAATCGACGTTGTTGATATAATTTTACCTTTCATATTTTATCCTCAAAAGCTGTTTGTCTTTCGTCATAGCGCTGTTTAGCGATGTTACAAAAAATTTGGAGATTTCAATAAATATATATAAAATAGTGAGAATTTTGATAAACCTCACTTTTTGGCTGGCTATAGATAGCTATATACAAAGTGTACATATGCAACCGTTGAAACCAGGAGTACATCCAACTCTTTAAAGGATTTTAACGTATATAGATGCGTTTTCTTTCTGTACCGTTTCCGATCTTTTCAATCTTTGGTGTACCACGTGACCCAACAGGCAATGGATCATTAATATACATATAATAATACCCATTCTGAATCAGGTATCCCTGGCAAACCCGATAATGATTTGAAGTCATACTGAAAAAAGGTCTTCTTTTGTTAATCTCTGTAACAGCGCCAGAACTAGTACAACTACTAGTTAAAGTTCCTTTTTTTCCCCATTTAATATTAGCCCATTCTATAATTTCAGAAGGATTGAGCCCAGCCGGATCATCGTTAGAATCGAAGAAATGGTTATAGATTGATGTTTGTTTAGGAGTTGGTCTTCCATAGTATAAAGAAATCATTTGAATAGATGCTTCACCACAATAAATATCGCATTCTTGTCCACGACAAAGAACACCAAGTTTTATACTTGTTGAAGTCGTGGTTGCTGCATCGGCACTGAGTTTCTTCATATTTTCTTCAGTGACTGCCGCATTAATATTAACTCCCTTATTAGCTGCTGCTTGTTCTATAGATTTTGTGAGTTGATCACTTTCCTGCCACTCTTTTAAATTTTCTTCAACTCCATTCTCCAATTTCATTTCATACATTGACCAAACCCCAGGCTCGGTTTCAGTTACAGGTTTATCTTCTACCTTTTCAAGAGTATATGCATCTACAAATATCCGATGTTCAAATCCAGTGGTCTTGTCTTTTACAACGGTCATCGCCCCTATACTCGGATAGTTGTATACAACCAAACTGGTTGATTTGATTTCTCCAGTTGGATAATTTTTCTTGGCGATATCTTTTGACTTTTTTATAGCTTCAGCCGTTTTATAGGGTTCAGGATCAAATGCAATGTCATTGAATGAATTTCCTAGCTTTTTATTGGCATAAATATCAATTGTACCTATCAATTTTTTTTCTTTATAGACTGAAAATTGATAAAATAATTTCTGACCATTTATGTCATAAAGCTCAATTGGTTTGGGATCAATAGATGCCCCTGTCCAATCTTCAAAGTTTGGTGCTTTGGCTGCTATAAAACTTATCATATTCGCATTAGCATGCTTAAAGGCGTCTTCAGCGGTTACAGAGTAATTATCCTCATTCTGTGCACTTACGGCTGGTATCAATGTGATACCAACCAGCAATATTACTAAAATTAGCGCTACTATTCCAAATTGTTTCTTAATCATTCATTTAACTCCTGGTTACTTTTTCCTAGGAAGCAGAATCAGGCAAACTTGATATATACGCAAAGCTAACATGACCATTGCCTCTTAGGACATGTTTTATGGAGTCAGGGTTATCTGGGAAGTACTTTAGAACTCTATAAAATTCTCTTTATTATTCCTTTATATATTTTAGGATCAAGTTATCAAACAATCTGATACGGTGTAATATTTAGGATTATTTTTTTCAGAATTAGTACTTAATAGGTCGAATTATTTGATGATTGGGCTAAAAAATTTATATACTTATACTGAACCCAAGCGCAGTTTTAAATTTAAAAAGTGAGAAATGGTGTTTTTAAGAAAAGTATGAACTGTCCTGGCATATTCAAAAAAATCATCACAACTAATTATAGGACAGCATGTTTCGTATTTCATCTCTTTATAGTCCCTTTGAGGACCACTTTCTATTACCCTGGTAGTTTACTTTATTCTGACTTTTGCATTTCTTGTTTTTTCATTGTGTTGTAATCTTTTCCTATATTTTTTAGTGTGTTGTAATCTTTTTCCATCATTTTCATTGTGCTATAATCTTTTTCATTGTGACATACTCTTTTTCATTTTGTTGTGATTTTATTCCATATTTTTTATTTTGTTGTAATCTTTTTCCATCCACTTTTAATTCAGAAAAATTTTGACATAAGGGAAGACTCTGAAATGCAGTGTTCTGAGAAACTGCATTCCTTACAGAATTTCTCTTCCTTTCTCTCAGGCATAATTCCGGCTTTAATTTTTTCCACTTCCCGGCAGATTTTAAGAACTTCCCGCCTATCCGTGCTTCGAACAGCCACCCTTCGGAGAAGGCCGAAACTTACATATTCCACAAAGGCAAAGGGAACCTCTTTTCCATTTTCGGCTTCAAGAAGCAGGACAAAAGCTGCGGCATGTATCCGATCAGAAGCCCATACTCCCTGTTGAGGGCAGCTTCCTGGCTTTAATATT
>Ga0163159_1003750_pt1 | contig 11273 bp, 10 predicted proteins | sample BioMet9_FD_108702 | JGI IMG/M metagenome (GOLD analysis project Ga0163159, IMG submission 108702) | Microbial communities from bioreactor (seeded with sewage sludge) at Lawrence Berkeley National Lab, California, USA - Biofuel... | ecosystem: Engineered > Bioreactor > Anaerobic > Unclassified ... | reverse complement strand
TTTTGGTTACTTTTCTATCAAGAGAAAAGTAATATAAACTTTTGACATTACGTAGAACTCATATAAAATTTCATTCGGATCCGCGAACCATTTCATTCGAAAGAAAAAAAATTTCATTCGAATGAAACCCAAATCGCATCCGAATAAAATAGAACTTTCATTCGAATAAAATTCGACTCACAAACGAAAGAATAAATTAATGCATTTAATTAAAATTCAGCCGTTTAAAGGAGGATTGTTCCCGGTGAAGCCATAAACATTACCTCAAAACAGTAGGATTTGCTAAAAATGAGCATGAATTTTTGACTATGGAGATAGTTCATAAAAGAGTGTATAGTCAATATTTATAAAACCTTTGTTTTAATATGAGTTTTGTATATAGATTTAGACCGATTAATGACAAGACTATCGAAGAATTGTCAAAACCATATTTGTGGTTTTCGAAGTCATGTGCATTTAATGATAAAGAAGATAGTAATTTCTATGAATTCTTTAAAAATAATAGAAAAATAGAGGAAGTGTTTCATAAATCTTGTGGGGAAACCTCAATTTTAGTATATGAATTAAGTCTTTTAGGAATATGTTGCTTTACTAAAGAAAAACCTGAATTTTCTGATTGGGGTAATTTTCCTAAAGGTAATAATTCAATATTAGTAGAATTTAATAAAAACGCATTGGAAGACCTTTTTTATAAAAAGTATTATTATAAACCTTGTTTCAGGAATGTTACTTATTTAGAACAGCCATTGATTATGGAGTTAAGTTCAGATGGTGGATATGATATTTTATGGAGTGAGTCACCTGATGGCATACAATATAAATCTTTAAGAGGCGATATAGAACGTAATGAAAAATTACGGGATGAATTTGTTCTAAGAATATTTTCAAGAATAAATAAAAAGTTTAGTAAACAGAAAGAAATCCGTATAATTCTTCCACGTAAGTATATCTGTAATAAAACTAATGATACGGGATATAAAATTGATATTGACAAGAACTGCATAAATAAATTATATATTAAACAAGATACAGATAGTGCATTTAAATTAAAGTTGGAAAATCTTGGTTATTGTATAGAGATTATCGTTTGATTTATTTATTTGATTTCTTAATCATTTATTGTTATATGTGTGCAATATTAAAAGATGTTCCTTATTATTTGATTTAAATTTTACTGTTTTAGTATAATCTATTGATACGTTTTAATTTTAAAATGTGATTTTATTATTATTTTTTTGTTATGCACATCTTAATCACCGGCGGTGCCGGATTTATCGGATCCAATCTTTGTGAGTACTTCTTGAAGGAAGGTCATGAAGTCAGATGTTTGGATAATTTTGCAACAGGACATATTGAGAACCTATTGCCGTTAATCGAACGTTATCCAAAGCAGTTCAAGCTTATCGTTGGTGATATTCGTCATATCGACGATTGTCGCAAAGCTGTTGAAGGTATGGAGTATGTGCTTCACGAAGCCGCTTTGGGATCTGTGCCTCGGAGCATCAAAGATCCTGCAACGACCAATGATGTCAATATTGGTGGATTCCTGAATATGTTACTTGCTGCGCGTGATAGCGGAGTGAAACGTTTCGTTTTCGCTGCCAGTTCATCCACATATGGAGATAGCAAAACATTGCCGAAAGTTGAAGACGTCATCGGGCGTCCGTTGTCTCCATATGCAATCACAAAGTATGTAGACGAACTCTATGCCGATGTTTTCGCTCGCACCTATGGAACAGAATATATCGGACTTCGCTATTTCAATGTTTTCGGACGTCGTCAAGATCCTAACGGTGCATACGCTGCAGTCATTCCACTGTTCGTAAAGAAACTCATCGCCCATGAAAGTCCCGTCATCAATGGAGATGGTGAGTACAGTCGTGATTTCACCTATATCGATAATGTCATACAGATGAACCGTTTGGCGTTGACAACTACCAATCTGTCAGCAGTCAACCAAATTTACAATACCGCATACGGTGAACGCACCACACTCAATCAATTAGTATCCTATTTAAAAGAATATCTTTCAGCGTTTGATGCATCCATTGCTAAAGTTGAAATTAAGCATGGACCAAATCGAGTAGGCGATATTCCTCATTCATTAGCTTGTATCGACAAAGCACGCAATCTATTAGGTTATGCTCCAAAGTATAGCATGAAGCAAGGATTAGCAGAGGTAGCGAAGTGGTATTATGAGATATTGTCCTTAAATAAATGAAAAATATATATTAAAATGATTAAGATATTGATGAATGTTTATAAAATTATTTGTAGTCTATTTTTTATGAGTTTTTAAATAAAAATTATGGTAAATGAAGAAATAATTAAATTAGTAACACCTGTTGTTGTTATTGTTATATATCTTTTTTTCTATTCAAAGAGATATAATATATTTCCAATCATACCACAACTCCTAATTTTAAGTATAGCATTATTTTCTTCTAATTTTCAATGGATATATAGAATTTTAGGACAAGGAATAATATTATTATTTATCTTATATGCTTATTTTTATAAGAAATATAAGTTAAAAACTGATTATTCAAAAATTTTTCTGTGTTTTCTGTGTTTTATTTTCGTTAGTTATATTGGTAATGCTATAGTGAAGGATTCTTATGTCACATCTATATTAAATTATATATCAATAACGTTAACAGTAATACCTTATGTACAAATTTGTAAGCAGAATGTAGTCAAAAGAGAAGTATTTCGACTATTTGAATTTTTAGGTATATGCCTTTCAATTGTGGCATTTGTTGAATATTTTGCAACATCAAGCAGAGTTGAAGTTACTTTTTCTAATTCTAATTATCTTTCTTTCTTTTTAATTGTTTCATTAATATGTTCTTGCTCATTATATAGTAAGAATAAGAAGATATATAGATTATTATATGTTTTAATAATGCTTATAGGTATAATTCTAACTGGTTCACGTACGACATTTCTACTTTCAATATTAGCTATTTTGTTTTTACTATTTAATTCTAAGAACTTTTTGAAATTTTTATTACCTGCTGCTTTTGTTTATATTGTGTGTTTGCCTTTGTTTAGTGAGATTTTACAAAGTCGGTATAAGTCAATATCCGATGATGCAAGTGTTGATGCTAGAATAGAAATTTTTGAAACATCTAAGAATATAATTAGAGATCATCCCATTAATGGCATAGGCTATGCTCAATTTTCAAATCAGTATAAAAAATATTTGCCAGTAAATACAGGTTTCTCATTTTTAATTTATAGTTATGATGAAATAGTTACTCATAATGACTTTCTTAGGATTATCGATGAATTGGGTTGTATTGCATTTTTGATATCCTTATATTTTATTGTATCTCTATTTGTCCATATTATTAAAAATGAAGGATTAAATAATTTCTACTTTTGTATGTTATTTATTATTTGTATTTTCTCGTTTACACATAATAATTTGAACTCATTCTTGCCTTGGTTTTTTATAGCTCTAATAAGTGACACTTTTTCTAAAAAAAATATATAGTCCAATTATCTTAAATGTATTGACTGCAGTTGCAAATTTAGCATCTACTTTCACTATTGTACATTATATAGGTATAGAACTAGTTGGAAAGTTTGCTATTTTCCAGGCAAAAATAGTATTAATTAATTTGATATATATTATATTGCCTCCTAATTATATTTTAGTAAAAATACAAGATAATATTAAGTATCTCGGTATTTATAATTCTTATTATATTTTAAGCGCTTGCATAAATACTATATTAATTGTTATATTGACATATATTGGCTATTTTGAACTGCCATATTGGATAACATTATTGTATGTTATTTCTTATATTCCTAAGAATTATTTTGATGTAACATTCACGGCAAATAATAAATTATTTTGGTATTATAGTTTGTTGTTTTTTGAGTCTATTTTACATTTATTTCTACTTACTTGTATTTGGATTTTTAAAATGAATCTTTCTTTTTCTAATCTCGTGATTTATTATGGATTAATTCAATTACTGCTACTTATTATCTATTTTAAAGTGTTCTTTGTTAGAAAATTCTCTTCTTTATATGATTTATTTGTTTTATTTAGGTTGGATTACAAATTAATTTTTTCATATTATGTTAATACTGTATTGAAAAAAGTAAAGGACACAAGTATTATTTTATTATTTGAAAAATCAATTTCTGTTTCTGAGATAGGATTATATTCTATTTTTATGAAAGCCTCTTCTTTTTCCATTGGATTAGTCAGATCTTTAGAATCCTTTATGATGAATAAAAGTAATAATTTGAAAATTTCTATTTATTTATCTAACAATAAATTTGTTATTGGTTTTATTTTTCAATGTGTTATGTTTATAACAATAATTTCTTATACTTTCGTTATTTGTCATTTTGTTAATTTTTGGATTTCATTTGGATTGAGTATTATTATTTATCCTTATATATATTATATAATTGCCAGATCAAAATTCTTATTGAACTTTGATAACAGTCATATAAATATTGGTTATTGTATTTTTATACTTATTATTTTTGTGTCATCAATTTTAGTTCCAATAATTCACGCTACTTATTCTTATTTATTATTAACTTATATTTTTGCTGAAATTTTAAATTATTCTTATGTATCATACAAATTTGCTCATAAAAGGATGTAGAAAATTATTCATTTTTCTAAAATTACGTCGTAATAACGTGATAGAAGGTATTAATTGTAATTTGCCATTTTTTCATCAGGAAATAATTTATCCACACAATTTGCATCTCTCTAACAATATTAGTATTGGAAAATTTTGTTATATTGATGCTTATGGTGGTGTATATATTGATGATAATGTTATCATTGGTCCAAGACTTAAAATATTTACCCGATCTCATAATTATGATTCCCCTGATTTGCTTTCTCTTCCTTTTGACAATCGTATGATAACTTCAAAAGTCCTTATTAGTAAAAATGTGTGGATAGGTGATTCAGTTACTATTCTACCAGGTGTATTTATTGGTGAAGGTGCGGTTATTGCTGCTTGTTCCGTTGTTACTAAGGATGTTCCTCCTTGTTCTGTTGTTGGTGGAAATCCTGCTAAAATTTTAAAGTATAGAAATAAAGAAATTTATAATAAGTTATCTTCAGATAATAAGTTTGTCTATACTCTTTTTGGTCATTCAAAAATTAATTTGTTTAAAGAGCATGTTTATGGAAAAAGTCTTTAACTCTAAATCTTTGATTTATATTTTGAATACTTATTCTTCTAAAAGTAGTGAACATTATTATCATATTATTAATTTATTAAATGTTCTTTCTACCAAATCTGTTAGAATTATTTTAGTTATTGAAAAGTGCGATGAAATACCTTACTTTCAATCTAATTTGAGAACGATTGTTATTTCTAAATCAAAGTCACATTCTCTTTTTCGATATTTAAAATTATATTTTACTCTTCTAAAACTTTATCATGATGGATACACAAATGTTTTTATTCGTATAAGTTCTTTTTCTACTTTATGTGCTATATCTGCTTCTTTTTTTTCTAAACTTAAAGTTTATTATTGGCATAGTGGTACTGTTTTTGAATTTGATGATAAACAACCACTAACTTTAAAAAAAGTGGCTTGGTTCTTTAAAACGCGTCTTCCTTTTAATATTATAAAACACACTGTTGACTATTTTGTTACTGGTCCTGAAAGTATGATTAATTATTATCATAATGTTGTTTCTGTTCCATTAAAGAAATTACGTCTTTTATATAATGATATAGATATTTCCCGTTTTAATGTTTTATCTATTCAAAACAAAAAGAATCTAAGAACTTCTCTTGGTTTGGATCCTGATGATTTTGTTTTCTTGTTTGTTCATAGGTTTTCTCCTGTACGTATGTCTAGTCTTTATTTACCTGTTATTCTTGATGTTTTTTTTACACATGTGAATGATACACATGTGAAATTCATTTTTATTGGTTCTGGTCCTGATAAAACTAAGATTCAGACATCGATTATTAATTGTAGATATTCTAATCAAGTATTGTTTAAAGGTAATGTGCCAAATTCAGTTATACAAAATTATTATATGGTTTCTGATGTTTATTTTAATCCTACACATGCAGAATGTTTCCCTAGAACTATTTTAGAGGCTATGGCTTGCTCTTTGCCAATAGTAACTACTAATGCCGGAGGTATTTCTGATATTTTACCAATTCCACAACTTCCTTATATTTCTGATATTGATGATGTTGATTCTTTTGCTGATAATTTAATTTCTATTTTCCAAAATAGAAATTCTCTTTCTTCTATAAGACTTTCTAATAGAAATGCTGTTATGAAATATTCTACAGATTATGTATCAGACATGTTTAAAAACATTTTAAATATTTGATTTTATGAAAATAATTTTACATGTTAGTGGAAATATTTTTAGTTCAACTATTAATATTTCAGATCATACTTTTAAAATATGGAATGAACTTTCTACAGAATTTGATGAATATCATATTTTAGCTCGTGCTGATGATAATAAGTTTCATTTTACTAAGTATAATAATATATTTCTTCATTTGGTCCCTAAACTTAGTCAAAGTTCTTCTTCTTTTATGTTATCTAGTTTTTACTCTTTTGTTTTAATATATAAATATCATATTAATTTAGTTCTATTACAATCTTCAATAGTGGGAGCTCCTGCTTTAGTTTTAGCTAAAAAATTATTTCATTTCAAAATTCTTACTGAAATTCATGGTGATGATTATTTTTATAGATTTGAACATAATTTTTTATTTAGACTTATTAGAAATTGGACTTTTAGAAATTCTTATAAAATAAGATCTTTATCACCCAAAATGACTTTAGAACTTAATAAAATAGGTTTCTTTGATAATATTTTTGAAGTTTATAATCGTGTTGATTTAAAATTGTTTTTCCCACCAAAAAATGATTTTGCTATTAATAACATTGTAAATATTGTTTCTGTTGGTAGATTTTGTAATGCTAAAAATTACGAATTTATTCTTAACAATTTGAATTGTTTCAATTTTGATTTTCATCTTACTTTAATTGGTGGCGGACCCAATCGCTCAAATTATGTAAATATACTTTCTAATTCAATCCATGAATCTCAGGTTACTTTAATAGATTGGGTAGATCAAAGACAATTAGTTGATATTTTACGTAATGCTGATATTTATATCCAATCATCTATATCTGAAGGTGTTCCTCGCACTATCATTGAAGCTATGGGAATGAAATTACCAATTGTTTCTACAAATGTAGGGCTCATTGATGGTATTCTTCTTGATGGTTATAATTCATTACTTTCTAAGCCAAATTCTTTAGATTTTTTTACTTGTATCAATAAATTAGTTGTTGATAAATCTCTAAGATCTTACTTAGCAGGTAATGCTTATCATGATGCTTTAACTAAGTTTGAATGGAATATCGCTTTTAAAAGTTATAAAGATTTCTTAAGAGTATGAAAATTCTCAGAATTGCAATATCTATACCTCCTTATCCAGGAGGAATGGAAAATCATATAAAGCAATTGACGATTGAACAATTGAAGTTAGGTCATTCTGTCGATATCTTTTTTCTTAGAGGTAGTAAAATTTCTTCTTCTGATGTGAAATTTCATCTTTCTTGGATTTTTAATTTAAAACCACAATTTATTCGCTATTTCTTTTTTTATTTTCTTGTTATTGTTTATCTTTTAATACGAAGAAAAAAGTATGATGTAATTCATCTGCATGGTGATTGGTCGTCTTTTATATTTGGTCCGTTTATTAAGAAAATTACTACAGCAAAAGTAATAGCTACAACTTATCATGGTTCATTAAATAGTGGAATTATAAAAAAATGTCTTTTAATCTTTTCTTTAAAGAAGTCAAATGTTTGCTTTTTTAATGGATATGAAGTTTTTTCTGCTATGAGAGGATGTTGTAATGCTATTTTTCAACCTAGTGGTGTTAATTCAATTTTTAGAATTTCTGATTTATCTGAATTAAATAATAAAATTTACGATGTAGTAACTGTTGCATATTTTAGGCCTGAAAAAAATTTATATACTTTTTTAAATGTTGCAAAAGCTTTACCTCAATATACATTTTGTCTTATCGGTTATGGCCCTCAAAGTCAAGAAATTGATAATTATATTAAAAAACAAAAAATGAAGAACTTACTAAATCTTGGAAAATTAACTCAATTGCAAATTAAGGATATTCTTCAGCAATCAAAAATTTTTCTTTTTACATCTTTGAAAGAAGGAACTCCTACTGTTTTGATGGAAGCCATGAGTGTTGGTTTACCTATCGTATCTTCTGATGTTAGTGGTATTAAATATTTTATTAAACCAAGAATTAATGCTATATATGTTGAAAATCCTTTTGATGTTTCCAAATATTGTACATCTCTAATTGATTTTTTGTCAAGTGATTATAAGTTAAGTCTGTTTTCATATCGAAATTTGTTTGACTCAAAAAATTTTGACTGGTCTTTAATTGCACAACGTATAACTTCTAAGTATGGTTTATAAATTTATTTTCTTATGAAAATCCTTTATATTTTACCATCTCTTAAATTAGGTGGTGCGGAAAAATTAGTAGTGGAAATGCTTCCTCTTTTTCCTAAACAGAAAGTTCAGGTCGATATTTTGTTATTTGATGGATCTGAAACGCCACTTAAAAAACAACTACGGGGAGAAAATATTAAAATTTTTCAATTATCAAACGGCGGAAATGTCTATAATTTTCTTAATATTATTAGAATGTTGCCTTACTTTAAGCATTATGATATTATTCATGCACATCTTACAGCTCCGCAGCTATTTACTGCAATTTGCAGTCTGTTTTCTTCAGTTAATATTGTAACAACTGAGCATAGTACAAATAATAGAAGAAGAAAATTGATATTTTATAGATTCATTGATATTTGGATGTATAAGCGCTTTTCAAAGATTATTTGTATTTCTGAACGTTCTAAATATTCACTTTCTCATTATCTTCATTTTGATAACTTTGATAAAAATATTATTGTTATTAATAATGGGATAAGTATTACTAAATTTGCCTTTCCTATTAAAACGAAACTTGGAAAGTATATTGTTGTAACTATGGTTGCACGTTTTTCTGATGCTAAAGATCAAGACACTTTAATACGTGCAATTTCTTTATTACCACCCAATTATATTTTACATTTGGTAGGTGATGGAATAAGAAAAAAAATACTTTTAGATTTAGTTGCAAATTTGCATATCAAGGAAAGAGTATATTTTTTAGGTAATAGGCAGGATGTTCCACAACTTACAGCTGATTCTGATATAATTGTATTATCTTCTCATTGGGAAGGTCTGTCTCTTGCTAGTTTGGAGGGTTTAGCTTCTGGCCGACCGTTTATTGCAAGTGATGTAGACGGTCTTCATGATATTGTATCTGGAGCTGGAATCCTTTTCCCAGAGGGTGACGAAAAAGCATTATCATCTTCTATAAAAAATCTTTCAGAAAATCAGCAACTTTATTGTCAAATTGCACAGCAATGTATTGATAGAGCTTCTCATTTTGATATTCATAAAACAGTTGAAGAATATTCGAAAATGTATAAAGAAATATTATTAAATAAATGATATAGTTATTGAGTCTTTGGATGAAAACTGTTTTTTTTGTTGTAAATGTCGATTGGTTTTTTATCTCTCATAGATTGCCCTTGGCTATTCATGCTAAGGAACTGGGATATGATGTCTATCTTTTAACTCATAATACAGGGAAAAAGGAAGAAATAGAACGAGAAGGCATACATTTCATAGAGATTCCTTTTGAAAGATCGGGGAAAAATCCTTTTCATGAAATCGTTTGTATATGTCAACTCATTAAATATTTCAAATTGTACAAACCTGACATAATTCATAATGTGACTCTTAAAGCTGCTATTTTAAGTTCTATCGCTGCTAAGTTTGCAAGAAATCATCAAGTTGTGAATGCAATAAGTGGGTTAGGCTATAATTTTACGGAGAATAGAAAGGGAATATTCCAAAAGATTCTAAGAGTTATATTAACTTACGCTTTAAGAAATAAATATTTCTATTTTATTCTTCAGAACCCGGATGATATCAAGATGATGAAACAACTTCATTTGGCTGAAGATTCTCATTATTGTCTTATTAAAGGGTCTGGAGTTGATTTGGATGAATTTGTGTATTCAGTTCCTTTGAATATTGAACCTATTAAAATTTTATTTCCTGCAAGAATCTTATATGATAAAGGTATCATGGAGTTAATATATGCAGCTGGAATACTTGAGGATGATTATAAGGGGAAAGTTCTTTTCCTTCTTGCAGGAAATTGTGATGATGATAATCTTGCTTCTATGTCTGAGTCTGAATTAAAAAAACATTTAGTTCCTAACTATTTAGAATGGATAGGTTTTCAAAAACAGATGGTGCCTATTTATCAAGAATGTGATATTGTAGTTCTACCATCTTATCGAGAAGGTCTACCAAAGTCTTTAATTGAAGCATGTGCAATTGGGCGCCCTGTTGTCACAACTGATGTTCCTGGTTGTAGAGAATGTGTTATTGATAATTATAATGGCTTTTTAGTTCCTGCTAAAAATTCAGATTCATTAGCATCTGCTTTGAAAAGATTGATTGATGACAAAGAGTTACGGTTATCTTTTGGTAAGAATTCAAGAATTATAGCTGAGAAAGAATTTTCGATTGAGAAAGTACTTGAGAAAACATTTTCAATTTATGATTCTATAATGAATAACAAATAAAAACTCTATGAATATTCTTATCACAGGCGTCCACGGATTTGTTGGCGGTAATTTGGTTGCTATGCTTTGTCAGCATCATACAATATATGGTCTGGATATTGTTTTTCCACAAAAGAATGGGATTGAGAAAACTTATTCATGGAAGGATTTGGATGAGGACAAACTTCCAAGTATAGATGCAATTATTCATTTGGCAGGAAAAGCACATGATACAAAGAACCAGGCGGAGGCACAGGTTTACTTTGATGTGAACACGAAGTTGACGGAAAGAATATATGATTATTTTCTGAAATCATCGGCCAAGAAGTTTATATTCTTTTCGTCAGTGAAAGCAGCTGCCGATATGGTGAAGGGTGAGTTCCTTACAGAAGAGGTTGTTCCTGAACCTAAAGGTCCATATGGAGAAAGTAAAATAGCTGCGGAAAAATATATCCAGAGTCATCCGACGGAGAAAACGGTTTATATCCTCCGACCGTGTATGATTCATGGACCGGGAAACAAAGGTAATTTGAATTTGCTTTATGGCGTGGTGAAGAAGGGTATTCCAT
>Ga0163159_1003746_pt1 | contig 11277 bp, 8 predicted proteins | sample BioMet9_FD_108702 | JGI IMG/M metagenome (GOLD analysis project Ga0163159, IMG submission 108702) | Microbial communities from bioreactor (seeded with sewage sludge) at Lawrence Berkeley National Lab, California, USA - Biofuel... | ecosystem: Engineered > Bioreactor > Anaerobic > Unclassified ... | reverse complement strand
CGAATTTTCTGTCGAAGTCAATGACGGAAAGATTATCCTGACAAAGATTCTCCCATAACACTCCAACTGAAATGTCATGTGGTTTATCTGCATGGCATTTCTTCTTTTTAACTCATTCAATAGAAATATACTGCTGTTTAGACAAAAGAGCTTCAACTTTATAAGACAGTTTTACTATAATCTTAATCTAAGAGACATTGCATGATTCTTCGCAAATATTTGCGATTTTAGTCAAAAAACTACAGATATTAGTATTTCAAGGAAAGAACGATTTTATCTAATATCGTAAATTGGGACAAGCTAAACCAAGAAGTCTAAGGACTACAAGTCGTTAAAGTGGCCCTGGGAGGGATCGGGTTGAACAAGGCAATTTTCAATGTTTCTTTCCAACCACCCAAAAAGGAAAAACCTAATTGGAGGATTCTATGAAGGTTGATCCGATCACGGATGTGAAGCACATCAAAAGTATTAAAAGGCTTTTGCATGATTCACCTAGGAATAAGCTCTTGTTCATCATGGGCATCAACAGCGGCTTGCGTGTACAAGACTTACTCAACCTCAAAATTGCTGACGTTAAACATGTCAAAGTTGGAGATCGCATTGTCATACGTGAAAAGAAGACAGGCAAAGAAAACGTTCTCATGATCAATACGGAAATCAAGGAGGCACTTGATGACTACTTGAAGACCATCGATTCTAAGGAAGAAAACTTTCTGTTCAAGAGCAGAAAGGGTTCGAATGCACCGTTAACGACTTACGCGGTGACGATGTATGTCCAACAATGGTGCGATGCGATAAATCTGCATATCAATGCTGGTGCACATACACTTCGAAAAACCTGGTGTTATCACCAAAGGAAGACTTATGGGACATCCTGGGAGGTGATCGCTAAGCGCCTGAATCATAGCAGTCCCAGTATCACACGTCGCTATATCGGTGTAAAGGAGGAAGAAGTCGAAGAAGTTTTAATGAAATCTATCTAGTTTTTCAACAAGGGGATTAACGTCCCCTTTGTTTACATATCGACATAACACTGTCTTTATAACATAAATAATCAATTCAACCTCAAAATTGAAGGTGCTTATGGGCATTTATCAACGCGACGAACGTTGGATGGTGTATTTCCATGAACATGGAAAACGGAAAGATAAATCATTCGGACGAGGTGAGGAGGCACGTCTGCGCGCCGAAGCCTTTGACTTTGTTGTAAGACAGGCCAAGGAAGTTGGTATGCCGATCCCTGATCCCGACATGGTCACTGTCGGCGTCCAGGGAGGTGTCCAGAGACAGGCCGCGATGACGGTGGCTCCAGTGGGAGCAGGTGAGGCGGCTACGACGCCAGTGGTTCTTGTAGCTGCCCCGGTTGTCTCGGTGGCTCCGGTTGCCGCCCCAACCAAAGGAATTACCTTCGGCCAGCTGGCTATGATGTACCTGGACCACTTGCGCGTGTCGGGGCGGACGGAAAAGCACATTTACAACCTAGATAACCTATTGAAAAATATGTTCTTTGACATCCTTGGTCGGGACACCCAGGTCGAGGGCATGACCTACCTGAAGGACATTGTCCCGTTTATCAAGCAGATGCAGGGCATCAGCCCCCAGACGAAGAAGGCACGGTCCCAGGCCAGCGTGAACCGATACTGCGACTACTTGGACGCCATGTTCAACTTCGGCATCGAGATGGAGCTGATCCAGAAAAACCCAATGAAAGGGCGTAGAAAGGCGAAGGAGCGCCCCCGGGATGTGCAAGTTGGGGTTGACGACCTCAAACGAATTATGGACCATGCGGAACCCCATATTAGGTGGGCGATGGAGGTGTGCTTCAACCTGGGCACCCGCCCTGGCCCGTCGGAGTTGTTCGCCTTACGCTGGGAGCATGTGGATTTCGAGAAGTCCACGGTCAGGATTTACGCGACCAAGACGAAGACCTTTCGGACTGTCCCGGTAACGGTGGCATTTCTGGAACGCCTTCGGGAGATGCGGAAACAGAGCAAATCCGGATTCATCGTCGAGTATGAAGGAAAACAGCTGACGACGATCCGGAAGAGTTTCAAGACGGCGTGCGTGAAAGCCGGGATCACGGTGGATGTACGTATGTACGACTTGCGGCACCTCTTCGCCACGACCATGCTCGCCAATGGCGCAGATTTGGCAGCAGTGTCGAAGCTGATGGGGCACTCGACGGTGAAGATGACCGCCGACGTATACTACCATTACCTTGAAGGCGAGAAGGAAAAGGCGGTGGGGAAGTTGCCCAGCCTTGTTGGAGTCTGAGAATGAGATTGATGGCGAGAGGTTCTTCGGAGCCTCTCGCCATAATTATTCCTCAGAGTTAATTGGATTAAACCTTAAATGTATTGATTTTAATATTTCGCTAGTTACGATTTCAACCTCAAAAAATACTAAACAATTGGATTATTGCAAACAGGGGATACTTTGTTCCAGGACAAACTTAAAAGGCGTTTCAAGCTGAGTTATGCAATATTGCAACAACATTGAACGCAAAAGTTCTTGACCAAGTTGCCGTGCCGCCGCTATCGTTTTTTGAATTTACAGATTTTAAAGCAAGGAGACATTGGTATGCAATACATAGTATATGTTGTCGATAAGTGTAATGAGAATGCCAAGAATATGGGTTGACAGAGAAGATTGCTTCTTTAAAGGAAGAAATAGAAGAAAGCCAGTGTGTTGGAATACTGGATTATTTTACAGGTTCATTTAGAAAAAAAAGATTTGAAAGACAACAAAGACTGATGACCCAGGAGCGCAAGGTTGCAGCAAACGGAAAAGATTACAACGTCATTATCTTTGGAGATATATTGATTCGTGGAGGAAAGATCTACAGCGCCCTTTGTGCGACGAGTCTGTTCACAAAAAGGCCGGAGTCAGGGCGCTGCCCTGGACCTGCCGGGGGGAATCATTCCCCCCGGCCCCCCTGCAAGGAAGACAAGGGGGCTCTTGGTACGACGAGGCGTTGCTTTCCCTTTGCGGAGGGCCCGGGAGGGGATCATCTCCTCCCGGCCGCCGAAGGCATTCTGCCATTTTTTCTCACAGCTCCAATTGAGAACAGGCCCTAGTAATCTATTGTTATCGGCAGCCTGCGTAAGGAAAGTCAAATCCGAAGGAGCATCATGCATATCACAAGTCCCCGCACCCTCTTGGCCGCTTTGCTGTTCCTGGCGCTGGTGTCCCTGTCCGCCGCACCGGTCGGCGCCCGAACGGAAGGGGGGCAGCCGGCGCTCGACGCCTTGAAGGCAGCCCTGGATTCCATGGAAACGCCGGCGCCGAAGTCACGGCAGAGCGGCCCGTCTTTCGGCGACCGGGCTGTCCATCGACCTGCCGATCCTGCCTCGTCGGGGAAAAAAAACTGCTATACAAACCAGAAGTTTCACTATGGCCTGTGCTATCCTGCAGGATCGCTGATCGGACAAGGGGAATCAGACAGCGGTGACGGGCAGCGCTTTGTTTCTCCAGATAAAAAAATCGTTCTGCTCGCCTGGGGATACGCCAATTACAATAACGAAAGCGTCCGACAGAACTATTCCTCCATGGAAAACAGCGTTGACTTCCATGTGACGTACAAACGACAGTCCGGCGATTGGTTTGTGCTCTCCGGTCTTGACCAGGACGGCATCGTTTACCTCAAACGCTGGGTCGGACAGGACTATATTGTCACCTTGCAAATGCATTATCCAAAATCACTGAATACGCGTGCCGAGCCATTGCTTCAGAATGTCATTGATAGCGTTTCTCTCTGGTGACCGGGTCTGCTTCCACACGCGATTTCCATAACTTGTTGAATCTTTTCTCCAGTCTGCCACTCCGTTAAGGATGCTATATGTCCGCTATGCACAGCATATCTCCTCTCCGTCGCTCGGGAGCCTCGTGTGCCTATCGCAGCAAGAACAGATCGCGGTTCGTTCTGTTGTTTTTGCTTCTCTATGTCGCCCTCGGGTTGACCTCGGCCGCCGGGTCTGCCGATGCGGGGACGACCGACGAAAACCGCTTTCAGGAGTTGGATTATTCCATCAAGCAGTGGCAGTCGCTCGCCAAGGACAATCCCCGCATGACCGTGCCGGCCGACCTGGAACAGAACGTCTTGGAGCGCAGCATCCTGGCCAACAAGCTGGCGCTTGCCACCGTCGCCCAGGCGCAAAAGAAGTCGGCGCTCGAAATCTCTGCGGCGTCCAAGTCCGTCATCGACGTGTCCGCCGGGTTGAAAGTCGCCAGCCAAGCCATGGACGCCTCCCTTGAATACCTGGAGGACCAAAAATCCATGATGGAGGCCTGGGGCGATCGATACGGTTGGGACAAGGACGTCCTCGGCAAAGTCCTTAAAGACGGCAAGCTGGACGACAACGGAAAGGCGGAACTGCAACGAATCCAGAAAGAAGTGCATGTCCGGCTGGGCAAGGTCAAGGCGGAGATACAGGCCGTTCGCAACAAGCAAGCGGCCATCCGAAAAGTGCAGCAACAGTTGTCCTCGGCCATGTCCGTCGCGGGAATCGTCGACAAGGTGCGCTCGGGCGACGCGGTCGGCGCCACCCAGGGCGTCCTTGATCTCGGCAAGGACTATGCCGACGAAGGGACCAAAAACCGCTTGGACATCGCGTCGGGCGGACTGGAGACCGCGCAGAAACTCGCCTCGGGCGATGTGCTCGGCGCGGCCGAGGCGGGCCTCGGAATCCTTAACGGCCAACTCCCGGATTATTCCGACGCCATCGCCAACGACGAAGGCTTCATTGGTCTGATCAAGGGCTCCCGTTTTTACGACAGCGCCTTGAAAAAACAGGCCGGTATCGAGCTCGGCAAGACCCAGGCCCGGTTGAATCGCATGCGCAAGGTCCAGGGCGTCAAGCAAATGCTCGGCACGGCGACGGACGTGCTCGGCAAGGCGCAGACAGCCATCAACTTTGTCGGCAAGGCCAAGGAATTCCTTGATGTCATGTCGGGCAAATTTCCGACGTCGCCGGGCGCTTCCGCAGCCACGGCCCGGTTGGTCGGCGGCATGAAGCTCACCGGTGAAGCCGTCAAGAGCCTGGCGGACTGGCTGCCCCCGGTGCTCAAGCAAACCGTGGGCCAGATTCTCGAAGCCTATGCCGACGCGCTCATCGCCGGTCCGTCCATTCTGGAGCGCATGAGCCTCATGTTCGCCAACGAGGAGTGCGAAAACAACAAAGGCTGGAGCACGGGCAGCGTCGCGGCCAGGGAGTTCAACAAAAAGTTTAACACATGCATGAAGTTTACGCCCGAGTTCAAACGCAATGTCAGTCTGTACGTCAATAGCCGTACCTTGGGCGACTATCCCGACTATGTCTTTGTTCCGGATATGGACAAGGAACCGCAGATCATCGACAAACAGACATACAAGCGCCTTGCCGACATCGCCTCCGCATATACGGCGTATGCGACGATCTTGGACCAAAGTTTTAGCATGAACGATAAAACAGTGGCTTCCATTCTTCAGGCCGTCAAGTCCGGCAGCCCTACCTTCACCGTCAATGACTGGTGGTTTTTCGATACGACAATAACCATCAAGGACATCGAGGAGGATACGGCCATCCTGCTCGAACTGCGAAGCGCCCTCGGCGACAAGCTGACAAAAAACAATGCCAGAGGCATGATCAAGCGTTGGAAAACCTATCTGTCCGATTACGAGTACGTAAAAAAATACTGTCAGTTGGCGCTGTTTGACTCGCCCCGGACCCGCCAGCGTTTCTTCGTGATGTATCTCGAAAATCGGGACAAGCTGCACGACACCATTGAGCGGCAACTGCTTTTCGCGGACCGCGCCACGCCGGAGTGCAAGGCCTCGTTCGTCATCCACGGTCCGACCACGGCCGACGCCGGCCAAACCGTCGAACTGAACATCGCTCCCGGCCAGGAAAGCGACATCCTGCGCCAGGCCCTGAGCGAGGGGAAGGCCACCTGGTTGGCCGACGGGGCGAAAGTCGGGCAGGGGTTGCGCCTGCGCTATCGTCCGCAGCAACCCGGCCGACACCAGATAATGGCCAAGATCACCTTGGACACGACGCTGGGACCGCGCGCCTACGCGACCCGGGAACATCTTGTCACCGTGGCCGACGCCGAAACGCCTCCGGCAAACGAAACAGACGCCGCAGAACCAGGCGCACCCGAAACCCAAAACACGACCCCACCGTCCAAGCAGGACTCAGGAGCCCAGCCTCAACCGGCGACCCCGTCGGCCTCGACGCCCGAGGAACAGACAGCCTCTTCCCGAACGCCGTTTCCCGTGACTCAGGGGAGCACGACGGATCGCGGTATGCAAACCGCATCGCCGGCCAAGGGGGGAAATTCGCCCCGAGACACCGCCGACGCGGCAAATGGATCGCGTCCTCAACCCGTTGCGTCTCCGAACACGCCAGTGGCCGGTTCGCCGGCCGTACCGGCCACCCCGTCCCCGACCGCGACGCCGCAGAGTGCCGCAGCCACGCCCGAAACCGGCACGCCGACGAAGCCGGCGGGCGCGACCTCGACCACGGGCAGCCGCAAAACCGCGGTAAAGCCGGATACGCAAACATCCGCGGAAACCGGCGTGCAAGCGGAAAAGACGACCGATGCCTGCGATTTTTTAATCGCCCTGCCCGAATATCTCTTTCAAGTGACAGCAGCCCATAACGCGGTATATGAAAAGCATAACAAAGCCTGCATGGAGCGCCTGAAGCAAAACAAAAAGGCCGGGAAGAAAGCCTCTGTTTTCATTGCGTCGACCGACGAAGAGGATGTGTGCGCCGACGCCTGTTTCGACAAGGCCTACAAGGAAAAACACGCCAGGACCTTAAGGGAGATCGAACAGCTACGATTTGCCGTCGAAAAGGAGCTCGCCGCCTGGCGATCGGCCGGGGACCCGGCCGCCCGGGCCAAGGCTGCGGCCGTGTGTCAAAAGCGCTGGGATTCCCGTTCCGCCTATTTCGCGCAGTACCCCAAGGCCTATGTGCTCATGGAGAAGGATGGCTGCGGAACGTCGGCCACGTCCGGCGTCGCCGGCGTGAAAGCGCCCGACCAGCCCGAAAAGAAGGCCCCAACGACCGGGAAGGAAACTGCGGTCGCCCAACAAGAGAAGCCCTCGCCCGAGACTACAAAAAAGGTCCGCGTCGTACTCCGGCAAACCGCTCCGGCAGGTTCGAGCGTCAAGCTCGGCGCGACGGCCGCCTTCAGCGCCGCGGTCACCGTGGACGGCAAGCCCGCGGGCAAGGATATCGTGCTGCGCTGGGAGCCCCTCGGCAACGACGGGGTGCGTTTCAGCAAACCGGAAGGGGCCGGACAAACGAGTAATCAGGCGACTTTTCTCCGCCCCGGTCCGGTGCGCCTGTGGGTCACGGCCCTTGGCAAGAAAGGCGATGTTCTCTCCACGCTGGGCGAATCCAACCAGGTGGGCGTGACGGTCCAAAATCCCGAGCTGTCGCTGACCGCATCGCCGGCTTCCCCCCTGGTCGGCCAGGAAGTTGTCCTCGCGCTCCACGAGACGCCGAAACTGCCGGACGACGCCTTCGCGATCGCCTGGGACGTTTCCGGGCCCACCAAGTCCCCGGGCGAGACCTCTGACAAACGCGGCTACAGTTTTCAGGCGGCCGGCCTTAGGACCATCACCGTCACCGCACGGGTCAAAAGTCTGCCGTACGGTGAGGATCTGGGCCAGGCGCGTATCCAGATCACACCGCGCCCCTATAAAGTAACGGTCACCGACACGCTGCATGGAAAGCCGGTCGCCCCCCATCAGGATGTGACCTTGCAGTCGTCCATCACACCGACGCCGTCGAAGTCGGCGGGCGAGTTGCGCTATGCCTGGTCCCTGAGCGAGGGCTGCCGCGCCTTCAACACCACCACACGGGACATCCGCGCCCAGCGGAGCGACGCCGGTTCCTGCTCGGCCACGGTCGAGATACGGGATAGCCACGATATCGTCCTCGGAACCGGTTCGGGCAGTTTCTCCGTGGTTGAGCAAGCCGCGCCCAAAGAGGACAAGGAGTTGAAACGGCTGCTTGAAAATGCGCAAAAATATTGGGCGAACGGCGACGAGCAGGCCGCCTGCGACGCGGCGACCCAGGCCCTTGGCCATGACGGCAAGGCGGCCGACGCCAAGGCGGCGAAGACCAAATTTTGCGACAACGGCGCCGTGCGCATCGACGCAGCCCTCAAGGAAGCGGTGCGGCGCATGGACGAACGCAAGTTCGACAAGGCGCAGCAGGCCATTAATACGGCCAGACAGATCAATCCCCGCAGCCAAAACGTGCGAAGCAAAGAGTCGGAGCTGGCCGACCGGCGCCGCAAGAACGAGCTTCAGGCCGCCGAGGCTGATGCGCGGGAAAAAGCGGTCAACCAGGCGATTGCCTCAGGTGCGCAACAGTGTCAGCAACAGCAGTGGGAAACCTGCATGAAGACACTCGACAAAGCCTTGACCGACGCACCGGCGGATTTTCCCCAGAAGCATCCCGAGATCATCAAGAAGGTACAGGCGATAAAAACCGCCGCCCAGAAAAAAATCACGCAAAAGCAACGGCAAGAGCAAAAAAACAAAGAGGCTCTCGAAGCCCTGACCCAGGGGACGAACCTGTTCAAGCGCAAGCAGTGGGAGGCCTGCGTCTCCACCGTGGACAAGGCCATGGCCGGTATCGACCCCGAGCTCGTCAAAGCCAAACCCGAACTGTTCAGGCGCGTCAAGCAAATGCGCGACCAGGCCATGAAGCAGTTGCAAAGCCAGCAGAGCAAACAGGAGCCGGACGCGACAACCCGGAAAAATGAGCAAAAAGAGACCGCATCCCCGAAGGCGGCTTGTGAAAAAGTCTACGACAAGGGCTACAATGCGTATCAAAACCAGGACTTTTCGGCCGCATGCCACCTGTTCCAGGCTGCCATCGAATGTGATCCAAGCAATGAGCACTACAAGGTGAGCCTCAACAGCGCCCGGAAAAAAGGGATTTTCAAACAGGCCGAAGGGAAGGCCTCCCACGGCGACCATCGGGGCGCCATCAAGGATTATGAGCGCGTACTGCAAATGCGGCCAAACGACTGTAACGCCATGCATAACCTCGGATCATCTCTCTTGCAGTTGGGCAAGAATGAAGAAGCCCTGGAGTGGATCAACCGCGCCATCAAGTGCAATCCGGAAAGCTCGCTTTTCAAAAACAACGCAAAAATCGTGCAGCAGCATATAGCTACTCTCGCTACGCAAAAGGCCCAGAGTTCCCAGCGTCCCATCAGCCAACCCAGCCCGTCCCAGTCGGCGAATACGCCAGTGACGTTCCCCGCCGGTCATTACCAGGGGGGCGTTCAAGGACCGGCCACCGGCACGATCACGTTTCGTATCGCACAAAACGGCGAAGTCCAAGGTGAGGTGCGGGGAACCTACCAGGGAAGATACAGCTACACAGGCCGGTTCTCGGGAAATGTCAGGAGTAACGGGGCGTTCTCCTGTCAATTGCGGGGAGCGGTCGGAGGTTGGTCCTTTACGGGCCAGGTCCAGGGCACTGTGGCCCATGGCGCCGCCTCTGGAAGCTGGCAGGCTCAAAGTGGTTCGAGCGCGCCGAGAGGGAGCTGGCGGGCCAATAAAAACGGTTAACAGCCCGTTGCATACTTCCGGCGCCATGATCGGAAACTGTCTCCCATGTTCCCGGTCTGCTGGTGCGTCGTTTGATCGGGGTTGGTGCGCCCCGAAGGGCTGCGGCCTTGTCGGCTTGGTTCCTCACCACACAATTCGGTGGCTGCTTGTGGATGATTCTGGTGGTGAGAGTTCAAGATGCTGGAGAAATGTAAGCGTCCAAAGAGGCGCATCTTACGTGGGCTGAGTTTTTTGTCATGGGAAGCCCCACAGGGGGACGCGCATGACAGCATCAGCAACAGAGCCACTTACCAAGAAGGCGGCGTATTGGGCTGTACATATCGCGGGTTGGCAACACAGCGGCCTGAGCCAGGGGGCATACTGCCGGCGGCATGGCCTTTCCCAGCGTTCGCTGAGCTATTGGCGGACGCGGCTGGCAAAAAACAGCGAGAAGGCTGCTGCACAATCCGTCACCATCGTCCCCGTGCCGCTGCCTGCACCGCCCCGGGAGGTCATGGCGACACCGAAACCGATCCTGGTGCATGTGGCTGACGACTTCCGGATCGAGATACAGGGCGACTTTGCCGTGGTGGTGTTTGAGAAACTCATTCGTACGCTGGCGCGGCTATGATGTTGCCGGCAAACGGCGTTCGGGTCTACTTGGTCCTGGGGGCCACGGACATGTGCCACATCCGGCCCAAATATGCCCGCCGGATCTGCGAAGGCGTGGAAGACGACGGCCCGACCGTGAAAACCGCGCCCATGCCGCCTCAGATCATCCCCCAGGGCATCGTTCCCTCGGGACTTTTGGCCCATGTCGCCGTGGCCAAATACGCCGACGCGCTGCCCCTGTACCGCCAGGAAGACCAGTTCGCCCGCCTGGGGCTGGACATCTCCCGGGGAACCCTGTGGCCGACTGGATGATCCGCGCGGCCAAGGCCTGCGAGCCGCTGATCGGACTGATCGGACTGATCGGACTGATCGTCGAAGAAATTCGTTGCGGTCCCATCGTCAACATGGACGAAACCACGGCACAGGTGCTTGCCAAACCCGGCCGGGCCAACACGGCGAAATCATTCATGTGGGTCGCCCGGGGCGGAACACCAGGGAAGCCGGTCGTCCTCTTTCGCTATCATCCGACACGGGCCGGCAGCGTGGCTGCGGAAATTCCGGGCGACTTCACAGGCTATCTGCAGACCGACGGCTACAGCGGCTACGAAGCGCTGGGCGAATTCAAAACATAGCTTCAAACATGAGCGCTATTCTGTGCAACTGATTGACGCTTTTGAAAGGTGACGCTCACCTCAACATCATTGTCCAACCTTCCTAGAATCGTAATCATACGGTCTAATGAAAATCTGGACAACCTGGCGTTGCGGATACGGGAGAACTCGGAATGGGCGATACCCGTAATACGCTCAGCTTCACGGGTAGAAATGCCGCGTTCGTCCAATGTGCGGACAATCCTGGCAGCAAGTAACGCACGCGCCTGTTCCAGGCCGGCATTCACACGTCCGAAATCTCGGAACGCATTGCCACTTCCCCCGACAAGTTCCATGTCGTCATTCATCGCAACATCTCCTGCAACCGTTTCAGGCGCTCCCGGATGAGGTCGATCTCCATTTGAGGTGTCTTGATCCCACGCTTCGATTTTTTCTGGAAAGCGTGTATCACCCAAATGTCCGAGTCGATCTTCAACGCATACACAGCTCGAAAGG
>Ga0163159_1003739_pt1 | contig 11310 bp, 7 predicted proteins | sample BioMet9_FD_108702 | JGI IMG/M metagenome (GOLD analysis project Ga0163159, IMG submission 108702) | Microbial communities from bioreactor (seeded with sewage sludge) at Lawrence Berkeley National Lab, California, USA - Biofuel... | ecosystem: Engineered > Bioreactor > Anaerobic > Unclassified ... | reverse complement strand
CACCTACTGTCCGCACTAAATCGTGTTTGATTGTTGACGCATTATAAAACCCGCTGGCAGGAGTTCCATGATAGCAAATTTTTACTTTGCCATGATATTGGTCAATCAGTTTATTCAGCGTTTTAAATAAGGTTGAGCCTTGTCCAGTATTAGTCGCAGAATAAGCTGGAGTGATGAAAGCCACGCAGACTGATGAATCGCGTGTAAATATATGATTGTTCAATATCCGATAACTTCCTGTACCGTTTCCGGTTATTGCCCCGTATTGTTCTTTTAATACATTGCGAATGCCAATAGGGTCCATTTCAATAAGTTCAGGATAAGCTGAGCCAAATTCACCAAGTATGTCATCATGGTTCTGCTTCATCTGACAGACGAAATGCTCCCGTGTAAGCATTGTGTCGAGTTTGGCGTATGTGCTTGTATCTATATATGCTGGCAAATGCCCACACAGATAATCAATCATGTCAGGCATCAAATTGTCGGAAAGTCGGTAGAACACGTTTTCCACCATTTGCCGATGAGAGTCACGTTTCGAGAGTGAGTCAATAAAGGAATCGCAAGTTTCAGTAATACTATCCACATTCTCACCTTCGAAGAGCAGAAAGGTTTTATCCTTTATCCGCAAGTCTGCAAAAGCGAGCTTTGTGCTTCCGTCTTTGTTTTTTGACGATGGCATCAACTTGTTGATATCTTCTTCAAAATGTATCTGAGATGCAAAATATCCGAAAACGGCGAACAAAGAGATAAGCACAGTCCATAACAAGGTGTGTTTATCCTTGAAAAATCTATATATCTCGATAAACAAGTTGATCATTCCGGTATATATATTTTCATATTTATCTCCGCTATCATTTCATTCTCAACGTGTGTGTTGCCCGTTACTATAGTAACGCCATTCACTTCCACGCCCTTTGAAACCTCAGTAATCAGAATGTCTCCCAAACTTGGAAGACGATGGCAGATAAAATGCTTCACCTCAGCCAACATTCCAATCGGAGGATTTTCTGCGCCTGCCATGATGGCCTTATATCCAGCCAAAGCAGATGCCGACTGAGCTAAATGTTCAATCAGCCCAGTTACAGGGAAAATGCCGTCTGTGACAAAATAATTGTCAGAGCCTATAGAGAACTGTGTAAAAGCGTTATCTCCGTCGACTCTGAGTAGTCGGTCAACCATTAAAAACGGCTTACGCTGTGGTATCAGTCGGAAGATTGGTATAAATGTATTCATACAGATCTTTGAATGTTTTCAATTTAGGAAGATCTGTCATCGGTATTGTCAGCTTATACTCACTTTGTATAAGTGCCACTAGGTCAACTATGCTCAGGCTGTCTATTGGAAGCACGTCACGAATATTGGCATCTTCTTCGATGACCGATTGGTCCACTTCATATTCTTCAGCGAGAATTTCATTCACTCTCTTTACAATTTTTTCTCTTTCCATATCTCTATACGTTTTTAATAATTAATGTCGAATTAGTGCCTCCGAAACCAAACGAATTTGAAAGAAACATGTCGATACGAGTCTCTCGCGTTTCGGGAATGATATTTAATTTGGCAGAGGCTTCATCGGGATTCTCAAAGTTTATGTTGCCCGCTATGAATCCGTTTTTCATCATCAGCATTGAGTAAATCACTTCGCTTGCACCAGCCATCCACATCTCGTGACCAGTCTGACTTTTCGTTGATGTCACAGGCACTTTATAGTCACCAAATATGCTGAAGATGGCTTCTGCCTCCCGTTGATCTCCGATACGTGTTGATGTGGCATGAGCATTTACATATTTTATTTGACGCAGGTCGATGTCAGCATCTCTGATACATGTTTTCAACGACTGTGAAGGACCAATCACGTTAGGAGTAGAGATATGATCGCCATTGCCTGAAAATCCCCAGCCGAGCACTTCTGCTAATATAGGTGCTCCACGACGCTTGGCATGTTCATAACTTTCTACGATGACAGTTGCAGCGCCGCCACTTGGAACTAATCCATCTCTGTCTCGGTCGAAAGGTCTGGATGCTTTCGTCGGCTCATTTTCTCGGACGGAGAACGACTGTATTCCATCGAAAGAAGCGATGCCATACATATTGTTTTCTTCAGCGCCTCCGCAAACGACGCATTCCTGTAAACCGTTGCGGATAAGCAATGTCGCCAAGCCTATGGATTGAGAACCCGACGCACATGCGGCAGAAGCTGTGAGATTTATCCCGCGCAAATGAAAGAGGCATGCCAGATTCATTGTGATAGTTGAGTTCATCGACTGGAATATTGCTCCACTTCCGCATGCCACTGTGCTTTTCATGTTTCTGAATTTATCAAGTGCCGTCATGGTGGCCTCAGCTACAGAGTCATTTCCATAGATTATACCGACATCGTGCTTGATTAGAAAATCCTCATCGATTCGAGCCTGCTCAAGTGCCTGCTTAGTGGCAAGATAAGCATACTGAGCTTCCTCTGGCATCGGTTGGCGCTCATTGCGCGAAAGAATGCCTTTCAGATTAGCCGTCGGAACATTGCCAACAAGTGCTGAACGAAAACCCGCATCCTTGCGTTCTTGACTAAAAACAATGCCGCTTTTGCCGTTATAAAGAGATGCTCTCACTTCATCGAGCGATGTTCCAAGGCACGACCATATTCCCATGCCAGTAATTACTACTCTATTCATATCTGTCTATTTTATTGCTTTAGTATAACATCTTCTGCGCTTGATTATTTCAGGATTCAGAGGTCTCCATTGACTCAATTCCTTATGATTGTACTCCAGTTGTGGTCCAGCTTCGGCCCATTTAAATCCAAGTTCATTATATATAGGAATAAGGTCTTCGAACATCAGTGCGCTTACACCATATCCTTGATAATCCGGTTTAACAGCTATTAGCAAGAGTTGTACAGTGTCTTCGTGTTTCCATTTTAGCGAGCCAATAAGATGCAACCATCCAAAGGGAAACAGTCGTCCTCCCGATTTTCGCAGTGCTTGACTAAGAGACCCCATTGTGACACAAGTCCCTACGATTTCTTCCTTCTCGTTTTCTATTATCGTTAACAACCGTTTATCTACCAATCTGACATATTGATTTGTATATTGTTCAACCTGTTGTGGCGGCATTTCGGTGAAGCCAAAAAGCGGTGAGTAAGCTTCGTTCAGCAAGTGGAAGATTCTCTTTCCATAACCGCCTTTAGTGATTTCCCTGGTTGTTAGTTTTTTCACCTTCAGTCCCAATGTCTCGCGAGCATATTTTGCTACTCGGGAATACATTTTGGGCACTACTTTCGGTATTTCCATTCTCGTCTGGACCCAATCGGCAGCTTTCGTATAGCCAAGTTTCTCGATGAGCGCAGGATAATAGGAGGCATTATAAATCTCAATTATAGAGCTTAGTTGATCAAATCCCTCAACGAGCATTCCTTCTTTGTCGAAGTCGTATTGTCCCATCGGTCCCATCACCTTATCCATGCCTTGTTCGTGTCCCCATTCTTCCACAGCATCCATCAGTGCTTTAGCTACATCAAAATCATTGATGAAATCAATCTGTGAGAATCTCACCGCTTTTTGTCCCCATTTCACGTTAGCTTTTTGGTTGATGAAAGCCGCCACACGACCAACTGCATCCCCAACGTCGTTGTAGGCAATAAATGCTTGTACCTTCGTCAGATTTTCTCTTATATCCAAATCTAAATCAGGCACGTAATATTTATTATCAGCATAAATCCGCTTCGGCAGTTCTATAAAATCGTTCACTTCTGTCCGCGATTGCACTTTTTCTACGCGTATATTTCTCATTTTCTCTGTATACTAATAATCATTACATCTCAACCTCTTTCCTATTATCAAAAAGTTACTGCAAACGTGTCGTATAAAAATATAAATACATAGACCATTTGTGTGGCTTTCTTATTAGAATGTAAGTATATACGTAAATCGTACTCCGTTCTTCTTTGTGCCTGGCAAGTTGTTGTAATTTATGCGATGAACATAGCTGATTGAAAATAACTTCAGAATGTTGTGCACTCCAACTTCAAACTCCATGTATGGCTTGCCATCATCCAGGATTTTCACACAGTTGGGGAAACGCATGAGTATTTTATTGTCTTGATTTTTTTCCAACATAGGATTGTTTTTGTCCGTCAGTTGTCCAAACATGCCCTTAAAGCCGATATGCTCTCGCCACTTTAGCTTATGAAGCATAGGAATACGATTTAGTATTTTCCCGTTCATGTCCCACCACATACTCCAGTAGAGCTGACGGTCGTTCATGAATTCCATATTTCTCATCATCCCAAAGGTTGATTCGTCTTCAATGTAAGTCGTGTTGACAGGCGGCATAAGAAGCAAAGGAAAAGGTACTCTGTTCCATTGCGCTGATGCATCAACATTGGCATTAAAATAACCCCAACTGCCAAACCATGTACGCTTATACAGATGCACTTCAGTGATGTTCGAATGGTAGTCGCCACCGAGGAATTCCTTCACTCCAACACTATGGTTCACAGAAAATTCCGGAGCGTCTAGATTTACTGGCAATCGGCGTTGCTTGGTGGTGATGAATGTCAGACCGGGACAATAACGAATTCCAGCCTTAATCTCAGTGGTACGCAAATGCTTCACAGATTCTTCATTTTTCACTTGCATGAACTCAAGACTTCCTGCAGGTTTCATCTCTTCTGCCTTGATTTCGCCGTTGAAACTCAATCCCCAGTCACTCTCGTAGATAGAACTGAGTCTCTGCCGATTGTAAAAAAACATCTCGTGAGGACTTTGCCATTTGATTGACAGAAAGATATTATCCTTGTTGTGTGCAAGGAATTTGTCAGAAAAAGCCATCACATCATAAGTAGATTCGAAAGAAATGCTGCGTTGGGGAAATTCGAATGGCACATACTTTTTTTTATTGAAGCTGTAAGTGAGGTTCGACATATAATAACTCTTCTGACTATGAGTGCCATAAGCATAGAATCCGTCCCAAAACCAATGTGGCGACAGGTTCGCTGTCGTGCGTCCAGCAAAGCTCAGTCGTGTGCGGTCGATGTAGTTCGACGAAATAAATGTTGTAACTGGTCCTATATCAAATTTGCTCTTGCTTGTTGTAGCTTCTTTTGCAGTTCCCTCAGAAGAATTCTTTCCAGATTGGGAAACAGGGCTTGTTTCCACGTAGTTCTCAACCAAAGCCTTCAAGAAGAACATCACCCATCCATAGTTCTTGCTGTGCATCAATTGATTAATGAAGGAATTCATGTCCGATTCTGCCCTGCTCTGATTAGAAGGGCGATATTCATTCCAAAAGTTATTGTCCTTCATTTGTGCATCGCTAAGATGTTTCTCTGGCGATTTGCCACGGAACAGCCGTTTCTCCACCTCATCGAACGAATGATTCATTTCTGTGGTGATACGTGTGGCTAACATATCTCCAAAATCTTTCGCAAGACTCAGTTCCACCATCATCTCATCCTTGGTCTGTACCCATTCGCCTGAAGGTAAAGCTCCATATTCCAGTTCCACTCGCATAGCTTTTACAAAGTTTACATTGCTTTGTTTGGGAATGGTAAGATTGCATTTGCGCACTCTCAGTGAGCTATCAGCTTTAACGTATATTTCACCACGGAAACCGAAGTCTTGAGGATTGTCCGGAATAAATTGCAGATGATAGCAGGAATCGCGGTCCACCTTTACAGTATCTTCTATGTAGAAATGGTAAAAACTGATGGCGGTTCGTCCAATGGGACTAACGAACGGATACTGAAGCAGACGTACATAGTCGCCTCGGATGTCAGCATCAGTGAACACATCTTTGAGCATCTGATTCAAAATTTCGCCTGTCTGAAACAGTTCATTAAGTCCGTCACTGCGCTGTCCCATGACAATATTCTTTTCCTCCTTTGGTTCACGGCGATATATATGGCGCATAACAGTTTCGTCTACACTTACCAACATAGTGCGTTTGCCTGTAATGGTGTCTTCTTTTATATAGTTGCGCATCCATTTCTTGCTCAGTGGCCCTTTCTCCAATTGTTTGTCTGTTATGTCGTTAAGCGATAGTGTTATCATCTGATATCTGTCAAAACTGTAAAAGTTGTGCTTGCTCATATCATCGGCCTTGTTCGCCTCAATCACCCGTTTCATCAGATCTACGGCAGGGTTGTCCTTACGAGAATATCGAGATTTTTTCTTTGAGTGAACAGTCACCTCTTCAATCTTATGTACATCCTCAGTCATTATAATTACTAAATGATCGGTGAGTTCTTTGACTTTTATTTGTTGTGGTTTGAATCCCACGCAGGAGAACGTTATTGTACCGCCAACACGACGCTCTATCGAGAACCATCCTTGGCTATTGGTGAAGGTCTTAGTGAAGACTCTGTCATAAGATACGTTTACTTTCTCCAATGGTATGCTGTCGGCATCAAGCACAACTCCGTGAACCTGAGCCATAACACTGAATGTCACGCAGAAAAATAACATGCTAAATGCAAACCTCTTCATATCGAGGGGCAAAATTAATGCTTATGTTTTTTTCAACATTGGCCTAAACCTACACAATACTTTTCTTTTCAACGGTTATTTCATTATGACAACAATTGATTTAATTACATCATAAATAAGCACGAAAAAAAAGTGATGATTTTGCTGAAAAGAATGCATCATTCGCATGTCCACCTTTTTCAGTACACCTCAAATCTTTTTCATTGCACTGAAGGTCTTCTGGATGATTTATGAAATCTTCTGTTGACGAACGGAGGTCTCCCGTTGAATTTGTCCAATCTTCGGTCGTCGAAACCTTAACGTAAGTTGACGAAATGGATTCATAGGCTGTCAGAAGCTCTACGTCAGCTGACGAAATGAATTCGTAGGTTGTCGAACGCATTTTTCCTGCAGATTATTCCAATTGCCGATTGACGAACACAGAAAAGATTGGCTGTATCTGTCTTAGATGTGCAAGGAAATCACTATGCCTTTATAAGAGTGGGGAAATACAAGTGCAGAACCGATTAAAAAAGGAAAAAGCAACGTTAGTAAAGATTTTTAATTAACTTCGCAGCGCGAAACTGAAGAAAAAGTCGTGAAAGAAAGATTATACACCATACTAAAGTACTTCCTGATTGTAATTTTCATCCATTACTACGCAGGAAGCGTCGCTTTCACGCATGTTCATCATTTCGCAACTTACACCATCGTTCACTCGCATCCTTATCTGCCTGGAGCCGATGGTAATCCGCATCATACGCATAGTACAGCCGAGTATTTGACTATCATGCAGTTAAACACGATGACGATGCTCGAAGGTGCATTGCCTTTCCTGGCTATTGCGGCTGTTTTGTTGCTTGCAGTTTTCCTTCTTTTTACTCCAATTATTCACCAGACACGTTCAATACGTGTTATTTCCCTTCGTGCGCCGCCTTTTTTTGAATGAGATTACATTTTACTTAATTCTTCATTCAAAAAAACATTTTACATGAAACCAATAAACACGCTATTGCTTGGCGCAATAGTTCTGTGTTCCTGTCACAGTAATAAACAGGACGACGCGGAGAATAATATTTCGTTGAAGGGCGATATCATCACAATCAGTCAGAATTCGCCTATTCTCGCGCGTCTGAAAACGTCGGTCGTAAAGTTGGAACCTTATAATATGGAGTTCTCAACATCCGGCGTTGTCAAAGCCATTCCGACAAACTACGCGGAAATCGCATCTCCGTTTGCCGGACGAATCACGAAATCGTTCGTGCGTTTGGGTCAGAAAGTTGCTCCCGGAAGTCCGATTTTCGCCATCAGTTCGCCAACCTTTTTTGAAACGGGTAAAGCCTACTATCAGGCTCGTCAGGAAATGGAATTGGCCGATAAGAGTCTGAAGCGCCAACGCGATTTGGTGCAGAACAAAGTCGGAGTCCAAAAAGAACTGGAAGAGGCTGAAGTCAACTTCGAGCTGAAGAAAAAGGACTATGAAAATGCCGTCGCAGCGTTGAAGGTCTTTCAAATCAATCCATCGCAGATGACGCTTGGTCAGTCGCTCATCGTTCGTTCACCAATCAGTGGCGAAGTTGTGAAGGACGACATCGTCATGGGACAATATATGAAAGAAGATGCTGAACCGGTGGCAATTATTGCCAATCTCAGCAAGGTTTGGTTTGTTGCACACGTGAAGGAAAAAGACTTGAGTCTGATTCAAAGTCTCAAGGACGTTGAAATCCATTTGGTTGCTTGGCCAGACCATCCTTTTGGCGGTAAAGTCTATCATATCAGCGACATGCTTGACGAAGAGACTCGCTCAATCGAAGTTCTGATTGAATGTGACAACAGCAATCGTTTGATGAAGCCTGAAATGTACGGAACCGTGAAACTCAGCGACAAGGCGACCGAAGCTATTCGTGTTCCAACTTCAGCAGTTTTGCAGGAAGAAGAAAACAACTATGTTTTGGTCTCTTTGGGCAATCATAGATATCGTAAGCAGAAAGTTACTGCAGGAACTACCGAAGACGGCAAGACGCTAATTTTAAGCGGTCTAAAAGACGGGGACGAAATCATTTCGACAGGCGCTTTCTATTTGTTGGACGTACAGTAAACAGCCATGAAGAAAATTATTTATATGGCGATTCATCGGCGTGGACTGATGTTCGTCCTCTTTGCCTTTCTGGCTTTTATTGGATATTTTGCCTGGACAAAACTGGCTATTGACGCTTATCCTGACATTGCTGACACGACAGTTCAGGTCGTTACGCAAGTGCCGGGATTAGCGGCAGAAGAGATTGAACAGCAGATTTCTATCCCTATTGAGCGCGCGATGAGCGGAATGCCCGGATTGAATGTGATGCGCAGCAAAAACACCTTCGGACTTTCAACAGTTATAATGGTGTTTAACGATGGCGTAGATGATTATTGGGCTCGTCAGCGAGTCCAGGAACGTTTGTCTGAGGTTGAACTTCCATACAATGCGACTCCAGGATTGAATCCGCTGACTTCACCGACAGGCGAAATCTTCCGTTATGTTTTGGAAAGCGACAGTCTCGACCGCCGCGAACTGACAGATTTGCATAAGTGGGTGATTATTCCACGTTTGAAGCAAGTGACAGGCGTTGCTGATGTAAGTAATTTCGGCGGAATCACAACGCAATATCAGATTGAAGTTGACCCACATAAGATGGAACAATATGACATTACGCTCAGCGATGTCACCGAAAAAATTGAGAAAAACAATGTCAATGCTGGCGGAAGTATGCTGACGCGTGGTGATTTGAGTTATGTCATTCGCGGAATCGGGCTTGTGAAGGACCTGGAAGATTTAGGACGGATTGTAATCAAGACTGAAAATGGAGTGCCTATTTATTTGAATGACATCGGTAAACTGAAATATGGCAATCTCGAACGCAAAGGTGTATTCGGCTTTCTCGACGACGAACGGCAGATTTCTGATGGCGTTGAAGGTGTTGTACAGATGCTTCGCGGACAGAATCCGTCGAAAGTTCTTGAAGGTGTTCATGCTGCCGTAGATGAATTAAACAACGAAACTTTGCCCAAGGGAACGCACATTCACGTATTCTTGGACCGTACTGATTTGGTGAAGACGACGTTGAAAACGGTTTCTCATACACTGTTTGCCGGAATGATTCTTGTCATACTGGTGCTGATTGTATTCTTGGGAAGTTGGCGCGGTTCGTTGCTTGTCGCCTTGACTATTCCGCTTTCGCTGCTGATTGCGTTTATTCTGATGTATCTTACCAATGTGCCTGCCAATCTGCTTTCTTTGGGTGCAATCGATTTTGGTATCATAGTAAACGGCGCGATTGTGATGATGGAAACAATCCTGAAAAAGCGTGAGCGACATCCAGACGAGATGCTTACCGAAGATTCGATTTTGAGGCGAACGACTGAAGTCGCACGACCAATCTTTTTCTCGACAATCATAATCATTACGGCTTATATGCCGCTGTTCGCTTTCGAACATATTGAGAAGAAGCTTTTTACGCCAATGGCTTACACTGTCGGTTATGCTTTGCTTGGCTCTCTTTTGGTCGCATTGTTTCTGACGCCTGGTTTGGCTTACAATGCTTATCGCAAGCCGCGTAAGATTTATCATAATCGCTGGCTCGAGAAATTGTCTGCTTCATACAATAAACAGATTGAGAAGCTGATAGACAAGCCAAAGACTGTCATAGGTTCACTAATAGTTATATTGATTGGCGCAGGAATCTTGAGCTATACAGTTGGAAAAGATTTCCTTCCGCCTTTGGATGAAGGTTCGATTTGGATTCAGGTTCAGCTTCCTCCAGGCATTTCAATTGAGAAATCGAAAGCGATGGGAGCGGAGCTGCGCAGAACATTGAAACAGTTCGACGAAGTCTCGTATGTCATGACGCAAGTCGGCCGTGACGATGAAGGCGCTGAAGCGTTTTCGCTTTCGCACGTCGAATGCGGTGTCGGGCTGAAGCCTTACAACACGTGGAAAGACGGAGAAACAAAGGCTCAGCTGATTGATAAGATGTCGAGGAGAATTTCCACAATGCCAGGATTTTCAGTCGGTTTCTCACAACCGATTATTGATATGGTTATGGACCAGATTGCCGGCGCGCACAGCGATTTGGCATTGAAGATTTATGGCGAAAATATTACTGAGACGCGTCATATTGCTGAGAAGGTTGTGAATGTAATCAAGCAGATTCCAGGCTCGGCGGATGTGACAATCGATCAGGAACCGCCGCTTCCTCAGTTACAGATTATTGCCGACCGCGACCGCATTGCTCAGTATGGATTGAATGTTTCTGATGTGGCTGATTTGATAGAGTTGGCCATTGGCGGCAAAGCAATTTCGCAGATATTCGTCGGCAGCAAGAGCTATGATGTGATTTGCCGTTTCAATGATGAAAGTCGAAACACGCCCGAAAGCATTGGAAACTTATTGCTTACATCAGCTGATGGAGCAAAGATTCCGCTTTCGCAAGTTGCTGATATTAAAATGACAACAGGTGCAAGTACTATTACTCGTGAAATGAACAAGCGTCATATGACGGTTCGTGTTAATTTGCGCGGTGTGGATTTGACGGCCTTCCTTCAAAAAGCAAATCACATGATTGACAGAAAAGTAAAATATAACCATGACGAAGTGCACTTGAAATGGGGCGGACAGTTTGAGAACCAACATCGTGCTTACAGCCGTTTGGGAACAGTCATTCCTATCGTTTTGGGAATCATGCTGCTGCTGTTGTTCGCTTCGTGCGGAAAGTTCCGACAAGCCGCGTTGATGATGTTTGTCATTCCTTTGGCTCTGTTTGGAGGAATGTTGGCTTTGAACATTCGCGGAATGACGCTCAACGTCTCT
>Ga0163159_1003732_pt1 | contig 11324 bp, 7 predicted proteins | sample BioMet9_FD_108702 | JGI IMG/M metagenome (GOLD analysis project Ga0163159, IMG submission 108702) | Microbial communities from bioreactor (seeded with sewage sludge) at Lawrence Berkeley National Lab, California, USA - Biofuel... | ecosystem: Engineered > Bioreactor > Anaerobic > Unclassified ... | reverse complement strand
CTATTATAGCACAACCATAGCATAACGTAAATAGAGGAACACAAAAAAGGCTGAAATGATGATAATTTCAGCCTTCAGAAGTACTTTTTTATTTTATTTTTCCTTACAACTGTAAAAGTCGGGTTATAGCACAGAACAGGTAAGATAGCAAGCCTTGACTAGTGTAAACTTAATACCCTGACTGCCTCCGTCTGGTAGTGTCTGTCCGTTTGGCAAGGATATCTTTGTCTCAGAAAAAATCTTTGGCTTTTAAAGCCGTCCCTGCTAAGGGAAGGGGGACCGCTTGCGGTGGAAGGGTTCTTCCTTAGCGTCTCCGACGCGGCAAAAACAAAACCTCAGAGTTTGTGTTTTTGCCGCGGCGAAGCCGCTGGGAAGAACCCTTCAGTCTCCGGACGAAAAGCATGTCCGGAGCCAGCTCCAGCTAAAGCATAAGCGACTTACTCGATTTCACGGGAAAACGTCATGAAATCGGTGCGCTGCTCCCCTTAGCAAGGGAGCCTTAAGAACTTTGGATTTCCAGGCTCTACCCAAAGCCCCGGCCACAATCAGTGTCTGCCCTGTATTCAAGCTAACTTACATATTAGATAACCAACTTGTTTCTAGAATTTACTATGATACTTTATAATTGAAATGTGTCCCACATCCCATGATTTATTTGAAATAGGCGACACCGGCGGCAAAGATCGGCTGCACTTTATTACCGCTGATATTCTGGAACACGTCTGTATCAAACCGTTCCGTATGGGCCATCTTGCCGAGGACGCGGCCGTCTGGGCTGGTAATGCCTTCGACAGCGTATACGGATTGGTTGGGATTGTAGGCGCTGTCATAGGTAGCATTGCCTGCCAGGTCTACGTACTGCGTCGCAATCTGTCCGGCTGCAGCCAGCTGCTGGATCTGTTCGGGTGAAGCGATGAAACGGCCTTCGCCGTGGGAGATAGCGATAGTATGGATATCTCCGGGTTGTACATTGCTGAACCACGGTGATTTCACGGAGACTACCTTCGTGTTGACCATGCGCGACAGATGACGGCCGATGGTGTTATAAGTCAGGGTCGGGCTGTCAGCTTTCAGAGCCTGGATATGACCATATGGCAGCAGGCCCAATTTGATGAGCGCCTGGAAACCATTGCAGACACCCAAAGCCAATCCGTCACGCTGATACAGCAGATTTTCCAACGCTTCTGACAGCGCCGGGCTGCGGAATAACGTAGCGATGAATTTGCCGGACCCTTCCGGTTCGTCACCGGCACTGAATCCTCCAGGGAACATGATGATCTGCGCTTTGGCAATGCGTTTGGCCATTTCTTCGATAGAAGCCGCCAGCGATGCTGATGAATCGTTCCGCAGGACCATGACATCGGCCATGGCACCGGCCCGTTCAAACGCCGCTGCTGAATCGTATTCGCAGTTCGTGCCCGGGCATACGGGAATGAATACCGTCGGTTTGCCAAAAGAGGCACTCCGCTTCGGTCCATATGTCGTAAACAAGGGCAACGTAGGATCGCCGTCAGCGCTTTCGCTCTGGATGCGGAATACATTGTTCATAGTCTTTTCCCAGGCCTGCTGGAGTTCAGCCAGCGACATCGCCGCCATACCGTACGTAATGACCTGTTCTGCCGTCGTTTCGCCGATGACCTGGACATGATCCATCCGGGCCCACTGAGCTGCCTGGATAGCATCCGTTTCTACGAGGAACGAACCGTAGCGGATAGCAAACAGGTCTTCTGCCGCTAAGTCCGGCAGGAGGTGGACGCCGATGCCGTTGCCAAAGGCCATCTGAGCCAGGTCCGCGGCGATACCGCCCTTGCCGACAGCGTGCATAGCCCGAATCTGGCCTTGCAGCGTCATGGTGTGTAGGAAATCGCAATGCTTGCGGAATACGTCGAAATCAGGAAGTTCTTCACCGTCGCGCGGTACGTCGAACAAGACGAGCGTGCTGTCGGTCCGTTTGAATTCCGGCGAGATGATATGATTCGTCTTTTCCGGTGCAATGGCAAACGATACGAGCGTCGGCGGAACAGTCAGGTTTTCAAAGGTACCGCTCATGCTGTCCTTGCCGCCGATAGCGCCGACCTGCAGTTCCTGCTGGGCTACGAAGGCACCGAGAAGAGCGCTCACCGGTTTGCCCCAGACTTTAGCATCCGTACCAAGCTTTTCGAAATATTCCTGCATGGTCAGATATACTTTATCGCGGTCGCCGCCGAGGGCTACGAGCTTGGCCACGGACTGGACGACGGCATAGAGCGCACCGTGGAACGGACTCCATACAGCCAAATCCGGATCATAGCCATGAGTGAAGATACTGGCCGTCGTCGTTTCGCCGGACAGGATAGGGAATTTCGCAACCATACCTTCGACAGGCGTCTTCTGATATTTGCCGCCGAAAGGCATGAGGACTGTCCGGGCACCGATAGTGCTGTCAAACCGTTCCGAGAGGCCCTGCTGAGAGGCGACATTGAGGCTGGCCAGCGTATCCAGCCAGCGTTGTTTTACATCTTGTACCGGCGCCACGGCAAAGAAATCCGTTTCGGCCGGTGCAGTGACGACGGCCTTACGGTGCTGGGTCACGCCGTCTGTATTGAGGAAATCCCGGGAAATATCGACGACGTGCTGATCGCGCCAATGCATGACCAGGCGGTTCGTATCCGTCGCCACGGCTACGACTGTCGATTCGAGATTTTCTTCAGCAGCATAGCGCTGGAATTCATCGGCTTTATCGGCCGGTACGACGACAGCCATCCGTTCTTGTGATTCCGAAATGGACAATTCCGTACCATCCAGGCCTTCATATTTTTTCGGTACTTTATCCAAGTTGATGTCCAAGCCGTCTGTCAGTTCGCCGATGGCGACAGATACGCCGCCAGCGCCAAAATCGTTGCAGCGCTTGATGAGGACCGTCGCTTCGTGGCGGCGGAACAGGCGCTGGATTTTCCGTTCGGTCAGGGCATTCCCTTTTTGTACTTCGGCACCGCACGTTTCCAAAGACTGGACAGTGTGCTTCTTCGATGAACCCGTCGCACCGCCCATGCCGTCACGACCGGTCTTACCGCCGAGGAGGATGACGACGTCACCCGCTACGGGGACTTCGCGGACGACGTTGTTGCGCGGTGCTGCGCCGACGACGGCGCCCACTTCCATGCGCTTGGCAATGAAGCCGGGATGGTAATATTCCTTGACTTCGCCCGTAGCCAGGCCGATCTGATTGCCATAGGAGCTGTAGCCCTTGGCAGCGCTTGTCGTAATAGTACGCTGGGGCAGCTTGCCAGCGATGGTATCCTTGACCGATTGGTGGGGATCGCCGCTGCCGGTGACGCGCATGGCTTGATATACATAAGCACGACCGCTCAGGGGATCGCGGATGCAGCCGCCGAGGCAGGTTGCCGCGCCGCCGAACGGTTCGATTTCCGTCGGATGATTGTGTGTTTCGTTTTTAAACAGGAGGAGCCATTCTTCTTCTACACCGTCCACGTCGACAGGGACGATGATGGTGCAGGCATTTATTTCGTCAGATGCATCTAATTCCTTCATGCGTCCCGCCGCTTTCAGGGATTTGACGGCAATGGTCGCCATATCCATAAGTGTCTGCGGCTTTTTTTTGGCCGTGTACAACGCTTCCCGCGTCGTCTTATAAGATTCATAGGCCCGCTGGATCGGTTTAGCAAATTTCCCGTCGTCGATAGTCACATCGGTCAGCTCGGTCATGAACGTCGTATGGCGGCAATGATCGGACCAGTACGTGTCGATGACGCGGATTTCCGTAATGGTCGGATCCCGCTTTTCCGTATCGCGGAAGTACTGTTGGCAAAATTCCAAATCTTCCAGGCTCATGGCCAGACCCATGGTGCGGCACACGTCAGCCAATTCGTCATGGCTCATGCCGATAAAGCCGGCTACGACAGGGACATCTTCAGGCTGTTCCCATTCCATATCGAGACTCTGCACCGGGTCGAGAGAGGCTTCGCGGGCTTCCACAGGGTTGATGCAGTAATGCTTGATAGCTTCTATATCGTCTTCACTCAGCGTGCCCGATAGAATAAACACTTGAGCCGTCCGGACCGGGCTGTCATTGGCCATGGTCAGCATGAGCAGACACTGCATAGCCGAATCGGCGCGCTGGTCGTACTGTCCCGGGAGATATTCAATGGCCAGCACCGTATCATCAGCGGCAACAGGCAGTTCCTCATAGACAGCATCTACGGGCGGTTCAGAAAAAATCATATTCTTAGCTGCTTCAAAAGCCGCATCGTCCAGGCCGGCCACATCGTAGCGGTGAAAGATTTTAACATTGGTCAATCCCTTAATGAGCAGGTTTTCCTTTAAATCCGTAAACATCCGCTTTGCTTCCTGGGCAAAGGGCCCTTTCTTGGTGACATACAAACGCCGTATTGATTGCATGTAACGAAGCCTCCTTATATACATTAAAAAATAGAATTCAGTATTAGTATAACCGTTTTATTGGCATAAGTAAAACAAAAAAGCCAGTCAATAGAGTAATTGACTTCATTCCTAAAACGTATTAGACTGAGATTATACGAACAAGGAGGCTATTTATGGAATCTTTAAAGGAAAAAATACGCGTTACCGGGACTGTGATCGACAACCGCATATTAAAGGTCGACAGTTTCCTGAACCAGCAGCTAGATATGGCCTTAATCATGGATATCGGCAAGGAGTTTGCCCGGCGGTTCCGCCAGGTGCCCATCGACCGTATCGTGACAATTGAATCTTCAGGCATAGCCATCGCTTGCGCCACAGCCGTTGCCATGGGCAATATTCCTGCCGTATTCGCCCGCAAGAAGCCGTCCGTGACGACGAGCAGTGATGACGTTTACCACACATCTATATATTCCTATACTAAGGAAGAAACATACGACGTATCGATTAGCCGACAATACCTGAAAGCCGGCGAGTGCGTATTGATCATCGACGATTTCCTGGCCAGCGGCGAAGCCGTCATCGGTCTGGCTTCCATGCTCAGCGAAGCGCACTGCACCATCGGCGGTATAGGTATCGTCATCGAAAAATCGTTCCAGCCGGGACGGGCCCGCCTGGATGCGTTGGGCTACCACGTGGAATCACTCGCCCAGGTCCAACGTTTCGAAGATAATATGCCCGTATTTTTGTAAACGGTTTGGAGGATTCATCATGCTCCTAAAAAAAGAATTAAAGACATTATATGTCATGACCTTATACTTGCGCCTGACGGAGCTCAAGATGATCGAGCTGAATCAGGCTGGCATCGTCCCTGGCCACATCCACAGCGGCCTCGGTCAGGAAGGTGCCTATGCCGGCGTCCTGGCTACCCGCCACGACGGCGATTACTGCAAATTCACGCATCGGGCCATACCTGCCTGCCATTGGGCCGGCGTCCCCTGCGAAACCATGTACGGTGAAATTTTGGGCAGGGCCACCGGCAATGCCAACGGTCTGGGCGGACCCGGCCACATTGCTGACTTGTCTTGCGGCTTATTAGGCACGTCCGGTGCCTTGGGCTGTGATACATCCATATCGGTCGGTGCTGCTCTGTCGGCACGCCACAAAAATGACGGTTCCCTCGTGTATTCTTATTACGGTGACGGCACGAGCAGCCGCGGTCCGGTCCACGAAGCTATGACCATGGCCGGTGCCATGAAGCTGCCCATCCTGTTCGTCTGTGTCAACAACCAAGTCGCCTTGTCGACGAACATGAATGAAGTCATCCCGGTAGAACATCCGGGCATCAATCGGGCCAGCGCCTATGGCATGGAATCGCTCCTCGTCAACGGGACAGATGTCCTGGCCGTATTCCACGCTGCCAGCCGCCTGACGGAAGGGATCCGCAAGGGCCGTGGTCCAGCTATCCTGGAAATCATGTGCAAGCGGTGGCGGCCCCATTTCGAACAGATGGGGGCAAATCAAAAAATCGCCGTTCCCAAGGGCCAGGTATGCTGCGTCCAGACGCTGGAAACGGTCATGCTGAAAAGCGGCAGGTTCTCCAAGCCAGAACTGGCCGACATACGCCAGCAGATGCAGGATTCCATCGATGCCGCTGTGGCAGAAGCCTTGGCCGCGCCACTCTACGAACCGGCTAGTTTAGCAGCAAATTTATATGCCGGGAGGGATAACGAATGTTAGTAACCTATGGGCAGGCCATCCACGACGGACTGGCTGAAGAAATGCGCCGCGACGACACAGTCGTCGTCTTCGGCGAAGATGTGGCATCACTGGGCGGGCTCTACGGAGTCACGCAGGGACTGCTGCGGGAATTCGGGGACAAGCGGATCTGGAACACGCCGATTACGGAAAACGCCATTGCCGGCGCTGCTGTCGGTGCCGCCATGACGGGACTGCGCCCTTGTATCGATATGATGTATGCTGATTTCTTGCTGACGGCGTTCCATGAGCTGTTCCATTCGGCAGGCAACTGGCGTTACCAGCACGGCAAGTCCTTTGCCGTCCCTCTGGTCGTCCGCGCTGCCATGGGCCATGCTACGGGCTCCGGCGGCGAGCACTCCCTATGCCCGGAAAGCTTGTTCATGCACGCTCCCGGCCTGACAGTCATTGCTCCGTCGACGCCGTATGACGCCAAAGGGCTGATCAAGAGCGCCATCCGCTCGGACAATGCCGTCATCTTCCTGGAACACAAACAGTTATACAGCTTGCAGGAAGAGCTGCCGGCTGAAGAATATACACTGCCTATCGGCAAAGGCCGCGTCGTCCGCGACGGCTCCGATGTGACGATCATCACCTGGTCGGCCATGGTCCAAACGGCACAAGCTGCAGCAGCCATCCTGGAAACAGAAGGGATTTCCGCTCTCGTCTTCGACGTGCGGACCTTGTCACCCTTGGACGAAGACGGTATCCTGCAGGCAGCAAAAAAAACAGGCCGCGTCGTCGTGGCCTCGGAAAGCTATGGCACATGCGGTGCCAGTGCTGAAATAGCAGCCCAGCTCCAAGATAAATTATTCGGCAGCCTCAAGGCACCTATCCGCCGCGTCGCTGCACCGGATATTCCCCTGCCCTATGCGCCACACTTGGAGGCGTCATTGCTACCTGATGAAAACACTATCGTCCAGGCTGTACGCAGCCTCATTTCTTAAATACTATTACGAACGGAGACCAAGATGAAAGCTCAATTTTTTGACGGATTTGATTTTGCCAAATATAAATTCAGCATCGTGGCCATTGAGTACGTCGATTCATTTTTTAATATCACCGATTTCGGCCTGAACCCGATTATCACAGATGAATCGTGCAAGCGGGGCTATGCAGCCATTTTTATGCTCAGTGAAGACAACCGTCTCTTACTGCGAAAATTATTTACCAATAACAACGGCATGGAAGCGCCGGAAATCGACGGTATCGCCCCGGTTACCTTCCACTCACCGGCAGGCGACCTGCGCTACGATCTGGAACATCCCATGGATTATGACGGTTCTCTGGTCATCGCCAACGAGTTCATCCAGAAATACTATGTCCCTTTCGGATTCCAGCTGCCCATCGCCTTTAAAAAGGTCTATGAGCTCACGTTTGACCAGGGCGTATTCACCCACGTCGAGGACCGTACCCGAGCTGCCAAACAATTGCGGGACCAATACGATTCCCCCATCTCCAAGGGCCATAAGCTCCTAAACCGGTTCGGGAAAATCATCGGCAAGGAAAATCTGGGCTATGATGAAGAGCTGCAGGAGCAATTCATGGATCTGAGCTATGATGTAAAATATATGTTTTAAAACGGAAATACCGGACCTCAGCGGTTCGTTAATTTACCGATTTTCTTGATGGCGATGGACAATGTTCCATCGTCATTTTGTATGAATTCCACAAAATCCGGATCTGAAAGATAGGCAGCCGGCACGACGATTTCGATGCCTGTATCAGTCTTGATGCGCTGCATCCGCCCGGTCTTGATGGCAAATTCATGTTCCAAGGGAACTGAATCGGGAAGATTGGCTTCCTGCAGTCGTTCCTCGTAGGCCTGGCGCATGGAATCCGATCCAGCAAACATGGCCTGTCCCATCTCAGTTGGCGAGAAAGACGGCGACGTTTCAGCGTTTTCCACGAGGTACTGCTTACCCTTGGACAGAGCCAGGGCACTATTGCCGCCAAAATCATCGGCCACCGTGCCGGCTATTTTGCGGACCACGCGGACCGCTTCCTTCGCCGACACCTCAGTATAACAAAATATGACTTCATCTTTGAGCAAGAACGCCGTTTCCCCATCGATACGGCGTTTTTTGTCGCGCACGGAAACGGTGCTGCCATCCAGGTTCATCAAGGCAAAGGATTGGACCTGCTGAGTGAGGCCCGGCAGGATGGAGTGATGGCGGATGATGTCATTGCGGACTTTGTCCCCCTCGGTGGTGACGCGATGTGTAAAGGCCGACTTGTTCTCCATGAGGATGACTGCCAAGTATTCACCGTCTTCATCCTGAGAAAAATGTACGACCAGCACATCCGTCGACACGGGATCCTCGGAGCGGGCAATGCTGTCATGGATCCGTTCAGCCAGATTCGTCGACAAGGAAATAAAATCCCCGTCGTCCTTATATTTCGTCAGCGCCGCCGGCATAGGACTTTCCGTCGTATACGTCCCCTCTTCGCGCCCTTCGTCAGTCGTGATGCGCAGGAGCCGCTTCTCCACGAGCTCGCACACCTCCAGCGACGAAAAATCCAGCTCTTCCTGCGAATAGACGCAGACATCGGAATTGAAATCGAGTATATGTAAAATAGCATGGTTGATGTTCATAGTAGCTCTCCTTTGGTAGTACCTGGAAATTGTTGATATATATGGCTGAGACGGACCTGCATACCACCTTCAGTCCCGCTAAAGCGGGCCAGCTCCCTCCAAAGGGAGCCAAGAGCCTACTCATTGTCAACCTTAGCGGGCCTGTGTTGACCGGTTATTGCTTGCTTAGTATAGCCGCACCTGCGCCTCGGCTCCCTCACGGAGGGAGCTGTCGAGCGAAAGCGAGACTGAAGGTGGTCTTTCTTTAGAGCGTCGCTAGCCTCGCATCGTTTTTGAATTTCCAGGCTCTGACAGAATATGTTCCATTATACTCCATCTGTCGCAAAAGGACAAAGCAAACAGCCCCCAGATATCTCTGGGGACTGCTGTCACACAGGCCAGGTGATACGGCCTGTCATATATTTCATCTATAAACGTCCCAGCGTCGTCATGATTGTTTTGACCAACGGCGCAATTGTCGACAGATACAATACTTCCTGTGGACTGTGGATGCCCTGCGTCGTGGCACCGACGGAAACGATATCGAGGTTGGGATTACAGGCGTAGAAGTATCCCGTCTCTAAGCCGCCGTGAACCGCTTGTATTTTCGCATCCTTGCCGGTGATTTCTTTAAAAGCACTCGCCATGAGCGGTGTCAGGCAGCTGTTGGCATTTTTCGTCCACGCCGGCGACGGCTGTTTCATGTACAAGGAAAAACCTGTCAAGTCAGCCAGCTCAGGCATGACGAGGCACAGTGCCCGCAAGCGGGCATCACTCGAGCTGCGTGGCAGATACCGGATTTTCACGGTACCGTCTTCCACGAAGATTTTGCCGATATTAGCAGACAAATCAGGCAGTGAGGTCAACGTCTGGTTCATGGCAAACACACCGAAGTGAAGCAGGCAAAGAAGCTGCACGAGAGATTTTGTATCGTCGGCTGAAAATACCTGCGTCGGTACATCGGCATCGTCTACGGTAAAGGCCGCCGTTGTTTCGATGGCACCATAAATCAGACGGAACTCTTCGGCAGCGTCACGAACGGCCTGACGGACAGCCGCACCATCTTTGCCATCGATGACGATGACCGCATGCGCCTCTGCCGGTATGACATTGGGTGCCTGACCGCCGGCCACATCAGCCAAGACAAGGGAAATGCCCTGCCGGGCGATGTACTGCAGCACCAGAGCCAGCTCTTTGATGGCATTGGCCTTGCCGTCGTTGATCGTGCCGCCGGAATGGCCGCCCAAGAGACCGCTTACGGCAATGGTAAGAGCCGCATTCCCCTGCACGGCCTGATGTGTCAGGACACGGCTGAATTCCATGCGGCTGCTGCCGGCTGAGCCGACGATGATTTCATCATACGCTTCGGAATCACAATTGATGATATAACTGGCATCTTGCAGATACGCCTGGTCCAGATTTTTGGCACCGGTCATACCCGCTTCTTCATTGACCGTAAAAATAATGCGCAGCGGACCATGAGGAAAATCCTGAGTCAGCAAATACAAAGCCATCGCCTCAGCTATGCCGTCATCAGCACCGAGGCTCGTCCCCTGAGCAGACAAGATGTCCCCATCCCGCTTCAAAACGATGGCATCCCGGAGCGGATCATACGCTCGGCCCGGTGCAGCGACGCATACCATATCCATATGTCCCTGGATAATCGTCAACGGCACAGACTCTTTTCCGGGTGTCGCTGGTACATCAGCGATGATATTATATACATTATCTTGTATAGGATCCAATCCCAACTGACGCAGCCGCCGCAATAAATAATCACTTACAGCCTTTTCATGTTCCGATGGACGGGGATACGCCGCAAGAGCCGTAAACTCCGCCAATACACCTTCTAAAATTTCAGAATCACTTTGCATGATATACCTCCTAGTTTTGTAGTATTGAAATATCCAGAAATCGGATTTAACTGTCGCAACTGCGACACTATAATTATCGTATCCAGCCAAAATATATATGACTTACCCGATTTTGTAGAAAACATCATGAAATCGGCGCGCTACTTACTTTAGCAAGGGTAGTAGAATGCTTTGATTTTTTGACAATAGATTAGAGCCTTGAAAGCCGCCTATGTTAAGGGAAGACTTAAAACTTCGGTGTTTTAACAATAGCCTAGAGCCTTGAAAGCCGTCTATGTTAAGGGAAGACTTAAAACTTCGGTGTTTTAACAATAGCCTAGAGCCTTGAAAGCCGTCCCTGCTAAGGGAAGGTGCCGAGCGCAGCGAGGCGGAAGGGTTCTTCCTCAGCGTCTCCGACGCGGCGATAATAAAAGCTCAGCGTTTTTTCTTTGCCGCGGCGAAGCCGCTAGGAAGAACCCCTCCGGCTCCGGACAAAAACCATGTCCGGACCCACCTCCCCTTAGCAAGGGAGGCTTTCAAGCTCTGTATTTTTAACAAATACCAAGAGTTTTGAAAGCCGTCCCTGCTAAGGGAAGGTGCCGAGCACAGCGAGGCGGAAGGGTTCTTCCTCAGCGTCTCCGACGCGGCAATAATAAAAGCTCAGCGTTTTTTCTTTGCCGCGGCGAAGCCGCTAGGAAGAACCCCTCCGGCTCCGGACGAAAACCATGTCCGGACCCACCTCCCCTTAGCAAGGGAGGCTT
>Ga0163159_1003728_pt1 | contig 11335 bp, 6 predicted proteins | sample BioMet9_FD_108702 | JGI IMG/M metagenome (GOLD analysis project Ga0163159, IMG submission 108702) | Microbial communities from bioreactor (seeded with sewage sludge) at Lawrence Berkeley National Lab, California, USA - Biofuel... | ecosystem: Engineered > Bioreactor > Anaerobic > Unclassified ... | reverse complement strand
GATGGGTTTGATGCCGCCCAGCGCGCGGACGCCCGCGAGCAGATAGGCCATCCGGCCGAGCACGCGCTTGTCCTCCTGCGGAGTCTGGTAGGCGACGTCCGTGAACGCGCCGAAGGCCGCGACATAGGTGAACCAGCGATCCGGACCAAAGGAACCGATGTCGAGTGAAAACTCACGCCCGTGTACGATGTCCTGCGCGGCTGTGATGGGATCGTGCGAGAGCCCGAGCGTGGAGGCCACGTCGTTGCAGGTGCCGCCGGGGATATAGCCGAGCGGCGGCCGCTTTTCCAGCTGCATCAGGCCGGAGACGGCTTCGTTGAGCGTGCCGTCGCCGCCGGTGCAGACGATCAGATCATACCCGCTGCCATAGGAGGAGATGCAGCGCGTGAGATCCTTCGGACCGGTCGTCGGATGGACGGTGACATCATATCCGCCGACGGTGAAGATCTGCAGAACCTCCATAAGGGAACTGCGGATCTCCGCATGGCCGGCATTCGGGTTGACGAAAAACAGCAGTTTTTTCTTCATAGTATTCGCCTCGGTACCGGGCCGGATATGGCCTTGTGATCAGTTGCCGGAGGATGTGCTGCCGGCGGAGGACGATGCCGCGGAGGCTGCCGCGGATGAGGCGGCGGACGAAGAAACGGCGGATGAAGAAGCGGCGGACGAGGAAGCCGAGCCGGTGGCCTCTCCCGCAGCCTGCTCCGCTTCGGAGGTGCCGGTGGAGTTCGCCTGGGCGAGAACGTTCACGATTGCGGCGTTTTCGAGATTCTTGGTGGTTTCGTACTTCGCGGCGACTTCGTCCTCGATGTCCATGGAGATCTTGTTCTGGTAATCGGCTTCGGCGACTTCGTACCAGTGGGCGTGATCCTCCACGGCGGAGAGATAGATGATGTGATAGCCGTATTCGGTTTTGACGATGCCGTAGTCGCCGACTTTGCGGCCGTCGGCAAAGCACCAGTTGTCGAATTCGCTTGTCATTTCACCGGGATAGACGCCCGTGATGAGACCGCCGTTGGAGGCGGAGCCGGTGTCGCCGGAGTTGGACTTGGCAAGTTCGGCGAAGCTGTCCTCGCTGCCGCCGCCGTCCAGCCACTGCTGCAGAAGATCGTTCGCCTTCTGCTCGGCGGCTGTCCACGCTGCGTCGGTATAGGTGCCGTCGGAATTCTGCTCGTCGGGGACGATCAGGATATGGCGCACGTCGACCATCGGCGTGTCGTCTTTTTCGACACCCTGAGAGGTATAATTGTCTTTGTTTTCATCATAATAGGCGCTCACGTCGTCGGCTGTGTAGCTCTTGGCATCCACAAGGGTCTTGAGATAGGACGACGCGGTCAGATTGAAGCGTGCGTAGGAAAGATAGTCGTCCATGGTGGCGAAGCTGCCGAAGGCCTCCTGAAGATAAGCCTCTCCGCTTGCATAGCCGTACTGGGACGCCATCTGGTCGAGATTCGAGGAAATGGTGTTCAGATAATCCTCTGTGTCCTGGTCAAGCGTGAAGCTGTTTTTCGCGGCCTCCTGGTTGAGGGCGGAAATGTCCTGGAACATGGTGACGGCATTTTCCAGGAACTTCTGCTGCCAGGTGTTCGTATCGTCGTACTTCTGCTCGTCGAGTCCCTTGCTTGTGTCGAGCATGTAGCTGAGATAGCTGCCGTAGTTGTTGGCGAAGGAATAGTACTGCTGCCAGTAGTAATAGGTGAGCTGGCGGTTGGTGAGCTTTTCATCGCCGCAGGTGGCGACGACGCGGTCGAGCACGCGCTTGGTGCCCTGGTCGGAGGTCATCGTGTAGGACAGATAGCCGGCATCGTTCGTATGCGCGATCGTCGGCCCCTTGATGGACTTGTAGAGGAAAAACACGGCGGCGCAGAGCACGACGCAGGCACCGGCGATGAGGCCGATGAGCTTCCAGGTCTTTCCGCGCCTGGCCTTTTTGGCGGCCTGTTCTTCGGCGAGCGCGCGGTCGGCCTCGCGGGCGGTGTGCTCCTGCAGAAGGACGCAGGTGTCCTTTTCCTCGCAGTCGTCACAGGCCGTGTCCTTGCCGCAGGTTTTCCAGGCGTTCGGGTCCTCGGCGGGCGCTGCGCCGGAGGCGGCTTCGGAGGAAGCCTGCGCGGCCTCAGCGGCGGCGGCTTCGATGGGATTGACCGGCTCCAGATCTTCAGACGGCTGATCGGCCTCCGTTTCCGGCTTTTCAGCCTCCGGTCCGTCGGTCAGGTTTTTTCCGCAGACGGGGCAGAGCTCCGCGTCCTCGGGCAGCTCAGCGCCGCAATAGGGACATTTCATTGGCATTACTCTCTTTCTGCTGGGCGCGTCCGGTCAGCCGTCCGTCTCCTGCGAGGAGGTGGTGGACGAGGATGACGCGGCGGCGCGCTCCGCTTCCGCATTTTGTGTATCGTACAGCCCCGCGGGCTGCTTGAGAACCACTTTGTCGTAATCGATCAGGAAGGTATAGCCGTCCTCGATCTTGAGGAAAGCGTTGTTGTAGGTTTCACTGCGCAGATCGGTCTCCGCGAGCTCCTGCCAGTAGCAGCGATCTGAAAAGCCCGTGAACATGACGATGTACGCTTTGCCGTCGGAGCCGGTGAGGACGGCATGCTCGCCTTCCTTGCGGCCGCTTGCAAACAGCCAGCTGTTCACGGCGTCGTCGAGCTCGCCAGGATAGATGTCTGTCGTGACGCCGTCCGCCTTGCAGTAGGTTTCGCTGAGCGCGGACAGCGCGTCCTGTCCGCCGCCGTCCGCCTGCCAGTTGGCGTAGACCGTGCTGGCCATTGCCTCGTTGTCGTCATAGTCGGTAAACGAGAGCACGATGGCGTCGAGCATTGGCCCGTCGGTTTTGCTGACATCATAGTTTTCCGCGTATTCGTCGGCGTGCGCATCGAAATAGGCCTCGATCTCCTCATCCGTCGGCTGGATTGCGTTGTAGAGCGAGTCGGAATAGGCCGAGGCCAGATAGGAGTCGTAGAGATAATTCTGGAAGCTTTCAAGCGTGGCGCCCTCGCCGTAGGAGTCCTGCAGATAGGCGCCGATGTCGGCGCTGCCGTCCTCCTTGGTGAAGCCGAGCTTTACGGCATAGCCGGAAAAGTCGGAGAGCACCTTTTCGTAGGATTTCTCATAATCGGCCGGCATCGTGAAGTTCTCTTCCTGGGCCTTGAAAACCATCGAGAGCGTGTCCTTGACGGTGACGAGGGCCTGCTCGAGGAGATAGTCCTGCCAGCTGGTGTCGCTGTCGTACATCTGCTCGTCGAGCGGCTTCGAGGTGTCCAGCATCCCGCTCAGATAGTCCTTGTAGACGTTCGTGAAGTAGAAGTATTCGCTCCAGTAATAGTAGGCCAGTTCGGTGTTTGTCATCTGATAGTCGCCGCAGGTGAGGACCACGTCCGACATCTCGGTGGCTTTTTTATGCTTGTTCACAAGATCGAGCAGCAGCCCGGTGAGACTGCCGCCCAGCAGCAGCGCGGCCAGCAGAATGGCCGCCAGCATCTTGCCCCTGATGGGCGTGCGCTTCCGAAAGGGCCTGTCCGGAGCCGCATCCAGCGGCGCGGCGGGCGCTTCCTGCGCAGCGGACGGTTCGCTGCGCTTATCGAGTTCAGTCATGGTTTAACCCCGTTTTCTGCGAGTCTAGTGAACAGTGTACCACACGGGCGGGGCTTTTTCAATCTTTGCAGCTGCCGCCTCTTTGAACAATTTGTGAATTCTGCCTCGAAAAATCGGCGCGCTTCGGGGAACCCGCCAAACCTTTTCCCGGATTTCGTTGAAAACGGCCGCACTTTCTGATATAATGTAACTTACGATTTTATACTGTCCTGGAGGGATCGCCTTGAATCAAAAGACCACCGTCATCACGCCCGAGGAGCTGGCCCGGCAGGAGGAGTGCTGCGCGCGCATCCGCGACTACTGGCACGCAGCCAGCCGCACGCCGCTCGCCTGGGTCGACACCTACGGCTGCCAGCAGAACGAGGCCGACTCCGAGCGCATCCGCGGGATGCTCGTCTCCTGCGGCTATGAGCTCTCCGACACCGAAGAAGGGGCCGACTGCATCGTGGTCAACACCTGCGCCGTCCGCGAGCACGCCGAAACGCGTGTGTTCGGCAACGTCGGCGCGCTGGTGCACACCAAGGCGCGCCATCCGGGACAGAAGATTTTTCTCTGCGGCTGCATGATGGCGGAGCCCTCGTCGGCCGAAAAGATGAAAAACAGCTACCGCCACGTGGACGGGATTTTCAGCCCGCACCACCTGTGGCGCTTCCCGGAACTGCTGGAGACTGTTCTGCGCACGGGCAGGCGCGTCTTTGCGACCGAGGACTCGGCCGGCAGCATCGCCGAGGGCATCCCCGTCGCGCGCGCGAACACGCTCAAGGCATGGGTCTCCATTATGTACGGCTGCAACAACTTCTGTTCCTACTGCATCGTCCCCTACGTCCGCGGCCGCGAGCGCTCGCGCCGTCCGGAGGAGGTGCTGGAGGAAGTGAGAGGCCTTGTGGCTGCGGGTTACAAGGACATCACCCTTTTGGGCCAGAACGTCAATTCCTACGGCAAGGATCTCGGCCTCGGCGTCGATTTTTCCGATCTGCTCGCCTCGATTGCGGAGCTGCCCGGCGATTTTTGGCTGCGCTTCATGACAAGCCACCCCAAGGACGCGGGACAGAAGCTCTTTGACACCATGGCCGCCCACGACAAAATCGCCAAGCATCTGCACCTGCCGTTCCAGTCGGGCAGCGACCGTGTGCTCGAGGCGATGAACCGCCGCTACACGGCGGAGAGCTACCGGAAGCTCATTGCGGCGGCCCGCGCGGCCATGCCGGGCCTTGTGCTCACGAGCGACGTGATCGTGGGCTTTCCGGGCGAGACGGAGGCGGAATTTGAGGACACGCTCCGGCTCATCGAGGACGTGCGCTACGACGCGCTCTTTACATTTATTTATTCACCCCGACCCGGCACGCCGGCTGCGAAGCTGCCCGACCCCACCTCGAAAGAGGAAAAGAGCCGCCGCTTCGACACGCTCTGCCAGATACAGAATCGCATTTCGCAGGAGCTGCACGAAGCCTATGTCGGCAGGACGCTGCGCGTGCTGGTCGACGGGCGGGAGGACGGACTTCTGACGGCCCGCACCGAGGGCGGTCGGCTCGTGCGCCTGGAGGGCCCCGACTCGCTTGTGGGGCAGTTCGTAGGCGCGCAGATCACCGGCAGCACCACCTGGAGCCTCGTCGGCAAACCGGTATGATTTCCGGCGCACCGGGCGGGAGGCGCTTTCGGTCCAATTTGGAGAAAGAGGTAGCAAGATGGCAGAACTGACGCCCATGATGCAGCAGTACCGGGAGGTCAAGGCCCGGAATCCGGACTGCATCCTGTTTTTCCGGCTGGGCGATTTCTATGAAATGTTCGAGCAGGACGCCGTGCTTGTCTCGAAGGAGCTCGATCTCACGCTTACGAGCCGCGATCATACGAAGGACAAGGATCAGGACGAGAAAATCCCGATGTGCGGCGTGCCTTTTCACTCGTCCGAGAGCTACGTCGCGCGGCTCGTGGCCAAGGGCTACAAGGTGGCCATCTGCGAGCAGATGGAGGACCCGGCGCTCGCGAAGGGACTCGTCAAGCGGGATATCATCCGCATCGTGACGCCAGGCACCGTCACCGAGAGCTCCATGCTGGAGGAATCCAAAAACAACTATTATGCCTGCGTCTATGCGGACCCGACGGGTTTTGGAATCGCCTTCTGCGATATTTCGACCGGCGCGTTTTCCGCCACCGTGACGCAGGGAGCGGAGGCGGACGCCGACGCCGCCAACGAGCTCGGCAGCTTTTCACCCGCCGAGGTGCTCCTGGGCGGAGCGGCGGAGGAGAATCCTCTTTTAAAAGAGGTGCTGCAGGAGCGCATCGGCTGCTGCGTGAACCTAGGGGAAGAGCACCAGTTTGACTATGATCTCTGCGCGGCCGCGCTCACAAAGCAGCTGGGCAAACGCCCGGACGAGCTGGGGCTTGGGGAAGCGCCCTGCGCCGTGATCGCGGCGGGAGCACTCCTTCAGCAGCTGCGCGAGAGTCAAAAGAACAATCTGCCCCACATCCGGGAGCTCGAATACTACCTGCCCGGCAAATTTATGGGGCTCGATCTCACGGCGCGGCGCAATCTCGAGCTCGAGCAGACCATGCGCTCGAAGGAAAAGCGCGGAAGCCTGCTCTGGGTCATGGACAAGACCAAGACCGCCATGGGCGGGAGACTGCTGCGCGCGTGGATGGAGCGCCCGCTTCTGAGCCCGGCGCAGATCGTCCGCCGCCTGTCAGCGACGGAGGAACTGGTTAAAAAGACCGTCGACCGGGAGGAGCTCATCCTCGCGCTTGCGAATGTGTCCGATTTTGAGCGGGTCATGGCCCGACTTGTGACGGGTACGGCCAACTGCCGCGATCTCGTGTCTCTCTGCCAGGGCGCGGCCTGCCTGCCGGCCATCAAGGAAAGGCTCGCGGGGATGCAGGCGCCGCTGCTCGCCTCGCTCTGTGAGGAGCTCGACACGCTGGACGATGTCAGGGAACTCATTGCCAGCGCGATCGTGGACGATCCCCCGTTCTCCCTGCGCGAGGGCGGTTTCATCCGTGAGGGCTTCGATCCGGAGATCGACCGCCTGCGCGGCATCCAGACGAACGGCAAGGACATGCTCTCGTCCATTGAGTCTTCCGAGAAGGAAAAGACCGGCATCCGCAATCTGCGGGTCGGCTACAACCGCGTGTTCGGCTATTATATCGAGGTGGCGAAGGGTCAGATCGATCTGGTGCCTGACACCTATATCCGCAAGCAGACGCTCGCCAACGGCGAGCGGTACATCACGCAGGAGCTCAAGGAGCTTGAGAACACAATCCTCACCGCCAAGGACCGCGTCGTCGCCATGGAGTACGAGCAGTTCCAGAAGGTGCGGGAGCAGGTGACAGCCCAGGCTCCGCGCGTGCAGGCGGCCGCCCGTTCGATCGCGGCGCTCGACGTGCTGTGCAGCTACGCTGCCGTGGCTGTCCACAACCACTACTGTCGGCCGGAGGTCGACCTCTCGGGCGAAATCTGCATCACCGAGGGCAGGCATCCCGTCGTCGAGCAGGTGCTGAAGGGCTCGCTCTTCGTGCCGAACGACACGCGCATCGGCTCCGACGACTGCCGCGTGGCCATCATCACTGGGCCCAACATGGCCGGCAAATCCACCTACATGCGCCAGGTGGCGCTCATCGTGCTCATGGCCCAGATGGGCTCGTTTGTCCCGGCCAAATCCGCGCGCATCGGCATCGTTGACCGGCTTTTCACGCGCATCGGCGCGTCGGACGATCTGGCCTCCGGCCAGTCCACCTTCATGGTCGAGATGACCGAGGTGGCCGACATTCTCAGAAACGCGACGCCGAGATCGCTGCTCATTCTCGACGAGATCGGACGCGGCACCTCCACCTTCGACGGCATGGCCATCGCGCGCGCGGTGCTCGAATACGCGGCCGACCGCAAAAAACTCGGTGCCAAGACACTCTTTGCCACGCATTATCATGAGCTGACTGATCTTGAACATGAACTGACCGGCGTCAAAAATTACAATATTGCGGTTAAGAAGCGGCAGGGAGACATGATCTTCCTGCGCAAAATCGTTCCCGGCGCAGCCGACGACAGCTACGGCGTCGAGGTCGCCAAACTGGCGGGCCTGCCCGATCGTGTTATCTCCCGTGCGCGCGAGATCCTCAGACAGCTTGAGAGCGAAAACACCGTGCCCGTCTACCGCGAGGCGCCCAGGGACGACGATCAGATCTCGCTTCTGGATATGGGCGCGAACGAGCTGCGCCAGGCGCTCGAGGCCGTCACGGTCGAAACGCTCACACCCATCGAGGCGCTCAATGTTCTCTATCGGTTAAAGCAGATGCTGTAATTTCTCAGGGAGGGCCGTATGGCAAGAAGATCGTCCGATTCCATCGGAACAGGGCTGACCAGATCCGAGCTCATTGCCGGCTGGTGTTATCTGCCCGTCTATCTCGTGCTGCTGAGCGTCGCCCTGCAGTACGTGTTCGGCTGGCTTGGGATTAAAATGACCGAAATACGGGTCAATATGGCCTATTTTTCGATCAACTTTGCGGCAGTGCTGCTGATTTTCCATCGGTTTCTGCGCCAGCGGTTCTTCGGAAACGGCTTCTGGAATTTTATTCAGACGCTGATCCTGGGCTTCGTGTTCTACTGGGCGGGCACCTGGATCATCCAGTGGGCCGTCACCAGGCTGGGCGGCAGTCTGACGCTCTACAACAACGACACCGTTTCCGACATGATCAGCATGGACCGGTATGTGATGCTGGCCGTCACGGTTGTGCTGGCTCCCATCACGGAGGAGACGCTCATCCGCGGCCTCGTGTTCGGCTCGGTGCGCCGGGCCTCGCGCGTTATGGCCTATATCGTCTCGATCCTGGTGTTTTCGCTCATGCACAACTGGCAGTATTTCGGCTTCTATCCCACGCTCTCCGTGCTGCTCAGCTGTCTGGCCTATGTGCCGGCCTCGGCTGCGCTTGCGTGGACATATGAAAAGTCCGGCACCATCTGGGGCAGCATCGCGCTGCACGCCGTCATCAACGCCCTGTCGTTTTTCAGTCTTGTCACGATCCGCTGATCGTTTTCCCCGAAAGGAGGGATTCCATGCCGGTCATCCATCAGCTTGACAGCCACGTGGCGGACCTCATCGCCGCGGGCGAGGTCGTCGAACGGCCGGCCTCCGCCGTCAAGGAGCTCACCGAGAACTCCATCGATGCGGGTGCCAAAAACATCGCCGTGGAGATCCAGAACGGCGGCATGACCTATCTGCGCATTACGGACGACGGCTGCGGCATGGAGCCCGCTGACGCCCGCACCGCGTTTCTGCGCCACGCAACCAGCAAGATCCGCACCGGCAGCGATCTCGCGGCCATCTCGACCCTGGGCTTCCGGGGCGAGGCGCTGGCCGCCATTTCCGCTGTTTCGAGAGTCGATCTGCTCACCAAGACGTCCGGCGCCGGGATCGGAACGTCTCTGCATCTCGATGCCGGGACGGTCACGGACGAGCAGCCGGCCGGCTGCCCGAACGGCACGACGCTCATCGTGCGCGAGCTGTTCTACAATACGCCCGCGCGAATGAAATTCATGAAATCCGATACCGCCGAGGGCGCCGCCGTCTTTGCCGCCGTGCAGCGGCAGGCGCTGGCCCATCCGGAGGTCTCGTTCTGTTTCCTGCGCGACGGCGCGGAGCTGCTGCACACGGCCGGCGACGGCGATGAGCTGGCCGCCGTCTACACGGTTCTGGGCCGCCAGACCGCGAACGACATGGTCGCCGTCGACAGCCGCTGGGACAAGATCGCGGTGCGTGGCTTCGTCACAAAGCCCACCGCCACGCGCGGCACGCGCGCGAACCAGTTCTTTTTCGTGAACGGCCGCTTTGTGAAATCCAAGCTCCTCACGGCTGCGCTGGAGGAGGCGTACCGAAACCAGATCATGACGGGCCGCTTTCCGGCCTGTGTGCTCCATCTGACACTGCCCGTGCAGGCTGTGGATGTGAACGTTCACCCGGCCAAGACAGAGGTCAAGTTCCTCTCCGAGCACGATGTGTTCGACGCTGTGCACTACGGCGTTCTGTCGGCGCTCGGCAAGACGCCCGCCCAGCCCGAGATGAAGCTGTCGGATCAAAAACCGGCGCAGCCGGCCGCGGCGTCCGCGCCCAGAGAGGATTTCTTCAAAACCGTGAAGGCGGAGGATTTTGCCAGACTTGCCGGTTCCGCGCCGAAACCCCGCCCGGTGCCCGCGCCGGTCCGTTCTGCGCCGAAGCCGGTCACAGGGGGCATCTCGGTTTTCCCGGACGACACGGATTTTCCCGAGACGCTGGTGGCCTCCGAAGTGAGGCTTCCGCGCACGCGGCAGACGCCGCCCGCGCCGCCCCGGCCGGAAACGGCGGAGCCGGTCCGGCCCGCCCCGCCCGCGCCGGAGCCGCAGGAACCGGAGCAGAAAAAACTCTCGCTGGACGAGCCCGACTACCGCGTCGTAGGCGAGGTGCTGGACACCTATTTCGTGGTCGAACAGGACGGCGCGGTGCTCTTTATCGACAAGCACGCCGCGCATGAGCGGATTCTCTTTGAGAAGCTCAAGGCCGAGGATCACCCGATCCTTGCGCAGGTGCTGATGAGCCCCATTCAGGCCGGCCTCAGCCGCGAGGAAGCCGCGGCGGTGCTGGAGAACGCCGCGCTGCTTGAGCAGTGCGGCTATGAGGTCGAGGACTTCGGCGGAGGGTCGGTGCTGATCCGGCAGATCCCGGGCGACATGGATCTGCAGGATGCCGAGAGCGGGCTGCAGGAGCTCGCGGGCGAGCTGCTGGAGGGACGGAGTCTGGATCCGGGCGAGCTGCGCGACAGGCTGCTGCATGCGATTGCCTGCAAGGCTGCCATCAAGGCGGGCTACCACACCGAGCCGCCCGAGCGGGACGCGCTCGTGCGCGAGGTGCTCTCGCGGGAGGATCTGAAGTACTGTCCGCACGGCCGGCCCATCTGCATCACGCTGACAAAACGGCAGCTTGAAAAGCAGTTCAAACGAGCGTGACAGGACGGAAAAATGGCTTTCCCACGGGGAAGGCATGGGACGGAAATGCGGGCGGAGGATAGCCGCTCTGCGGGTATATAGTTTAGTTAAGGGAGATTTCGCATGGAACGCATCGTCTGCGTAGTGGGGCCGACGGCTTCGGGAAAGACAAAGCTCGCCGTCGAGCTCGCCAAACGGCTGGACGGCGAGATCGTATCCTGTGACTCCATGCAGATCTACCGCCGGATGAATATCGGCACCGCAAAGCCGACGGTGGAGGAAATGCAGGGAATTCCCCACCATATGATTGACATAGTGGAGCCGGATGAAGATTTTTCCGTCGGAAAATATGTAGAAATAGCGGAAACCTGCCTGCAGGACATTTTCGCGCGCGGCAGGACGGCCGTGGTCGCGGGCGGGACCGGGCTCTATTGTGACAGCCTGATCGCCGGAAGAAACTTTGCACCCTGTCCCTCGACGGGCAAGCGCGAGGCGTTCGAGCGCGAGGCCGACGAGCTGGGCACCCAGGCGCTGCTGGACCGGCTCCGCCTTGTCGATCCCGGGACGGCTGCGCGGCTTCATCCCGCCGACCGCAAACGAATCATCCGCGCGCTGGAGGTCTTTGCCGAGACGGGCGAGACAATCACCGCGCATAATGAACGGACAAAGCTTGTCCCGCCGCGGCACCGCGCCGTCTGGCTGGGGCTGGATTTTGAGGAGCGCGCGGCGCTCTACGAGCGGATCGACCGCCGTGTGGACAACATGCTGAAAGACGGCCTGCTGGAGGAGATCCGGGCGCTG
>Ga0163159_1003726_pt1 | contig 11336 bp, 9 predicted proteins | sample BioMet9_FD_108702 | JGI IMG/M metagenome (GOLD analysis project Ga0163159, IMG submission 108702) | Microbial communities from bioreactor (seeded with sewage sludge) at Lawrence Berkeley National Lab, California, USA - Biofuel... | ecosystem: Engineered > Bioreactor > Anaerobic > Unclassified ... | reverse complement strand
TATCCGGATGGCAAAATCCGGGCATCGCAATTCACAAAGCTGGCAGCCGATACATGCTTCCGACCTTGCAAACACCGGCTTTCCTTCCTCAGTTCTGTCATACACCTGTTTCGGGCATAAGGCTGCGCAAATCCCACATCCCTTACACAACTCCTCATCAAATATAAATGTAACTGCTCCCATGTTTTCCACGTCTACCTCTTTTCATATAAACTATATTTTTACCTTGTTATCTATCAAATCAAGATTATTTTTATTAATATTGTCTACTTTAAAAAACAAAAATTTAATTGATTTCATAATTTTTATAAAATAAGTGGATGATGCTCCAGTTCTCTGTTGTCATATAATGTTATTTCTAATTTATAGTAAAGAAAATTTAATTCATTTTATTATTTAACAGAAATTTCTCGATAATCATCCACTATTTCACTTTTTACTTACAAAATATTTTTTAGTATTATTTTATTTATCTATACAAATTATATTTATTTTCTTACCCATCCTCTCAACTGCATAGCTTCAACAACACGATTTATCGCAACAATCCATGCAGCCATACGTAGTGAAACATGTTTCTTTTGTGACAATGTATAAACTTCTCGACATATAGTTTTCATAACAACTTCCACACGACGATACACATCTTCTTCTGTCCAGAAGAAATGATATGTATCTTGTACCGTTTCTAAATATGAAACAAAAACCCCACCCACGTTTGCAGCAATATCCGGATAGAAAACAATGCCTCGATCAAGCATAATCTTTTCTCCTTCAGGTGTAGTAGGACCATTGGCACCTTCAATAACATAAGTAGCATTTACATTATTAGCGTTATCTTTATTGAGTTGATTCTGCAATGCCGCTGGAACTAAAATGTCACACTTAAGTGCCAATAATTCATCATTTGTTACATCTTCTACATTTTTTAAATCTTTAATAGTACCTGTTGCCTCTACTAATTTCACTGCATCTTTAATGTTAATGCCATTTTTATTATATTTACCACCATTAACGTCACTAATCCCAATAATAATTGCTCCTGCATCATCAAAAAATTCTGCCGCATGTGATCCCAGATTACCAAATCCTTGAATAACAATTTTTTTACCTTTTAACATAGTTCCACATTGTTTCATCAATTCTTCTGCCGCATAAACAAGTCCTCTTCCGGTTGCACGTGCACGCCCTTCTGAACCACCCAACAAAATGGGTTTTCCTGCAAAAGCATTGGCACTATATCCATGATTCAATATTTCATATTCATCCATAAACCATGCCATGACTTGTGGTGGTGTACCTACATCTGGACCGGGAATATCAACACTAGGCCCTAAAATTGGAAATACTTCATCAATATAACTGCGACATAATCGTTCTTCTTCCGTTTTAGATAAACTGGCTGGATCCACAACAATTCCACCTTTTGCTCCACCCATCGGGATATGTGCCAAACTATTTTTGAGTGTCATCCAAAATGATAACGCTTTAACGTCATCCACGGTTTCAGCTGGATGAAATCTTGTACCACCTCTAACGGGTCCCAACGCATTATTATGCTGAGAACGATAACCCGTAAACATTTTTAAACTACCATCATCCATACGTACTGGAACGTGAACAGTAATAACTCTTCTCGGTTGACGAAGATACGCTATAGCATCATCATTAAGATTCATAACGCGAGCAGCACTATCCAATTCTTCCATAGCGGCTTCAAAAGCAGTAATTTTTTGGTTCATATTAATTCCTCCTAATATAAAAATAAATATTTTAATTACATAGAAATAAATTCACGTTTTATTCCTATATAATTCCAAGCCAATGCCAATATGTTGCAGAAAAAACAACAATCATAATAAGACTTGCAACTGCATTAATAATATTTACAATAAAAAATTGGCGCTGTGTAAATGTGTTGGTCCCAAAAGCAACTATCGTATTTGCACTATTAACAGGAAGCAATGTAACTCCCGTAGCTATAAGAATAATAAAGGGAATCCCTACAAGTGAGAAGTTGGAAAGATTATTGGCTTGAATATAACTAATAACCATAGGGAGATACGTAGCACATAAAGAAGTGGAAGAACTAAATCCAAAATGAAGTAAAACAGCTATAATGGAAAAAGCTATGGCTGCTAATAATACCGGCATGCTACTTACTCCTAATCCTCCAAAAATAACATCAGCCAACCATAATGCTGCTTTAGTTTGTACCAGCAATATACCTATACCCATCCCCGTTGCAAATAACAAAACGGTTCCCCAATTTAACCTGTTTTGCGCTGTTTCCCAACTAATAACACCAATCCCTGGTAACATAAAACACAATGCTGCTACAATTGTAACCGCCGTTAAATTAAGGTTAAATAAAACCCCATTTGATGCCCAAAAGAAAATAGTAATTGCAAATAATACTGCTACTCTTTTCTGTGCACTAGTCCATGGGCCTAATTCAGTATACATTTGTTTAATACTATCCTTGCCTCCAGGCACTTCATCTACTTCTGACTTAAATATCCATTTTACGATAAAATATGCTGCAATCGTCATAATCACCATATATGGAAAAAACAAAACAAAAAATTGCATCCAGCTCATACTTACCCCTGTCGCTTGTTCAACAAAACTTGCAACAAGGACATTAGGAGCACTACCTGTCAAAATACCAAACTGACTAGTACTACTTATCGTGGCCAATCCCACACCCATCGCCGCAGCAAATTGACTTTTCGTAGATTGTTTAAATACAGAAATTATTCCCATTATAATTGGAACCATAGCAGCTGTACGAGCCGTTGAAGAAGGTATAAGGAAAGCCAATACATCCATCGCTATCATTGAGCCAATTAAAACTCCTTTATAGGTATGAAATCGGGATACAATCCATAAAGTTATACGACGATCTAACCCTGTAACATTCATACCCAAAGCAAGAATAAGGCTGCATAATATGAACCAAGTCATATCACTTTCCCAGCCAGAAACGGCCATAATCAACCCTTTACTAAGTCCAATTATATTAGCTGAATTGTTTGGATCAGGCGCAAATCCAACTAAAAATGTAATTAAACTGGCAATAGCAAAAGATGATAAAGGATAAGAAATGCATTCTGTTACCCAAACAACAACCGCAAAAGCTGCAATAGCTAATACCCTATGTCCTACAACAGTAATACCTTCTAATGGCAAAAATAATATAATAATCATTATCACAATAGAGCTAATCATTTCTATTATTTTTTTTCTCTCTGCCTTTAAAGGTTTTTCTTGTTCAAACTTACTATCTAACCCCGTCATGTAAATTCTCTCCTTTTATATGCATTTATTATGATGATAAAATTTTATAAATTTACTTTTATATTTCAATAAAAATTAAAATATAATTATGATTATCTGTAAAAATAACGGCATACCCCCTTCATAATGTAATTAACTTAATGTTTTACTCAAAAAAACAAACAAAAATTGTAATGCATTACAATATAATAAGGAAAATGAAAAAATCTATGCTAGCATAAAAATAAATTTATATAAAAATATTATGCAAATTTACACTATATTACAAATTAAGAAACTACATTTAAAAATATTAATAAACCAGAAAACCATACTGATAATACGGACAAAAATATTTTTCTTATATTTCATTATTTATTAATTATTCTCATTAATAAATTAATATTGAATATAAAACCTACTGTCTACAAGCATTATATATTCTAATAAGTAATAATAAAAATACGTATTTTTTATACTTCCTATTGTGTTTTTTTATGTTGTTGACCATGAAAACATTCGTTAGTGATTCGAAAATAAAATCTCTAATTATATTTTCATTTATAAAATCATTCTAAATACAAAAAATAAATCCAGACATAAAAAAGAAACTATAACGAAATAAGGTAATTTACTTTATTTTCGTTATAGTTTCTTTTTATTGCACAACACAATGACTCCGATGATGGTCATTAAATATATCACCGGAGTCATTGTCTGTTTTTGATATACAGTGTTAGAGTCGTATTAAATGAGCTACATAAAATCTTTAATTATTGTTAATCTTTTTTCAGCACTTCCTTAGAAATTTGATAATTTAACATTGTATAATACAAAAAAATATTATTTTTTTAATAACTCTCTTGCAATAACGATGCGCTGAATTTGATTGGTACCTTCAAAAATCTGCATAACTTTTACATCGCGCATCAATTTTTCTGCCGGATATTCCTTACTGTATCCATATCCACCCAAAATCTGGACAGCATCTATCGTTACCTGCATTGCCATATCCGTAGCAAAAGTTTTTGAAATGGCTGATTCTTTTGTAAACGTTTCACCTTGATCATATAAATCACAAGCATGATACACCATTGCTCTAGCTACTTCAATTTTAGTCGCCATATCTGCCAACATAAACGCAATAGCTTGATTGGCTGCAATCGGTTTTCCAAATTGAATACGTTCCTTAGCATATTTGCTTGCGATATTTAATGCATGCTGTGCAACTCCAATAGCTACTGCTCCAACAAGAGGGCGAGATTTATCCAATGTCATCATAGCATACTTAAAGCCTTCTCCTTCCTTGCCAATAAGATGATGAATCGGGATGTGTACATCATTAAACACAACTTCTGTCGTATTGGAGCTACGAAGTCCCATTTTATCTTCTTCTTTGCCAACTGTAATACCTGCTCGATTTCGCTCAACAAGAAACGCCGATAACCCTTTATTTCCTTTTGACTTATCCGTTGAAGCAACAACCGTATAAATATCAGCCACACCGCCACAGGTAATGAAACATTTGGTACCGTTAATAATATATTCATCACCTTCCCGTTTGGCCGTTGTCGCAATAGCTCCAGCATCACAACCGGCATTAGCTTCTGTCAAACAAAATGCTGCCAGTTTGCCTTGATTAACAATGTCGTAAAACAATTTTTGCTGCTCCTCTGTACCGGCAAGAAGAACAGGGCCGGATGCTAATGCATTAGCACCTACTGTAACGGTAAAGCCAGCATCCCCTTTAGATAATTCTTCCATTAATAGTGCACATGTAACTAAATTTAACTCCGGTCCTCCAAATCTTTCGGGTTCATTCATAGAATGTAGTCCCATTTTTACAACTTCATTATATAAATCCCATGGGAATACTGTTCCTTCATCTAATTGTTTTACTTGTGGTATGACTTTTTTCTCTGTAAAATCATGAACCACTTTCTGTAACGTCAATTGTTCTTCATCAAAAACTGTACAAAACATTTCATTCACCTCATTGATATCGTCGCTTTATAGTAATGTAAGGATTGCATCTGGATTCGGAATATCTGCTGCATCTTTTCCATAATGCACATATTCCACAATGTTATCAGCGCTAACAATAAACACCGCCGGTACTTGTAATGGATTACCTTCCGGTTTGCCTTTCTCTAAATTGGTATTATTAATGATTTCTAATTTAGCATAAAACCTTTCTGTTTCCATGTCTTCTTTTGTGTTTGCAGGTAATACGGAAAATGTTTGGTAAAGGGTTGCATCCGGATCACAAATAATTGTCATCGGTTGTGTTTCTGGAGTAAAATACTCACCAACCGTTTCTACCGGAGACTGCACAATGACCAATACCCGCGTATTCTTTGCTTGAAAATTTGGATATCTCTTTTGTATTTGCATCAGGTCATATTGTGTAAACCGGCATCCCATAAATCGCAAGAACAGTAAGACCGTGTGTTTACTTTTCGTTCGACCATAAAATGTTTGGATGCCATAAAATGCATCCTGGTACGTAAAATCAGAAATTTTTTGTTGTATTTCTAGTTTAGGCACAATTTTTCACTCTCCACCGGACATACATCACTTGATATTATGTTGTCAATCATACATGACTGACGCAATGTGATTTTCCAATTTATCTGCCGTTAAATTCAGGCTTTCTTTTTTCGTTATAGGCCGCGATAGCTTCCTTAAAATCGTGGGAATCAAGCATAAAATCCATGAAAGAACGTTGTTCGATCATAAATTTATCTTCCAAACGCGCATCTATATTCTTATTGAAGAATTGCTTGCATATACCGGCTGCACGATAACATCCAACAGCCATTTTACTGGCAAATGTTTCTGCTTCTGCCCAGACTTGTTCCTTCGGAACTACTTTCATCACGACACCCCATCGCTGCAACTCTTCCGCTGCCAGCGGCGTCCCTGTCAATGCCATATACTTAGCAATATGCAGTGGCAATACGAGTTCCGCAAAACAGCCGGCAGCCGGAATTCCTAATGATACTTCAGGGATACCAAACTTTACCCCTTCACCAGCAATTAAGAAATCACAAACAGCGGCCATACCAAAGCCAGATCCCATGCAAGCTCCTTGAATTGCACCGATAACAGGTTTCTTGCAATCCCATATAGAAGCAACCGCTTTTCCGCAAGTCCGTGCAGATACTTCTGCGGATGTACGCGTATCAAATGCATCAAACGCACTCGTATCATTCCCACCGCAAAAGATTTTGCCAGCGGCACGTAAAATGATAACCGCCACATCATCCCGTTCGCCTAATTCATAAAAAGCACTGGCAAGATCATCATACATTTGTGCCGTAAACGCATTGGCCGGTGCTCGGTCCAAGGTTACCGTTGCTATCTTATCTTCCCGAATGTCAATTTTAATATCGCTCATCATACCGCCTCCATGATTCTACTATGAATGAATTTTACTAGTGAGATAGGGTTGTAACCCACCCCAGTCCTCAGTAAACAATGCCGCATCCATTGTCTTTAATTGCGGAGAAATAGTGGGTTTAAAATCCATGTTGCTTAAAATGTCTTTTTCTAAATCAATACCCGGAGCAATTTCAATAAGTTCCAGTCCGGTATCCGTCAATTCAAATACACCTCGTTCTGTAATATAAAGGACGTGTTGACCGGATGTAACAGCATATGCACCGCTAAATGTAATCTGCCCCACGGAATCAACAAATTTCCTAGCTTTCCCTTCTTGTACAATAGTAAGTTTTCCATCATTAACTTCGGTCCGCAACTTCCCTGCCATAAAACTGCCGCAGAAAATCACTTTTTTCGTAGGCTGCGTAATATCAATAAATCCGCCCGGCCCATTATTACGTGACCCAAACTTGCTGACATTTACATTCCCCTGTTTATCCGTTTCCGCTAACCCGAGGAAAGCTGTCTGCAATCCACCTCCGTCATACCATTCAAACAAATCATTCGGATCGAGCAAGCATTCGGGATTCCATGTATTTCCGAATGCTTTTCCGGTAACCGCCACGCCGCCGATCGTACCGGATTCACTGGTAAAATGAATATGTGAGCTGATATGTTCCTCGTTTGCAACTGATGCAATAAGCTGTGGAATCCCTATCCCTAAGTTGACAGAATCACCCATGTGCAGTTCCATCGCAGCACGCCTGGCAATAACCTTGTTGCCGGAAAGCGGTACTTTCGGCAATTCACTGAGGCAAGCTTTAATGGCACCGCAAAGAGCGGGATTATAATAATCATTTAAATTTTGCTTATGTGTTTCTATATCTTCATTCATTACAACATAATCAATCAGCACCCCTGGAACCCGTACATCTCTGGGATGCAAGGTATTTGCCTCCGCTAAATATTTAGCTTGGGCAATGACAATACCCCCGGAATTTTTAACGGCAGTGGCTAATATCAATGCTTCAGAATTCACACTTTCTTCTGTAAAAGTAAGATTACCATTAGAATCAACCGTTGTCCCCCGGATTAGGCCTACATTAAGCGGCATACTTTTATAAAATAACCATTCTTCATTGTTAAAGGGTATAAGTTCAACGATATTTTCTTGTGTAATATCATTCATCTTCGCCCCTTCTTGACGAGGATCTACATATGTTTGCAAGCCTATATTAGAAATAAGGCCAGGTCGTTTCGCGCCAATTTCTCCATACAATTGAAGTATAACACCAAGCGGAAGGCAATATGTTTCGATTTTGTTCTCACTACAAAGTGCATTTAATTTAGGCGAGGCACCAAGGAAAGAGCCGATCCAGCGTCGAATCATGCCTTCATGTGCCCAGTGATCCCAACCATAGAATTCACATGGCTGATCACCCTGGTGTGCACCATAAAATATAGTCAAATCTTTAGGGCTTCCCGTATGTAAAAAACGTTGTTTCGTAGAACGGATCACATCTTCACACAACCCCATCATACCCATGCCCGCTGATGCGACAGTATCTCCATCATGTATTAACGCTGCTGCCTCTGCAGCTGTAATAAATTTAGCCATCTATAATCCTTCATCCTTTCAATACACAAATCTTTATCAGTCCATATTAGTAAAGAGCAATATATTAAATATGGATAAATATTATCTGTACTACCGTATTTTCTCTCAATATAGTTAAAAACAAGGTTCTGTTAAATAATATTCTAATTGATCTCGATAATTCCAACTTTCTGATTTAGTCCATGTCCCTGACGCAATATCAATAATACATTCCAACATGTTATCTGCGGTTTCTTCTATTGAAAGCGTCCCATCCATAACGGATGAGGAATTAAAATCCATACTATCATCAGCTTTCGCATATGTTTCCTTGTTACCTGTAACATACATAACCGGACTAACTACTGGGCTTGAAACTGCTGGCATAGCAGGATACTTCTCAGGTAAATCTCCTCCCCCCATTTGGAAAATGAATAATTGAGACCCTGCTGCAGCATAAGTCAATGGAAGCGATACCGCAGACATCCACGCATCAACAAAATATAGTCCTGCTTTCGTAGGACATTCACCATAGTTTAAAACTCCCTGAATTGGTTGCGAACCGGATTTCGCAATAGCACCTATAGATTTTTCTTCCAGTGTTGTAATGCCTGCTGCTATATTAGAAGGAACTGGATTAATGCTTCGAATATCTTCACCAATAGATTTAACTTTTTCCTCAATATTATGAACTGCATTTAATATATCTTGACGTACTTGTTGATTCACGGCACGATCAGCTATCATTTGTTCTCCACCAATTAACTCTGTTGTTTCCGAAAAAAATGCAGTACCACCCGCATCAATTAATTTATCAAAAACCATCCCAATGACAGGATTACCAGCAACTCCTGATGTAGCATCGGAAACTCCGCATTTAACACTTAAGTTCAAATGTTGAATACTACAAGATGTTCTATGTACTCTGGAAGCTTCCAAAACCAATTCACGCGCCAACCGAACGCCTTCTCCCAATGCATTATAAAAGCCTCCGACATCTTCTAAAATAACTTCTCTAACGGGTGTTCCTGATGTTTGAATATTTTCCATCAATAAATCATTATTAATTTCAGGATAACCGAAATGTTTTTTTGCACTTACAATTAAAACTCCAGCAGTATTGGGATTCAAGCCAACACCGATCATTGTTCGTGCAATAACTTTTCTATCTTCTTTAGACCGTCCCCAATAACCTGGAATCATTAAAAATTGTGTACCATTAACCATTTCATGAATTTTACATGCCAACATACTAACTTCTCGTTGAGCAGGTATAACTATTACCCAATTACGGGTACCGAAAGTACCATTTGATCGAGGATATCCTAAAAATGTCTTCATTTCGATTTACCTCCTAAATCCCCGCGTCCGCGTGCGCCTTCACAATTATGAACATGCATCTGGCTACCTAAAGAAATATTTTGACTAGCTATACCAATTTGTAAACCATATTTAATGATTGATTCTCCTTTCGCAATATTTTCCAACGAAAACTTAAAGCCAAAAGGGATATCATCATGTATGGTGATGTTCTGAATAGTTTTCCCATCCTTAAAACTTGCAGAGTCCCCTTTATGTAACGTTTCTATAGCAATGCCAACATTATCTATAGAATTGATTTTTATTGCATTAATATGCATCAAATTTTCACCTCAATTATTGTTTTGCCAATGGTAACATAGCAACTGTACTGATGACAGCCGCTATTCCAAGGAAAAAGATACCACCTGAATAACTACCTGTAAAATTAATAAAATAACCAATAAGCATAGGTGACACCGCACCCGCAAACATAGATAATCCAATCATTAATCCGGTAGCAGTTGCCATACTTCCAGCAGGAACTAACTTTTGCAACAAAGTAAACGATGCCGGTGATCCCATATACATAAATCCCTGGGAACAAATAATTAAGACGGCAGAGATCCAGTTGTTTTCAATTGTAGCACTGAAATACAGGCCTAAAGCAGCTCCAACAGTAGCTAACAAGCAAAAAATACCACTTTTATGTACTACATCTATAGCCCAACCAGTAGCAGCTTTTACAAAAATACCCAAAACAAACGGCATAGAAGCTAAAAATCCCATTTCTGTCCATGAAAACCCTCTACCCATTTTCAAATAACTTGGCAGCCAAGTAACAAGTCCCCAAAGTATAATTTGGATACCCATGTACCATACCACCATCATCCAAAAACGATAATTATGGGAAAATTTTTTCAGCCGTGTTAAATAAGGCTCTTTTGCTGCAACATCTGCCTGAATAGTATCTTCCTCCATACCTGCTTGAATATATTCAAGTTCTTCTTTATTGACATGTTGATTTTGACTTGGTACATCGGTAGTATGCGTCAAAATCAAATAAAGTGGCACCATGCTTAATAAAGCACAAAAGAAAAAATTATACCGCCAACCAAATGTAATAATCAACCAGCCAAAAAACGGTAATGCTATTGCAGGAGCTAATGTCATACCTATCGTCCAACATGCGTTTGCTCTTCCTCTTTCTTGTTGCGGAAACCAGTTTTTGACATACGTACCCATTAAAGGATATTGCATACCTTCACCAACACCTAAAAGAACACGTGCTAGCAACATAAATGCAAATACATTAGCCAAACCGCCTAAGATCATAGAAACTGCCCATAGAATAATCGCCATACACATAACTTTACGTGGTCCAAAAACATCTCCCAAAGAGCCTAAAAAGACATTTGCCAATCCATATGCAATTAAGAATACTGACATCAACATTCCTTTTTGAACCGCCTGCCCAGTAATACCCATGGCACTCATAAAATCCGGATTTGCTATTAATACAGAAATACTCACACGATCTGCATATGAAACACCAATAGTAAACATTAAAATTAATGCTATTAAATACCGATATTTTGAAGCTTTTTGTATAGGATTCTGTGTTGCTGCATTTACAGAATTATTGTTCATATTATTTCTTGTATGATAATTACAGAAGCAAAATTACATACTTTCCTTTCTTTTAATTGTAGGTGTATGTGACTATAATACATTCAGATGTTGTGGACTTTTCATAATTTTCTGTAGTTCAACTACT
>Ga0163159_1003724_pt1 | contig 11338 bp, 10 predicted proteins | sample BioMet9_FD_108702 | JGI IMG/M metagenome (GOLD analysis project Ga0163159, IMG submission 108702) | Microbial communities from bioreactor (seeded with sewage sludge) at Lawrence Berkeley National Lab, California, USA - Biofuel... | ecosystem: Engineered > Bioreactor > Anaerobic > Unclassified ... | reverse complement strand
GGATTCTATGCGGGCGTCATCCGTCAATTCCTTGCCTGAACGCTGCATAATGCAAAGGCAAGGCCAAGCCATGCATGGCGGAAGGCGTCATAGCCGAAGTCCCGTATGCCTGTCTCCCCCGCCGCCGGCCGGCGGCAGGCAGCGCCCCGCTCCCGACGGTGCGCGCCAAAAATCCGTCACCGGCCGAATGTTCGGCCGACGGCAACCGTCTCCTCGCCGACGCCGGACTATTGCGGCAACGCGCCCAAGGCGGCCAGGCGTTGCAGCACTTGCCGGGTCAACAGATCATAGCCGGTCATGGTCATGTGCACGCCATCCTTGGCCCGCAGAGACACCAGGCGGCCGCCGATGTCTTTTGCCTGGACGAAGTGGCCCGCATCATCGACGAACGGCGCGCCGGCCTCCATGTACGTACAGCCGGGAACCGCAGCGCACGCCTGCTTGGCGGCGGCATTGACCGCCCGCACCCGGCCGGCATAGGCCGGATCGCGCATGACCGGCAGTCCCACCCAAAGGACCTTGACCCCGGCCGCGCTGGCAATGCGCAAAAAGTGCTCCGCCTTCTCCCGATAGGCCGCTTCCCAGGCCGGAGAGCCGGCCGTCTTGCCGGCAATGGCATTGTTGGCGTCGTTGCCGCCCATCATGACCACCACGGCGTCGGGTTTCCCCGAAGCCACCAGTTCGGCCAGCCGTTTCTCCCAATCAAAAAAGCGTTTGGAAATGAGCCCCGTCGAGACCTTCCCCAGCGAGGCACAGCTCGCCCCGGCATAGTGCCTGATGCGTTTTCCCATGGTCACACCGATGCCCACGGCCAGGGAATCCCCCACCACGGCAATAGAGCAGCCCTTGACCGCCGTTGCCGCGGCGGCAGCCGTGGCAGCCGGCTTCGGCGCCGGCACGGGGGCCAGGGCGGCCACCGTCGGCGCCGGGGCCGGCTTGGCGGATCGGGGCGCCGACGGGCGCGCCACCGCGGACGTGGCCGGCGTCAGGGCAGCCGTTCGAGCCGGCTTGGCCTCCAGATTCTCCTTGGTCTCTTCCGCGGGAAGACCGGACGGCGACTGGGCGGCGGAACCGGCCGGCGGCGACGCCACCGGCGGCGGCACGGCCGACGGCGGCTCGATGACCGGCCGCGGCTTGACTTCGGTTTCGGGAGCCGCCGGGGCCTTGGCGGTCATGCTTCCCGGAGCCTTGCGCCAGCCCCGCCAGGAACACCCGGCCAGGGTCAACAGCGCCAGCCACAACACACAGCAACGCATTATCGGTCGCATGACCGCCCTCCTTCCCGAACACCGTCCGTCATGACCAGGTCGCCCGCCACCGCGTCCAGGGCAATGCCGTCGGCCAGGGCAAAAACGGCGCCGTTCGGCACATCGGGCAACACGCGGCTGCCGTACACCCGGACATGCCGACGCATGACACAGGGCGGCCAGCCGCCGAAAACCGCATCCAAGGCCAACAGCAGGGCCACGCCCGTCGGCGTCACGGTCTCGCCCCGGCTGTCCAGCCCGTAGACCGGCACATTCCGCAACAGATGCAGCACGGCCGGCGCCGGCGTGGCCAGCACGCCATGGGCGCACAGAACCGTCCCATCGCACACCGGCAGCGGCGAACAGATAAAGCGATCCGGGGCCAAACGTGCGAACAACGCACAGGCCAGACAGACATCGAGGATGCTGTCCAAGGCCCCCACCTCATGGAATCGGGCCTGCTCCGGCGTGCGGCCATGGGCGGCCGCCTCGGCCTCGGCCAACAGGCGAAAGGCCCGCGCGGCCCTTTCCCGAGCCGGTTGGGCCAAGGCGCTGGCCTCGATGATGGCGAGGATATCGGCCAGATGCCGATGGGCGTGGGCATGCGGCAGGGCCACCTCCAGGCCGATGCCGGCAATGCCGTTGACGCTTCGGGGGACCACCCGAACCGCGCCCGTCAATTCGGGCACGCCGATCCGGGCAATTTCCTCGTCCAGGCCGGCGGCGTCCAGGCCGCATATTCCGGCCAAGCCGGACACCAGCATGTCACCGCTGATGCCCGAGGGAGCGCGCAGAATCAGTAGGGATTCAGCCATCGAGCAATCCCACCATCCGGGCGGCCGCACAGGCCGCGCCGTACCCGTTATCGATATTTTGCACGCACAGACCCGGCGCGCAGCTCGTGAGCATGGCCGCCAGGGCCGTGCGGCCGGCCTCGGCCGAGCCGTACCCCACCGAGGTGGGCACCGCCACCACCGGCCGGGGGGTCAACCCGCCGAGAACGGTGGCCAAGGCCGCGTCCATGCCGGCCACAACAATAATAACATCGTGCGCGTTGATCGCCGGCAAGCGTTCGGTCAGACGCCACAAGCCGCAGACGCCGTTGTCCTCGTACACGGTATGGGTGATGCCGAGATACGCCAGGGTGCGGGCGGCCTCCCAGGTCACCGGCCCGTCGCAGGTGCCGGCCGAAACCACGGCGACCCGTCCCCGCGTCCGGGACGGCAGTACCCCCCCGTAGGCCGTACGCGACAGCGGGTGGTAATCCACCAGCGCCCGCGCATCCTCGGGCAGGGCCGCGAAGACCTCCGGGGCCAGCCGGGTAAAAAGCAGCGGCGTCGCGCCCTCTCCGGCCTGGTTCCGTATCAGCCCCGCCAGCGTCTCCACGGGTTTGCCCTGGCAATAGACCGTCTCCGGCAGACCGATACGCTCCCGGCGACAATGATCGAACACGACATTCATGGTTTTCTCGTCACGGCCCGGCCCCGCCGGTAGCCCTCCGGATCGAGGCGCACGCCGGTAAGGCAGAGGAAGCGCGCCGGCATTTCCCGATCCAAGGCCGCGATGACCGGAGCCACGCCGGCCAGGAAGGCCGGATCGGCCAACAGGACCGGGTCCAACTCCACCTGCATGGCCGTTTCCCGAATGCGGCAGCGCACGAGTGTCGCGCCCGTTTCCCGCCGGATGCGGTCCTCGGCCGCCGCCACGGCGGCCAGCCGCTCGGCCGTGATCGGCGTTCCCGTAAAAATGCGACTGGCCAGACACGGCGAGGACGGAATGTCGGCAAAGGACAGGCCCAATTCCCTGGCCACGGCCCGCACATCCGCCTTGGCCATCCCGGCCTCGATCAGCGGATGGCGCACGCCAAACCGCTTGGCCGCCGCCATGCCCGGCCGATAGTCGTCCAGATCGTCGGTATTGGCGCCGGACACCAGCGTGGACGTTCCCTCGGGAAAAACTTCCCGGCCCAACGCCGTCAGAACGCCATAGAGTCGGCTTTTGCAAAAAAAACAGCGCTCCGCCGGATTGGCCACATAAGCGTCATCGGCCATCTCGCCGGCCGCGACCAACCGCACGGTCCAGCCTTCGGCCGCCGCCACCGCCTGAAGGCGTCGGGTATCGTCCTCGGGGACGGCCGGACCCACGGCATGCGCCACCACCAGCCGTTTCCCCAGCACCCGGCCGGCCACCACCCCGAGCACGAGGCTGTCCACCCCGCCCGATACGGCGGCCAGGCACGGCGCCAGTGAGGCCAGAACCGCCGGCAGGGCCGCGGCGGCGGCGTGAGCGATGCGCATCATGGCGAAGCTTATGACCTACGGAGTCCGGGTCGGTCAATGCAGGCCCTCTTGCCCCGGCCAATGTCCGGGACTATGGGAAAGGGCAAGGAGAAGCGGCCATCGGCCCCGAACAGACGCGCCGCAGGCACCCCATGCCACTGCTCGAATCGCGCAAATGTCCGCATTGCGGCTGTAATACCTGGCAGGAATTCATCTCCTCGCCGCCACCGACACCTTCCCACTGGCGTTGTCGGAAATGCGGCGGACAAATCGCTGTTCCGCCGGTCTCCTGCAACATCAGCCAGCTCCTGTGCCGAGGCCGCGTCCAGACCCGGGACCTCAGCACCGATGTCCATGTGGTCGCGATCAACCGCGAGGGGGCGCAACTGCGGTTCGACCCCGAGACGACCATGCAGCTGCAGGAGGGCGACCGGCTGCTCTTCAACGCCCATCTCCAGCCCTTCGGGGAACTGGCCCACTATCTGCCGGCGACCGTCTCTTGGATGCGCGGGCGCGACTGCGGCATCACCTTCGTCCGGCCGTTGTCCGTCCCTCCCGGCGACATCACCTACATCATCAAAAACTGAAGACACGGCCACCGACGACCTGCCGGCGATCCCGTTGCGCCCATGCCGGCAACAGGCTATATTGCCGGCCAAAGTCACGGCCGCCCGGGCGGCCTCAACAACAAGGCGCCACGGCCCATGCTGGACTATGAAAAAATTCGCCACGCGGTGAAGACAGGGGACAGGATCATGGAATTGGCCGCTTCACTTGGGCTGGACCCCGAGCGGCATACCATCAAGGACTTGGCCGACCGGCTGCTGGAAAACGCTTTGGGGACAGCGGACGACGCGGAAGCCGCATCGGATTGATGCTCCGCTCAAAAGAAGGGAGGCCGGAGGGGAACGCCATCCACGTGCACGCCATCCCCCCAGCCGCGAAGCGTTACTCGAGATCGATAAGCACCGGATTGAGCAAGGGATTCAACGGGCGGGAGAGAAATTTCTCCCGTTTGATCTCCTTGCCGTCGTAAAGCATGCTGTCGATGTGAATAACCTTCTGCATCCAGACGTTGTTCTCGATGGTTTTCGGGATCTCGGATTCGATGATCCGGGCCGTAATCTTGTCGATATCGACCTCTTCCACATCGCTAAAGGAATAGCTGTGAATATACTCCTCAGCATAGCCGAAGCAGTACAGGAAAGCATTTTTGACATTCGGTTGAAAAATTTTCTTCGGCGAGTAGCTCTTCACTTCGCAATTGATTTTATTTAAGCTCACCCGAAGTTTTTCTTTTTCGTTGACAATAATATAGACAACGGGCCTGTTGCTTTCCAAAAGGTCCTCACCCGCGGAGTGGATATTATTGTCCTCGCCGTGAAAGATGTAATCGATATACTGTTCCCGGTTGGTTTCCCTGGCTTCTTTAACTTCTTCCTTTTCGATGTAGGAATAAAAGATCCTCTGACCGAAACCCTTGATCTCAATGTTAAACTTCATCCGCCTCCTCCAGCGTACGCTACATGGTATTCCGGTCACGGCCGGCATGTGCCCCCGAAATTGCCGGCCCACAAAACGTGCTTCTTCTACGCGGATTTGCCAATCCGGTCAATTTGTCGCTTTGCTGGCCGCGATCCTCGTGCTCATCCCCTTGCCGGCCCGAGCAACGGACGATCCGACGACCGTCCTCGCGCCCCTGCTCGGCATCCCGTACCGCAACGACGGGGTGACCGATCCGACCGGCCGTTACACCACGTTTGCCGATCCGGCCGCCCGGTTTGGCACGCCCGGGCTCAATTGCAGCGGCTTCGTGGTGACGGCCTCCCGGGCCCTTCTCGGCCGTCCGCTCCCCCTTGCCGCCGTCAAACGGGACCGCAAGGGCGATTCCGGCCCGAACAGCCCTCGGGGGCAAGACTGGGATTTCGGCTACGATCTTCTCGTCAATATCACCGAAGGCCTTCCCCGTCAGGTCCTTTTACCCAACGGTGCGTCCCCGGATATCGACGCCGCCGATCCGGCCGGACTGCGGGGTTTTCCCCTGCACGACGCCACCACCTGGGCGGCCGTGCTGCCCCGGATACGGCCCGGACGGCTGGTCCTGGCCACGCTCAGCAAGATGGTACGCGGCCGGCTGCTCTTTTACCACGTCGGCCTCCTGGTGGCCGACCCGGCCGGACGCATCTGGTTTTACCACGCCACGCCCGGGCACGGCGTCCACCGACTGGGCATCGACCGCCCGGCCGGCATGGCCGCCCTACTCCAGGAATTCACCGAAAAACACTTCGGCGACAAAAAAATTCTCCTCCTGGCCGTTCCCCTGCCCGCCGGCGGTTCAGGCCGGGCTGTCCCCTGAACGCTCTTCGGCCGGATAAAGACGGCATCCGCTGGCCGTGTCCTCCACCCGGAAACCCAAGATCAGGATGTCGGCACGCAGTTTGTCGGCCCGATCAAAGTCCTTGGCCGCCCGCGCCTTGTGCCGTTCGGTGACAAGCCGGGCCGCTTCGCTCGGCCAACGTCGCCGCGGCAAGGGCAGACAGGCCGGATCGAGCAGACCGAGCAGCCCGTCCGCCTCGGCCAGGGCCCCGGAAAGCCGCCCGGCATCGGCCGGCGTCAGCCGATTGGCAGCGACCAGCCCGTTGGCGAAACGACAGAAGGCAAAAAGCTCCGGCCAAAAATGCACCACGGACACATCGTCGGCCACGGCCTGCAGGAGGGATTCGGCAAGGGCGTCGCACCGCGCCGCGACTTCCGGGCTCGGATCGCCTTCCCCGCCGCCCGCCAGGCACAAGCTGGCGGCCAACTCCTGCACCCGATCGCGGTTGCGTTCCCACATCCGTAGCGCCTCGGCCGAGGCGACCAGCGGCTTATGGTAGCTGGTGGAAAGCAGCCAGGCCCGGATGGCCAACGGATGCACGCCGAGTTCCAAAAGATCGGTCAGATCCGGCGGTCCGGCTGCATCCTCCTCCCGGCCGGTCACCCGGCCGCCGACCAGCCAGGCGGCCGGGACCAGCCCCGCGCCACCGGCCCAGATGGCCCGCAAATTCTCGAGATGCGGAAAGGTCTTGTCCTCATCGGTCAGCATGACCGTCACGGCCGGCAGGCTTTTGGCCGCAGCCGCCGCCATCTGCAAAAACCAGCTCGGGCGCACGTTGCCCCACAACGTGGCCAGGGCATCCCCGGCCTTGAGGTCCCTAAGACTCACGCGCTTGAGCAGGGTAAAATCCAGCGGATTGTCCTTGGCATAGGCGAGCAGGTCGACGGTTTTCCCCGGCGAGAGCTTGGACAAATCCGTGCCGCACAGCCGGCCATAGGCCTTGTCCCGGGCCACGTCGTAATAGACGCTGCGCAATTTTTCGTAGCACAGCCCCTTGGTCATGAGCTTCTTGGTCATGGCCAGGGTGCCGTCCAAGGCGTCCGAGGCCAGCGTCCAAGAAATCGGTCCCAGGCCCAAACTGCGGGCCAGGATCCCCAACCGATCCCGCGCGCCTTCGGCGAACACCCGGCACTTGCGACCGGCCGCCCGGGCCGCCGCCAGGCAGCGATCGTCCAGGTCGGCCAGCCCCACGGCCAAGGCCGGTCGGCCGCCGCCGCGGCTCAGGCTGCGGGCCAGCACATCCAGGGTGACGATGCGTCGCCAGGCATCCAGGTCGCCGATGGCGTCCAGGGCCGGACCGAAGGTAAAAAGCCCCGGCGCGGCCCCGGCCGGGTCCAGATAGACCGGTTCGGCCGCAGTCAGACTGGCCAAGCCGACGCCCTTCTTCTCGGGCACGGCAAAAAGCGGTGTGGACAGATAGCGCTCGCCGCCGTCGGGCAGGATCACCACCACTACCCCGGACGGCAGATCGGCCACCAGCTTGGCGGCCGCCGCCATGGCCGCCCCGCCGCTCATGCCGACGAGCAGCCCCTCTTCCCTGGCCAGCCGTCGGGACATGGCGAAGGCCTCTTCGTCCTCCACCGGCACGATGGCGTCCAGGGCGTGCTTGTCAAAAATTCCGGGAGGATAGGACTCCTGCATGTTTTTGAGGCCCTGGATCTTATGGCCGGGATGCGGTTCCACCGCCACCACCTGGATGGACGGGGCATATTCGTGCAGGCGCTTGGCCAGCCCCATCACCGTGCCCGAGGTGCCGAGCGCCGCCACGACATGCGTAACCCGGCCGCCGGTATCCTCGTAAATTTCCACGGCCGTGGCCGCATAATGGGCCTCGATGCTGGCCGGATTGTTGAACTGATCCATGAGGACATAGGTCTCGGGCTCCTCCCGGGCCAGTCGATAGGCCTCCTCAATGGCCCCGTCCGTGCCCAGGTTGCCCGGCGTCAGGACGATTTCCGCCCCGTAGGCCCGCAGGATGCGCTTGCGCTCCTCGGACGCCGAAGCCGGCATGAGCAGCTTCAAATGATAGCCCTTGACGGCACAGACCATGGCCAAGCCGATGCCGGTGTTGCCCGAAGTGGCCTCGATGACCACCCGACCGGGGACGAGTTCCCCGGAACGCTCGGCCGCCTCGATCATCGCCAGGGCTACCCGGTCCTTGATGGAACCACCGGGATTGCGCATCTCCACCTTGGCGGCCAGGGTGACGGCCGGATTGGGGTTGATGCGCCGAATGGCCACCAGCGGGGTCTTGCCGACCATGGACAGGACTGATTCGTGAATCATGCGTGTTATGCCTCGCGGATTGCGCGTCGAAAGCTCCCGAACGGGAAAGTGGTAGGCAAAAAACGTCCACCCGGCAAGAGTGGCAGGGAAATTGCTTTGTGCTAGACATCTTCTTCAAGGATGACGCCATGCAGATCAATATGTTTCTGAACGACAACATCAAGGCCCTCATCGCGGCCAAGGCCCCGGTGGCCGCCTGGCTGGCCCAGCTGGGAACGGACCCGACCCAGGTGTACGAACGGGTCTTCCGCAACAAGGTGAACCTGCTGGACTGGCGCATGGAAGACGGCCACGGCCTGTACGAAAAGCTGCCGCCACCGCTCCTGTACGAGGCATGGCGCCCCAAGGACAAAGCCGAAGGCGGCGCCACGGTTATCGTGGGTGCCGGGCTGGGCTACGGCATCAACCACGTGCTGACCGGGACACCGCCCTCCCACAAGATCCTGGTCGTGGAGCCCATGCCCGAGATGCTGCTGGCCTGTCTGGGCCAGACCGACTATCGCCCCTTCATCGCCTCGGGCCAACTATCCTTCCTGCCGCCCGATCCGACCGTGGTGGAAAAGGCCATCGCCGGACTGGATGTCAGTTTTTTGTTCTCGCGCATCAACCTGCACTCGGATCTGGCCTGCAAGCAGATGAGCCCGCTCTACGCCCAAGCCACCCTCATGGTGAAGGCCAAGCTGGAAAGCCTGTCCGTGGAGCTGTCCACCCTGCGTCACAAACAGGAGGTCATGGTCGGCAACGAGCTGCACAATTACGCCCGGGCCATGGACGGCGGCAGTCTGGTCCGCGTTCAGGGCATGGCCAGGGGATTGACCGCCGTGGTGCTCGGTGCCGGCCCGTCCTTGGCGAAATTCGCCCCCGACCTCCTCGCCCTGCGGGACCGCGCCTTTTTCGTGACGGCCCTGCAAACCCTGCCGGCCTTGGAGCGACTCGGACTCAAGCCCGACCTGTGCCTGGCCATCGACTTCAACCCCGGTATGGTTGACCCCATAAACAATCTTCACGACCGGGCCTTTGCCGCCGACATTCCCTTCATCTACTCCACCAAGATGAACCCGGCCGTCATGGACGGCTATCCCGGCCCGATGATCCCGTTATGGACCCAGGGCGGCATCGGCACCTTCGTGCTCAAGGATCAGGAGCTGGTCCTCGACGCCGGCGGCAACGTGGGCGTTACCCTGGTGCGTTTTCTCTCCTGGGCCGGGGCCAAGCGCTTCATCCTGGTGGGCCAGGATTTCGCCTGGCAAGGAGCGACCACCCATGCCGCCGGCCACCACAGCGCCGCCCGTCCCCACACCTTTTGCCCACGCGAGGACGTCAAGCTCAAGAACCTCTATGGTGAAGAAATATTTACGCATCTTGGCTTCCTGGCCGCCAAGCGGGATATCGAGAAGGACATCGCCGCCACCAAAATCCCCGTCTACAACCTCTACGGCGGCGGCATCGTCATCCGTGGGGCGACCAACATCGACATGGCAGCCTTGCGCGACCAGAATCTGATCGCCTCCGAGGGAAGCAAGGAAGCCTTCCTCGACGCCCTGCACCGGGCCGCCCGGCCCCGGGTGCGCCCCATCTTCACCCCACGCGCCCCCCAATGGGCGATGTCGCTTAAAAACGTCGGGCACCGCCTGGACAAGCTGTTCCGCAAAGCCGACAAACATCAGCAGGAAATCCGGCACATCCTGTCCCAAATCCTGGTTTTTCTCAAACAAGACCCGCTCTATCTTCCCTACCTTTATAATGAGATTATGGATATCGCCGGCCTTGTCCAGACCCATGCCCACTATGGCGTCAAAGAACTGACGATTTTCAAGGACGTCAAGAAACGGGTCTTGCGAAAAATCAAGGAAATGGACGAAACCTTCACCCATTCCCGGGACTGGGCCGCCTAGCCGCCCGGCCCGCCCGCGGGCATCCCCCCCAGCGCTTCGTCCGCCGCCACCGCCCGTGGATTCCGCCCCGGCCTCCCGTCGTTTCGGACATCATCCCGACACGACGGACCCGGCCGCAATCCCTTCCCGCCCGTGCCAACGCGAAGCACGGCACCCGCCTGGACGCCGAAGCTTTTCCCGCCTCGCTTGACAGAGAAACCGAACTCCTTCAGAGCATAAACCATACTGCGGTGCCGTCGCGCACGTGGGTTCCCGCAACCGGCGGATCCCGCATGCGGTCAACCGTTCCACACAACAATCGGTCTTCCCGTACGCCCCGCTCCGCACAATCTCGCTTGGCTGCCCATTGGTTTCACGTCGTCTCGCACATCGGAGGAAAGTGTTGATGACCACCCGTCTCCCCGCCAATTTGGCGACTTCCCGTCTCTCCCAGCTGCCCCTTCTGGCCGGACTCCTGGTCGTGGCCTGGTGCCTCAGTCTGGTTCTGGCCTTCGTACCTTCCCTGGCCGCCGAAGCCCCCTGGCTCCTGCCGCTGACGGCGGCAGTCTGGACCGTGTTCGCCGTCCCGACCGTCTGGCTGTACATCCGCCGCATTGGGCCGGCCCTCAGGCAGGCCGCGGTTTGCCAGCGCGCCATGGCCTCACTGACGGAGGGTGACCTCGCCCCCGACGCGCCGGGCGCGGAGACCCCCCTCTTTCAACGCTACCGCACCCACGCCATCACTGAAAAAAACGCGGTGGAAACCATCGCCGCCTATTCCCGGGAATGCGTGGCCCATTCCGAAAAAACCAGCCAGCAGGCGGTCACCGCCAAAAAGGCCACCCAGGGCATCGACGCCGACACCCAGGGACTGGCCGAGACCATGTCCCAGATGGATGCCGACGCGAACACGACGGCCTCCAACATCACGGACATCGCCGCTTCCGTGGAACAGATGCGACTGGCCAGCAACGACATCGCCGCCAACATGGAACGGGCCCGCGATGCCGCCGAACGGGTGGCGAGCGCCGCCAAGCAAAACGCCAGCCGCCTGGAGGGGTTGGGCGGTCGGGCGGCCGACAGCGTTTCCGGGCTGCGGCAAGTCTCCACGTCCATTACCGGCGTGCGGGAGCGGGCTGACGAACTCAAACGCGATATGGATGCCCTCGGGCGGGACAGCCAAGCCATCGGCGACATCCTGGGCGTCATTGCCGACATCGCCGATCAGACGAACCTGCTGGCCTTAAACGCCGCCATCGAAGCGGCCCGGGCCGG
>Ga0163159_1003723_pt1 | contig 11339 bp, 10 predicted proteins | sample BioMet9_FD_108702 | JGI IMG/M metagenome (GOLD analysis project Ga0163159, IMG submission 108702) | Microbial communities from bioreactor (seeded with sewage sludge) at Lawrence Berkeley National Lab, California, USA - Biofuel... | ecosystem: Engineered > Bioreactor > Anaerobic > Unclassified ... | reverse complement strand
TGCGCACCGAGTCGCCGAAGCCGCCCTTCTCGATGAGCAGGGTCTTCGCACCGGATTCCGCTGCAGAGGCGGCGGCGAAGTAGCCGGCCGTGCCCGCGCCGATCACGAGCACCTCGGTGTCGATGGTCTGGCTGCAATCCTTGTCGGAGATCTGCGGTGCCGTGCCGAGCCAGTCGGCGGCGGCTGTTGCATCCGCGCCTGCAGACGTGTCAGAACCGCTGGCCGACTTCGGCGAGCACCCGGCCAGCGCGCCGGCAGCCGCGATGGCCCCGGTCGCCGCGAAGCCCGTGAGGAACTGCCGCCGTGAAAGCCCTTTTTCCATTCCCATGATTATTCCCCTTCTCCTGGTTGTCTGATGCGCCGACGATGCGCATGCCCCCTGAAGGGTTCTGCGCGGTGCTGCGCTTTTCGAGTGCCAGTATGGGAGAAGGAAGCAGTCCGCGCGTCGCACGAACTCGGGTATCTTCAGGGGAAATTATTCTGTGTCACCCATTTCGCGGTATGGGAACAGCTGACACGGACGGGGCTATCAGTGAGAAAACGCCGCGCGAGCTGCCCGACGCCTTGAGTCGCAAAGGTCACAGCGAGCCGCAACCGCCCGCCGCCTGTGAGATTTCAGTCTTCGATGCCCCAGAGGCGCTTGAGCTCTTCGTTGATCTTGTTCGCGTCCGCCGGAATGCCGACGTCGCGGGACATCGGCTTGCGCGAACCGCCCTTGGCGTTGCGCGGCGAACGGGATGACTCGAACAGCCGGCTGGAGGGCAACACGTCGACCCCATGGAGCGCGACAGCATGACAACGATTGGCGAGCTCGTTGTCGGAGGTGACCACGCCGATGCGTTCCTTGGAAGCCCGGACCCGTGCGACAATCGCGTCATCGGCGGTCGGGCGGCGCGTATAGGTACTGCCCGCAGGCACGTTGTTGCGCGCAGCGCCGGATGCGCCATCCCAGATGATGGTGTACGTCCCCTTGCCGAGCAGCGCCGCGCCGCGTGTACGCATGCGCGTTTCGAGAGCGGTCCGCTGCTCTTCGAGCGGCAGATCGCGCGTTGCCGGGTCGCAGCGAGTCACATTGTAGCCATCGATCAGATAGCGCATGCGCTTTCAGAACCTTTCATTCGACAGGACGGCTACGCGGATCCGCACTGTGCAGGTCGCCTGCACTACGTAGGCCGTCCGCACTACGCATGTCGTCCGCACTACGCATGTCGTCCGCACTGCGCGCTCCCGCACGCTACGCGCTCCCGCACGCTACGCGAAGGCCGCCCTCCCCTGCGGGAAGAGCGGCCTTTTCCGCGTACGTCGTTTGCGTCCCCCGCCGCGGTCGTTCCGCGGTTTCCCCTATCGCTTGACGACGTGTTCGACGATGCGCGTCTACTCGGAGGCGGGCTCCTCAGCCGCAGCCTCGGTGACAACCTCTTCGACGATCTCCTCGACGACCTCGCCGTCGGCGTTCTCAATCACCGTGTCGGTGATCTCGACAACCTCTTCGGCAGCCTTCTCGGCCTCGGCGGCAGCCTTCTCGGCAGCGATATCGCCCACATGCAGGTCCATCGTCGCCTTGATGTCGCGGTAAATCGCGACGGTGACCGTATGATCGCCGGCGGTCTTGATCGCATTGTGGATTTCAATCTTCCTGCGATCGATTTCGATATCGTGCTGCTCCTTGAGCGCGTCCACGATGAGCTGCGGGGTGACCGAGCCGAACAGCTGGCCCTCGTCGCCGACCTTCATCTGGATGTCGAGCGTCATGCCGTCGAGCTTGTCGCGCAGTTTGTCGGAGGTGTCGATACGCTCCGCCTCGCGCTTCTCGATGTTATGCTTGCGCATCTCGAGCTGCTTGAGGTTGCCCTTGGTGGCCTCGATGGCGATGTTGTTACGGAACAGGTAGTTCACCGCGAAGCCGCGAGCTACCTCGACGACGTCGCCTTCGCCACCCTTGCCCTTGAGTTCCTGAAGCAAGATGACCTTCATCGCTTGCCTCCTAATCCTTCTTGCGCGACTTGCGGTCGACGCGTCCGCTCACGACAGGCACCGTGTACGGGACGAGTGCCATCTCGCGCGCACGCTTGATGGCGACCGCGAGCTCATGTTGATGTTGGGTGCAGACTCCGGTGACGCGACGCGGCTTGATCTTGCCGCGGTCGGTCATGTAGTGCCGCAGCATGCCCGCGTCCTTGTAGTCGATGAACTCACTGTGCTCCTTGCAGAACTGGCAGTACTTCTGACGCGGCATACGCTGATATTCAGCCATAACCAACCCTCCTTTGCTTTTCTCGGGACGGGTCTCGAACCCGTCTCGGTCAATGGGTGCGAACACCCTCTGTGTCAATTTCCGGCGGGCGTTTCAACCCACCGTTCGCAAGCGCCTCGGAGCGTTTCACATGAAATGCCGAGGAGCTCGCCCGTCCGTTTAGAACGGGATGTCCTCGTCATAGACCTCGATCTCGGGAGCGGCAGACACCCGCGATGAGCTACCGCGCGAGTCGTTGCTCGGCATGCTTGCCGGCGCGCCACCCTCACCGCGAGGTGAGAGGAACTCGATCTCGTCGACGATGACCTCGACCTTAGAGCGCTTCTGTCCGTCGCGCTCCCACTGGCTCCAACGGAGCTTGCCCTCGATGCACACCTTCGAACCCTTGTTCAGAAAGCGCGAGACACCTTCGGCTCGGTTCCCGAACATCGTGCAATCAATGAAGTTGGGATAATCTTCCCACTCACCGGTGTTCTGGTTCTTCCTGCGATCGTTGACCGCGACGCCGAAGCCGAGGACGGGCATACCGCTCGTCGTTTGCCTCAGTTCGGGATCGCGCGTGAGGTTTCCGCTGATGATTACCTTGTTGATGCTCATAACTCCACTCTTTCCTCGCTACGATCGAATCGGTGCGCCCGTTTCAACGACCTTGTTAGTCCTTGTCGGGACGAACGGTGATCATATGGCGGACGATCAGGTCGTTGATGCGGATGACGCGTTCGATCTCTGCGATGGCATCGGGAGCGATATGGAATTCAACGAGAGTGTAGTTTCCATCCGTGAGCTTGTTGATTTCGTAAGCGAGCTTGCGCTTGCCCCATTCGTCAACGTTGTCGACGGCACCACCGTTGCTGGTGATGAGCGTCTCGAGCCTCTTCATCAAGCCGAGACGGGACTCCTCGTCGAGTGCTGGATCAGTGAAGAACAAAAGTTCATAAGCCTTCATCTAGTCACCTCCTTTGGACATACGGCTCCGGTTCTGGAAGGTTTTCCGGAGCAGAAAAATGACCGTTGTATGTTAGCACTTCACCCGTGCGCGTCCAGCACGCCCCACGGAAGGGGCCTCAATCTCCCGTCAATCCACACATCGCCCGTTCTCTTCGTTTCTTCCTATACCTTATCTTGTATCTTCTCTCCTTCAACCCACGTGGTGCGCTTCCATTCCCAATCCCACCGTGCGGACCCGCCATGGACGAATCGCCGCCGCGTCGCTGCACTATGCGGCGATCCTTGCGCGCATCGCCGCACCGTCGGGTATTTCTGCCCCTCTATTGAACCATCTTACGGGCTCGAATGGAACATCTGATTTCGATGCGATATTCGTCGAACAGAGCAATAAACGCGCGCATACGATATACTGTGGAGAATCTTTACCGGGAACTTACAGGTTTGCAAATTATGATTAACGCACGTTCGCATAGCACCGTCGTCGAGGATTTGAACGTCCGGACAAGCCGACTCGCGCGCCCGTACCCCACTTCCGACGCGGCTCTCGACCGTCGCTATCTCAGGCTCGGCGCCCATGGCGCACGTCCCTATGCGTGGTATACCGGCACGATTCTCTTCTCTCTGGGCATCGCCCTCATGGTCTTCGCCATGCTCTACGATCTCTATAACTATCTGCCGATTACCCCGATGGCATCAATCGCGCTTGCGACGGCGCTCGGCATCGGCGCGGGTATTCTCTCCGAGTTTCTCGTGAACGCCCTCGCTGTCATGCCAAGGGGCCTTTGCTTCATCAAGAGCGCCAATGGAAAATCCTCTTTCCTCTCCTGGGCATTCCCGACTTCGTGCTATCTCGCCATCGCGGTACTCGGCTGGCTCGCGGACAGCAGCACGAGCTCCGTGCTCATCATGGATGCCGCCTTCGCCCTGCTGCTCATGGTACCCTACCAACGTTACGGCGACCCCGCTTTCCTGATTTGCTCGATAGCACTCTTCGTGGGTCCCGTGCTGCTCGTGCTCACCGGCCTCATCACGATCGAGACCTTGGGGGCGACGGTCGGCCAGGTCCTCCTGACCGAGTCGATCATCCTCGCAATCTTCGGCATCCATCGTGCTCGAAACATATACGCGCACAGCGTGGACGATATCGATTTCGATCGCGTCAAGACGATGCTCGACGCGGAAAATCCGACGCAGCGCCTGCTGGCCACCGTGTTCTGCACGGGTTTCATCGACCCCCATCTCATGGGTCCGCTTCTCGTCCATACGCGCGATGAAGAGCGCGTCGTCGCCTATGAGGCGCAAGTCGCCTTCTCGAACATGTGGGGGCCGACCACCGACGATATGCTCGCCTACTACGACCGTTCGATGGAGCGTCTGGACGACGACATGGACGACGACCTACGCGAGATGTTCGAGGAAGAGCGCGAGGATGTCATCGACGAGAAACGCGTGCATCAGGAAGAGGTCGAAGAGGAAGCGCGCAAACTTCCTGCCGAGCAGGCGGAAGGCTTCGACGCTCTCTGCGCGCTCGCGCAAGGCGAGCGCGTAATCGTGCCTCAGGCGCGCCTCGTCGCCATCGAGGTGCTCGGCTGCGTGCAGTCGCCGCGCGCCTACGCCATCGCCCTGCAGACGCTCACTTCCGATGACCCCGATGTCGCGCATTCCGGAGAAGTCGCATTCTACGGCGCCGACCCGTCCGCCATCGTCTATCTCGAGCGCCTGTTCGCGAGCGGCAAAGCCGCGTTTCGCTCGCATGCCGTGCGCGCCGCTGCCCAGCTCCTCGCGTTCTGGAACTCCCGCGACCCCGAGCGCTGCGAGACGGCTCGTGCGCTCCTCGAGCCTTCGCTCGACAAGCTTCTGTCCGACCCCGACCTCGACACGCGCGCCCACGCGCTCTCGTTGCTTCCGCCGCGGCAGCCGCGAACCCTCGCTTACCTGCGCCGGCTGAGCGAATCCGAGCCCGAAGGCTCCCCGGTCAGAGCCGAGGCCGTGCGCCTTCTCGGCCGCGTTCGCTGATTTCGTTTAACGTGACAGCTGGCGGCCTCGTGGTATATCATGGGGCTTCGAAGAGGAGACTCGTCTGGGGAGAGGGTCGTCTTGTCCGAGGGGAACGACGGAATCATCCATATCAAGGAATTTGCCGCCATGACTGGTCTGAGCCAGTCTCAGGTGCGCTTCTACGAGAAACACGGGCTGTTCGATTCCATGCGCCAAGAGAATGGCTATCGCACGTTCACGCCTGAGTATGCGTTTCGCGTCAATGCGTTCCGCATGCTGCTCCAGTACGGTTTCGGCGTGGACCAGGCCATCGAGATGCTCGACGAGCGGCAGGATTCCTCAGAGTTCGAACTCTCGCTCGGAGACCAGAAAGCCCGCCTCGAACGCGAGGCGCAGCTGCTCCGCTTCCGCTTGGAACGTATCGAGCAAGCGCTCGCGCTCATTAAACTCGAATCCGACGCGCGTTTCACGGTGCTCGATGTGCCGGATTACCTCTACGTCAGGGCGTCCAAAGGACGCGACTTCCATGTTTCGCTCGAGAACGAGGCTGAGATTGCGGAGTATTACTCGCTTCTGAGCGTGGCCAGCTGCGCACGGATCATCGCCATGGAAAACTTCTTGGACGACAGCCCCGCCATCGACCCCAGCTATGTAATCGCCATCCCCGAGGTTAAAGCCGATCACCTCAGCGAATCCGCCAAACACCGCTCAAGCCGTTTGATCATGGGCAAATGCGTGTGCTTCCAACGCTGGGCCACACGCGAGGAAAGTGCGCGGAAGAGTTCCTTCGAGGACCTGCAAACCTATCTTGCTTCGCACGGATACCATTTGCGCAACAATATCCTGCTGGTTCCCGGCTTTCTCAACCTCGATGGCCGCGGCAAAGATGTCGAAACCCTCATGGTGCCCATCGACTAAGTGCCCGTTTCCAGACCTTTATAGCGGCAATCGGCAAGCACCCATTCCAGACCCGCATATTGTCCAATACGCTTTGCGTGCCGCGAATCGTTAGGCTCGCCCTATCCCGTCAGCCTTTCTCGTCAACTGCGTAAGAATCTATCGGCTCCTGCAGGATATGCCCCCATCCCCATCCCCATCCCGCATCCCCCCCCATTCCGCGTTTCCCCTTTACGCAGATGCGTCAGAATCTGCCGGTTCCTGCAGGATATGCCGCGGTTGTGCGGATTGGCGTGATTATTAGACAAACACGTGTATGTTTTAAGACACTAATAAATACAAATGTCTCTTATTGTCTGGCGGACGCTTCAAATCCTGCACAACCGCGCCATATTCTGCAAAAGTTCGGCTTATCGATCGCACGCGTCTCGAGCGCGGGCGATTTCCGGCTTGCTGAATCATGGGCTGGGAATACAGGCGATTCCATCAACACCCCTGCAACCCGTCTGTTGAAAGGACGGCATGGGGTGGAAGAAATTGAAGCGACGACGTTGCTGTTGTTCTTGATTCTGCTCATGCGCTGCCTGCTGAAATGCGGGTAGCCGCCCCACCGACGTCAAGTCGACAGGACGGCTCCCCAGGGGAGGGAGCGGGAGCCTCGGGCTCCCGCCTCAAATCTCCTTGCGCCGCGCTATTTCACGAAAGCCGCAATCTCCTTGCGCCGCGCTATTTCACGAAAGCCGCAGCTTCGGTGCCGGCAATCAGGCCGGAGTCGCAGCACAGGCCGTAGCAATAGCCAGCCACGTCGTAGTACGGCGAGTAGTACAGGCTGCCCACGTCGGTGCCCGCCGCGTACAGGCCCTTGATCGGCTGGTTGTCGATGTTGAGCGCGTTGCAGTTGATGTCGGTGCGGATACCGCCGAAGGTGCTCCAAGCGCTCGGCTCGTTCTGCGTGACGTAGAACGGGGGCGTCGCAACCGGTGAGAGATACCATGGGTTGGTATCGTACTGCGGGTCGACGCCAGCCGCGCAGTACTCGTTATACTGCTTGACCGTTGCCTCGAGGTTAGTCAGACCGAAGAATTCGCCAAGCTCCTTGATCGTGTTGGCCTTGTAGCACCAACCTTCCTTGATGCCTTCCTCGAGATCGGCGTCGAGCTTGGTCAGGATACGGTCGGGGTTGTTGAAGTAATTGCCAATGAACCAGTTGTCGGAGTTCGCGCCCTTGGCGGTGGTGTAGGCGTACAGGCCCTCGGTCTTCATCGCGTCGACGTAAGCCTGGTCTACCACGCCGTACCACGGGGAGTTGCGCAGGATCTGCTCGGAACCGTAGCTCATCGGGTAATCGCAGAGCAGGCCTTCGTTGATGAAGCGGTTGCCCTCGGCATCGACGAGCAGGTTGCCGTACAGGCCGAACTTGAACGCGGTATTCTGGTCGAACTTGTCCTGCTTGGCGGGACGAGAAGCCTTGGAGTTGGTTCCGCCATATTCGCACGGGCAGTAGCCGAAGGTCTTCTCAAGCGCCACGCCGGCTGCCTCGGCGGCCAAGATGCCGTCACCGGTGCAATTGGAAATGCCGCCACGCGCTACGTTGAGCTTGCGCGTGTGGAGGAAGCGCTCCTGCAGATCGCGGTTACCCAGATAGCCGCCGGTTGTCAGGATAACGGCCTTAGCATTGACGGTAATCTTGGTGGAGCCATCCTCGATAGCGTTGACGCCGGCGATCATCTCGCCTTCCTTGACGAGCGAAACCGCGGGGGTCTTGAAGTGGAGTTCGACGCCAGCTTTGTCGAAAGCGGCCTGCCACAGTGCCGGACGGTCGGCGGCAGCGTTCGTGATCAGATGGAAACCGCCCTTGACGCCTTTGAAAGGGGTCTCGAAACGGAAGTTAGCTTCCTTGAACGTGTAGCCGATGCCCTCGAGCTTGGTGATGGCGTTCTTGGACTCTTCGAGGCAACGGTGCATCAGCGGCGGGTTCGGCGTCCAGTGCGTGTACTCCATAACATGCTGGAAGACCTCGTCGACGTTGAGCGTCGACCCGCCCTCCTTGTTGAGCAGGACATCCGAGCCGATGGCGAACGGGCCGGACACGTACATGCCGTTGGGGGACTCGAGGTTGTCGCCCTTCTCGAGCACGACGACCTTCGCGCCCGCCTGAGCCGCGGTCAGCGCAGCCATGCAGCCAGCGGCGCCAATGCCCACGACGCAGATGTCGGCATCGATGGTCTTGTCAGCCTTGAAGTCGGTGCTGGCGCTGGCGACCGCCGATGAAGCGACGCCCGAGACCGTTGCGGCGGTCGTGGAGCCGCTGGCGGCAGAGGCGGCCGTGCTCGTGTTGGTCGGCGAGCAACCGGCAGCCATGCCGGCACCGGCGATGCCGAGAGCCGCGAGCCCCGCGCCCTTCAGAAAGCCACGACGATCGATGCTCTTAGCGTTCATATTCTTCTCTTCGAATCCCCTGTTCTCATTCTCTTCCATGGTCCCTCCTCGGTCCTCTGGCCGCCTCCCTTTAGGCAGCTCTTTCGGAAGCGGCTCCATAGTGGACCTTGAACAAGGTTGAAGGTCAAGACCTCTATTGGCAGATTTTCTTGCGAGAGAAACCTTTCCCAGGACTTGCCCGGCGCAACGAACCGCGAGCAGGTGGCACTTCTCCGGCACCCGTCTGGCACAGCGTATCGTGAGCAGTCGGCACTTCTCCGGCACCCGCCTGGTACAGCGAAACGCGAGCAGGCGGCACTTCTCTGGCATCCGTCTGGCACAGCGAAACGCGAGCAGGCGGCACTTCTCTGGCATCCGTCTGGCACAGCGTATCGTGAGCTGGGTAGCCCATCGGTGTCAGCGTGCTGGTCGCGAGCCTGCTGCCGAGTCCGTGCCGTCATGCAGGAGGGCCGCCCACCCATTCAGGCGGACGGCCCTTTAATTGCAATTTTCCGCGTTAGGCGTTGACGTTTACTCCCCGTCGGACGGCTTCTCCTCATCTGCGGAGGCCTCATCGGCTTTCGGCGTGGCCTTCTTGGTCGATGTCTTACGCGCAGCCGGCTTCTTGTCGGCAGGCTCCGCTTCGGCCGCTGTCGCGGCTTCCGCTTCCACCGCATCTGGAACAGCGGTCGGCGCTTCTTCCGGAGCCACCGGCACAGCTACCGGAGCCTCCTGCGGAGCCGGCTGGCCCTGCGGCGCCGGTTGCTGCGAAGGGGCCGCCTGGTAGGGCTGCACGGGAGCAGCCGAAGGCGGCGGGGTCTGCTGCGTCTGGAACGGCAGCGGATCGTTCTGCCCGCGCCATCTCGGCACATCGAAACCGGCGGTCCAGAGACCGAGCGCACGATAGGTAAGGCCGCTGGTAATCATATCGCAGACCATCATGGCATAGAAGAGCACAAGGCTCACGATGATGAGCATCGGCAGGATACCCACGATATCCATGGCGAGCGATTGCGAAGCCGCGTCGATCGACTGGCCGTTTGCGGCCATCATGAACAGCTGGACGAGGGAACCGCCCATCGACATCGCGATGATGATGGCGAAGATGAGCGTGACCGCCATAAGGGGAATCAGCACGAGAAGCGAGATGAGGAAGACCCGCACCGCGCCTTTCCAATCATGCCGGAACATCATCCAAGCCTGCTTGACCTGGACAACCGGCGAGAACGAATCGTAGATTGCTGAACGCATCGCCGCTACGATAGCCAGGAAACCCCAGAGAGCCAGCGCCACGAAGACGGCAAGGTCGAGCAGGAACGAGAGGAAACTGCCCATGATCGGCAGATTGCCAATCGCGCTGATCGGGTAGGACAGAATCGAGTAGGCGAGGTTTCCGACGAGCGACCATATGATAATGATGCCCCAGGCCATCACACCGGTCTTGAGCGTCTTCTCGTTGAAGAAACCGCCTTTGGGCAGCTTGGAATCGACACCCCAAGCCGCGTCCTTTGCCCAGTTGTAGAACCAGCCCAAGGCGACGATCTGCCCGAACACCGGGATGAGCTGGATGACCGCCAAGATCAGGATCTGCTCGATCCATCCCTTTTCCGCGGTCATGGAATTCCAAGACCTCTTCAGATACCCTTCTCGCTCCATGACCTGTTCTCCTCTCGAGTGTCCGGCGAACTCTGCCTCTCGCAGCTGCACCGTTCGGTTACTGCCGGACGGCAGACGCAAATGGTCGCCTCGTCACTTTACATCGTCATTTTCGCCTTCGAACGCTTCCGTATCATCTTCATCCTCATCGAGGTACTCATCGTCCTCGTCCTCGTCGAACAGCGGCGTGCCATGGGGCCGGTCGGCCTTGAAGAAGCTCTCGGTCTCGCCCACCCCGAGCAGCGCCTCGCCGTAGACAAGCTTGTCTTCCTGCTCTTCGTAGGTGAACGCGTAGGCCTGCGCGGCATCGTCGTCCTTGTGCGCGGCCTCGAGTATGATGGCATCGTGCTCTCCGTCGCTCAGATCGACGAAGCCGTCGTAGCAGAACACGTAGGCATCAACAAGCAACGCGCTCGCGAACACCGTGTTCTCGGCCGACTGGAAGCACTCCTCCACCGTATCGCCTGGATGGTTTTCCACGCACAGGTCATCGCCCTTCACGAGCACGGTGAACGGCACGACCACACCGCCTTGCTCCTGCGTTTGCACTGCTTGGTCGAGCGCGAAGAAGATAACCTTCTCCATCATCTCATCGAGTGTCTGCGGTGCAAGCTCCGCCCCTTCGATATCGACGATAACGGTCTCGTCATCTTCGAACTCGGGCATGTTCATCACATCTTCTTCGGACATGTTGCGCCTCGTATCCGGTCGGCGGCCGATGCATTTCCGACGCGTCTATCCGAAGGGATATCCGCGGGCAGGGCCTGTCAAATCTGTCTGCCCTCAGATTACCCCATCCGCGCGCGTTTCTCCACTATCAGAAGGTAATACCCACAGATTGATGTTCATACGAAATGGGCAGCGGCGAGCGGCGGTGCCGGGCGGCAACGGCGAGCGGCGGTGCCGGGCGGGCGGTCGCGGGTGGCAGGCGCTGGCGGCGGGCGGCGGCAGGCAGCAGGCGCGGGCGGCGACGGGGAGATTCGCCCGCGGAGGGGAGATAGGGACAGGAATTTGGACTTTTGTACGCTGTTTCGCCGTTTTTCGCGCCCCCGGCGGGGCACCGGAGACACCCTCCCCGCATCATCGCAGGTCAGAGGCTCGCGCCCGCGAAACCCCTGCCGGAGGCAGTGCGCAAAAGTCAGAAATCCTGTCCCTATCTGCCTCCGCG
>Ga0163159_1003721_pt1 | contig 11339 bp, 10 predicted proteins | sample BioMet9_FD_108702 | JGI IMG/M metagenome (GOLD analysis project Ga0163159, IMG submission 108702) | Microbial communities from bioreactor (seeded with sewage sludge) at Lawrence Berkeley National Lab, California, USA - Biofuel... | ecosystem: Engineered > Bioreactor > Anaerobic > Unclassified ... | reverse complement strand
ATGATCTTCCAGGAGCCCATGACCTCCCTCAACCCGGTGTTCCGCATCGGCGCGCAGGTCGACGAGGTCATTGAGCTGCACAACCCGGAGATGAGCAAGGAGAACATCAAAAAGCGCACGCTCGAAATGCTCGATCTCGTCGGCATCGCCAACAAGGAGGGCGTGTACGACATGTACCCGCACGAGCTCTCCGGCGGCATGCGCCAGCGCATCATGATTGCCATCGCGCTCGCCTGCTCTCCCGGTCTCATCATCGCGGACGAGCCCACCACGGCGCTCGACGTGACGATTCAGGCGCAGATCCTCGACCTGCTGCGCGACCTCAAGGACAAGATCAACTCGTCCATCATGCTCATCACACACGACCTCGGCGTCGTCGCCTCGATGGCCGACTATGTGGTCGTCATGTACGCGGGCCGCATCGTCGAAAAGGGCACGGCGGAGGATATTTTCCATCACCCCGTCCATCCGTACACGATCGGCCTCATGAAATCCAAGCCGGTCGTCGGCCGCAAAGTCGAGACGCTCTACAACATTCCGGGCAGCGTCCCGAACCCGATCAACATGCCGAACTACTGCTACTTCCGCGACCGCTGCGAGATGCGGGGCGAGTGCGGCGGCCTGTGCGACGGCAAGTATCCGCCCTCCATCCGCATCAGCGACACGCACGTCGTGTCCTGCTACCGGTTCTTTGACAAGGGCGAGATCCTCGAGTACCCGAAACCTGTCAACGTGGAGGAGCTTTGAAATGGAAAATATAAAAACGAGCGTCCATGACGAGTACTCCGCGTCCGGCTTCGCCAACGCCGAAAAGGACCCGCAGTACCTGCTGGTCGTCAAGAATCTCAAGAAGTATTTCCCGATCAAGTCGAGCCTGCTCAAGATGACCGTCAGCAACGTCAAGGCCGTCGACGACATTTCGTTCAAAATCAAGCGCGGCACCACGATGGGTCTCGTCGGCGAGTCCGGCTGCGGCAAGTCCACCATCGGCCGCACGATCCTGCGCCTGCAGGACAAGACGGCGGGCGAGGTTTTCTTCAACGGACAGGACATCTTTAAGCTCTCCGAATCCGAGCTGCGCAAAATGCGCCCGCAGATCCAGATCATCTTCCAAGACCCGTATTCGAGCCTGTCTCCCCGGCTGCCGGTCGGCGAGATCATCGGCGAGGCCGCGCGCGAGCACCACATCGTCCCGCCCGCGGAGTTCGACGACTATATCACCCGCATCATGCACGCCTGCGGCCTGCCCGCCTACTACAAGGACCGCTATCCGCACGAGTTCTCCGGCGGCCAGCGGCAGAGAATCTGCATCGCCCGTGCGCTCGCGCTGAATCCGGACTTCATCCTCTGCGACGAGCCGGTCTCCGCGCTCGACGTGTCGATCCAGGCCCAGATCATCAACCTGCTCAAGGATCTTCAGCGCGATTTCGGCCTCACCTACCTCTTCATCTCGCACGACCTGTCCGTCGTTGAGCATATCTCCGACACCGTCGGCGTCATGTACCTCGGCAGCATGGTCGAGTTTGCCCCGACCGCGAAGCTCTTCAACCACCCGCTGCACCCCTACACCGAGGCGCTGTTCTCGGCCATCCCGGTGCCGGACCCCGACTACAAGATGAAGCGCATCATCCTCGAGGGCAGCATCCCCTCCCCCGCGAATCCGCCGTCCGGCTGCAAGTTCCACACCCGCTGCCGCAAGTGCATGGAGATCTGCAAGTACGTGCCGCCCGACTTCAACGAACTCGAGCCGGAGCACTTCTGCGCCTGTCATCTCTACAACACGCCGGAGCGCACGAAGGAGCTCGAGCCCGTCATGCAGGAGGCCATCCGCGCGCTCAAGGAGCAGAAGGCCGCCCAGGCCAGCAAGACAGAGAAGAAGTAACGATATGGCGAAGAAAAGAAAGCAATACGACGATGACGACGGCCGCGTGATCGCCGACATGAACGTAGACGGCATGCCCTGGTACACGCCCAAAAAGGACGCCGCGCCCGAGGGCGGCGAATCGCCGCAGCTCTCCGGACATGAGACCTGGGCCATGATCTGGGGCGTGCTCAAGGCCGCCCTGCTGATCGCCGGCGTTTTCGCCCTCATCTACTTTCTTTTGATTCTCGCTCTCGATCTTGGCTGGGCCAAATAACGAGCAAGCTGCCGCAGCATATCGCTGCGGCAGCTTTTTATAAACACGGAACCGGCCCCTTCCCGCGCATTCTCCCATATGGGCCGCGCTGCCCTGTCGGCACATAAAAGATCTGCCGGACAGCTTCTCCGTCCGGCAGATTTTCTTTATTACGGTGCAAGCAGCACGCAGGCCTCGGCCGAAGCGTCGGTGCTGTAAGGTCCCGCTGGTTCATAGACTGTGATCGCGTAATCGCCGCGGTAAGCGGTCTCGATGCCGGACAGCACGGTGTTGTCCGTGACATAGAGCCTTGCCCCGTCATCCATCGTCTGGTACTCCATTCCCTCCAGTTCTGGCAGCGTCTTCCCCTTGGACAGCACCACCAGCACGGCGCAGTCGCGCTCGTCGGCGATCCTCGCCGCGCTCTCATGCTCGTCGCTTCCGGCAATCTCATATACATGACCGATCGCGGCCGTCGCCGGCGCGTCCCGATCAAACCCCGGCAGCTTGATAAGACCCATTCCAAACAGAATGGCCAGCACAGCCGCCGCCGAAACCAGCACGCCGGCCGACCAGAAGAATCCCTTTCGCTCGGCTCTTTTCTCCCGCTCCCGGCGAATCTTCTTCATCACACCGGGAACCAGCGTGTCAGGCGGATCCGCCTGCAGCTCATGGATTCCATTCTCCGCATCGGTCAGCTCCTGCAGCACTCTGCGGCATTCGGGGCAGTGCTCCAGATGAGCCTGCAGCGCGTCGTCCTCTTGTTTTGTCAGTGCTCCGTCCAATTTCGCGCTGATCAGCGTCAGCGCTTCTTCGCACATCATGGCGCGCTCACCTCCCCTCCACCGTCATAGACGAACAGAACGGCGAGTTGTTCCCGCTCAAAAGATTTTTTCTGAGCTGAATTCTTGCGCGCGCCAGCCGCGACTTGACGGTGCCGATGGGGATTCCCAGAATCCTTCCAATATCCTCGTAGGGCAGGTCCTCCACCACACGCAGCTGCAGGATCACACGGTAGTCCACCGGAAGCGCATCCATTGCGGCCTGGAGCTCCCCATGAGTTTCACGGGAGAGAAGCAGCTCCTCCGGCAGCGGATCCGGATCGGGAAGCGAAATTTCCTTTCCTTCCTCCTCATCGTCGGAAAATGTCAGCGAAACATGGCTCTCTCGCTTCTTTTTTCGTAAAAAGTCGATACATACGTTGCTTGTCAGCCGAAAAAGCCAAGTGGAAAAACCAGCCTCGAACTGATACTGACCCAGCGCCCGCCAGGCGCGGAAAAAGGCATCCTGCGACAGGTCGAACGCGTCCTCGGCGCTTCCGGACATGCGAAGGCAGAGATTGTAGACCTGTTTCTGGTGCGCCAGCATGAGCTGCTCAAAAGCGCTGTCGTCTCCCGCGACTGCGGCGCGCACCAGCTTCTCCTCGTCCCGCGTTTGGTTCATTTCAAATCCCTCTTGATTCCTCTTACAATTGCCTCGATCTCTTCCGCCGTGCTGACGGAGGAGATTTTTTCTTTGTAGTATCCGCTGTAAGCCACGCCGCGCAGATACCAGGACAGATATTTTCTGGCTTCCAGGCAGGCGATATAGTCTCCCTTGTCTTTCGCGGACAGCTGAAACTGCCGCAGCGCGACATCCATTCGCTCAGCCAGCGGCGGACGCTCCGGCACAGGCTGTCCTGAGCAGGCAGCCTCGATCTGTCCGAATATCCAGGGATTTCCGAACACGCCGCGCCCGACCATCACGAGATCCGCTCCGGTGCGTTTCAGGCACCGCACGGCCTCGTCCGGCCCGAACACATCGCCGTTGGCGATAACCGGGATCCTGACCGCCTCTTTGACCGCATGGATGCAGTCCCAGTCCGCCACGCCGGAATAGAGCATTACCCGCGTTCTGCCGTGCACCGCGATCGCGGAGGCCCCCGCCTGCTCAAGCGCGCGGGCAAATTCCGGCGCATTCGCGCTGCCCCTGTCCCAGCCCTTGCGGCACTTGACCGTCACTGGCACTGTCACCGCTCCGCAAACCGCCTCGACGATCCGCGCGGCTTTCTCGGGGTCCTTCATGAGCGCGCTGCCGTCGCCGTTATTCACGATCTTCGGCATCGGGCAGCCCATGTTGATGTCGAGAAAATCCGCTCCGGATATTTCCATGGCGCGGCCCGCGGCCTCGGCCATGATCTCCGGCTCGCTGCCGAAGATCTGCGCGCCGCAGATTCCGCCGTCCGTACGCCGCAGCAGTGCAATGCTCTTTTTGTCCTGGTAAACCAGCGCGCGCGATGAAACCATCTCCGTCACTGTAACGGCCGCGCCCATTTCCGCGCAGATGGTCCGGAAGGCCCAGTCGGTCACGCCGGCCATCGGCGCCAAAACAGCTCTGCCCGTGATCTCAAGCTCTCCCAGCTTCATGGAATCCCTCGCTTTCCCGTGAGAAATTGTACCATGAAATCTTCCGTTCAACAAGGCTTAAATTGCATTTCCGCCGAAGGCACAGCAAAAGCCGTCATTCTTCGGCCGGACAGCCTCGGAATGGCAGCTTTCAGGTACCGTATTTCAGAATATCGCGCACAAAAGCCATAGAAATCCCACAGCCGCCCCGCCCGCAAGCAGGCACAGCAGCTGACCCGGCGAAACAGGTCCCCGTCTTCCGCCGCGAACCTTGCCCGCTATATAGCGGCTGGCCGCTTGTTTTGCCTCGCGCAGGACATCCTCATCCGAAACGCCTCCCTTTCCGACCGCCTCGCTCCGCACGAGGAAAATTGCCTCGTCGAACAGCTCCGGATCGGGTGTCTTGACGACGACCACCTGGCGCGTAATTCCCTTGACCACAGCCGCACCTCCTTTCAAAGGAAGCATAGCCGGATTCGGGCTCGCTTATACCTCTCCGCTCAGAGCGAGAACGGCGACTGGCCCATTGTGTCGTCCTGCTCGATCCACTCGTCGACCATGGTCACGGCGTACTCCGTCCTGGTCCGCCGCACCACCACCCGGCTGAGCCCGGAATTGATAATCATGCGCCGGCACATGGAGCAGGAAGTCGCGTCGCCCAGGATCTCCCCCGTGGCGGCATCGCGGCCGACCAGATACAGCGTGCCGCCGATGCACTCGTTGCGCGAGGCGGAGATGATGGCGTTGGCCTCCGCGTGAACGCTGCGGCAGAGCTCATATCGCTCGCCGTGCGGCACGCGCAGCTGTTCGCGCACGCAGCAGCCGAGATCGGTACAGTTCTTTCTTCCCCGCGGCGCTCCGTTATAGCCGGTCGCCACGATTTCATCGTTCCGGACGATGATCGCGCCGTAGCATCGGCGCAGACAGGTCGAGCGCTCCAGCACCGTTTCCGCGATGTCCAGATAATAGTTTTCCTTGTCGATGCGATCCATGGCGAATCCCTCCGGCTCAGTTTTTTCCACTACATTGTAGCACAGTCACCCCGGACCCCGCAACTGATTTTCCTTGCCGGGCCTCGGAATCTGTGCTATACTGGATCAGAAATCCCGATGAAAGGAGCCTGACGGATGAAAAAGCGGCTGATTTCCTGCGCCCTGCTGGCTGCTCTGCTGGTGACAAGTCTCTGTGTCCCGGCCCGAGCCGCAGGCGACTTTTGCTTTATTGCCGTGAACGACACCATTCCCACAACGCTCACTTCCGGCTCAATGCCCTTTTACACGAATGCCGGCCTGTTTGTCCCCTATACCGCGTTTGATTCCGAACCCTGCGGCATTGTGAGCGCCTACAACGCGGCGGATCAGACGTTCGTCCTCTTTACACGCAGCAAACGGCTGATTTTTAACCTTGCGGACGGCACGGTGACAGACGAGAACAAAAACGAGTCCAATTCGCTCACGACTTTTAAAAACGGCATCCTCTATGTCCCTGTGATGTTCTGCGTTTCCCATTTCGGTCTTTCTCTTTCCATCCTTACCAGCAAGGACGGCTATATGGTCCTGCGTTTCACAGACGGAAGCCAGGTCTATGACGACTCTCTGTTCATCGAGAAGGCCGAAAACCTGATTGCCTACCGTGTTTCTCAGTATTCTTCCACCAGCACCAAGCCCTCCCCCGTCCAGACACCCGGCACCACCGATACGCCGACGCCGACGCAGCCTGTGCAGACAGACTCCAAGCCCGAAACGCACGCGGCTGTCTATCTGGCTTTCACCGGCATTTCCAACGTGCCGGCCGCCCTCGACGCGCTTTCCGCCGCCTCTCTGTCCGGCACGTTTTTTCTGACTGCCGATGAGATGGAACAAAATCCCGGGCTGATCCGTACGCTCTACGCCTCCGGTCATAAGCTGGGACTGACCGTGCCGGAGAACACAGCCGATGTGGCCGCCGCCCTGGCCGCCGCAAACGAGACGCTGGACGGCATTCTCAACATCAAGTCCGTCATGGTTCTGCTGACCGCGGAACAGGCTTCCGGACTCTCAGGCTACCGTATTTTTACGCGGCCCGCTCAGGCAGACGCTCTGCCCGATTCAGCGTCCGAAAAGAGCCAGGCGCCTCAGCTTTACCTCTGCACGCAAAACCCCGCGCAGGCCCTCACACAGCTCCAGGCGGAGGGTGACAATCTGCTTCTGCTGCGCGAAACCTCTCCGGTCAGCTGACCCGGCGCAGCTATTCTTCCGTCAACAGCGGCGTACATTCTGAATCGGTTGCTCCGCGCGAAAAAGGAAACGGCATGATCCCGGGATCATGCCATTTTTTGGCCGTTCTGCGCAGAAACTCCCCGCCGCTTTGTGCGGCGTGGAGTTCCGTTTTCCGGGTCTATTTACTGCCGGAGAACTCCCGGCAGATTTCCGCTCGTCCGGACCCATGCGGCCGTTACAGGCTGCCTGGCTTTCTGGGAATATACTGACCGGCGGAGCCGATTCGGAGCTCCCCGCCGGATACCGCGAGATGGCCGCGCAGATAGACCTGCGCGATCGAACCCCTGGTCCGGAAGCCCTCAAAAGGCGTATAGTCGACATTCGCCAGCTGGTCTTTTGCCGTAATCACGCGGTCGGCCGCCGGGTCGTAGACGACAATGTCGGCGTCGCTGCCCTCGGCCAGAACGCCCTTGCGGGGATAGGCGCCGTAGAGCTTCGCGGGATTCTCGGACAAAAGCGCGCACATCTGTTCCTTTGTGATGCGTCCTTCGGCCACGCCGTAGGAATAGAGCAGCACGCCCCGCGTCTCGACGCCGGGCAGGCCGCCGGGGATCTTCGTAAAGTCCTCTTTCCCGGCATCCTTCTGGGCAAGCGTAAAGCTGCAGTGATCGGTCGAAACGGTCTGGATCGCGCCGTCGGCCAGTGCCTTCCAAAGAGCCTCCTGATCCGCCTTTTTCCGCAGAGGCGGCGCGCAGATAAACCGCGCGGCCTCGGTAAAGGGCTCCTGATAGTAGCGGCTGTCGTCGAGCAGCAGGTAGTGCGGACAAGTCTCCACATAGACCTTCTGGCCGCGTGCGCGGGCCTCCAGGACCTCATGGAGGGATTCTTTTGTGCTCAGATGCACGATCACCACGGGCGTATCCGCCACCTCGGCGATGCGCAGCAGATGCGAAACCGCCTCGGCCTCAAGCGGGTTCGGGCGGCACTCGGGATGCGAGCCCGGCGCAAGCTTTCCGGCCTTCTTGTGCTGCTCAATGAGCGCGTCGATCACGCCGCTGTTTTCACAGTGGACGCCCGCGATGCCGCCATATTTTCGGAGTTCCTCCAGCGCGAAGAACATATCCCTGTCGCCGATCATCATGGCGGGATAGGTCATGTACATTTTGAAAGACGAAATACCGGCTTCAAACATGGCCGGGATCTCGGCACGGATGGATTCGTTCCAGTCGTCGATGGTCATGTGGAAGCCGTAGTCGCAGGCGGAGCGTCCGTCCGCTTTTTTATGCCAGAGCTGCAGACCGTATCCGAGACTCTCGCCCTTGTTCGGACAGGCGAAATCGATGACCATCGTCGTACCGCCGCGAATGGCGCTGCGGCTGCCGGTGTAGAAGTCATCGGCTGTCGTGGTGTTGCAGACATCCAGGTCAAAGTGCGTGTGCGCGTCGATAAAACCAGGGAATAGCAGCTTTCCGGTGACATCTGTTACCTGCGCGTCGGCACAGACGAGATTCTCTCCGACCGCCGCGATCTTCTCTCCGTCTATGAGGATGTCCGCGGCCCGCGATCCGCTGCCGCTGATCACTGTGCCGCCCTTTAGTAACCGTTTCATGAAATCAGCTCCATTCTCGCATTTTCCCAGTATATATTTATTGTACCACATTTCTTCAGAATTGGAACTTCTCTCTTCTTTCTTTTTCATTTTCCGTTTTTGCATCTCTTTTGGGATTTTATGCCCGGTAATCTCTGCCGATTTGTGAAAGCTATTGAATTTTGACGACGAATATTGTAAAATACGCTGGAAATGAGGCGTATGATATGAAGTTCCGCATCCCACACCCCGAGAAGGGTATGTGGTGGACCCTGCTCACCTGTGTGCTGGTGCCCATCTATCTGGAGCTCATGCTCCATCTGTTCGTCTATCGTGCCCTGACGGCCCGAATCGTATATCCGCTGTTATTCGGAGCGTCCGCGGGCATGATTCTTTTTGTGCTTCTTTCCGTCTTTCCGTCAAAAGTCAACCGTATTCTTGCCATTGTACTGACCGTACTGGTCGTGCTCTATTTTGAGATTCAGTTCGTCTATAATTCGATTTTCGGCGAATTCATGTCTCTCTGGCAGGTCACCTTCGGCGCCACAGCCGTCACGAATTTCTGGCACCAGATGCTCTACGGCATCTGGCGGGCGATCCTCAAAATTCTGGTGCTCATGCTGCCGATTCCCGCCGTGTCGGTCCTCATCGGATTTAAAAAGCTGGTATTCCCGCGGGTGCACTGGTCCTATCCTGTCATGGCGGCCATTCTGGCCGTCGCGTTCCATTACGGCGCTCTCGGCGTCATGCTGCTCAACAACCACAATTCCTATTCCACGTATCGGCTCTATATGAATTCCTCCACGGCGACGGAGATCAGCGTTAAAAATATCGGTCTGCTCTCCACCTCCCGGCTGGAGTGCAAATATGTGCTCTTCCGGGAAAAGCCGACGCAGGAGGAAACCGTCTCCTATCCAGAAAGCAGCGCCGAAGTCCAGATCGACACCTCCAAAGAGGACGCCTATAATATGCTCGATCTCGATTTCGACAAGCTGGCAGCCTCTACGGACAATGCCGACCTGAAGAAGCTCGACAAATATTTCGCGGGTTTGGAGCCCACCTCCAAAAATGAATACACCGGCTCTCTGAAGGGCTATAACCTGATTACGATCTGCGCCGAGTCCTTCTCACCGTATCTCATCGACGAGACGCGCACCCCGGCCCTTTACAAGCTCTCTCACAACGGATTCCTGTTCAACAATTATTACGGTACCTTTGGCAGCAATACAACCAACGGCGAATACACCTATTGCATGGGCCTGTTTCCCGATCTCTCGCGCAGCAAATCCACCGCGAGCTTCTACGCCTCGCAGAAAAATTATCTGCCGTTCTGCCTCGGAAACGAGTTTAAAAGTGAAGGCGTGCAGACCTGGGCCTACCACAATTACTCCGGCGAATACTATTCCCGCAACGTCACCCATCCCAATATGGGCTACACGTTCCAATCCGCCACCGACGGGCTGGACATCCCGCTCAGCTGGCCGTCATCCGACCTCGACATGATGAAGGCCTCGGTCGACGATTACATCACCTCCGGCGACCAGTTCTGCGCCTACTACATGACCTTCAGCGGCCATTACCAGTACAACTGGGACAATCCCATGAGCGCCAAGAACAAGGCGATAACGGACGCGCTGCCCTACTCCGACACCGTCAAGGCATACATTGCCTGCAACATGGAGCTCGAGTACGCGATGGAATATCTTCTGCAGCGGCTGGATGAGGCCGGCATCGCCGACAATACCGTCATTGTCCTCACCAACGACCACTATCCGTACGGCCTGACCGAGTCGGAATACGATGAGCTCGCGGGCAAGCAGGTCGACACGACCTTTGAAAAATACCGCAACAGTTTTATCTGCTACGTTCCCGGCATGAATGTTCCAGTCGACACATACTGCTGCACGGTCGACATTCTGCCGACGCTCCTGAATCTCTTCGGTTTTGAGTACGATTCGCGCCTGATGGTCGGCCGTGATATTCTTTCTCCGGAGGCCAGGAACGCCGCCATTCTCTCCGACCAGAGCTTCATAACGGCTGATTACGGTTTCGACACCTCGACCGGTGAAATCACCTCCTTCACCGATCAGCCGGCGGACGAGACCGCCGTCGAACAGCTCCAGCAGGAGATCGCGCTCGATTTTCAAATCTCCGCCGACGTGCTCAACAATAATTATTACTCCCACGCGCTTCTGGGCCAGACGGAGACGACCGACAAGATTGCGACCTATCCCTTCACGGACATTCCTGAAACGCTCACCCTGGCCGCGCTGGACTACGTCTACGGCAAGGGATACATGGATCCTATTTCGGACACCAAGTTCGGTTTTGATGTGGACTGCAGCTATGCAGAGATGCTGGACGTTCTCTATCGGATCAGCGGCAAGCCTGACATGGGAGAAGTCGGCTACGTCAATGTCGGTCCGACGAAATCGCTCTCCGGGAAATACGCGCCCGCTGTCCAGTGGGCCATCAACACGTCCCTTATCAACAGCGCCGTAACAGAAATGGATTCGTTCACGCCGCTCACCCGCAAGGATGCAGCCGTCACGCTCTACCGCTACGCCAAAGTCAGCGGATACGACACTGCGGTCGATGAAACCCAGGTGGCCCCATATGCGGCGCAGTACCCCAGTCTCTCGCAGGAGGAGCTGGATGCGCTCTACTGGTGTTATATGAATGCCGTCATGCGAGGCGGCGGCACGCTTACCTCGGTGTACGATCAGGCATCCGACGAAATGACCCGGTTCTATGTTGTCAGTGCTGTTTACAACTTCTATCTCTATTTTATCCAGAACGACACCCAGAATTAAGCCTTCGTCCGGGACCCGTACGGGTCCCGGACGCTTTTCCGCTTTTCCGAAAAACGCGAAAAAAAAGCTTGCATTTCTGCCGTGCATCTGGTAGAATAATTCCTGCCGATGGGGGTTTAGCTCAGCTGGGAGCGCAAGCACTCAGGTATGCGACCCCTCAACAATGAGGAAAGCAAAAAAATTGAATAGCCCGGAAGTCCAGTAAAATCAAAGGTTTCCGAACACACGGGGGTATAGCT
>Ga0163159_1003718_pt1 | contig 11346 bp, 10 predicted proteins | sample BioMet9_FD_108702 | JGI IMG/M metagenome (GOLD analysis project Ga0163159, IMG submission 108702) | Microbial communities from bioreactor (seeded with sewage sludge) at Lawrence Berkeley National Lab, California, USA - Biofuel... | ecosystem: Engineered > Bioreactor > Anaerobic > Unclassified ... | reverse complement strand
GGTTGCTACCAATCGCGCTGCGCCTACGGCTTGCGTTCTTGGGCAACCCTGACATGGACAGTGCCAGTTGCTCCCTGCGTCGCTTTCAGCTCCTTACCAGCAAGGCCACTGTCTCAACGTGGTTCCAAGAGCTCATCTGGATGTTTTGAATGTATTTTCAGTGTGTTTTTGACACCTATTCGTCCTTGGAAACAAGTCCACGGCATTTTGTGCTTTTATCCGTTCTTGGGAATATGTCCACTGATTAATTTAAAATCAGGAATTTAGACCATTATTATATTTTTCCACATAATGAAAGAGAGCCGGATCACTCCGACTCTCTCAAGTATGCATCCGCGAACGCACACCCCAATTGATATTCATATTATACAACAGCACCATAAAATATACAAGGACTATATAAAATTTTTCAGAGCGCCCATTCGATCTTCTAAATCTGGATGTACAACGATAGCCGACACCCCCGTATTCACTGATTTTACATATTCATTTGTAATTCTTTCAAATTCACGAATAAATCCTTTTATTTCAGTTTTTGAAACGTGTAAAAGTTTTAAATAATAACACATAAGTAAAACATAATCACCAATAGTTTTAAAATTTACATATGGCACTCCAATTTCATTTTCCAAACATCTTTTCATTGCCCTTGTTGGATCGATTTTTCGAAAGCGCGTATCAAAAACTACGGCATTATGAGCAATAGCGTTCCTTAAATCTTTCAATGTATATATGTATTTGTATACAAGCTGTCTATCAGTATCACTGGAAATATTAATACCAAGTTTACACGAAATGTCATCTCTTACATCAAAAGTTAAACAAGAAAATAAAAATCCAAAATCACCCATCATCATAATTTCAAAAAGTGCCCATATAGGAACACCTGTATAATGAACATCATTATAAAAATGTGCTATTTTGGGATTGGCAGCTTTATATGCTCGTGCAAGATTTGATTGAATTGTATTTTGTAAATTCAGCTTGTTCTGCTGCATTTTTTTCTTCCGTTCAGCATTACTACCTACAGGTGAATTTTTGTAGCTACTAATAACTTTATCATACATAACTTGTATGTTCTCCGAATTGCTTTTCAAAAGGATACTTTCGAGCGCAATATTTTTAACAGCGGTTTCAATAAACATTATTTTATCATAAAATAATGCCTTTAATTTTGAATCGTATTGGATAGTAGCATATACTTCACTATAAGAAGTAAACGGTAATTTGTGTCCTGAATCTCCAAAGAATCTATATCCTTTATATCCATGAAAATAACCGGTATTCATAAGTTGTCGTTTTTGTGAACTTCCAGCAATAGATATACCATGATCCCTTAAATGTCGCATCAGTCCATCAATAGTTTTAAAACCCATAAATCCTCCTGTGTCGCCAAAGTTGTTAATAATAATTACCGTTATTTGGTATAATCTGATTTGCTATCCGCTACCATCAAATTCGGTTCTTCCTTCGCTATATAAAAAGTTTTATTATTTTTCTCTTTATTACTTGCTTTATATGTCGTATTGAACACCATATCCAATACCCATTGCTGAAATGACTGATTACTCCTACCACGTTTATCATCTTGAAAAGCTGTAAATAATTCCATACCACTAGACAATGTTTTTAAAATAGCTTCTCTTGTTGCACGATCACTTTCATCACGGGCATTCTGCTCATCTGAATAACGCATCGCATTTTGGTAAGTTTTATCCTGGCTCACAATGTTAGGAAGTTCTGCAATCTGTTTTTTAATCCGGTCTTCATCTGTCCAATTGCAGTTTCCCCATATATCATGAAATGACGAAAGAATGTGAGAAAGCGTATCTATTTCTGGTACAGGAATGCCCACATCCGTCTGCACAGGGATAGGATCTACTTTTGCATCTTCGTTTGCAAGAGTAATAGACATAGTCTGTTGTGCTACTACACGATAACTTTCCAGATCAACGCTTTCCATAATTCTTTCGTAGTCGTCATTATAATTACTAGGATGAGGAAGCTTACGGATTAACAAAGTTAAAAAAATACTATGTTTCTCCCATTCTAATGATCCATAAGGAAGAATTGCTGACAAAAAATTATATGTTCTAACAAAAGTTTTTGCACTGCTCTTAAATTCAATCTGATCATCCAAATCCAATCCCCTAAAATTTTCTACACATCTATCAATAATTGGATCAAGCTGATCACGTTCAGCATTATCGAGATATAAATCAACAAATCGATTTACATCTGCCTGTGTATACACCTGTAGTGGATCCATATTGTCAATTAAATCATTCAGTTTATTAGCATCTGTTTCACCAGACAGAATTGTAGTTTTATAATAACGAGCAAAAGACTTTTGAATATCCATAGGATCATTAATGAAATCCAACACAAAAGTGTCATTTTTATTGGGATAACAACGATTTAATCTAGAAAGTGTCTGCACCGCTTTAATATCTGTCAGTTTCTTATCAACATACATAGTCTGTAAAAGCGGTTCATCATATCCAGTTTGGAATTTATCTGCTACAACAAGAAAACGATATGGTTCTTTACGGAATTCCTTCTCAATTTTTGTACTGGGAAAACCATTGATTTTCGCCTCGTTATAAGTTTCTCCCTTATATTCAGTGTCACCGGAGAAAGCAATCATTGCCTTGTACTGACTCTTTCTTTCTCTAAGTTCTTGGCTAATCGCAAAATAATATTCAATTGCCCTTTTTATGCTGCCGGTAACAACCATTGTACGGGCTTTACCTTTAATCTTCATACGTACGTTATTATAAAAATGTTCCACAATAATACCTGATTTTTTTTCAATGGCATGTTCATCACTCTCTACATAAGAGCGCAGAACTTTATTTGCACGTTTCTTATCAAACATCGGATCATCGTTAACAGTTTTGGTAAGGTGGTAATAACTTTGATATGGAGTATAATATTTCAACACATCTAGAATAAATTTTTCCTCAATAGCCCGCTTCATAGTATAGACATCGTGAGGTTTTGCTTTCTTTGTACCATCATCATTCAGAATAGGATTGCCGTTCTCATCAGTTATGATCTCTCCGAACATTTCGAGAGTCTTGTTTTTGGGCGTAGCAGTGAACGCAAAATAGCTCGCGTTCTTCGCCATCTTCTTACCCTCGATGATCGTGTTGATTTTATCCTCAAATTCGTCATCATCCGTGTAAGCATTCCCGGATATGACGATATTCATCTTTGCTGCAAGGCTGCCGTTCTGGCTTGAATGCGCCTCATCAATAATAATTGCAAATGTACGATTCTTATATTCTGTCGAAATATCGTTCAGAATAAACTGGAACTTATGAACGATAGTAATGATGATCTTCTTGCCTTCATCCAACAGTGTGTGCAAATCAGAAGCAGACTTTGCCCATCCGACAGTGGAAGACACCTGCGTGAATTGCCTTATTGTGTTCTTGATCTGCTTATCGAGGTTGATACGGTCTGTAACCACAATGACTGTATCGAAGACATTTTTCCCATCTCTCTTGAGTGTAACAAGCTGGTGTGCAAGCCATGCAATTGAGTTTGACTTTCCGCTGCCCGCGCTATGCTGGATAAGATAACGTTGCCCGGCTCCTTCTTTCTGGGCGCGGTCAAGAAGCATCGTTACCGCCCTCAGCTGATGGTATCTTGGGAATATCTGCTTGTAAGAGATCTTTCCTGTATCCTCGTCCTTGTCCGCAACGATCTGGACATAGTTCTCCAAAATCTTAGAGAACTCGCTCTTTGTCAGGATATCCTTCCAAAGATAGTCCGTCTTGATTCCATTTGGATTCGGCGGATTGCCTGCACCGTCCTCGAAGCCTTTATTGAAAGGCATAAAGTATGAGTCGTCCTTCTTCATCTCGGTACACATCATGATTTCGTTGTCATCCACAGCAAAATGCACAATGCAGCGCTTGAAGCTGAACAATTTCTCTGCAGAGTCTCTATCGGTTTTGTACTGCTTAACTGCATCGGCAATATTCTGCAAGGTAAACTGGTTCTTCAGTTCCATCGTAATAATCGGAAGACCATTTAAAAAAATACATAAGTCAAGCGCGAGGCTGCAATATTCCTTGGAATATTGCAGCTGGCGAGTCACACTGAAAATGTTCTCGGCATACAGCTCCTGCGCCCGCTGATTTCCCTTGCTGGGCAGCACCTGATAGAACTCCAGCATCTTATTCTTATATTTGAAACCTTTTCTGAGTATCTCAATAACACCTTGGTCGGACAGCTTCCGACTAAGCCTCTCCATGAACTTCTTCTTTTCTACCAGTGTATCGAGTATACGCAGCTCCGCTAAATCTCGTGACTGTGTGCTTTGCAGATAGCGAAACAAACGCTCCTCATCAATCGCATACTCCTGATTGTAGTCAGCATTTGTTCCTTGCTCATAACCGTTTTCGTTAACAAGCCAATTAACGATGATAGTCTCGAAGCCATTCTCCTTAGTGTTACTTGGCATTATTCATCGACCTCCTCGTCTACAGTTTCTACATCCTCTGAATCCTCTTCATTTGAGATGTCGTCCTCAATTTCAGAAAATCCCTTTTCATATTCCGGTATTTCAACATTACGTACATCAACCTTGCCAGTCACAACATCCGAAATTATGCGTATCCTTAGTTCTTCAATCAAGCCAATTTCTGTTTTTATCCCTGCTATTGTCTCATCTATTATCTGTTCGATATAATCACATTTTTTCGCCATTATAACCTGATCATCATACGGCGGAACGGGTATTTGGAACTGAAGAAACCGATTTTTGGGAAGACGCCATCTTCCTTGATGTGCAGCGCCTTTTCCAAATTTATAAAATATTCTTCTTTTATAACACGTCTGAAACACACGTAAATAATAGCGATCGTAGCAATTCTTCTCATCAACTAAAGCAAAGACTCGATAATCGGGGCTTGTAACACCAAACTTATCAGATAGATCAACAAATCCAGTTATCAAGTCCATGTGATTCATTGCAAATTCACCGGGATATACAAATTGATAGTTGGCATAGGAATTTGCCATCTGTCCCTCATTTTTTGTTATGTCCTTAACCTTAAGTCCTTGCTGAGTTATGGATAAAACATCGTATCCCTCTTCACCTGCAATCCTCTTTTTTATAGCAAAGTGCTGCTTAATGGTATCAACGCTCCATAAAGACGGTATTTCACCAATCCAATCAACACCGCTGTCTATAATATCTACGTTCTGATCCAATCCCCCCGTGATATAAGAGTTTATAATCGTAGTTTTGTATTCCTGCAGCAATTTGATTTCCGCTTTTTTTTCTCGGATAAATTTAGTGAACTGCTCTACCTTCCAGTCAAGGAATTCAACAATCTTGTCCTGTTCTGTCCTTGGTGGGCAAACAATATTTAGATCAAGCAAGTCAGATGCTGATAATGTTTGTCGGACACCAGCACCAAGCCCATTGAAAATATTTCTCTTATACCAATCAAAATACTGATAGTAAAAATACCTTATATTGAGATCACCCATTGGTTTCAAACGAATATAGGCCGAGCTCATAATTCCGCGCTCTGGTACAATTCCAACACGGCTCGTAGATATATTTTCAAGATCTATCAGTTTAAAGACGAGTTCATTAGCTTCAAAAATCTGATAAGTAGAATAATCTGCCGGTGCCAAGCCAATCGGATTATCAATATCATTTCTAATTACCCCTCTTAAGGTGAGAGACATCACGTTCTTCTCAACATTTCCCTTGTTAATACTCTTGGGATTCAGGAAGAAGCGTTTAGCTTTATCACTTTTCCAATATGCAGGCATACTCTTATCCCACACAATTCCTGTTGGTGCATATTCTGCGTATTCAAACATTTTTTGCACCTCCAATAATTGACGCTAACAAGCCATCCGTATTGGATTCTACTGTTTGAATATCGGAAATGATTTCTTCCGGCGTCCGCAATTCTAATGGTTTGTAAAAATACTTTGTGAAACTCAGCTCATATCCTATACCAATTGTTTTTTCATCAATCCACGAGTCGGGTACATACGGCTTAATTTTATTTTCCCAATAGCACTCAACGCCACCTTCGTACAGTAGTGGTATTTGTTCTGTATCTTTCAAGTTTTTATCCGGCTCCGGCTTCCCCTTTGAATCAAAAACTGGCTCAGCGTTTTCGTCAATCTCAGTCAAGAAACCTCTGATAGCCTTCTTGCGCTTAGCCGTAAGTTTCACGCTGTTCGCTTTAGCAAATTTCTCAATGTCTTGCATGAACAAATTGAAATCCATACATTTATCAGCATTGCCTTTCTCAAGATAAAGCGCAATGAGGTTCATCATCTCTTTATCTTTGGAGTCTTCTTTTAACGCCGTTATGCGCTCAGAATTCAAGTTCACACGAAGTCTTAATGGCCGCTGGATGTCGACTGAATAATATCCAAATTCCTTATTGCTAAAAATTTTACTAAAATTTGGATCAGCATCTGTATATGCAAGATAAAGATCGATAATTTGTTTTCTAATTTCCGGAGAAATCTCACTATTCTTTTCTCCCACATTCTTCCTCAGCGGTTTTTTTAAGGAAGATGCATCGATAAGCTGGATATACCCCTTTCTTCGATCTTCCTTGTGATTAGTAACTACCCAAAGGAATGTAGATATTCCGGTGTTATAAAACATATTTTCAGGAAGTGCGACAATTGCCTCAAGCAGATCATTCTCGATAATGTACCGTCTAAGATTGCTTGAACCGCTTCCTGCAGATCCATTTGAAATTGACGAACTATTATGTACTTCAATTATCCTGCTACCAAGATCAGTATTCCGTTTCATTTTGCTTATGTTATTTGCGAGAAATAACATCTGCGGATCCCCAATATCCGGAATTAAGGAATACTCTGGATTTCCGTCATATTCAATTAAGAATCTTGCATCTGTAATCTCATCCTTCTTGATATCTCCCCACGCCTTCAACTCTGCTTTCCACGACGTTCCAAATGGTGGATTTGACAACATAAAGTCAAATTCTTCTCTAGAAAATCCATCATTGGAAATGGTAGAGCCAAAAAAAATATTATTTACCTGGGAACCTTCACCTTTAAGAAGCATATCTGCACAAGCAATTGCATAAGTTTCATCAAAGTTTTCCTGTCCAAAAAGCTTGATAGATACATCCTTTTTACGCCTTTTTGCCAGTGTTTGTATGCAAGATTCACCAACAGTTAACATTCCCCCTGTACCGCAAGCCCCATCATATATACGATAAGTAGTACTTTGAATCTTATCCTGCACTGGTATAAATGCAAGGTCCGCCATTAATTCAATAATATCCCTTGGGGTAAAATGCCGTCCAGCATCAGTTACATTTGTCTGTTCATTAAACATACGGATAACTTCTTCAAAAAGTGTTCCCATTGTATGGTTATCGAGAGCTTCTAACCGTTCCGATCCATCATCATTCAAAACAGGTTTGTTACTTAGGTTAATACTTGGATCTACGAATTTCTCAATCAACAATCCTAGCCTATCTTGTTCAGACAGGCGTGGAATTTGTTCACGAAAATGAAATTTATTGATAATTTCCTGTACATTATTAGAAAAACCGTCAAGATAATTAATAAAATCTTTTCTCAACTGCTGTTGATTTGTTCTTGATTTAAGATCTTTCAATGTAAAATCAGATTTATTCACAAAAGCCTGCCCCGCAATATTGCAAAGCGCTGGATCTATATTCACAATCATACCGTCTTTTTCAAATTTTTTCTTTTGTGTACTTACTATACCGTGTGTTGGTTCCAGCACAGCATCAAAACGTCTAATAACAAGCATTGGGAGAATAACTTTACGGTAATCACCAACATCGTAAACATCAACAAGGCAATCATTGGCGATTCCCCAAATAAATGATTTTAAAGAATTATAAGTCGACTGATTCATATTTAAAAAGCTCCTTGTCATTTCATCTTCTGTGTTCATGATTTATCACTCTTTTGTCTGAACATCCTGTATCATTTCCATGATATCTCCTACATCACAATTCAATGCGGTACATATCTTTGATAAAATTTCTGTACCAACATTTTCATTTTTACTGAGTTTTGTAAGTGTGGTAGTACTTATTCCTGCCATAACGCGTAAATCCTTTTTTTTCATATCTTTATCTATTAATAACTTCCAAAGTTTTTTATAACTTACAGACATATTTTCACCCCTTACTTAGGCCTAATAATGATTATATCATTAGCCAATGATAATCGCAATTTTTTTCTGTTTAATAAGATTTTAAATACGTATATTGTAAATCATATACTATTTGACATTCATACTATTATGTCTTATAATTATTGTAGCAAATAAGCTAACAAGCTTGTTTACTACAATTAATAGGAGGTTGTGTTATGAATAATCAATTTGGGGAGTATGTTAAAACTAAACGGCTAGAAAAAAAAATCAGTTTACGTAAACTGGCAGAGTATCTTGATATTGTTCCAGCGTATATGAGTGACATTGAAAAAGGAAGACGTTATCCACCAGATAAAGAAAAAATATATAAAATTGCTAAAATATTATTACTTTCCAAAGAAGAACAAAATCGCATGTTTGATCTAGCTGCAATTGCTAAAGAAAATACGGTTTCTCCTGACATATCCGATTATGTTATGGAAATTGACAATCTTCGTGTAGCATTACGAAAAGCACGAGATATAGAAGCGGGGGAATCTGATTGGCAAAAAATTATTGACATGCTTGAAGCCGAAGAAAAAAGAAAGGAGAAATAAAAGATTGAGATATTATCAATTGTCAAAAAGTCAATTGGAGAAAAAAGCAGATGAATTAAACATAAAATTTGATAAAGAACGACTTATCAAGCCAAAAGCTATTGATGTATATGATGTTGTAGAATTAATTGGTTGTACCCCAGATTGGCTATATTTATCTCCTGATCAGTCAATTTTCGGACTTACTTCTTATAATGATGGCTACTATTATGCATGGGAAGATGTAAAAAGCGCAAAAACTCTTCCACCTTCTGACATCATCTGCAATGGGATGTATCCTCATAAAATCTTGATAAAAAAGAATACAATTATTATTGATCGAAGTATTAATGAAGGGAATAATCGTGGTATTGAAAATTTTAGTACAATACACGAATGTTTTCACCAACTACTACATGTAAAATGTTTTTCCTATCATTCAGCAAAATATCAGCATTTTTGTAAATTAAAAGATTTTCGTTCTGAAACCGGTAATCGTTTAAATATGACCGCACTTGAAATTATCGAATATCAAGCTAATTACTGTGCTGCAGCCTTTTTAATGCCACAAAAATCAGTAACAAAAATCTTTTTACAACAGATGGAACTATCATCAATTCCTTCTATTGCTTTTAAGCGCAATTATAAAATTGATGAAATTATCAATAAAATGTCCAAGCAATTCAGTGTAAATTACACACCGATGAAATACCGATTACAAGAATTGCATTTAATTTCTTCCGAAGATTCATCTGTAGAAGAATATCTTTGTTGTTAATACTGGAATGTATGCTATTGTACATTCCAATATTTTTTAATTGTTGTGTAGTTAATAAGCGAACAAGCATATTTATTACATTTGGAGGGTAAATTGGAAATAGTTTATAGATGTACTCAAAAATGCCCTATTCATAAACATTGTTTTATTTTAAAAGTACCTATTCAATTAAAAGAGCCCTTACTCATTTTATTAAAATGCAAAGCTAATGATGGAAAAGACATACCAGTAATTATTGGAAATAAATCTCCACCAATTTAATAATAAAATAATCTTGCAAACAAGCCGCAGGGTCGTGCTAAATTGCAGTTTTCATAAATGAATTATTCATTTATATAGACTGTATACACTTCCTGTGGCTTTTTATACTTGAGAAAGGAAATAAAACCTATGGAAATTATCCAAAATGCTAACCATAAAACAATTTGTCGTGCAGATGAAAAAAATAAAAGCATCGAAATAGTACACAAAGGTTTTAAAACAATTATTCGCTTTCTAGATAACGGCAAAATGGAAATTATTAATTTTAAAATAGCTTAGTTCAAAATATAATATGTCACCTGGACGAAATCCGCAGAACCGCTAGACGGGCATGGATTGGTAACATCGAAAACCGATGTGCCACCTTGCCCGTCTTTTTCTATTCTACGGATAAGACCGGTTCCTGCGAATTTCAGGCAAATTCACTGAAAAACGGAGGAACTGGTCATGAATTTTAAGTTTCACAAAACACTTCAGTCGCAACGTAGCACCTATAAATACTTTAATGAAGATGATCATTTAATTGTCGAACTAAAACCCGGAAAGGACGGTATTACTGAAGCTGACATTGCTAATCTGCACCACATGGATGATCACGAAGTATATATCAATAACAAATGCTGCCACTTCCCCGAATGGTACCAAAAAGATATTGACGCAGCAAAGTCTAAATATATTGCTAATTTCAAGAAAATCTATGGCTATGAACCACGTCCTACTGAGGTAAAAATGTTATTTTCATCCCCACACACATCGATTGAAAAAGCAATGGAAAGCTCCGAAAATTCAGATGGTTATGGCGATAAAAGTCATTTGCTAGAAGAATTAGCTTCCTATGATTTTAAAGAAGAATCTGATGCGGTAATCCGATTACAGGAACTTATTAGCTCAATGCCAGAAAACTGGCAGGAAATTTATCAGCAAGTAGTAATTGAAGGTATTCCTATGACGCAGGTTGCTACCGCTCGAGACGTTTCTGAAGCTGCCATACGAAAAACAATGAACAAAATAAAAACACGAATTGCATCTGATAAAAATTTAAAAAATCTCTGCAAGTAAAGGTTCGAATTTCATCTCTTTTTGTTGCCTACAGATTTGTAAGGGTCATATCCCGCAGAAAGAGGTGAAATCACATGAGTATCAAGCATAAAGTATGTATCAACGTAACAAGTCCGACCGGTAAAAAAATGAATGTACTAAAAGGTGGTGTCTGTAGTCTTCCACGTAGGTTCTTAACAGCACTTTTTGGCGAGAATACAGAAGTTTTTGTTCTTACCCCCGGTCAGACCATTCAGTCCGTAGAAATCCATGAAATTCCAAAGGAAGGAGGCAAAACCAATGAGTCAAACCAATCAACAGCTTCATAACGTAATTACCAACTTACATACATTAGCAGATTCCTTACAAGTGCTGGCTGATACTATGGCAAGTAACGATCAGGAAGCTAATGCACCCACGGTCTCCACTCCACCCACAAAACCGAAAAAGCCAACTCTTACTCTTGTCGATGTCCGTACAGTACTGGGTGAAAAAGCGAATGCTGGATTTTCTAAAGAAATCCGTGAACTGTT
>Ga0163159_1003712_pt1 | contig 11359 bp, 11 predicted proteins | sample BioMet9_FD_108702 | JGI IMG/M metagenome (GOLD analysis project Ga0163159, IMG submission 108702) | Microbial communities from bioreactor (seeded with sewage sludge) at Lawrence Berkeley National Lab, California, USA - Biofuel... | ecosystem: Engineered > Bioreactor > Anaerobic > Unclassified ... | reverse complement strand
GCATACCGTGAATGGATGCGGCATGCTCGACCTTGCGGATGAAGTCGGAGAGATAGCCGATGGAGGCCGTGGCGGCGTACGGGATGCCGTGGGCGGCCACGATCTCGAACATGTTCTTCTTCTCCGTGAGGCATCCGTGCACGTTCTTGCCGGAGGGCGTCGTGGTGGTCTTGGCGCCGAACGGGGTGAGCGAGCTCTTCTGGATGCCCGTGTTCATGTACGCTTCGTTGTCATAGCAAATGTAGAGGATATCGTCGTTTCTATCGATGGCGCCGGAGAGCGCCGCCATGCCGATATCGGCCGTCCCGCCGTCGCCGGCGAAGCCCACGACCGTGCAGTCCTCGGGCTTGCGTCCCTGCGCGCGCAGTCCCACCTCGATACCGGTGAGCACGCTCGCCGTGGCGGCGAAAGGCGTGATCATCGCATTGTTGGCGAAGCACAGCTGCGGGAAGTTGAAGCCGACTGCGCTCATGCAGCCAGCTGGCAGCGCGCAGACCGCGTTAGGGCCGAGCACCTTGAGCGCCTGGCGCACGACGAGCGCCCCGCCGCAGCCCGCGCAGGCCTTATGGCCGAAGAAGAACTCGTCGTCGGAGATGTTGCGTGCGTTCACCGTCATCGCTCCTCGCCGCCTTTCTCGTCCTCGCCGGGAAAATCGACGCCGATGAAGGAGACGCGCGGCAACGCGTCGTCCTGTCCGCTCGCTACCTTCCCGAGCTGGTGGAAAATGCCCTCGATATCGGACTCCGAGATATCGGCGCCGCCGAGGCCGCCGATCACATCGTAGGTCGGCAGCAGGCAACCTGCCTGCATGAGCGCGGAGTTCACGTTGGTGTAGACCGTGCCCTCAGCGCCGAACGAGACATCCTTCTCGAGAACCGCGACGGCCCGCGCGCCAGACAGCGCGGCGGCAATCGCCTCCTTGGGAAGCGGCCGCAGGTAGCGGATGCGCAGCAGCCCGACCTTGCGACCCGCCGCGCGCTGTTCGTCGACGACCGCGCGCACGAGCCCCGCGATGGAGCCGAGCGTGACGATGATGGTCTCCGCATCGTCGCAGCGGTAGGTCTCGACCATTCCCGGATAGCTGCGCCCGAACGAGGATGCGAAGAGCGCCTCGGTCTCGTCGATAACGGCGGGAGCCGCGCACATATCACGGTGCTCGGCATATTTGAACCGGTAATTGTATGCCGGTCCGGCGGAGTAGCCGATGTTGACCGGGTGCTCGAAGTCGATGCGGTTTTCCGTCGCGTACGGCGGCAGGAACGCGTCTGCTTCGGCAACATCCGGGATGTCGACCATCTCGTAGGTGTGCGTGATTGCGAAACCGTCGAGGTTGACCATGACCGGCGTCTGCACGCGTTCGTCTTCCGCGATGCGATAGGCCATGAGCACGAGGTCGAGCGCTTCCTGCGCGTCGGCCGCATAGACCTGGATCCACCCATGGTCCAGCAACGCGAGCGAGTCGCGCTGGTCGCCGTAGATGCTCCAAGGCAGGGCCGTCGAACGGTTCGCGTTCATCATCACGATGGGGAAACGCCCGCCCGAGGCGTACGTGAGGCACTCGGCCATGTAGAGGAGCCCCTGGCTCGAGGTCGCCGTGAACGTGCGCGCCCCGGTGGCCGAGGCGCCGATAGCGCACGAGAGCGCGGAGTGCTCCGACTCCACGTGCACGTACGCGGCATCGAGGTCGCCGCGCTCCACCATCTCGGAGAGACGCTCGACGACGACGGTCTGCGGCGTGATGGGATAGGCGCTGATCACCTGCGGACGCGCGAGCCGCACGCCTTCGGCCAAGGCCTCATCCCCCGAGAGAAAACGTCGGGTGCCCATATCATGCCTCGCTTTCCGGGACCATCGTCAACGCGTCGGCGGGGCACTCCCGCGCGCAGATGCCGCAGCCCTTGCAGAAATCGAGATCGACGAAGATAGCCGCCTCATCGCGCTTCGCGGCGGCCGCCGCATCGATGCGACCGGCGTCGGTCTTGCGGATGCTTCCATCGGGACAGTGCATGTAGCAACGCAGGCAGCCGGTGCATTTGCCGAGGTCGATGACGGGGCGCACCGAGCGCCAGCCGGCATTGCGGGTCACGAGGTAGCCCGCCTCGTAGCAGGTCGTGCGCTCGTACTCGTCTTCCGCGGGCATATGCTGCCTGAGCGTGGGAATGCGGATCGCCGATGCGCTCTCCGATGTCATAGCCGTACCCCCTGTCCCCATGATTCGAGCACGGCATCGACGACGTCGATGTTGCGCGCGACGAGTTTCTGCGGCATGTACCCTTGGATGGATTGCGCCATATCGTCGCGCGTAAGCCCGTCGACAAGCGCGCAGAGCGCGCCGAGGAGCGCCGTGTTCGGGATGGCGCGGCCGAGTATGGCCGACGAGATGCCATCGGCATCCACGGTCACGACGCGCGCGTCGTCGAAATGCCTGACGGTGTTGACCAGCGCACGGCCATTTGGCTTCAGCTCCGCTTCCCAATCTCCTCCAACGAGCGTGTCGTCCAGGTAGACGACGAAATCCGCCCGGGCAAGCTCGCTGCGATCGCCGATGGGCGCGTTCGCGAGCTTCGTGTAGGCGCACATCGGCGCGCCCCGCCGTTCCGGACCGAACGAGGGAAACGCAAGCGCGTGACGCCCCTCTTCCATGCACCAGGCTGCGCCGAGCAGCCGCGACGCCGTGAAAGCGCCCTGCCCGCCCCGGCCGTGCCAGAGAACCTCGATCAACTTCTCCTCCATCCATGCCGCTGCGCGCCCGTCGGATTTGTCGGACAGCCGCGAAGGCCTCGCTGCAATCTGCATGTTTTCCAGTATACCGCTTGTCACCGCGCAGCTGCCGTCCGTCGCGATGCGTTCGGGGAACGACACGCGCGGCGCTTGCGGGCGCAGGCGGGGCGGCGGGCGCGACGAGGGCGGGCGCGACCTGCTCGCGGGCACGTGGTCGCGCGTCCCGTCAAAGTCCCCTCGTCAAAGTCCCAGCCCAGCGAATATGCCGCGTTTATCTGCCGCGCGTTCCTTCAGGGCCCCAGTTTTGCAGAATATGACGCGGTTGTGCAGCATCGGGCGCATTTGCCAAATTATAAGAGACAATTGTATTTATTAGTGTCTTTAAACAGACACTAGTTTGTCTGATAATCGCTTTATCCTGCACAACCGGGGAATATTCTGCAAAAGTTCGCTCATTTGACTGCGTGGCCATCGAATCCCAGCCCATCGGCCGTCGGTTCGCTGCTCCATCGCCCACGGCACACTGGCTCACCACCCACGGTGCGCTGGCTCACCGCCCACGGCACGCTGGCACGCTGGCTCACCGCCCACGGGCTGGCACCCGTAGGACGTGCAGCAGACGCTCCGCGCATCGCGGTCAGCGCCGCCAGCGCGGCGCTCGCGGGCGCGACCTGCGCTTTCCTCCCCGCCGAAGAACTCGTACCATCATACCCATATTTTACACAAGTGGGAATTATCTCTAGGCTCGCGGCATTCTTTGCGGAGGCTCATATAATACACATATGTTTATAAATAGACATATGTATTGGTAATCGGTAGTCTCCGGCGATAGCGCCGCAGACGTAAGGAAAGGAGCACGTCATGGATTGGGCCACCAACTTCGCGAACCCACTCATAGGAGGATTGCCACCCGTGATTCAAGCAATCATCATTCTCCTCATCGCGTGGATCGTCGCAGCCGCATTGAGGGCTGCGCTGAAAAAGCACCTGCGCTGGGCCTTCGGCAAGAGGGTCGAGCGCGTCGGGGGAAGCACGACCGCGTACGATGAATCCGTCAACATACTCGGCAACATCGTCTTCGCCATCGTCTTCATACTGTTCCTCCCCGGAGCATTCGACCTGCTCGGGATGACCAGCATCTCGCAACCGTTGGCCTCCACCGCGGCAATCTTCTTCAACTTCCTGCCCAATATCATCGCCGCCATCATCGTCATAGCTTTTGGCGCGTTCCTGGCGAAGCTCGTCGAGCAGCTCTGCAATAGGGGCCTCAAGAAGACGAAGCTCGACAGCCTGCAGGAGAAGTGCGGCGTGCATGCCAAGGAGGGCTCCGGATTCTCCGACATCATCGCGAAGATCGTCTACGCGCTCATCCTCGTCGTCTTCGTGGTCGCCGGTATCCAGATTCTGAACATTTCCGCGATCTCCGACCCGGCCACCTCGATGGTCTCTCAGATCTTCAACATCATCCCGGCGCTGTTCGTCGCAATCATCCTCGTGGCGTTCGGCATCTTCCTCGCCAACATCGTCGGCAACCTTCTCGAGACCGTGCTCCTGGGCACGGGGTTCGACCAATGGGCACGCGGCTTCATGCCTCACAAGGATGGCGCTGAGCCCACTCTCTCGATCTCGCATGTGATCAACATCGTGGTCAAGATCGTCATCGACATCATCTTCGTGGTCGCCGCCATCCAGATCGTCAACATCCAGGTCCTCACCGATGTCGGCATGGCCATCATCGGCTACCTGCCCGCGATACTGGCCGCCGTGCTCGTCCTCGCCATTGCCTGGGTGTGCGCCGAGGCCGCCTCGAAGGCGATCCTCAAGTCCAACCCGAAGGCAGCTGGCGTTGCCTTCGCTTCCAAGTGCGGCATCATCGTGATCGCCGTCTTCATGGCCCTCTCGCAGCTTGGCGTTGCCCCCGAGATCGTCAACACGCTGTTCCTGATCGCCGCCGGCGCCATCGGCGTGGCCTTCGCGATCTCCTTCGGCATCGGCGGACGCGACTTCGCCCAGCGTACGTTGGAAAATGTCAGCAAGAACGCCGAAGGCCAGCTCGAGTGCACGAAGCACGACGAGCCTGCCGAGAGCAAAGCTGACACGAAATAGACCATCGCGCGCGTCGGGAAGCTGAAGCCCGACGCGCGCAGCCGACATGCGCAGCCGGCATGCGCGCCAAGCTCACCCCGGCAAACGCAGCAAGCACACTCCCGCATGCGCACACGGCTCATCCCCGGAGTTCGCATCCGGCGCATCGAAGAGAAACCCCCGGCCTTCGCAGACCGGGGGTTTCTTGATCGTTTGGCTAAGCGGAACTCTCATCGCGACTTCGCCGCGCTCATTGCGCCTCCGGCAAGCGCGCATCCTCCGGCGCGCGCGAAGAATCGTCGCCCTCTTCCCCCGACGGGCATGCCCGAGCCACGGTCGTCGCGCGGCACAGGCATTGCTCGTAGATGCCGTCATAGCCCATAAAGGCGCTTGCCAGCAGAAACGCGACGCCGCGGACCTCCTCGGACGAGAGCGAGAGCCCCATGAGCGGAACGCGGTCCTGTATGAGCGACATCGTGCGCGCAAGCTGATGCGCCACCCTCTCGCCCTGCGGCGTGAGGAAGATCGTGCCATAGCGCTCCTTTTCCACGAGTCCCTCGGAGACGAGCGTCTTGATCATGCTCGTCACCGAAACCTTGCTCACGCCGAGATGCTGGGCCACGCACGCCGAGCGCACGCCGCATCCCCGGACGGACATCTCGTGAATGATGCAGAGGTACTGCAGCTGGGTTCTCGTGGGCCTCATGGCATCCGCCTGCCTTTGCGTCGATGCACGGCCTGCGACCACCCGTCTGCCAGCTTCCGGAAAACCGTCGAGAGCGCGATGAGACCCCACACGAGCATGAAGGCCAGAAGGCCGGCGAGAAACGAGAGGTCGGCGTTATGGGTCATCAGACCGCTCCCATCATCGCGCTGACCATCGTACCGTCTCCCTCCCCTTTACCGATCAACATGTCGCGCCCCGCTCCTGATATCCTGCGACCCGTCGGCGGCGACACGGGCGAGTTTGTCGGCGGCGTGGGCGGCCGGGCAGTTACCGCAGCTTGCGCAGCCTCCACCCGCCGAACAGGACTCGCATCCGATGTGCTTGCCCTCGCGTGCCAAACGGACCATATGCACGATGACGGCGATCACAGCCCCGAAGAGCACGAGCGCGACTATCGCGGTTCCCCAGTTCATATCTCCACGTCCTTTCTGCGACTACAGGTCAGGCTGCATCGGCGGCGACCACGGAAGAGACGCTCTCTTCCTGCACGCCAGCCTTCGGCGCGGGCCTCAGCAGCAGGTACAGGAAGGCCCCGATCATCGCGAAGGCAACCACGGTGAAGACGGAGAACGCGACTTCGCCGACGATGAGCCCGCCGATCTGGTAGACGACCGTGGCCGTGCAGTAGGCAATCCCGCACTGGTAGAGGATGGCCGCCCATGTCCAGCGGGGACTGTTCATCTCGCGCTTCATCGCGCCGATGGCGGCGATGCAGGGGGCGCACAGCAGGTTGAAGACCAGAAGCGAGTAGCCGGCCAGCGGCGTGAAAGCCGCCTGCATGGCCGCGTACCAGCCCGCATCGCCTGTATACAGGATGCCGAAGGTTCCCACGACGTTCTCCTTGGCCAGAAGCCCCGTGATCGTGGCGGACACCGGCTGCCACTGCGCCCAGCCGAGCGGCACGAATATCCAGGTGACCAGACCGGCCAGCACCGCCAGGAGCGAATCGTTCTGATCGGCAACCGCGCCGAAACCGCCATCCGCGAAGCCGTAGCCGGATAGGAACCAGACCGCGATGGTGGCGAGCAGGATCACCGTTCCCGCCTTCTTGATGAAGGTCGAGGCGCGCTCCCACATGCTGCGCAGGACCACGCCCGCCGTGGGCACGTGGTAGGCGGGCAGCTCCATGACGAAAGGCGCAGAGTACCCCCCGAAGGGCTTGGTCTTCTTCAGGATGATGCCTGAGCAGAGCACCGCGGCGATGCCGAGGAAGTACGCGCTCGGCGCGACCCACCACACACCGCCGAACACGGCTCCGGCCAGCAGCGCGATGATGGGAAGCTTGGCCGAGCACGGGATGAACGTGGTGGTCATGACCGTCATGCGACGATCGTTGTCGTTCTCGATGGTGCGCGACGACATGATGCCGGGCACACCGCAGCCCGTGGCGATGAGCAGCGGGATGAAGCTCTTGCCAGACAGGCCGAACCGGCGGAACACGCGGTCGAGCACGAACGCGATGCGCGCCATGTAGCCGCAGGATTCGAGGATCGCGAGCAACAGGAACAGCACGAGCATCTGAGGCACGAAGCCGAGCACGGCGCCCACGCCGGCGATGATGCCGTTGAGCAGCAGGTCCTGCAACCAATCGGCGCAATCGATGGCGGCCAAGCCGGCACCGACGAGCGCGGGTATGCCGGGTATCCAGATCCCATAGTCGGTCGGGTCGGGCTCGCCTTGGGCAACCACGTCCTGCGCATCGCCGTAGGCGGCTGCGTCGACGGTGACCGTCGTGTTCTCGCCGGTATCCTGATCGTAGTCGTCATAGGCGGCCTCGACCCCCTGTGCGGCCGCGTCTTGCACGAACGTGTCGGATGCAGGGTCGAGCCCCAGCTCGGTCGCGCGGGCCTCGTAGACATCGATGGAACTCTGCGCCGCCGTGTAGTCGTCGGCGACCTGCGCATACTCGTCGGCGCCGCCGCCCCCCAGAAACCAGCCGTCGCCGAAGACGCCGTCGTTGGCCCAGTCGGTCGCCCAGGTGCCCACCGTGGTCACCGATAGGAAGTATACGAGGAACATCACGACCACGAAGATCGGGATACCGAGCCAACGGTTGGTCACGACCCGATCGATCCTGTCGGAGCGAGAGAGCTTGCCCGCGCCTTTGCGCTTGCTGCTCTGCTCCATGATGGTCGCGATGGCGTTATAGCGTGCCGTCGTGACGATGCTCTCCGAATCGTCGCCGAGCTTGTCCTCGCAGACGGTCGCGAACGCCTCGACTTTAGTACGCGTCGCGGCGTCGAGTTTCAGCTGCTCGATCACCTTCGGGTCGCGCTCGAAGAGCTTCACCGCGTACCACCGGCGCCGCGATGCGGGCACATCTGCGGGCAGCACGCCACCGATGCTCGCAAGCGCTTCCTCCACTTCCTTCTCGTATGCGGTGTGAGCCGTCGGCGCCTCGAGCTTTGCCGCGGAGGCCTCTTTCATGAGAGCGTCGATGCCCTCGTCTTTAAGCGCCGATATCTCGTAGACCGGGCAGCCGATGAAAGCGGAGAGCTTCTGCGTATCGATCTTGTCGCCGTTTCTGCGTACGGCATCCATCATGTTGACGGCCACAATCATCGGCACCCCCAGCTCGCGGAGCTGGTCGGTGAGGTAGAGGTTGCGCTCGAGGTTCGTGCCATCGATGATGTTGATGATCGCATCGGGCTTCTCGTCCAAGATGTAGTTTCGGGCAACGACCTCCTCAAGCGTGTAGGGCGAAAGCGAGTAGATGCCCGGGAGGTCGGTGATCGTCACCTCCTCATCGCTCTTCAGATGCCCTTCCTTCTTCTCCACCGTCACGCCCGGCCAGTTGCCCACATACTGGTTGGACCCGGTGAGCCGGTTGAACAGCGTCGTCTTGCCGCTGTTCGGGTTTCCGGCCAATGCGATTCTGCGCTTCACGCGATTCCTCCTGTCTGCCGGCATGCCCGCCGCCGTGCCCATCGCACGATCGGCAGAGCCGGTCATCCCGCTTTGAGTTACCATTGGCTAACTTGCAAGCCATGAAAAAGGCGGCCCCTGCCGCCTCGCTTGCGCCTATGCCACTTCCACGTTCCCGGCGTCGGCCTTGCGCACCGAAAGCTCGAAGCCCCGGATGGTCACCTCGATCGGATCGCCCAGCGGAGCCACCTTTCGCACGTACACCTCGGCACCGCGCGTGAGTCCCATATCCATCAGGCGGCGTCTGACCGCCCCGACTCCGCCGAGTCGTGCGATTGTGACCGTCTCGCCGACCTTCGCGTCCTTCAATGTCTTCATTTCCTCGTCTCCTCTCAAACTGCGTCGTATTCCCTCAGACATCGAAGTCCGATGCCCATTTCGAACCGTCCCTCATCACCGTGCGGGGACCGTCCTAGACCAGGACCTTGTTCGCCATATCAAGCCCGAGCGCCACACGCGATTCCTTCACGTTCAAGATGAGCCCGCCCGGATTCTTCGCCACCACCACTACCGCACTGCCCGGCACGAGCCCGAGCCCTTCGAGAAAGACGTGGACCTCGTCTCGACCCTTGATCTTGCGAACGGTGAACTGCCGTCCCGTCTCGACCATCGTCAATGGCATCTGGATTCCTTTCCCGCATATACCGTGGAGCGCGACGCGATACCGGCGCCGTCTTGCCGCACCATTTCCCGCGATACTCAGCCCGCCGCCCTGCCTGCCGCCGCAGCCGATGCGTACTAGTTAGGTTTACCTGACAACCGTATGTTAGTTGCGCCTAACAATCATGTCAATATATGTTAGGGTAACCTAACTTATTTCATGGATTCCCCACCGCCCTGTCCAGCCGTTACCGGTGAGACTTACAATGCGGGTAACCCGCATGAGGCATGCGCGCGTGCGTATACCGCGGCAAGGTCATGCGGGGCGATCGTTTGCGAAATCAAGGGGAGGCAGACATGACCGGCAGCAAGAACGCGAATAGCCGCGAGAATGTCGTTGGGAAACGTCTCGGGGAAGACACGCCCGACGCAGACAAGACGCCGCATGTAGTCATGCAGGAGTCGGCCGAGATGTATCTTGAGACGATTCTCATCCTGCAAAACGAGGGCATGGCCGTACGCGCCATCGACATCGCCAACCGCATGGGGCATGCACGCGCAACGGTGAGCGAATGGATGAAGAAGCTCGTGGCGGGCGACTACCTGACCATCGACGCGCATGGCATAATCTCTTTCACCGATGCCGGCCGCGCGCAGGCCGTGCGCATCTACGAGCGCCACGTCCTTTTGACCGAGCTGTTCAAAAGCGTTGGCGTGACCCCCGAGATAGCCATGCGGGACGCCTGCCGCGTCGAGCACTACATCAGCGATGAGACGTTTGCCTGCCTACGCGACCACTACCGCCTGCACGTTCCCGTCGAAGGCACAGACGGCAACGTGCAGGATGCCAAGTAACGCGCAGGGGCAGGGTTTCGAAGCCCGCGCGTCGAGCTTCAGCCCCGCATATCTCACAAAGGAACAGGGGCTTCAGACCCGCACGCCAAGCCTCAGGCCCGCACGGCGTGCTTCAAGCCTGCACGCTTCAAACCTGCACATCGAACGGCGAGAGCACGCGGGGCAGGATGCCCTTCATCTTCGCGATGGCCACGCCGTAGTTGACGAAGGCCACATCCTGCTCTTGCGCGCGCCGTAGCCGGAAAGCCATCTCGCGGCGGTTGAGCATGCAGGCGCCGCAGTGCACGACGAGCGCATAGGGCGAGAGGTCATCGGGGAAGCCCCGGCCGGCGGTGAACTCGAGGTCGAGGTCCCTGTGCGTATATTCCGCCAGCCAACGGGGCATCTTCACCGTGCCGATATCCTCGCACTGACGGTGATGCGTGCAGCCTTCCGCGATGAGCACCTTGTCGCCATCGTGTAGATCATCGAGCTTGCGCGCGCCGCGTACCTCGAGCGCGAGGTCGCCGCGGTAGCGCGCGAACAGAATCGAGAACGACGTGAGCGGGATGCTCTGCGGCACTGTCTTCGATACGGAGGCGAACACCTGCGAGTCCGTGACCACGAGCGCCGGCGGCTCCTTGAGCGTGGCGAGCAGCGCAGCCAGCTCGCTTTCGCGCGTCACGTAAGCGAGCATGCCGGCATCGAGCAAATCGCGCAGCGTCTGCTGCTGCGGCAGGATGATGCGCCCTTTGGGTGCGGCGGAATCGACCGGCACCACGAGCACGACCGTGCTGCCCGGGGCGACCAGGTCGGAGACGAGCGGACGGTCCGCCGCCGGGTCTATCGAGAGGTGGCCGATGAGCTCCTTGAGCGCATGGATGCCCGCGCCGGTGGCCGCGCTCACGGAGATGGCGTTGTCGGCAGACGCGACGCTTGCCGCATCCGCCCGCGCGCCGACCGCATCCGGCGCGTCCGCTCGCGCATCGTTCGCAGCCACTTGCGCGACCGGCGCAGCCGCCTGCACGTTGTCCGCACTCGATGCGCCGACCGCGCCCTCCTCCAGCAGGTCGGCCTTGTTGTAGGCGACCACATAGGGAATCATGCGGTCCTCGAAAAGGCCTATCAGCTCGCGGTCGGCCGGTGCGAGGCCGCGCGTCGCGTCCACCACGAGCACGGCTACATCCACCGATTCGAGGATGCGGCGCGTCTTCTCCACGCGCTTGGCGCCGAGCGCGCCGGCATCGTCGATGCCCGGCGTGTCGATGATGACGACCGGACCCATCGGCAAAAGCTCCATCGTCTTTCTCACCGGGTCGGTCGTGGTGCCCGCCACATCGGAGACCACCGCGAGGTCCTGACCCGTGACGGCGTTGACCACGCTCGACTTGCCGGCGTTGCGCACACCGAAGAAGCCGATGTGGATGCGCTCGGCGGTTATTGCATCGTTGAGTCCCATGTTATCTG
>Ga0163159_1003711_pt1 | contig 11360 bp, 22 predicted proteins | sample BioMet9_FD_108702 | JGI IMG/M metagenome (GOLD analysis project Ga0163159, IMG submission 108702) | Microbial communities from bioreactor (seeded with sewage sludge) at Lawrence Berkeley National Lab, California, USA - Biofuel... | ecosystem: Engineered > Bioreactor > Anaerobic > Unclassified ... | reverse complement strand
GTACCGAATGGTACGTAACTTAGTAGGAACCTTGGTGAGAGTAGGAGAGGGTAAGCTTACTCCTGAAGATTTTGCTCAGCTGCTGGCAGAAAAAGAAAGAGAAGCCATTGAAAAACCGGCTCCTCCTCAGGGACTTTATCTCATGAAAGTAAAATATTAAATTGCACAGAAAAAAGCCTATCCACGAATGGATAGGCTAATTTTTTTTGTTTTTCTATTTATATGAATTGTTAGGGAATATCGGTGGTAGCGCCAAGGCGTGACGACCCAAGCTCTGACATTCCTCACCGACATCAACATCAATAAAATTTTCTGTAACCACAATCTTTTTCACTACATCATTGAGCAAAGACTTGAGTACGCTTGGCTCTCGTTCCTTTTGCAGATTATTAATAAGGTCGTTCCAATACATGAGCATACTTTCTGGGGAGAGCATTACATCATTACTGCTCATGGTGCCTAATTTTGTCTCTACGGCTCTTATTTCGTTCTTTATGATAGATAACCTATGTAGGTCAAATTCGTCTGCCATACCGCCTTCTATGACTTTATAAAGGTTATTTAATTTCTTGGTTGCATTGGTTTTCTGGCAGTTAAGCTCCGCAATCTGCTTTGATATGCTATTGGCGTTCGTGCTATACCTTTCCAGAGCAATGGCAATAATCTTTTTCATGTCATCTGGCGTGATGGCTTTGCTAATCATATATAAAACATTTCTTTCTGTTTCTGACTTTAACAGTTTTTCACAGTCACAAGCCGACTTGCCGTGATTGCACTGATTGACGCATTTGTAATAATAATATTTATATCCATGCGTGTTGTAAGAGTAGCCAGTCATTTTGCTGTGACACTTAGGACACTCAATGAGACCAGAGAGCAGATAGGGAACCTTTGCTGAAAATGTGCCGGGTGCTTTCTTTCTCCGCAACATTTTTCCTTGAACACTTTGCCAGAGCTTGTCGCTTATGATGGGTGGCACAGCATTCTCAATCCTGTATGGGTTTTTATTCCATCTATGCGAATTACCTTTGCCGAGTATCTTAATTCGTTTGCCAAAAGTATAGGTGCCCCTGTAAATTTCATTAGTGAGGATGTCATGCAAAGAATTTTTACCAAAGCTTATACCACGATTAGTCTTATAGCCGGAACTGTTCAATGCATTAATTATGTAAGTATATCCGTACCCATCATTATACAATTCAAAAATCATTCTGATAGCACCGGCGGTGTCTGTGTCAATTACATATTTCTGATTTTCTACCTTGTAACCAAGCGGAGGAATGCCACCTAAAAACATGGCTTTCTCAGCTCTCACCATTTGCCCCTTTTTAACTTCCTTGGACAGATTTCTGCTAAAATAGGCTGCAAAGCCTACAAGGTTATTTTCCATGAGCTGACCTTCTGGTGAAGCGTCCAAAGATTGCCCAGCATAAGCATATTGTTTGCCCAGTGACAAAATCTCATTCTTAAAATTATAGTAGTCATTCTCATTGCGGGCATTGCGGTCTATTTTGTGAAATATGATTATGTCATATACATCACGCTTGGCGTCATCAAGCATTAAGCGGTAGCTGTCACGCTTTAGTGTGGTTGTGCCAGACTTAGCCTCATCAGTATAAAGCTTAACTACTGTATAGCCTTTCTTTTTACAATACTCTTTGCATAATTTTACTTGAGCCTCAATGCTTTCCTCATGCTGGTTCTCGCTTGAAAAGCGGGCATATATGGCTGCTCTTAGTTTCATTTTTTTATTTCTCCTTTTACTAATATGTGTTAAAATAAAAGGGTAGACTTCACCCCTTGCGTATGAGGGAACCTACACCGACCATTCAGCATTGCAGTGCTGGGTGGTCTTTTTTTATTTGAACCTTGCTTGCTCTAAAGAAATATTATACTTTCCTGTGCCTGTCTTTTTGACCATGTGCGTAAAAGTTTTGCTCTCACCAGGTCTTACTTCTCCATTTACATAAAACTCGGAGCTGTCTACAATGGCACCATTATCACCATAAGAAACAAAACGCAATTTTATGAATTGAACTGCATGTGTTCCTGTGTTCTTAACTGATCCATCAATATTAACATAGTGCCCTGTCGAAGATATGACAGCTTTATAATCTTTTAGCTCAATACTTTGTAAAGCATTTTTTGTGTCTGTCTGCACTGACTTAGGAGTGTATGTTTCTGACTTAGGAACAGTCGCTCTTTTGCTGTCACTGCCACAGCTTTGGAACAGCATGAAAATTAATATGACAGGCAACAGAAAAATCAAAAGCTTATGCTTCTTAAAAAATGTATCTCTCGGTAATTCTTTATTACAGAACTTACAATACTCAGCATTGCTATCAAGAGCCATACCACAGAAAGGACATTTTTTCATTCCTAAATCACCCCTTATTCATTCCTTATTTTCTCAAGCATATTAACATCATAATCTTGACCAAAGTCATAAGCATGATTATTCTCATGCTTATATGTTTCAATAGCAGTTTCAAAATTATAATGTGAATTAATTACCACTGTCTGAAAACCATCAATATCTTCCCGAATAAAACCATAAATTTCATAAGGTAAATCAATATAAACAACCCTCATTCAAGACACCCTCTTGCATTAATGCTCTTTGTCAATTTCCTTAATCATGTCAATAAATCTCTTAATAACTTCCGGCGGTAAATTTTTCTTTGCTTTCAATAAGACCTTAACATCTGGGTCCTCATAAGCCTCTTGGGCAAGCTTTGCAGTTTCTGGGTCCATAAAGTGGCCTTGTTCTCTTTGCTCTTTAGAATTAGGCGAGCTTAAAAGATAGGCTCTGTTAGTGCTTAATAATTCGCACATTCTATCTATTTTCGGCATTCTAGGCATTTTGTTGCCGTTTAGCCAAGCACCGACAATAGTATCTGAAACATCTAACATTTTAGCAAGGTCAGTGGGCTTTAAAGAACGCATGTTAAGAATATTGGATAAATTTCTGCCAAAGTCTAAGGCTGCTTGTTTCCTTAAATCTTCCATTTGCTTTTCTGTCATTATTAGCACACCCTTCAATGTTTTTCTTGTCTTTATTGTAAAACTAAAAGTTTATAATTTCAAGACATAAAACAATATTTTTTAACTTAAAGTATTGACTTAAACTTAAAGTTTAATTATAATTAGATTGTTAAAAGAGAGGAGGTGCAAAAATGAAAGTACCTTTTAGAATTTCTTTAGCTTCTGCGAGAGTAAATGCAGAGCTTACGCAAGACCAAGTGGCGGGTAAAATGCACAAGGGCAAGCAAACAATTATTAATTGGGAAAAAGGCAAGACTAAGATTGATTCAGCTAATTTTGTTGTACTTTGTAAGCTGTACAAAATCAACCCCGATTATATTTCTTTGCCCAAAATTTAAACTTTAAGTTGAAAAGGAGACAACTATGGTCAGCCAAAAAGATTATGCAACAAAACTTAATCTACATCTTGCCGGTTACTGCTACATAAAACGCAGACAAAGAGAACTGCGGAAAAAGCAAGAACTGAGCGACAATATCATTTTTACCATTGAGGCTATTTTGTTCTTTATCTGCATAGGTTCTCTTGATAGTCTTGCCGACTTGATTCTAAAGCTTTTATGAAAGGAAGGGGTGCCGATATGAAAATTAAACTTGACCGCAAAAGCGGTGCAGTTAAAAGGGAGGGTAGCTTACCAGACAGCATAATAGAAGCATTTGCAAAACTTCTTGCCGATTATGCCACAGAAAAAGAAAAGGCCGTTGACGGAGAAGGTCAACAGCCAGCTTGATTAAACAAACCATAAATATTTTATCGTTTTAAAAAATGATTGTCAATTATAGGGGGTATAAAAATGAATTTCAATATTAACTATCATGTCCAGACGGACAATGTCATTACTAAAGCACAGGACTTGGAAACATCTTTAATGGCTGTACAAGATTTTATTAGTAGAACTTTTCACAATGGTGAAATAAGCCTTGTCAGAGATGACAACATGAAGTCTGCACCGCATTGGGTAGTCAGCCTTACTGAGGCAGAATATAAAGCACTTGAAGCTAAGGAAGTGTATGACAACAAGCAAGGCAACCATGCAAAACTTTACTGCGGTATTTATTTTACTTGCATGAATTATGACGAGTGGGATAGATACTATGAAGCCAAAAAGAAAGAAAAAGAAAAATTGGAGGGTGAAAGCCATGAATGAAATAAAAGAGAGCTTTGAAGATTTTGTTGATAAGCAGTCAGGGAAATTTGAAGTCAAGGACAACAGCTCCGCTGATTGGTGCATAAGAAAGATTGCCAAGTGCGAAAGCAAGATTAGCGAGATCCAAAAATTTGTTGCTGAGGAAAAGGCAAAGCTTGACACCTACTTAATGACAATGGTTGAGGAACAGGAGAACAGGAAAGCAAGTTTTGAGATGTTGCTAAGACCTTATGCTGAGAAACAGTTGGAAGGTAGCAAGCTAAGGTCAATCAAGCTGCCGAATGGTACTGTTGGTTTCCGAAAGGCTCAGCCATCTGTTGAAAGAGATGATACAAAGCTCTTGCAGTTTGCCAAGTCAAGCTTGCCGGAATTTGTAAAGGTCAAGGAAAGTGTTGACTGGTCTGGAATGAAGAAAGAATTGATTTTATCTGGCGACACTTATGTGACCAAAGATGGAGAGGTTGTTGATGGCGTTAAGGTAACACCTGCAGGTCCCGATAATTTTTATGTTAAGGCGGGTGGTCTTTAATGAGTAACGCATTGCAAAAAAAAATTATGCCATTGTTGCAGCCAGAAGATATACAAGTCAGAATACAACAAATTTTCGGTAATGAAGAAAAAGCAACAGCCTACTATCTTCTATATAAAAATGCCCGTGTTGACATGGATATTCTTGACAGATTTTTCGGTGCTGAAAATTGGCAGAGACACCATCATGAAATAAAGGGCAATCTATTTTGTACTATTGCTGTCAAAAATGACCAAGGTGAATGGGTTGAAAAAGAAGATGTGGGCATTGAAAGTGAAGCACAGGCAGAAAAAGGAGAAGCTTCTGACGCATTTAAGAGGGCCGGTGTCAACTGGGGAATTGGTCGTGAGCTTTACACCTCACCCAAAATCAAGGTTGAGTATAGCAAGAGTGACCTATACATCAATTCGAAAAAGAAACTCAGTACATATGTAACATTGCATGTAAAAGACATTGCTTATAGCAATGATGTTGTCAATGAAGATACAGGAGAGACCCGCAGAAAAATTACTGGTCTGACCTTAGTAGACCAACATGAAAAGGTACGCTTTGCATGGGGTCTGAACTCTCAAAATTACGGCACACCGCCTCAAAGCACACCGCATGAGCAAACATCTAAGCCTACACCTAAAACGGCCTCAAAATCAAAATATGTAGAAATAGACGGCAAGTCTTGCAAGGTTCTGACGAAAGAAGGCATGGTTGATGTCAATAATTTGACTGTCGAGCAGTTGGGCAAGCTTTATGACAACAAACTATATAAGGACGCAAAGCCGTTTATAAATGCAATATTGGACAAAAATTAAGTTGGTGATGTTATGACATCAAGCGGATATGTTTTATTGTTCAAAAAGATTTTTGATAACCCAGTTATTAACAAAACACATAATCATTTTTATGTTTTTTGCTGGCTTTTAACCCATGTTGCTTTTGATAATTCAGAGCAAGTTATCTTTAAAGGCAAGGTCGTGAAGTTGGCACCTGGTCAAATTTTGGTCAACGTCAAGAAGCTAGGCCCAGCCTTGAATTTATCACATCAGCAAATACGAAGTATTTTAGTAGACTTTGAAAGCAACAAACAGATTAACAAGCAAGCAGATAACCGCAACACGCTAATTACTGTGGTCTCTTGGAGTAAGTACAGAGTAAAGCAACAAACAAAACAGCAAGCAAATAACAATCAAATAACAATCAATCAACAAACAGATAACATTCCTACTAATAATATAAATAAAGGAATTAAGGGAATTAATAAATTAAGTGAGAGTGAACTCATGGCACAAGCAATTCTTAATTTCACTGATTCCAAAGATTTGCAGAATGCTTTAACTGATTATGTTGATATGAGGCGGACAACAAACTTTCCGCTCAATGCAAAAGAATTTGATTACTGTTTAAAAAGCTTGCAAGATTTGTCACTTGTCGAAAGGGACCAGATTAAAATTGTTGGTCGTGCTGTTGGTGGCCATTATCAGAATTTTGCTCCTCTGCCAATTCAGCAGACTAGAAAAAACGGAAAGACAGAGGCTGTGAATGCAGTTAATGAGCTTATTAAAAAGTATGAGATGGAGGGCAATAATGGACAAGGTGAAAATAGTTAAGGCTTTGGCACCACTGCAATTAGGCTACAAAAGAGAATTTGACCAAGAGCAGTTGGCATTTTATGTTGAGATGTTATGTGACCTAGATCCAGAGCTTATATACTCAGCAGTCAAAAAAATAATTTGCAAAAGCAAATTCTTGCCGAGTGTTGCTGAGATTAGAGAGAGCTGTGAGAGTATTTCAAGCACAGCAACCGGCAATAGACCTTTGAATGCTGATGAGGCTTGGGGCATTGTGATGAAAGCTGTAAAGGACACACCGCCTTATGAACACCCAAAATTTGACAGTGAGGCAATCACTGAGACTGTCAATAACATTGGGTGGCAAACAATCTATGAAATGCTTGCCACTGAGCAGAGCATTATCAGAGCACAGTTTAGAGATTTTTATAATCTTGCCGTTAAGAGAAAGTCAGAGGCAAAGACCAACACAAACATCATAATGGCATTGCCAGATAATAGCAGACTAAAGTCATTACTGCAAAAGGTGACAGCTAAGTCATTACCGCAAAAGGGAAATGCCAAGCTGATGGAGATGAACAAATGAATACTGACAAGCTAGTTTTTACAGTTGAGCAGCACCCAATGGGCCAACCGAGAGCGAGGGTTGGAAAATATGGCGTAGTTTTCAAAAGCAAGAAAGCTGTTGACTATGCAAAAGAGACTAAATGGATAGCCAAGCTTGCAATGATGTCACAAGGTTTTACCTACACGGAGGGGCCAATAAAAATTGAAATACTTGCATGCTTTCCCGTACCGCAGAAATTTAACAAGGCAATGAAGGCAGAGGCACTGGCCGGAAAATTGCTACCAGCTAAAAAGCCTGACAATGACAACATTGAAAAAGCAGTATGGGACGCAATGTCTGGCTTAGTGTACAAGGACGACAATCAAGTCGTAGCAAATTACACAAGCAAGGTTTATAGCGACAAGTATATTGATGGTGCCGTAGTTGTAGCAGTAACTAAATTATAGGGGGATAAAATCATGGATAAAAATAAATTATATGTTGTGAAAAATGTAGGGGCAGACAACATGTTGCCAGAGGGAACTCTAGTTAAAGTCATGAAAGAAGAAGGCAATGGATTTTTCGTACAAGACCTTAAATTGGTGCCGAGCTTTGATGATGGAAGATGGTGGATAAAACAGAATATGGTTGTAGAGCTAAAGCATAAATTTAATATTGGTGACAGAGTTATGACAATAGACGGCTTATATGGAGCTGGCACCGTTATTTTTGTTGGCACAATGGCTGCATTTGATTTATCTGGCAGTATTAATGAGCCTTGCTACATTGTAAAACTTGACGAAAGAAAGTCATCTTATTTGCCGTTTTTTCACAAAGGCAAAAATAAATATTTTAAGGGTACAAAAGAAAATGTTTGCTATTACTTTACCGAGTTTGAATTGTCAAAATTAGAAGATAAGCAAACAAAAAAAGCAACTAAGAAAGTTGCTGAAAAGCCAAAGTTTAAAGTCGGAGACAAAATTGTTTGCTGTCAAGGCGGATATCGTATCACAGGCCGAAATGTTGTTAGTGAAGTTGTTGCTAAAGCGTCTTATGACTATGGCTCAGATATATTAGTAAGACCAGTAGCAAGGCTTTATTTAACAAATGATGTAGACAAAATGTGTGAGCAAGAAAGAGCCATCTTGTTAGGAAAGACCTATGAAGTAAATAGCAAATTTTTTAAACTTTGTGATGAAGCTGAAATAAAAAAAGTTACTGAGGAATTTCTTGAAAACAGCATTGATGAAAAGACAGTTTTAATTTTTAGAAATGACAACAAAGTTACAGCAGTCTGGAACGGCAAAAAGGGTATTGCCAAGTGTTCTCCAGAAGATAAATTTGACTTCTTTATTGGTGCCAACATTGCCCTTATGAGATGTCTAAAGGAGGTCAAGTAAATGAACTATATATCACAAATCGCAAAAATATTAGGCTTGGAAATTAATGAAAAGTTTAAACTGTCTTCTTTAGAAGGGAATTTTCATTTTACAGAAAAAAAGCTTATATGGACTTCTCCCATAGATGGGCAAGAATATGGTGACAATTCCAGCCTTTTGGCAGACGTTCTTCTTGGAGAAAAAGATATTATCAAATTGCCGTGGTTACCAAAGCATGGCGACACTTATTGGCATATAACCAAGATGGGTACAGCAGACCGTGACAGATGGACAGGTATGACTTATGACTATATTCTTTATCAATTTGGAAATTGTTTTAAGACCGAAGACGAAGCTATAAAGCATATTCAAGAAATTACAGACAAAATATTTAAGGGGGTAGAAAAATGAACTGCATACCAGCAGTAAGAAAAGCTTTAAAGCTGGAAGTAAATGAGCATTTTACTATCAAAGATTATCCTGGTTATTTTTTCTTTACAACAGTTGGACTGCATTGGGAAAGGAAAATTGATGAGGCTACAAGCTTAACAGCAAGAGATGTTTTACTAGATTTAATACATGACAGACTTGAGATAAAAAAGTACCCTTGGAAACCAAAATATGGTGAATGGTTTTATTTTGTATCATCAAAAATGGGAATACTTCAAGATTTCTGGAATGATTTGACTTTTGATTTCATGGCTTACAAAATTGGTAACTGCTTTAAAACAGAAAAAGAAGCAAAAAGAAATAAGGCAAAAATTTGCAAGCTGTTAAATGAGGGAGGTCAATTACATGAATAGGATCATATTGCTGGGCAGACTCGTCAAAGACCCTGAGGTCAGAGTTACTCCGAGTGACAAAACAGTCTGCACATTTACTCTAGCAGTAGACAGACCATTTAAAAACAAAGATGGTGAGAAAGAAGCTGACTTTATCAATGTTGTAGTCTGGGGCAAGCCAGCAGAGCTTTGCGGGAACAGTTTAAGCAAAGGTCATAGGCTGCTTGCTGAGGGCAGATTGCAGATTAGAAGCTACGAAAAAGATGGCACAAAGAGATGGGTGTCAGAAGTCATAGCCGACAGAGTTGAATTTATTGAGAAGAAAACTGCCGACACGCCAATGTCTGAATTTGGAAAGTTGCCACCGCCAGACGATGACATTCCGTTTTGATGATGTTTCCGAAGCATAAAAGAGTGAGGCTGCATGGTAAGGCTCTTGCACAGCTAGTGCATGATGTGTGGTCGAGAGACCATGAACACTGCATTATCTGTGGTGCTTATGTGCCAGAGGGCACCAAGAGCCACCATGAGCCACAAGGAGCAGATAAGTCGGACGAAAAAGAAAAGATGGCAACCCTTTGCAATGGGTGCCACTATGAAAGACATTTTGGCTGTCATTCCCAAGAAGTAAGAGAAAAAATTGAAAACTATTTGAGGAGGGTTTACAAATGAAAGTCACATTTGCAAAAGAAAAAGAGCAATACAAGAATGCTAAAAAAATAGAGCTACAAAAACGTGCCGAGAAAAAAGCACAGAAAGATAAACAACTGTTTAAACCTGCTGACAATATTCGGGGAAGATTTATACACAGAAGCAAACTATTTTAAAGGGAGGGTTTACGAATGAATATTACTAATATTGTAATTGGTGACAAGAGGATAGATATTTCTTACGCAAAGAAGTTAAACATTGCAAAAGATGGCGAGAGTGAGGAAATTTTATACAGCTCTCCAGAATTACCGACAGCCGAATTTGTTAAAGCAGTCGACAGCTTCACTGGTGCATTGCTTAAAGAGTTTGGTGTCAAGCCTAAAGATAACCGCTTCGGACTAAAGGCATTAAAACTGGTCTATACAGACAACACTGGTGATGTTGCTGACATTAAGGCAAAGATAACTTACAGTGCTCGCTCTGGAGTGGCAGATTTAGCTGCTGAGCCGACTTATTCCTTTATGGTGAATAACCCATGCTCGCCCGGTGAAAAAATGCTCAGAGAGCTTTTAAATGAGGCAGAGAATTATATCAATGGTGACAGGGCACAGGGCACATTACCGCTATTGGAGGGCAAAGGGCAATGACACAGTATTACAAGCTACCAGAGAAACCTACAACAAATGATTTACAGAATGCCTTGCAATTCTTAGCCAACAACATGAGCAAGCTTGCTGACCAACTTAGTACATACAAGACGGATTTAGCCTATGCTAATACCAAGTATAAAAGAGCCTATGCAAGGGCATTGGTCAAAAACCAGAATGCAAAAAATGCAACTATGGTCAAGGCACTTGCTGAGATTGACGACCTTGTCATTGAGACACTTGATGAGCTTAATGCCAAGAATGCTATTTATACCATTGCTGAGGGAGAATATGAAGGCATGGAAACTCAGTTTGTTGCAATAAGAAAAATAGTTGAAATTCAAAAGCTTGAGTATAAAGGTGAATACGGCAACGGAGCCTAGGAGGGCAAAATGGCAAAGCAAATTATTGATGTATGTTGTGGTAGCAGAATGTTTTGGTTTGACAAGGAAGACCCAGATGTTGAGTTTTGCGATAAAAGAGAATTGTCAGTCGCAAAAAGGTTTGGTCAAAAATTTAATGCTGTAAGGCATATAGAAATTCACCCAACCACAAAATGTGATTTTACTGCATTGCCATTTGAAAATGATAGTTTTTACCTTGCTGTGTTTGACCCACCTCATTTGCTCAAAGCTGGTGAGAAGTCATGGCTTGCAATGAAATACGGAACGCTTGACGATAATTGGCCAAAAATGTTGCATGATGGCTTTTGGGAGTGCATGAGAGTGCTCAAGCCTAACGGAACATTGATTTTTAAGTGGAGTGAAGTGCAAATACCGCTTAAAGATGTTCTCAAGGCAATAAATGCAAAACCGCTTTTCGGCAACAGAAGTGGTAAGCACATGAATACACATTGGCTTTGCTTTATGAAAGGTATAACGGAGGTTGAACAATGTCAGACAAAATGAAGACCATCATAGCTGAGACAGTAAAGGCAACCATCAAAGAGATAATGGTGCAAGACAGACCGCAAGATGTTTTTAAGCAGACAGAAAAGCGGTTAAGAGCTTACCCTATTCTCTGCGACAATGTTGAGGAGCTGTACCCGAATGACATTGCTGACCTAAAAAAAG
>Ga0163159_1003705_pt1 | contig 11369 bp, 10 predicted proteins | sample BioMet9_FD_108702 | JGI IMG/M metagenome (GOLD analysis project Ga0163159, IMG submission 108702) | Microbial communities from bioreactor (seeded with sewage sludge) at Lawrence Berkeley National Lab, California, USA - Biofuel... | ecosystem: Engineered > Bioreactor > Anaerobic > Unclassified ... | reverse complement strand
TCATCGCGGTCAGGACGTCGTTGACCTGATAGGCCAGGCTGTCCAGCGTCGCGCGGATGATATGATACTTGTTGCAGCCGCGGGTCAGACCGACGATTGCGCCGCGTGCGTATTGATCCCAGTGCGGAGCGCCGAGGCCGGTAAATGCCGGAACGACATAGCAGCCGTTGGTGTCCTTTACCTTCTGGGCCATGTACTCGGAATCGGGCGAGGAGTCAATGACTCTCAGCTGATCGCGCAGCCACTGGATGGAAGCGCCGGCCACGAAGATCGAGCCTTCCAGAGCATACTCCACTTTCCCGCCGTAGCCCCATGCAATGGTGGTGACCAGGCCGTTCTTGGAGAAAACGGGCTTTTCGCCGGTGTTCATCAGCATGAAGCAGCCGGTACCATATGTGTTTTTCGCTTCGCCGGGCTTGAAGCAGGTCTGGCCGAACAGAGCAGACTGCTGGTCGCCGGCTGCACCGGTGATGGGGATCTGGCCGCCGAGAAGCTGCGGATCAGAAGTGCCGAACAGGCCGCTGGACGGCATCGGAGTCGGGAGCATGCACTTCGGAATATTGAGTTCCTTCAGGATCTCGTCATCCCAAGTAAGCGTGTTGATGTTGAAGAGCATCGTACGCGAGGCGTTGGAGTAGTCTGTCGCATGAACTTTGCCGCCGGTCAGCTTCCAGATCAGCCAGGTTTCCACTGTGCCGAACAGGAGCTCGCCGCGCTCTGCACGGGCGCGGACACCGGGGACGTTCTCGAGGATCCAGCGAAGCTTGGTTCCGGAGAAGTAGGCATCGATCACGAGGCCGGTCTTGGCGCGGAACGTGTCCGTCAGACCCTTGGCCTTCAGCGTGTCGCAATACTCACTGGTGCGGCGGCACTGCCAGACGATGGCGTGATAGACGGGTTCACCGGTTTTCTTATCCCAAACAATGGTGGTTTCGCGCTGGTTGGTAATGCCGATCGCAGCAATGTCAGATGCCGTAGCACCAATTTTCTGCATGGCTTCCACGGCAACGCCAAGCTGTGTCGCCCAGATCTCATTTGCGTCGTGTTCCACCCAGCCGGGTTTCGGGAAATACTGCGGGAATTCACGCTGTGCAACGCTGCACATTTCACCGCGCTCATTGAAGAGAATGCAGCGGTTGGAAGTTGTGCCGGAATCAAGCGCCATTACGTATTTTGCCATAATAGATTGATCCTCCCCTTTTCTTTGTTGGTTTGTCGAGTTTGGCTGTACGTTCTGCTAATCTTATCGTAACACAGATGACAGAGAAAATCATTAGACAAGGCGCCTTTTCTGTCAAATATGCACAATATTCTTAACCGTTTCGCTACTATTATATTGATATTACACAAACGCAACCCGCGCTTGTTTCAACAAGCTGCCACACGCCTTTTCGCAGTATGCGCATGGCATTCATCACGTCCCTGGAGGATATTTACAATCGCGCAAATATTGTGAATACAGGCATCGGTATCGATTTTATTGTGGCTGAACATCAGCGTCAAAAAACTGTCGACCAAGGTTCTGGATGCAAAGTCAAGCGCGATTTGCTCATCGGCGGAAAGCAGATCCTCTTCCACAACAGTGCCATAGAGCAGACGCTCCATTTGAGGACGGGTATAAGGAAGGGAGAGTTCCTGCAGTTTTCCGCGGCCGAGCGCCTCTGCCATTTTCCTATACAGAGACTGATTGTCCTTCATTCGGATGATCACATCCCGACACCAGCACTCGAAAGGCTGATCGGACCGGTATACAAGTTTTTCACGGAACTCTCTTGAGACGTCCCATTCCAAAACATCGTATATATCCTGAAAATGATAATAAAAGCTCTGCCGGGTCATATCTGCGCGCTGCATGACATCCTGAACCGTGATTTTTGTGATTGGCCGTGTTTGCAGCAATTCACGCACAGTTGCTGCAATTTTTATTTTTGTGTCACAGCACATGCCGCAATCCTCCTCGTATCAAGCCTACATCTTCCATGCGGTTGGATCAGTTGTGGAAATTGCAAGAGCGCCCGCCTCGAGGGCCTGCAGGATTTCCTGTTTTTCCGTGATCAGCCCGCCTGTCAGGACAGGAAGTCCGGTTTCTGCGCGCACCTTCCGGATCATGGTCGGCATAAGGCCCGGAAGAACATCAAGTGCGTCCGGATGCAGATTCTTTTGTGAAATGATCTCGGTCAGAGCCATTGAGTCAATTAAAAATACTCTCAGGACAGAAAACATATGCAGCTTTTTTGCACGCTGAACAAGATTTGCTCTGGTTGAAATGATTCCGTCTGCGCGTGTGTTGTCATGGATATAATCCACAGCGATTTCCTTTGCAGCCAGTCCCAGGATTAAATCCACATGAACGACAGCGATTTTTCCGGCATTTTTGATGCGCTCAATGATTTTGGGAATGCTGCAAATATCACCGTAGAGAATGAAAACCATTTTCACATCCGCATTCAGACATGCCTCCAGACCGGCATCATCCCGAATCGCGGCAATAATTGGATTGTCTTCCAGGGCCTCATAGATATTCTGTTCCAACTGGATACCTCCTCTGTATTAAAAAAGGGCAGGGAAAAAGACGGACCCGGTAAGGCCGCTTTCCCTGCTCTCGACTCTGGGCATATTGTTCAGTTGTTTCTGTCATGCTCCTTCCTGCTTGCGCAGAAGCGAGCTGAGCTCGAATAATGTCATACCGCCTACGGCAAGAATTCGATCTCCCGATACGATTACGGGGACACGCTGGATCTGGTATTTTGCCACCAGCTCCGGATATAGATTCGCGTCGACCATGTGCGTCGTGACATTGGCATTTTCAAAGGCGATGCGCTGTCCAGCCATAACAAGCTTTGCGCAGTGCTGACAGCTGAGAGAAACACACACAATCAACTCAATGGGATTTTTAATACGGGAAATGTCATGCAGCGTCGGCCGGTCAAGAGGATCAGATCCGCCGCCTGCCGTGAGAATTTCCGTTATAAAGCTGGACAATTCATGACCGCCGGGAACTCCATGGAAAGAGGCACGGCAAAAACCGGAATCATTCCAGAAAGCGGTGGCCGGATACAGGCCAAGGCCGAAAAGCCGCTCCCATTCCGGGTTTTCGCCCGGGGCGGCAATGTGAAGCGTGAGTTTATCGGAAAGAGAAACCAGGTGTTTCAGAAAAATCTGCATTTCCCCGCTCTTTTCATCCTCAGCGGCAATGCAGCATAGGACCACAGGAGCAGAGAGCTTTTTAAAAAACTCGGACAGTTTGCCTTCCAATTCGGCGGAGATCAAATTGCTGCGCTCAGTAACGTTCATGTCATCTGCCATTACAGAGCACCGACCAGATCCAGACTGGGTGTCAGTGTCTCTTCACCGGGATGCCATTTGGCCGGGCAAACCTGATCACCATGCTCCGCCACAAATTTCGCAGCCTGCAGCTTCCTCAGCAGCTCCTCTGCGTTGCGGCCAATCCCCATATCATTGATTTCATAAAGAATCACCTGTGATTCGGGATTCAGCAGAAAAGCACCGCGGTAAGCCTGACCGGCTTCCTCATCAAGAACGCCGTACTGCCGAGCCAGAACACCGGCCGGATCAGCCAGCATCGGGTACGGAATGGAGCGGATCGTCGCAGAGACATCCGCCCAGGCCTTATGGACGAAATGCGTGTCCTCGCTTACTGAATAAATTTCACAATTTTCCTTTTGAAAGTCCGGATAAAGCTCGGCGAGCTCTTTGAGTTCTGTGGGACAGACAAACGTGAAATCAGCAGGATAAAAGAAAATCAGGGACCAGTGTCCAAGAAGATCTTTTTCGGAGACCTCGCGAAACTTACCGGTTTGATAACACCAGACATGGAAAGGCGCCTGAATCCTGTGCAGCAGACTCATTTCGATTTTCCTCCCGTCATATGGGACATCCATAAATATACTTCTTACTTTGTACAAGATAGCATAAATGTCAAAAATTGTCCAGATATTTTTTGAATATTTGTTGATTTTTTATGGGAAAACCTATAAACTATATGTGTCGAGGACTTGGTTGTGTAAGGACTTCTTAAATACCCATAAAAAGGAGTGTGTGTCATGAGCAAAAAGAAGGATCTTGGTCTGAACAATATGAATGGTATGACCCAAAAGGATGAAAAGACCTGTGGCCTGAACGACATGAATTGTCTGGGCGAGGAGGACGACAAGGACTGCGCGCTGAACGACATGAACTGCAAGGGGAAAAATGATGATTCTGTCTGCAGTCTGAATGACATGAACTGCGACGAAAAAGACAAGAAATAAGCTTAAAAAAACGCTGCCTGCGGGATGAAAACCGCAGGCAGTTTTTTTGTCTCAGCGTTTGGCGATAAAGTCACGGAGTGTTTTTAGAAGCTTTTGCGGATCAACCGGTTTGGTGACGTGTGCTACCATCCCGGCTTCCTGACAACTGCGGATATCTTCCTCGAACGCATCGGCCGTCATTGCAATGATGGGAATATGAACGGCATCTGCTCTGTTCAGTGCCCGGATAGCTTTGGACGCTTCGTATCCGTCCATGACAGGCATGCGGATATCCATGAGAATGGCCGAATAGAACCCCGGATTCGACTTGGCGAAGAGATTCAGACCAATTTTCCCATTCTCCGCACAGACTACCTGCATCCCCTGCTCTTCCAGAAGAATTTTTGCGATTTCCGTATTCAGATAGTTGTCTTCACATAAAAGAACGTGCTTGCCTTCCAGAATACCCTTTTGTTCGGCCGCTGCAGATTCAGGGATTCGTTCGGTGTCCGCTGGTTTTAAGGGAAGGTCCACCAGGAAAACAGAACCGACATTCAATTCACTTTTAACCGTGATTCGGCCATTCATCAGATCCACGATCCGTTTGACAATCGCAAGCCCTAGCCCTGTTCCCAGAATATTTGCGGTTTCCGGACGATGCTCCTGTGAAAAAGCGTCAAAAATATGCGGCAGAAATGCTTCGCTGATGCCCACACCGGTATCTTTTACGATGATCCGGAAATTACAGCCATCCTGTGGTGTCTCCAGCATCTCCACTCCGGCGGTAATGGTACCGCCGGACTGCGTGTACTTTATGGCGTTCGAAAGAAGATTCAAAAAGACTTTCTGGAATTTCAGTTTATCAGCCCATACCATGACATGGGGAAATTCAGGCGGTTCCTTTACAATATGGAGTCCCTTGATTTCGGCGGACGGTCCTAGCGAAGTGAGAACGGTTTCCGCCATATCGTCAATACAGACTGCTTCAAGACTGAGTGTAAATTTTCCGCTCTCAATCCGGGAGAGCTCCAGCGTATCATTCACCAGATCCAGAAGCAATTCGCTTGAGGACTGGACCTTCGACAAATAGGACTGCTTCTTTTCGGGATCCGTTTCATGCAGCGCAAGATTGGTGAATCCGATAATTCCGTTGAGCGGTGTGCGCAGGTCATGGCTCATGCTGGAGAGAAAACTAGATTTCGCAGCATTTGCTTGATCTGCTTCCAGCTTGGCCTGATGCAGCTTTTCAATCTGCTCATGCTCATTCCGATATTGTTTGGTTATATCGCTTTTACATAAAAAAATCGTGTCTTTTTGCTCATCCAGATAGGAAAACTGAAGAAGCTTCTGCAAGTGACGACCGTCGCTCCGGACCATGGAATAGGAAAACGGATATATGGAAGCTTCCTTCAGCCGCTCCTGGATGGTTTCCAATAAAAGATTCTTGCGGATGGATTCCCGCTGATCCGGTGAGATCACGCTTTCCAGGCTCTCATCAATGGAGTCCTGATAATCAACATATTGCTCATAATCCATGCCGAGATGCAGCTTTTTAATTCGGAAAAAACGACATTTTCCGGTATGGACATAGATGAGCCCTACGACTTCATAGCCAAGCATGGTCAGACGGGACAAAATCTGTTTTTCCAGTATTTGCTCTGTTATGTCGTAGGATGAGAGAAAACACTCCAGATTTCCGCTGGAGACAGACTGAAAGGTGCTTACACTGGTAAGAACCCAGAACGGCATCTTTCCGTCTTCATCCCGCCGATATTCCAGGCTGAAATTTGTTTCCCCATCCTGATAACGATGCAGGAGATTTTCACGGTTCAAAATATCAGATAATCTTCTGCGGTCTGACTCAGAGGACGGAGCATTCCCCAGGATGGGAGCCGCTTTGCTGTATGGGATTTCTTTTGGAATCTGAACAGCCCGGCCGCAGGATGGCGTATAGGACAATGTCTTGTCGCGGGTCAGATCGATATGCCATTTCGCAATTCTGTAATTGCCGCTGTTCTTGCCTGCCGCGTACACATCGGCCCTGGCGGCCCCAATTGTGACGGCAGCCTGCTCCGACGGATCCTGGCTTTCTAATTCCGTATAAAATAAAAACAGCAATATGGTTCCATTCGGACTGCGCCGGGAACTGGCGCGGCAGGAGACGTTCAGCTCCCCTGCCGGATATTTAAGGATTCGGTAGGAGCTCCGGCTCTCCTCACCGGGATAAATTGCGGCGTATTCCCATGTGTTTCTGGCAAGCTCCCGATCCACCGCCAGGACACATTCAAGCGGATCATCGGGGAGAGATTCCCGGCTTTTACCAATCATCCGACAAAGTCCGTCAGACACCAGTTCAATTCGCCAGATGCCCTGAAAGTTTTTCAGTACACACATGGGAGCGGGCAGCTTTTCGTAGGCCGACAGATCCGACGCTGACAAAACGGGCTGTTCCAAAGCCATATGAATACACCGCCTTCTGAACCATTTTGATCCACTCTGAAATTATTATAAAAGGATGAGAAACATAAATCAAGAAAAAGAGCTCTGATAAAATAAAATCTATTCATGGGGAGGCTAAAAAGCAAAAGATGCAGGCAAAATCAGCTGGTTTTGCCTGCGTTTCACACGCTGCCAAAGCAATCCGCCTGTGAGCCGGCACGGTTCTTCTTTCGGTGTAAAGCGAAGTGCCAGCTGCGGAGCACTCTGCCCCGTGGCCGACCAAGGCTGCGCACCCTCTGCCATGACCCAAAAATTGCGCTGCGCGCGATTCTGTGTCAGTGTCTGCTCTGAAGCCGGCTCGAGAAGAAACGTATTTTGTCCTGTTTTGCAGTCAACGGCCAGTGCAGGTGTTACGCTGCTTATCATCCCTGCCTCATTGACCAGCGGGAAATATGCACTTACGGCACACTGTGCGTTCTCCAGCGAAAAATCGCCGAATTCGCCGTGATATTGGATTTACTCCATCCTTCACTCCGCCTTCCCTTTTGATAATTTGATTCTAACGTCTTGCCATGTCCGATAAAAGAAGCCATATTTTATCACGGTGTGTTTTTTTGCTGCAGGCGTCAGGATTTTGCTGTCCCTTGCATTGAAACAATACGAACGCTACTATCATAAAAGAGCCGATGAAAAGGAGTAGACAACATGAGACTTGAACCGATTGATTGTAAAAATTTTGCACCGTATGGGACGGTACTGGAACTGACAGAATCTTCCGAAAATCCTGCCACGCGAACTTGAGCAGATCGAATGTCATCCGGATTCTCGCGAGAGTTTCGAGCCTGTGAACGGATGGACGGTTTTATTTGCAGGCAGCGCTCCGGATGTATCAGCACTGCACGCTTTCGTACTTGACCGCCCGGTTTGCCTGTATTCCGGGATCTGGCATGGCGTTGTGACGCTTACACAGGAATCCATATGTAAAATAACGGAAAATCTGAAGGTGTCCCTTGTCTGTGAACCTCTGACGCAGCCCATTTGTATAGAAGCTGTTTGATTTTATCAGCGATCGTAGAAAAATGAGAAAACGTGCTTTTTAAGATGCAACACAGGATACTGCGAAACGCGGTGTGAACATTTTGTTCACACCGCGTTTCGCAGTATACCAATTTTATCGGAATTCTCTGGTTTTGGAAAGACGGGGAAAAGAGATTTGGTTGCAGGAACAAGTTCCATGGCCTATAATGAAAAAAATATGGAATCACTCTACTTGGAGCAGCAGACGGAGGGAAAGAATATGAAACAAGCTGTTTATAAGAAGGTATTCTCGCTGCTGCTATCGGTTATTCTGACGCTTGTGACATTGACGCCGGTTCAAATCGCAGCAGTTTCCGGGCAGACCGATGGCAGCCATAAGAACCTGGTGGTCATAGTGCGTTTTTCGGATGATTCGTCATCCGGCTACAACAGCGTTTACGCTTATCAGCCCGATTATACTTACTGGCAGCAGTTCAAATCCTGGTTTGGAGAGACGAACATTCCCTATTTTGATTCCGGAACCGTTTCCCTTGCCAGGTACATGCGCATCCTTTCAAACGGCAAATGGAACCTGACATCCTACTTCCCACAATCCAGCGCGGATTATTCTGATACCGTTTCCTCGAATGCCGGAAGGACTGTTACCGGAAGCTCACTGACCTATATAACATTGCCTCACGACCGGAATTATTATGAGACGTCGGGCGATCTGCAGCTTATCTCGGACGCCGCATCCATATTTAACGGACATACCGGCTGGACTGCCGGAAGCGCAGACTGGGGAACAAATGGCGTGCTGGACAATCTGGAGCTTGTAGTCCAGGTTTCATCGGAACCGGATCCTTCCGATGAACTCCTTTGGCCGCACAAGTCAGACGCTTCGGGCGCAGTCAGCTTTGGAAGCATGAAGGTTTATGAATACAATCTGGTTAACTCAAAGGCTGTTGGAGATCTTGGCACGGTGAAGCACGAATATCTCCACACGGCCGGACTTGGCGATTTATACCGCGTGGGGGATACCTCCGGAAACGCGGGGCCGGTCGGTATATGGGACATCATGGGGAGTGCCGCGGGTCAGTGGCCGCTGGCGCAAAGTCTTGTGGATCTGGGTTTTGAGCAGCCGGACGATATAAAAACCATCCGCGGAACGGGCACTCATACGTTTACGCTTCATGCTCATTACAGCACGGCTGGCGACGGACAGGCAGTAAAAGTGTATTCGCCATACTCCGGAGACGAATATTTTGTCTTTGAATACCGCCAAAAGGATGCGGACCTTCTCGCACCTGACCATCTGGTACCATCTTCCGGATTGATTGTCTATCGGGTCAATCAGTCGGTGGAATCGGATACCAATGGGCACAGGACCAACCGGAATAGAAACGGTGACTCCTATGCGGATGCCATCTATGTCTTTCGGCCGGATGAGACCGGAATTCACGATTCAGCCGGAAGTCTGCAAAACGCGGCTCTGTCGACAAGCAGTTATGCCTATTTGGGCAATGCTGCGAACACGAGAAGCACCTTTGGTTCATCCGACATGACAAAAACGATAGCCGATGGCGCCATTGTCGATTCCAGCAACCGCAACTCCGGCCTTACCGTTGCGATTACCGCGCAGACAGATGATGCTATCACCTTTTCAATTTCCATCCCGGACTATTCAAGCCTCAGCTTCTGGGAACAGGACGGGGTTTCTGAGAACGCGCAGCAGGCTGACTGCTCCAGCACGGCGGTCGACTCAGACGGTATTTTGTATCAATCTTATGTGGAAGACAGCACTTCAATTCAGGTTCGCGCATGGAATGGAACGGGCTGGAAATCGCTTGGCGCAGCGGCGACCGGAAATGTCGGACACGCGCAGCTGCAGTGCATTGGTTCGCAGCTTTACTGTACCTATTCTCAATTTCAGACAGGGAATCTCTGCTATTGTGCCGCCAAGTGGAATGGAGCTGCCTGGATTTCAGGCGCCAGCATTCCGACCGACAATTCCTATGCAAATGCGCCGTCCTCTGCGGTCATCGATGGCGCGCTCTATGCTCTGGTGGACCGGGATAATACGAATCTGACTCTGTACAAACTGAATGACCGCAATGAAACGTCCTCCTTTACGACCGTTGGCGATCCTCTTGATGTTGGTTATGCAACCGAGGCAAGACTGGCAAGTCTTGGCTCGGAACCGGCTGTCGTCTGCGGAGATGCAGGCGCGGATTTTTCCAGCCAGACCGGATCAAACCTCTATATCCTGGAAAACGGCAGTTGGAAAAAAATTTATTCGGAGACCATTCATACTGCCCGAAATTTGTCGGCTGCTTCCATGGGAGATTCGCTGATTTTCTTTGCCGCCTTTGATTCCGGGACTGAGCCTGCACTGTATGTTGTATCTGGTGATTCGGCGCATACGGTCACCCGCTACCCCTTTTCCATGGCGGGAACGGATATTCAGGATGCTGATTTGTTCATTTCGGGGGGATATGCCTATCTGACCACGGTGAACGGAGGCGGCCTGTGTACGACCTGGTATGCTCAGACAGACGCGCCTGATGCCTGGAAGCAGCTTGGTTCGGTGGTTATGGCGAATACAGGAACCGGAAGAGAGACGGTTTCGTCCTTAAAATATGGAAATAAAATTTATGTGAGCGCCATAAATGCCGCCCAGACCTCGGTCATACTTTTATCTCATGAGCAAGGTGACAGCATTTCCATCCAAAGCCTGAACGAGGCGTCTGCCATTCTGACAGTGCATAATTCCGAAGCCGCAGAAGTTTGTCTTGCAATCTATGACAGAACTGGAAAAATGATAAAGGCGTGGATGCGTCATACAGATGCAGGCGGCGACAGCATAGAGCTTATCCTCGGCATATCAAAGCTGCCGGACGGCTGGATCGCCAAAGCCTTTTTACTCAGGCAATCAGATCAGTCGCCGATGTGCCCGGCGGCGAAGCGCACATCGACGGAATAATGGAGACGTTCCGCTGTCTTGAACTCATTCCGATCAATAAACATATGCCGGTGAATTTCTTTGAGAAATTCGCCGGCATATGTCGTCCACGAGAGGATTCGAACCTCCGGCCTGCCGCTTGGGAGAACCGCCAAATCGCATAAACGGCCTCACGCAGGTTGCCAGATTTTACGCTGCATACAAGGCAGCAAAACAGTATTCCTGCAAAGCCATGCAACCGACCTGACGCGCTGAAATCATTTTGAAAACCTTTGATTGATAAGAGAATCCTGCAGGCGTGGTGTTATTTTGCGCGATTGGAGATCATAAAGAGGCCAATCATGCTTTTTCACCTCTTTCTTGCAGAATCATCATCAGATCGTTTTTCCCATCCGATATGCCTGCTGCGGAAACACACTGGTTTTTGTCACGGCCGGCGTCCCGCAGCCTTTTCCGATCACCATGCCCCGATCTTCAAACTGCATATACGCGCAGAGCTTTCGGTAGTAAGCTGTGACAACCTCAAACGCGGAATCCGTATTGTCCCATGCCACAGTCAGCAGCGCCGTCTTTTTTCGCATGCCGGCGAGCTCTCCGGTGAAGCTGTAAAAACGGTCGACAACCGTCTTCAGCTGCGCAGGCCAGTTGTAATAATAGACCGGCATGACGAAAACGATCATATCCGTATTTTTGATCAGCGG
>Ga0163159_1003703_pt1 | contig 11372 bp, 9 predicted proteins | sample BioMet9_FD_108702 | JGI IMG/M metagenome (GOLD analysis project Ga0163159, IMG submission 108702) | Microbial communities from bioreactor (seeded with sewage sludge) at Lawrence Berkeley National Lab, California, USA - Biofuel... | ecosystem: Engineered > Bioreactor > Anaerobic > Unclassified ... | reverse complement strand
ATGACCTCTGCTGACTTCTGCCGGTTCAGCATGACCTTACGGCCATGGTTACCCCTTTCAGGGCGTTCCCTGCAGACCTCCCCGGGTACCACACGTTTCTTTCCCTCCACCTACCTGCCGCATTTACCATCCCTGATTCCGTGTAGTTATAGGACTTCGACCTGTGTAGCGGTCTTATCCTCAGTGATAGCCTATATGCGATTTCTGTTCGTCAGGCCAGAGGTTTGCCAGCCGGCTTCCTTCAGATTCCGTCTCGCGGCGGACACCCTTGCCTTCGGCTATACCTTTCCCACTACCGGGCAGATTCCGGACTTCCACCGGTTAGAGACGTGCGCCGCCGGGCGCACTATACAAAAAAGCGCGGCTCACACCGCGCTTTTAAAAAGTCCCTATATGATTTTCAATCTATTTTACGATTAAATCTAAAGCCTGTTTCAAATCCGCGATGATATCTTCTGGATCTTCCAACCCTACGGACAGCCGTACCAAGCCTTCACTGATTCCGGCCAGACATAGTTCTTCCGGCGTATACGTAGAATGGGTCATGGAAGCAGCGTGTTCTATTAAGGTTTCGGCATCACCTAAAGATACTGCCAGCTTGCAAAGCTTCACACTATTCATGACGACGGCGCCTTCGGATACACCGCCTTTTAGTTCGAAGGACATCATGCCACCGGGCAGATCCATTTGCTTTTTGGCCAATTCATATTGAGGGAAGCTCGCCAGGCCAGGATAGTTCACTTTGGCGACGGCTTCATGGGATTCCAGGAACTGCGCTACCTTCATCGCATTGGCGGAATGGCGTTCCATGCGCAAAGCCAGCGTCTTCATGCCCCGGGCAATGAGAAAGGCATCGAACGGGCTAAGGACAGAACCAGTCATATCTTTGATGCCGACGAGTTTGACGTTGGTAATAAATTCAGCAGAGCCACAGACGAAGCCGGCAATGACATCGCCATGACCATTCAAATATTTTGTGGCCGAATGAACGACTACATCGGCACCGAATTCAACGGGACGTTGAATGTACGGCGAACAGAATGTATTATCCACCATGACCAGACAGCCGTCGATTTGGTGTGCCAAAGCACTGACAGCGGCTATATCTGATATTTTCATCGTCGGATTGGCGGGAGTTTCCAAATAGACGACTTTCGTATTCTCCGTAATAGCTTGCTCCACTGCGGCCAAGTCGGTCATATCTACAAATACGACATCGACGCCAAACCGCGTGAGTCCATGATTCAAAAGCGCAAACGTGCAACCATATAATGTATCACTGGCCACGACGCGGTCGCCGCTCTGCAATACCGTCCACAAAGCCGACGAAATAGCGCCCATACCAGATGCCGTCGATACACAAGCTTCTGTTCCTTCTAATAAAGCTACTTTTTCTTCGACGACGGTATTCGTCGGATTGCCCAGCCGAGAGTAGATATAGCCCTGTTCTTTGAGAGCAAACCGATTCCCACCTTGTTCGGCTGAATCAAATATAAAGGTCGATGTCTGGTAAATCGGGCTCGTAAGGGCGCCAAACGTATTTTTTGAAGCACCGCCATGAATTGCTTTTGTTGCAAGACCCATTTTTTTCAACATATCTTTTTCCATGTCATATACCTCCTGATATACAAAAGCTATAGTAAAAATCGTGAAAAACAACACATTCTCTGATATAATTAGCTTATCACAGATAGATTTGCCTGAATAATATCATTTGGGGCGGCCAAAACATAGCCTGAAGCTATGTCGGAAGTGCCTGGAACTATAGAAAACGCGCGATACTATTTACTTAAAATCTTTTGTATGAATCTCATTCTTCAATGTAATCGAGGTGGATAACATGACTTTGCAGCAATTGAAATATCTTGTGGAAATCTCAAAGTGTGGCTCTATTTCTTTGGCAGCACAGAATCTGTTCATCGCACAGCCGAGTTTAAGCAAATCCATCAAGGATTTGGAAACCGAGTTTGGTATCACCTTATTAGAACGGAACCGTCATGGCGTGTCTTTCACTGTCGAAGGCATGGAGTTCCTCGGCTATGCCACACGTATTTTGGAACAGACAAGCGGCTTAAAGGAACACTTTAAGCACAGTGTTGCAGAAGAAGAAAAAATACATTTGACTATATCATCCCAACATTATATGTTCGTGGTCGATGCTCTCATCAGTTTCATGAAACACATCGACCAATCTCATCAATACACATTATCGATCCGCGAAGGCCGCACATCGCAGGTCATACAGGACGTATTAGTCCAACAAAGCCAGATTGGCATCATTTATGTCTCCAATGTAACGCAAAGCTTCATGAATCGCCTATTCCAAAAAAGCGGTCTGGAATTCATTCCGTTCCGAGAATTTTCTCCTTATGTGTACCTGAACCGCCAGCATCCACTGGCAGGACAAGAGAGCCTGACCATAGAAGACCTGGCGCCTTATCCGTATGTCCGCTACGAACAAGGTGTCGACCCCTACCAATATTCTGAAGAAATCATCATCCCCGAAGCCGCCGCCGGTAAAACAGTCTTCGTCACCGACCGATCCACTATGCTCAGTATCATCAGTAATACTCATGCTTATAATATCGGCACAGGCTGTCTGTTTTCCCATATCGTAGGCGACCAGATCATTTCCCTGCCGCTGCGCAACCGCATCGACCTCATGAAAATCGGCTGGCTAAAATTAAAGAACAAAGCCATGTCTCCTCCGTTGACAGAATATGTCAATCTTCTTACGACATCCCTGCAAAAATGCACCTGGGGCAACGATAAAATGTAAAATCATTGTACATATAGCCGACAAAACTCAATATGTAATTGAAAGTTTTATTCATACACGTTATAATTAGATGAAGATTGTACTGCTATTTGTCATGCTCCTGACCGCACTCTTACAGTATGGTTTAACTCTCCCTTTTACCTCCAAAGATGATGGCTGGAATAGGCAGATACTGCAACTATAATCTGGTTTTTCACCCCGCCGGTGAAAACGTAAAAAAGCTCCTGCGCATATGCCCAGGAGCTCTTTTTATGAAATTTAAATTCTATACACGACATTCTGTTGATCCGTCGACGAGAATCCGGATTTGGCCATTGTCGGGATGGATGACAGCACCATGGATGGCTATATCCTTTGGCAAATAGGGATTACATCGCAAACACTCCACAGTATGACGAACGCTCATTTCAACATCCCCGATGGCATCTGCCCATTCCTTCAACTGAGGCTGGACGCCTGCGATAACATCTTCGCTAATGCCTCGATCCCGCATCTTCTGGCTCAGTCCGGCTGCCGTCGTATGGAGCATGCCACAGCCGTCATGACCCATGACGATGATTTCTTGTACTCCTAATTCATAGACAGCAACGAGCAAGCTTCCGATAACTGCATCAAAATCAGCCGTCGCCGTGTTACCGGCAACTTTGATGATTTTCGCTTCGCCACGCCGCAATCCCATGGCTGGTTCCAAGAAATCCAAGAGTCTTGTATCCATACAGGTGAGGACAGCTAAATTCCGCTGAGGATATTTACTCAACGGCGTCAACAGCCCTTGAGCCGCTCGTTCTGAAACAAACTGCGCGTTTGCTGTTACAATCTGATTTAATAACATGGACATACCGTATTCCCCCTATCATTGATACCCCCACTATACCAATGACAAAGAAATTAGTCAATCTCCCGGCAATACTCAATGTCCCGTTGTCGGACTTTCCCTGAGGTCTCCCTCAGGTGTCGTTGCTTTTTCTTCTTTCAGGTGAGTATAGTAGGCTTTGGTTTCCGCTACAACGACACCACTCAACCCTAACAAAGCAATCAGATTAGGAATCGCCATGAGACCGTTGACGATATCGGCCAAAACCCAAATGGCTTCCAGCTTCAGGAATGCACCGATTGCTACGAGGAAAATGAAGCCGACGCGATACGGCATGATACCCTTGACACCAACGAGGTATTCGACGCATCGTTCACCATAATAATTCCAGCCTAAAATCGTAGTGAACGCGAATAATACGAGACCAATCATGAGGAGATAACTTCCCATGACCGGATAGGCCTGGAGAAAAGCGCCCTGAGTCAGTGCTGCCCCATTGAGGTCGCTGGTCCACAACCCGCTGACGACCAGTACCAGACCTGTCAATGTGCAAATAATAATCGTATCGATAAACGTGCCCGTCATGGAAATCAGACCTTGTTCAGCCGGCCATTTTGTTTTAGCTGCAGCAGCCACGATAGGTGCGCTGCCCAAGCCCGATTCATTGGAGAAAACACCACGGGCAATACCGTTGCGCATAGCCACCATGACGGTGGCCCCCAAGAAGCCGCCTGCCGCCGCAGTCGGCGTAAACGCATCTTCGATAATCATGACAATGGCCGCCGGTACTTTATCGTAGAAAATGATGAGAAAGCCCATAGTAATAGCCAGGTAAATGACCGCCATAGCCGGAACGATTTTTTCAGCCGCTTTAGCGATAGACTGCAAACCGCCAATAGTAATAGCCGCGACGACAATCGTCAATATAGCCGCTGTCCAGATAACAGGAATTCCCATGGACAACTGCGTAATTTCTACAATGGAGTTGACCTGAGCAAACGTACCGATACCAAAATAAGCTACGAGCACACCGGAAAAGGCAAACAAAAAAGCCAACGGTTTATATTTTTTCCCCAAGCCGTTTTCAATATAGTACATCGGACCGCCAGAAACGGCGCCATTATCGTCAATCGTACGATATTTCACGGCCAGCAACCCTTCGGCATATTTCGTCGCCATACCGAAGAACGCTGCCATCCACATCCAAAACAATGCACCAGGGCCACCGGCTTTGATGGCTGTCGCCACACCGACGATATTGCCGGTCCCGACGGTGGCCGCCAAAGCCGTACATAAAGCTTTAAAGCTGTCGATATCCCCTTCACCGCTATTGCTGGCCGAAAAAATCAGATGAAGCGCCTTAGGCAATTTGAAAATCTGCAGAAAATGCAGCCGCAGAGATAGCCAGATTCCCGTCCCTACCAGCAGCACCAGCAGAGGCGGTCCCCACACAAAACTGTCAATTGCATTCAACATTTCTAAATCCATTTGTATACTCTCCTTTGCTGAAAACGATAAAAAAAGACCTGTCACACCGGCATAATTCTCCGGAGACAGGTCAAGAAGGCATACAAATAAAAAATAAATGCTGTTGCCGCCTCTGTCCTTTTGCCTGAGAGATAAGGACGATTGCATCGTCCGTGCACCTTCGGCGCCCAAATGGGACTCTCCAGAGTTGTGTCCGCATACAGTTCCGCTTTTTGCAAAGCACCTGAGAGTTTTACTCCTTCGGTAGGCCAGGGCCTTCTCCCATATACATCATCCACATATTATGTAGCATTAGTATACCGCAACAGAAAAATAAATCAATACCTGTACCGCATAGACGCACATTATTCCATGAGTACAAATTATATGAATTTAAAATCGCAATGCGCAAATCTATATTTTTAAATAATACAATTCACCAATCATAATAATATTAAGTTTTCAATGTGATTATTCATAATACAGATGAACTTAACAAGTCGCCGACATAGAGACTATCGTTTATTCGATTGGCGCCAGATATGGTATCTCTCCGCTTGTTGCACCAACTGATCCCGAAAATCAGGGTGGGCAATGGAGATGAGCATCTCCGCCCGTTCCCAAGCCGTACGGCCGGCCAGATTGACTTTGCCGTACTCCGTGACGACATAATGGGTCAAAGCTCGGGGCACAGTCACGACCGTACCAGGCAGGAAATCCAACACGATGCGCGATGATTTCTTGCCCGTCTTTTTATCCAAATACGTCGAGGGACAGCAGATGAAGCTCTTACCCCCCTGTGACCGGTAAGCCCCTTCGACGAAGTCAAGCTGGCCGCCAGTACCGCTGATTTGAGTAAATCCGCTGGATTCCGAGGAAATCTCACCGTGCAGATTGATTTCCACACAACTATTGACGGAGATGAACCGGTCCATGGATCCGATGATATAAGGGTCATTGATGACGTCGATCGGATAGGCCTCCAAAGAAGGATTATCTTCAATCCAGTCGTACAGCTTTTGCGTTCCCATCGTCGTCGACCATGTCGTTTTTCCCGGCACAAATGATTTATAGCGATTGGTAAGCTTGCCAGCTTCTGACAATAAACGATAGGCTTCCGGAAGGATTTCCGTATGACCGCCTAAATCTTTTAAATCCGATTCGGCGATGAGCGCTCCCACAGCATTGGGCATGCCGCCAATACCCAGTTGCAGGATGGATCCATTCTGGATATCACTTACGATATACGAAGCGACCTGGCGATCAATATCGGAAAACGGCGCTGTTGCCACCGTCTTCAAGGGAAACTGTCGGCCTACTTCGACGATATAATCGACATTGGCTATGTGCACACAATTATCCCTGCCGCCAAATACGCGGGGCAGATTGTCATTGACTTCGACAATGACTATTTTCGCTTCTTCCAAAACAGCCGCAACACCAGTCGAATTGAGGGAAAAGCTGAAATATCCGTGTTGATCCATAGGCGCTACACTCAACATAGCCACATCGACAGGAATATGTCCTTTACGGTAATAGCTGGGCAAATTCCGGAACACCATAGGCTGGACATGACAGTTATGACGATAGCCTTCCTGGCGATCGATACCGCTAAAATGCCAGCTCATATAGGTAAATGTTTCTTCCTCCGGGTCTTGTTCACAGATCATACGCGGATAGTACGCCAACGATCCCCGCACTTTAATATCATGTAATTCCTCTTTACGAGCAGCCAAAGCCCGATCCAGTAAAATAGGCTGATTGCAGTCCTGTGTATAATCTACCCAGTCTCCAGATTGAACGACACGGACCGCCTCCTCTGCAGAACGAAGTTTAGTCTTATATTCCTGAAACACGTCCATTTCACTCTTGCCTCCTCTATATACTGCAGCTATTTACGCTTCAACACCTGCTTGAAATGCTTTAATATTCACGGCCACTGTCGCCGGTTTGACTACGGACTGTATAGCATATTCCCAATCGACAGATTGGATACCCATGGCTTTAACAAGCGCTCCAAATAAGACGACATTCATGGATTTGGGATTCCCCAGCCCTTCGGCAATCTCTGCCGCTTTGACAACGGTCGTTTCGACTTTGGCTTGAATCAGCGCCAGTATTCCCTGGGGATATTCCTGTTGTCCCGCCAAAATCGGCGCTGAAGGAATCTGATGTGCATTGACAACCATTTTGCCATCCCGTTTCAAGTAATCCAAATATCTCAGTGCCTCCATCTGCTCAAAAGCGACCAACACATCGGCCTGGCCCAAACCGATAATCGGCGAGGATACTTCCGTTCCAAAACGCACTTGAGTGCTGACGCTGCCACCACGCTGGCTCATGCCATGTATTTCTGACATTTTTACGTCATATCCGGCATGTATCAAACCTGCCGATAAAATCTTGCTGACGAGGATGGTCCCTTGTCCGCCTACGCCAACCAACAATATATTTTTAACATCTGTCATGATTATCCCTCCACTCTTTCGATGGCTTGGACAGGACATACTTGGGCACAAACCTGGCAACCATCGCACTGCACTTGATCAATCTGCACTTTTTTATCTTGTTTTTGGTATATAAGCGCCGGACAGCCTGTCATTGTACATTTACGACAGCCAATGCAGCTTTCTTTCCGGACTACGCATGTACCCATATAGTCGCCAAATTCCTTTTTATCCTGAAGGGAATGTTTTTTCAAGACACAAGGCCAGCGGGTAATGATGACCACGGGGCCGTCAATGGACTGTGCCCATTGCAGGGCCGCCCGGACTTCATCTAGCTGCAACGGATTGATAGTGCGCACATGCTTGACTCCTATAGCTCGCACGATGGCTTCAATATCAGCAATAGTCGTCATATCTCCTTGCAACGTATAGCCGCTGCCGGGGTTTTCCTGATGTCCGGTCATGCCGGTAATACGGTTATCCAAAATGCAGGTAATGGTATTACTCTGATTATAAACTACCTGAAGCAATCCTGTAATCCCCGAATGGAAAAATGTAGAGTCACCGATGGTAGCAATAGAACGCAGTGGTTTGTCATAGCGGCTGAAAATTTTTTGTGCTCCATGGCCCACAGTAATACTGGCACCCATGCAAATGGATAAGTCTTTTGCATTCAATGGCGGCGTCCCTCCCAGCGCATAACAGCCGATATCACCACTGATGAATACATTCTTCAGTTTCCCCAATTCATAGAAAAATCCACGATGAGGACATCCGGCACATAATGTAGGCGGCCTGTTGGCAACGATGCTCTTATCGTACTCAATGAGAGCCGGTTTCTGTCCTAATAAGGCTTCAGCAATGATATCCGGATTCAATTCATCGATATTGGGAATCTTTTCTTTGCCGATACAAGCGATACCAGCCGCTTTAATCTGCATTTCCATAAATGGATCCAATTCTTCGATGACATACAACGTTTCCACCTGGTTTGCAAAATCGCGGATCGAATCGAGCGGCAGTGGGTAAGAAAAACCGATTTTGAAATACGAAGCTGTTTTTCCAAATACTTCCCGGGCATATTGGAAGGCTACACCAGAAGAAATAATTCCTATTTTTTTATCGTTCCATTCTATATAATTCCACGACGTCTGATTGGAAAATGCTGCTAAGTTCTTTAAACGATTCTCGACTACGTAATGGAGTTTCTTGGAAACGGCTGGTACCAAGTCATATTTATTGATGTTACGGGAATAAGGTTTGATAGCCACTTCATGCCGTTCACCTAATTCGACGATGCTCTTGCTGTGACAAACCCGCGTCGTCATGCGAAACAACACAGGCGTATCAAAGGTTTCACTGATTTCAAAGGCCGCTTTCATCATATCCTTTGCTTCCTGGCTGTTGGACGGTTCCATCATCGGCATCTTGGCAGATTGTGCATAATGACGATTATCTTGTTCATTCTGTGAAGAATGAAGTCCCGGATCATCGGCCGATACGATAACTAACCCGCCGTTGACCCCTGTATAGGCCACACCAAAGAACGGATCGGCAGCGACATTCAAGCCGACCATCTTCATAGCCGACATCGCCCTGGCACCAGCGTAACAAGCACCGATAGCACTTTCCAAAGCAGTTTTTTCATTAGGAGCCCACTCAGCCATCATCTCTCCCTTGTACTGACCTAACTCTTCTAATATTTCCGTACTCGGTGTACCCGGATAGGCACTGGCGTAGACCACACCAGCTTCATAAGCACCACGAGCAGCTCCTTCATTCCCTGTTAATAATCTTTTCATAACCGAATCCTCCTTTTATGTGTTCCTCTCAGTAGAACGATGTTCCAATTTTATGATACACCTCTAAGCAATGATACGAAGAGATGGTATTTTCTTACGGCAATACCGCAGAAATTTGCTGCGCCGTCCGTTTTACCGCCAGAATGATTTCCTGTGTCTTTTGACCATGGATACGTGCCATAGGCCCGGCAATACTGATAGACGCAACTAATTTATTTCTTTTATTAAAGATAGGCGCCGCTATACAAGTCAAGCCCACTTCACGTTCTTCCAAATCGACACTATATCCTTGCTCGCGAATCGTCTCAAGGTTTTTCAGCAGGACATTCCAATCCGTAATAGTGTGCTCCGTATAACCTCGCAGCGGTTTTCCAATAAATTGCTTGATATAATCCGGTGAAGTATAGGCCAACAAACACTTTCCTGAAGCAGAGCAATGACAAGGTCCGATAAATCCGATGGATGGTGACAAATTCAATACCTGCGGAGATTGTATTTTTTCCAGCATGACCAACTGCAAGGAATCGGTATTCCCCTTATACAAGGCATGTATGTTGACGACTTCATTAAATTGGTCGGATAACGCCTTGGCATAAGGATATAATATATTCGTAATCGGTTCGCTTTCACGAAATCGCATGCCGAGCAAGTAAATCTGCAAACCCAGCCGATATTTGCTGTTATTGGGATTTTGACGGACAAAACCTTTTTCTTCCAGCGTCTCTAATGTCCTAAATACCGTACTCTTATGAAGGCCTAAGGATTTTCCAATTTCAGTAACACTCATTTCATCAGTGCCTTGTAAAAATAGTTCCAAAATATCTAAAGCCCGCTCTATTGATTCAATCATACACTCTACCTCGATTCTGTGAGTTTATGAGTTCGTTCCCTCAACAGGAACGCTGTTCTATTTAATTGCTATAACTATTGGTGTCATTTTACATAAGATTTAAATATTTGTCAAGAAAAACCTGAAAATTCCTATTTATTTTCTTGACTTGGAGACATCTCAAAGGTCTATCATAAATCTATACCTTAGAAAAGATGCCATAAAAATTTATGTTTTTTTGAAAAAGAGGTATTCTACTGGAGCTCCAGATTTACCTCAGACAGGATGCGATACTATGAATAGACGAGAATTCATCAAAGGCACCGGTGCTGGTCTGGCCACCTTGCTGCTAGCCGGTTGCGCGTTAAGCGTCCCCGGAACTGTATCTTCTACCAGCACTTCGGGCAGCACATCAAAAGGGAGTGGTAAAAAAATGAAAATTACAATTATTACAGGAAGCCCTCATAAGGCAGGAACTTCAGCTTTATTGGCCGATAAGTTCATGGAAGGGGCTCAACAAGCCGGTCATGACGTCTTTCGTTTCAATGCCGGCCTGGAAGATATACACCCCTGCATCGCCTGTGACCACTGCGGCATGAACGGTCCCTGCGTCCATCAGGATGCCATCGAAAAAGAAATGATTCCTCATGTCCTGGACTCAGAACTCATCGCTTTCGTCACGCCATTGTACTATTACACCGTATCGTCTCAATTGAAGATGGCCATCGACCGTTTTTATTCCCGGGCCGGCCAGATCAATGGCGGCAACCGCAAAGCCGTCCTCATGGCCACGGCTTACAACGACGCGGACTGGACCATGGATGCCCTGGTCAATTATTACAAGACACTGCTCCGGTATTTGAACTGGCAGGATATGGGTACGGTCCTGGCAAAAGGCTGCGGCGCCCGCTCACTCATAGAAAAATCTAAGTTTCCCGAACAGGCCTATCAATTAGGATTGAGTATTTAAGCAATTCTGGCATACCGATATCCACAAGTTCTACCTCAGCCTATGGGATGTGAGACACATCTCCATACCAACGGGAATAATAAATTCTTAAACTGGAGGGATATTAAATATAGCGGTTAGCAAGAATCCAGAGCAAACACCGACTGTGGGCCGGGGCTTTGGGTAGAGCCTGGAAATCCAGAGCTCTTAAGGCTCCCTTGCTAAGGGGAGCTGGCTCCGGACATGCTTTTCGTCCGGAGACTGAGGGGTTCTTCCCAGCGGCTT
>Ga0163159_1003700_pt1 | contig 11380 bp, 10 predicted proteins | sample BioMet9_FD_108702 | JGI IMG/M metagenome (GOLD analysis project Ga0163159, IMG submission 108702) | Microbial communities from bioreactor (seeded with sewage sludge) at Lawrence Berkeley National Lab, California, USA - Biofuel... | ecosystem: Engineered > Bioreactor > Anaerobic > Unclassified ... | reverse complement strand
AGATAGCGGGCCTTGGCAGCCTAGATGTGGCCGGTGGATATTTTGGTGCGGGCATCGGCGGTGGGCATAACGGTAGCGGTGGTACAATTACGGTGGCTGGCACTGCCCAAGTGACCGCAACCGGTGGGATGTATGGCGCTGGCATCGGCGGTGGGTGGGCTGGCAGTGGCGGTACAATTACGGTGACTGATACTGCCCAAGTGACCGCAACCAGTGAGGGTTCTGGTGCGGGCATTGGTGGTGGTGTAGGTGGCAATGGCGGTATAATTACCGTAGATGGCACTGCCAAAGTGACCACAACCGGTGGGTATTTTGGTGCGGGCATCGGCGGTGGTGACTATAGCGACGGCGGTACAATTACAGTGGCTGGCGCTGCACAAGTGGCCGCAACCGGTGGGGATCTTGCCGCTGGCATCGGCGGCGGGGAGGGCATCGGCATGGAGGGCGGTAGCGGTGGTACAATTACGGTGACTGATAATGCACAAGTGACCGCAACTGGTGGGCGTAGTGGCGCGGGCATCGGCGGTGGTACTTCTGGCAGCGGCGGTACAATTACACTGGCTGACGCTGTAAAGGTGACTGCAACCGGTGGGGAGTATGCCGCAGGGGTCGGTGGCGGGGCGAATAATAAGGTGGGCACCGTTACCATCAAGGGCGGTGTTCTCTATGCGAAAAAGGGGGACGGTGGTGGCTATGATATCGGCAGCGGGCAAAATGGTGCTACCATCGCAACCAGTATATCGGGCAATGCGGCCGTGCTTTTGGGTACAGATAAAATTGCTAACAGTGATGTGGAATTAAGTACAACGACACACACGCATTACAGTTTTACGGCGGTTGCGGAGAACATTTATGGTGTGCCCGTGCCAGCAGAATGGGGGCCGCCATTTGGGGCATATCTTCGCCTTGCCACACTGCGCTACAATGCCAATGGCGGCGTGGGGGCAGAGCCGGTAACAGTAGAACAGCAGGTTGGCACGCAAGCGGCTTTGGCAAGTGGTAACGGTATTACCAAAGACAAAAATACAAACGGCGGGTGGAACACGGCAGCCGATGGAAGCGTTACAAATTATACTGCCGGCGATATGGTCACCCTTACAGAAGATATGACCTTATTTGTAAAATGGGATGCCGTTCGCGTGTCGGGCGTAAGCCTTAGCGACAGTACGGCAACGCTGAAAAAAGAGGCCACGTTGCCACTGGCAGCAACGGTGAGCCCGGCGAACGCGGCAAACGCCGGCGTTACCTGGCAAAGCAGCAATGCGGCAGTGGCCACTGTAACAGCAAGTGGGCTGGTGACTGCGGTGGGCAGCGGCACTGCAATCATTACCGCCACCACGGCGGATGGCGGGTACACGGCAAGCTGTACCGTAACGGTTTTGGCCGCTGGGGGCAGTGCGGGCGGCGGTATGACTGCCACCCCAACCCCACAGGCGGCAGTGCAAAAAAACGGGCAAGCCTTGCCTGCGGCAACGGCAACGCAAGCCCCCACCAGCACCCCGGCACCGGCCCCCAGCAGTAGCACCGGCAAAATTGACAGTTTGCAAATTACACCCAGCAGTGTAAAGGTAGACGGTGCTGCGGGCACGGTGACAATATTGTTAAACCCTGCCGATTTGCCAGCGGGTGCAACAGCCCTAAAGCTGCCGGATGGTACGGTGGTAGAGGTGGGCGAGGGGGATAGTGTTTCCCTGACTATAAACGAAAGTGACCTCGCGGCAGACGGTACTTTTTTGCTTACCGTGTTGGATGAAAACGGTATGCCGCTTGCAAGCGGCACAGTGCAGGCAATACCTATAGCTGGGGCAGACAGCAACCTGTCGGCTACCTTTTGGTGGGTAGCGGGCGGCACGTCAGTGCTGGCCATTGCCGCGGCGGCAGCCTACCTGCTGCTTAGGAAAAAGCCCGGCGAACAAGAGTGATCAAACTAACACAACATGCCCCAAAGGCAGAAGCTTCTGCCTTTGGGGCATGTTGTGTTACGATGTAAAACCTCATCAAAGCGGCACATGCCCCCATAAAAAACGATGATAATTGTTTGACCTATGCCAAAAGTGCAATGAAGAGGGCAAAAAACAAAAATTTAAAAAACCGCGAGGGATTTTTGCCGTTTTTGCGACTACCCTTTTGAAGCAGAAAACCACTGCTTGGGAAGGAGCACGAATGCAAATGAGCCCCTATGTACTAAAAACAGTAAAGTTGAACAAAAGCTTTGGCAAAACCAAAATTTTGCACGACATCGACCTTACCATTGTGCAAGGCGAGGTTTGTGGCCTTATTGGGCAAAATGGCGCGGGCAAAACCACCTTGCTGCGGCTGATCTGCGGGCTGATGAAACCGACGACGGGCACGATACAGCGCGAGGTGCAAAAGCCGTTTATCGGGTATCTGCCGCAAAGCTGCCGTTTTGATGACGGCAATACCGTTGCACAGACCCTTGCACTGTTTGCAAAATTAAAGGGCAGCGATCTGCGCGAAAGCCTTGGGCTTGCCGAAACGCTGCACCTTGGGTTGGCCCAAAAGGTCAAACACCTGTCACCCGGCCAGCAAAAAAAGTTGCAGATGATTGTAGCGATGGCAGGCGACCCCGAGCTTTATATTTTAGATGAACCCACGGCTGGGCTGGACCCCGGCGCAACGTTTGAGATGAAAAGCATCATCAAAAGCATCCATAAAAAAGGGAAAAGCATTTTGATCTCCTCGCACATTTTGCAAGATTTGGACGAGATCTGCACCAGTGTTGCCATTTTAGAAGAAGGCCGCCTGGCCTATAACGACCGGCTGGTAAGCTGCTATGTATGTAAAACCTCCCCGCTGGAGAAACCGGTGCTGCAAGCCCTTGCCAGCACTTATACCGTTTTTGCAGATGCCGCGGGCACAACGCTGACGGTGCAGATAAAAGAGGAGCAGGTGCCGCAGTTTGTTGACAGACTGTGCGGCTTTCATGTCCGCATTTATCAGGTGGCACCCGTAAACGTAAAAACCCTCGTGCAGCATGAGCTGCACATCGAAGAAAGGGGGCGGCGCGCATGAATTCTGTTTTGACTTTATTTCGCCGCGATTTAAAAAAATGCATGAGCCTGCGCGCCACGCTTATCTGGCTTGCGCTGGCGGCGATGGGGGTGTTTTTCTTTTTTACCTCCGGCGGCAAAACGAAACTGATGCAACACAATGAAATTGAGTTTATGGCGCTTTTTTTGCCGCACATGATTTTTGGCTCGTGGGCCATTTTGTCCGTTTATTTTGACATCATTTCTGCCGACCGCGAACACAATGTGATGGACTGTATTTTGTGTGCCGGCATTTCAAAAACACAAATTTTTTTGGCAAAAACAATGGCCGTAGCGGCAATGTCACTGGTGCTGTCTGCCATTTATTTAGCCCCGGTGACCGGCGTGATCATAGGGCTTAGCGGCGATGTTTCGCACGGGTTTGTGCTGTTGCAGTATCTGCTGCCGCTGTGGGGTTACATCATGGTTTTTGCCGCACTGGGGCTGCTGGTCTCGGTGGTGGCACGCTCTTCAAAATCGGCGCTGATCTGGTGCCTTGCCGCCGGGCTGCTGCTGATGCCCCGGCTTTTTGTAATGCTGCTTGAGGGCCTTGGGCAGTTTGCCGGGTGGCCCGCAAAGACCGTAAACCGCCTTAGCCTTGTTGCCCCCGGCGTGATGATGCAAGCACTTTCAGACCGCGCAAACACCGCCAGCTTTGGGGCCGCCGCAGCCGTTTTTTCAATCAGTATTCTGGTGTTTTTGGGCCTGGCCTATGTTGTTTTTGCAAGGCAGGATGAACGGAATTATGGAGAATGATAAAAGGAGCATTATATGAAAAAGATTTTAGTACTCGTTTTTGGTACCATACTGTGTATCGCACTGCTTGCGGGGTGCGGTAAAAACGATGACACGGTGGAAACCTGTATCGTTGCGAACGAAAGCTATGCCGAGCGGGCCGCGCTAGAGGCTGCGGCGCAGCCCGAAAGCCTTGCGGCGGGCCATACCGCCTATACCAGTGCCCATGTTGTTGAAAGCCCCAAAGGGATGCAGTACACTGTAAAGTGGTATTTAAACGACACACAGGTGAAGGCCGAAACCAAAGCGACTGAAAATGACCTGCAAGATACGCTGGTGTACGAGCTGGAGGCCGAAAAAGCAGTGGCCGGCAGCTTAAAGGTAGAAGTGCTTTATAACGACACCGTGTTGCTTACAAAGGAGCTTACGGTTAAGTGAGGGAAGTGCATGAGTACAAAAAAAGCAAGGCGGGACGAAAAGTTCATAGCGGTATATCGTGCTTATGTTGACGAGGTCTACCAGTTTGTCTATCTGCGCACTGGGGCAAGCAAAGTGGTGGCAGAGGATTTGACGCAGGAGATTTTTCTTGCGGTATACAAAGGCCTGTCGGGGTTTCGGGGCCTGTCGTCCGAGCGCACATGGGTTTTTCAGGTCGCCAAAAACCGGTTGGCTGATTTTTACCGCAGGCAGTACCGCCCGCTGTTTGAACATGTGCCGCTCGACGGCCTGCCCGGCGCCCAGCTGGCGGACAGTGCGCAGGACGTACAGGAAAACCAGATGAAAGAATTGGAGCAGGCGGCGGTGCGGGCCTGCCTTGCGGCACTGCCAAAGCAGTACGAAATTGTGCTGACTTTAAAATATATGGACGGGCAAAGCACAAAAGAGATCGCCGCACTGCTGGGCAAAACGCCAAAGGCGATCGAAAGCCTGCTGCGCCGGGCAAAAGACACGTTTATGGCAAGCTATGCGCAAACACAAGAAAAGGGGGCGTTGTAGTGGAACAAAAAGAAGACACACTAAAAAAAGCATTTGACGCGTTAGCGCAAGACTCCTTGCCGACACAGGCACAAAAAGAAATGATGCTTCACCGCATTCTGGCAGGCAGCGCGCAAGAAAACGCCACAGGGTTTGAAAAGCTGAAACAAATGGTTGTCATATACCCGTGGCGGGCGGCTTTTGCGGTATCCGCGGTGCAAGCGGTGGTGTTTACCTTAATTTTTGGCACGCAGTATACCAACTTGCTGCTTGGCTTTTTAGGGGGTTAAAGCAATGGGGTTATTGTCAGAAGTGTTCAACCGGCCCGCCGATGCTTTTCGGTGCGGCAACAAAACGGTTTCGTGGGCCATCGTGGGCAGCACGGTGCTTTTAAATTCGGTGTTCGAGCCGGTACTGCGCCATTTTTACGGGGTAAATGCCCCCGCGCTGAGTGCCCTGCACATGTTGAAACTCACCGTGCTTGGTGTGCTGTCGTATGTCGCAATTTGTGCCGCTTTTTGGCTTGTTTGCAAAGCCTTTGGCAGCAGAGTGACCTTGATGCAGCACTTTTGGGCCTGGGGCGCAAGCTACTTGCCAACTGCACTGTGCGCGGTGGTGGTTGCCGTTACTGAGGTGTTTTTTTACCTGTTTTGGAACAACACCCTGTGGGGCATGCTGCTCAACTTCGTCTTTATTGGTATTTTACTTTGGAAATCGCTGCTTTTTGTGATCTACCTCAGGGAGTTTGCGGCATTAAAGGGGTGGCGTTTGGCCGGTGCCGCCGTTGTCATGGGGGTTATTATTTTGTTATTGGCCGCCGTAAGCGGTTACCTTGGCATTAAAACGCCTGTGCTTTAGCGGGCGGCGGCAAAGTGATTGCGGCTGAAAAAACACAGGGCAGAAAAATAAACAATTAACGTAAACGCCTCACCGGCAGAACGACCAGAGCTGGTGAGGTGCTTTTTTTAAAAATTTTTAGCCGACAAACCAAGGGGCGGCGCGGGCACGAAACGCCCGGCTTTTAGCCAACAGTGCAGCGGCGGCACCGGCAAAAGCAGAGGGTGTTGAAGTGGGCCCTTTATTTGTGGGGCGCGTGTTGCAATAATTTTGTGATTCGCACATAATAAACAAAGTGGGGCAAAATTTAAATGACGGGTATAAGTTATAAAAAGGATAGCATATCAAAGCGCGCATGAGGCGCTGTAAAAAAACTTGTTTAGCGACGGGCTGCCTGTTTGTAAAGTAACGGCACTGCAAAAGTGCCAAGCCAGATTGCCAGGCAGCGGGCACAAAAGAGTAAAGGACGGTCAATCAAAATGAAACGAATCTTTTTAGTCGAGGATGATTTAAGCTTAATCAACGGTCTGTCCTTTGCGATAAAAAAACAGGGGTACGATTTAAACGTTGCCCGCACAAGTGGCGAGGCAGCGTCGCTTTGGGCAGATGAAAAATACGATTTAGTTATTTTAGACGTTTCCCTGCCCGATGGCTCCGGCTTTGACATTTGTAAAAAAATTCGCGAAACTTCAAAAGTGCCGATGATATTTCTCACCGCGGCAGATGAGGAGACCGATATGATTATGGGGCTTGACATCGGGGCCGATGACTATATTACAAAGCCTTTCAAGCTGGCGGTGTTTTTGTCAAGAGTCAACGCACTGTTGCGCAGAAGCGACAATTTTGTACAGGCAGGTGCAGAACTGGTTTCGGGCGGCATCACAATGCAGCTTTTAAAAGGGGAAGTTTATAAAAACGGTGAACAACTGGGGCTGACGACAGGTGAATATAAACTGCTGCGCCTTTTGATGGAAAATGCGGGCAGGGTGCTTTCACCCGAACAAATTTTAAGCCGCCTGTGGGATTGCAACGAAAATTATGTCGACAGCAATACGCTGACGGTGTATATCCGCAGGCTGCGCACAAAAATTGAAGATGACCCCAGTGCCCCTAAAAAAATTATTACGGTGCGGCGTATGGGGTATAAATGGAATTCAGCTGATTGAGGTACAAAAATGGAAATCATGGTGAACCGGCAAATCAAAACACTCTTTTACCAAATTTTGCTCTGCATAACGGGGTATGCGGCGCTTGCAGGGGGGCTTACCTACTTTGCACCCCCCTATGCGGCACTTGTGGTCTTTTTGCTTGCCCTGTGTATGGCACTGGCAATCGCACTGTTTTGCTATCGGTATTTTAAAGCGCAGCACCGCATCATAGAAGCCGCGGCTGCCCAAATTACAGATTATATCGCCGGTGACCCCAATGCCCGCATTCAGTGTGACGAGGAAGGTGAGCTGTACCGGCTGTTCCACGAGGTGAATTCTCTGGTCTCTATTTTAAACGCCCATGCAGAAAACGAAATAAGGGCAAAAGATGCGCTTAAAAACACCATCGCCGATATTTCGCACCAGCTAAAAACACCGCTTGCGGCGCTGAACATCTACAACGGCATTTTGCAGGGGGAAGCGCAAGACAGCCCGACGGTTCAAGAGTTTACCGCCCTTTCAGAGCAAGAGCTGGAGAGGATAGAAACGCTGGTGCAAAACCTTTTAAAAATTGCAAAACTGGATGCCGGGACGATCGTAATTGAAAAGGCAGAGGAAAACGTGGCGGAAATAATGCATAGCATTGAACGGCATTTTGCAGTGCGCGCCGCACAGGAAGAAAAAAAGATGCTGCTGTTTGGGGATGAGGATGTATGTTTGCTGTGCGACCGCAATTGGTTAACGGAAGCAATCAGTAATATCGTAAAAAACGCATTTGACCATACGCAAAAAGGCAATGAGATCCGCATCGAGTGGAAACAGTTCGCATCGGTAGTGCAGGTGAGCATCAAAGATAACGGCAGCGGCATTCACCCGGAGGATTTGAACCACATTTTTAAAAGGTTCTACCGCAGCCGGTTTTCTAAAGATACACAGGGCGTAGGCCTTGGGCTGCCGCTGGCAAAGGCGCTGATTGAAGCGCATAGCGGCACGGTGGAGGTGGACAGCGAATTTGGGGTTGGAACTATGTTCACCATCAACTTTTTAATTCCTACAAAATTGTAGGCAGGGCGTCATGTGGCAGTAAGCACAATATGATACTCTTTCAGCAGCAAAACAGAAAGAGGTGGACAACCTGTGAATTTATTGGAAGTAAGATCGATTTCCAAAACCTATGGCAGCGGAGAAGCTGCCGTACACGCACTCAAAAAGGTCAGCTTGTCGGTGCCAAAGGGGGAGTTCGTCGCCGTTGTCGGCGAATCCGGGTCTGGTAAAAGCACCCTTTTAAATATGGTGGGCGCGCTTGACAACCCAACCTCCGGTAAGGTGTTGATTGACGGCAAAGACATTTTTGCAATGAAAGACCGCAACCTGACCGTTTTTCGCCGCCGCAACATCGGCTTTATTTTTCAAAGCTTTAACCTGATCCCCGAGCTGACGGTCGAGCAGAACATCATCTTCCCCGTGCTGCTGGACTACCAAAAGCCGAGCAAAAAGTATCTCGAAGAACTGCTTACCGTATTAAATTTAAAAGAGCGCCGCAACCATTTGCCCAGCCAGTTATCGGGTGGGCAACAACAGCGGGTGGCGATAGGCCGTGCCCTGTTCACCCGGCCGTCATTGATTTTGGCGGACGAGCCGACGGGCAATTTGGACACCCAGAACAGCAGTGAGGTAATTGCCCTGCTGAAAGAAACCGCAAAGAAGTACGAGCAGACGATCATCATGATTACCCATAACCGAAGCATTGCACAAACGGCGGACCGGGTGTTGCAGGTATCCGACGGCGTTTTGACCGATTTCGGTAGGTGCCGCGAATGAAAAGCTATCTTAGTCTCATCCCTATTTCTGCAAAGGTGCATAAGCGGCAAAGCCGCATGACCTTGCTTTGCATCATCTTTGCCGTGTTTTTGGTAACGGCCGTTTTTTCTATGGCAGATATGAGTGTCAGGATGGAAACCGCGCGGCTGGTGGCCAAGCACGGGGATCAGGTCATTCAAAAATTAATGGATAATGCCGCGGTGCAAAACTATTTTCTCCTCGCGATGGCCCTGTTTGTGTTGATTTTAATTGCGGGCGTGCTGATGATTTCAAGCAGCATCAACAGCAATGTGGCGCAAAGAACCAAGTTTTTTGGCATGATGCGTTGCATTGGCATGAGCAGGCAACAGATTATTCGGTTTGTAAGGCTGGAAGCGCTTAATTGGTGCAAAACTGCCATCCCGGTGGGGCTGGCCTTTGGGGTCGTGTCCACCTGGGCGCTGTGTGCCATACTGCGGTTTGTTGTGGGCGAAGAGTTTTCGGCCATCCCGCTGTTTGGCGTTAGCCTGATCGGCATTGTCAGCGGCATCCTTGTGGGCGTTGTCACGGTTCTCATTGCGGCCAGCTCTCCCGCAAAGCGGGCGGCCAAAGTGTCGCCGGTAACCGCGGTGTCGGGCAATGCGGAAAACACGACAAACACAAACCATGCGCTGCATACCGGCTTTTTCAAAATTGAAACGGCGCTCGGCATCCAGCACGCGGTATCGAACAAAAAAAATCTGTTTTTGATGACCGGCTCTTTTGCGCTCAGCATTATCCTTTTTTTGACCTTCACGGTCGTAATCAATTTTGTCGGTTACCTCATGCCGCAATACTCTAATACGCCCGATATCAATATTGCCAGCACCGACGGGCAAAACTCGGTAGACCACGGTTTGTTGAATACGCTGGCCGGTATGGGTGGCGTGAAAGAGGTGTATGCCCGCCGCAGCCTGTTTGACGTGCCGGCGGATGTTGGCAAAGAGGCGCCGAAACCCGAAACAGTTGACCTGATCTCTTATGGCGATTTTGATTTGGGTTGCCTGACAAAGGATAACTTGTTGAAAAAGGGCAGCGACATCGCCAAGGTATATGGCGACAGCAACTATGTACTTGCCATCAGCGGCAAAAACACCCCGCTACAGGTGGGGGATACGTTGCAGGTGGGCACCCAGCGGCTGACGGTTGCGGGCACATTGCGGTATAACCTGTTCAGCAGTGACGGCAGCCCGGATGAAAAAATAACGCTCATCACCTCGGACGAAACGTTTGCCCGGCTGACCGGCATATCCGATTATTCGCTGGTGATGGTGCAAACGACAAAAGGTGCCACAAATGAAGAGGTGGCGGCAATTCAAAACGCAGTGGGCCCCAACAATACGTTTGCGGACCTGCGCGGCGAGCACACGGCAAATACCTACGCTGCGTTTGTGCTGTTTGTCTATGCGTTTTTGGCCATTATTACGCTGGTCACGGTGCTAAACATCATGAACAGCATTTCCATGAGCGTATCTGCAAAAATCAAGCAGTATGGGGCCATGCGTGCCGTTGGCATGGACGAGCACCAGATCACGAAAATGATTGCCGCCGAAGCCGTTACCTATGCGGTGTTTGGTTGTGCTGCCGGTTGCGTTGTGGGCCTGCTGCTTAGTAAGCTGCTGTACCGGTACCTCATTACCGCGCATTTCAGCTATGCCACGTGGAGCGTGCCGGTGGGCCCGCTTGTCATCATTCTGCTGTGTGTCGGTGCCGCCGCGGTTGCCGCGGTGTACACCCCGGCAAAGCGCATCCGGCACATGGCGGTCACCGATACGATCAATGAGCTGTAAGTGGGTTTGCTAGGACAGTAAAGAAGAAACAGAAAAAACTAAAGTGTAGGGTAGCAAGAGCCAAAACTACAATACACTAGTTTTGGGCGTACATAATGCCGGAATGGCGGCTCTGATTTTGAGAGCCGCCATTCCTTATTAAAAAAAGCATGATAAAAGCCACTCCCGTTGAAAACAAAACGTTTTCAACGGGAGTGGTTTTTGTTTGGCGGACAGGGTGGGATTTGAACCCACGAGCCTCTTGCGAGACTATCTGATTTCGAGGGGGGAGAACGGCTTATTTGAGCCACTTCTCGCTTTATAACTTTTTATATTTTCACCCCGAAAAGCCTTTGAAATAGGGCTTTTTCCTATTTCATGCTATAAGCGCCATATATCATTATGCGATATGATTTTGGATGCTTGGGCACCAAAATGTCACCACAGGCACCACAGATGTTTTTGCTACACGTCCAAATACTCTATCACTTTTTCCTCAATCATGCGTTTTATGTCGCGCAAGTTATCGGTTCCCTTGAAATTGACGGAAGACAATTCTTTACGGGTGTTTTTTGTCACACCTCGTTTTGCAAATTCTTCCGATAGTCTGTCCATATACCGTGTAAGTTGGAAATCGACATAGCTCTCTTTTTCAGTTTCCGTTAATGGCTTAAAGTCACAAACCAAATCTATGCGTGACTGTAATTCGGGCGGAATTGTTTTATAAAAATCATCCGCAGTAGGTATGTTCGAAGTGAAGACAATTATATATCCATCCATATCGTATTCTCTGGTTAATGAATCCGTAAATAGGCCATCTTCAAGCAGTTCCAGAAAGAAGTTAAAAACAGGGCGTGTAGTTTTATCAAATTCATCACATACAACTACCCCCGCTCTACTCTTTTGAATTTTCAGTCCCAATTCGCCACTTTCACAACCAACATAGCCTGCGGGACTGCCAATTAAACTATTTAGGGCGTCTTGGCTACTATAGTTACCAAAGTTGATTTTGGCAAGAGTAGTTTCT
>Ga0163159_1003699_pt1 | contig 11380 bp, 7 predicted proteins | sample BioMet9_FD_108702 | JGI IMG/M metagenome (GOLD analysis project Ga0163159, IMG submission 108702) | Microbial communities from bioreactor (seeded with sewage sludge) at Lawrence Berkeley National Lab, California, USA - Biofuel... | ecosystem: Engineered > Bioreactor > Anaerobic > Unclassified ... | reverse complement strand
GTCAGCAAGCTGTCCGGCGGCAACCAGCAGAAGGTGATCATTGCAAAGTGGTTCCTGAAGGACCCGGATATCCTGTTTATGGACGAACCGACCAAGGGCGTTGACATCGGCGCAAAGGCCGAAATTCAGAACCTCATCTTCGAAAAATCCGAAAAAGGAATGTCCTTCGTGATCATTTCATCCGAGCTGGAGGAGATCATGAGCCTTTGCGACAGGATCATTGTGATCTGTGAGGGAAGGCTGGTGGGCGAAGTGAGCAAATCCGATTTTTCAAAGGACAGTCTGATGAAGGGCATCGTCAGCCAGGAGGAAAATCATGCGGACTAAGAAATTTGATTTTTTGAACTACTCGACCTATATTGTGCTGGCAACCATCATGATTGTGTTTGCCATAGGCGGAAACAACTTCCTGACGCTGAAGAGCATTTTTTCCACAATCAACAACGGCTCGCCCCTGATCATCATCACCTGCGGCGTCACCTTTGCGCTGCTGGTGGGCGTGATCGACCTTTCGGTGGGCGCCATCGGCTATGCGTCGGGCTGCGTGGCCGGCATTCTGATGAACAGCTTCAATGTCCCCACGGTGCCCGCCTTTTTGGTCGGCATCGCGCTGGGGGTGTTTATCGGCTGGCTGAATTCCCTGTTCATCGTAAAATTCAAAATGAACCCCATGCTGGTGTCGCTTGGCATGATGCTGATCATCCGCGCCATCGCAAAGATCTTTACGGACGACAAGACCATCACCCTCGGCAACCATGTCGCCGGCATCCGGCAGGCAAGGATCGGCGCTTTGGGGGATTTTCCCGTGCTGATGTTCGGTCTGATCGCCGTTGTCATCGCCTGCACCCTGGTGCTGAAGTACACCCCCTTCGGCCGCAAGCTGCTGGCGGTGGGGTGCGATGAAAAGGTCGCCGGGCGAATCGGCATCAACACCGACAGGATCAAGACCGCAGCTCTGATGACCTGCGGCGGCGTCTGCGGCATTGCGGGCTGCTTCTGGATCGTCACCCTCGGCTCGGTCGTCACCACCGGCCTGGCGTCCTACGAATTTCTGGCCATCGCGGCCGCCGTGCTTGGCGGCACCAGCCTGCTGGGCGGGCGCGGCAGCTTCTACCCGGGCAGCGTTCTGGGCGCGCTCATTCTGCTGTTCATCTCCTCGGGCATGTCGAATATGGGCATCTCGATCTACGTGATCCCGTTTGTACGCGGCATCATCATATTCGTCGCCATGTACGTCGACTCACTTCGTACCAAATCCATGATGAAGGCCGCCTGACCGGGGCACACTGCCGCTTCGTTCAGGCTGCTGATCCGTCAGAATACGGAAGGTGAAGCAATGGAAAACACTATGTTAAAGACCTTCACGCCGCGCAGCATCGCGCAGATGATCGACATCAGCGCCGTCAGGGCTGACGCAACGCTGGATGAAGTCGGCCGGGTGGCCGAGGCGGCAAAAGCCTACGGCTTCATCTGCGCGTTTGCCATGCCCTGTTTCACCGGCGAGCTGATCCGGCTGCTGAAGGACCGAAACGACATTATGGTGGGCGGCGTTGCAGGTTTCCCGTCCGGCGCGGACACCACCGAAACAAAGGTCGCCGCGGCCAGGCAGCTGCTGTCGCTGGGCGTCAACGAGATAGACATGGTCATCAACATCGGCGCGCTCAAGTCCGGAAAGTTCGACAGGGTCCGGGACGACATCCGGGCTGTTGTGGAGGTATGCGGCGTACCGGTGAAGTCTATCCTGGAAGTGGCCTACCTGACCGACGACGAGATCCGCAGGGCAAGCACGCTTGCCGTGGAGGCCGGCGTCGCGTTTGTCAAGACCGGCACCGGCTGGGCCGGCAAGCCCACCACGGTCGAAACCATCAGAATCATCAAAGGCGAAATTGGCGACGCCGCGCGCATCAAAGCGGCCGGCGGCGTCAGAGAACTGTCCACGCTGCTGGAAATGGCGGAGGCCGGGTGTTCGCGCTTCGGCATAGGGCTCAACAGCGCGATCAGGATTGTGGAGGAAGCAAAGGCCCTTCAGAAAGCCGGAGCGTGCGAAACGCGATAGGAGGTCACCGTGAACTACATTTTGGCCTATGACCTGGGCACGGGCGGGCTGAAGGCGTCGCTGTTCGGCGAAGACGGCGTTTCAAGGGCAAGCGCCTTTCGGCCCTGCGGCACATATTACGCCAGAACCAACTTTCGGGAACAGGACCCCAACGACTGGTGGCAAATTCTGCTGGACAGCACCAAAGAGCTGCTGGACAGCGGAATCCGCGCATCCGACGTTGCCTGCATTTCCATATCGGGCCACAGCCTGGGGGCCGTGCCCATCGGAAAGGACGGGCTGCTGTGCGACCGGGTGCCAATATGGTCGGACAGCCGCGCGGAGGAGGAGGCTCGGGACTTTTTCCGGCGCGTCGACGAAACGGAATGGTATCTGACAACGGGCAACGGCTTCCCTGCCCCGCTGTATTCCATCTTCAAGATCCTGTGGATCAAACGGCATCAGCCGGAGGTCTACGCCAAAGCCCGGGCCTTTGTCGGCACAAAGGACTACCTGAACTACAAGCTGACCGGCCGGATCGCCACCGACTATTCATACGCGTCGGGAAGCGGCGCCTTTGACCTGCTTCGCCGGCAGTACCGGGCCGAATACATCGAAGCGGCCGGAATTGAGGCGTCCAGGCTTGCCGCGCCTGAGGCGTCCACCGCGGTGGTGGGCGGGGTCAGCGCGGAAGCCGCCGGGCTCACCGGTCTGCCGGAGGGCACGCCGGTGGTCTGCGGCGGCGTGGACAACAGCTGCATGGCGCTTGGGGCCGGCTGCTTCGGCGAAGGGGAGGCGTACACCTCCCTCGGCACCTCCTCCTGGGTGGCGGCCTCCAGCGCAAAGCCCATCGTGGAAAGCGGCTGCCGGCCGTATGTGTTTGCGCATTGCGTTCCCAACATGTTCGTGTCCGCCACCGCCATTTTTTCGGCCGGAAGCGCGTTTGCGTGGCTGCGGGACACCATGTGCCAGGACCTGGTGGCGGCGCAGACAAGCGGCGGCGTCAACGCCTACGACGCCATGACCCGGTTGGCGGCAGACTCGCCTGTCGGCGCGAACGGCGTGATGTTCAACCCCTCCCTTGCGGGCGGGTCCAGTCTGGACCGCAGCCCCGACATCCGCGGCGCATTCGTGGGGCTTGACCTGAAGCACACCAGGGCGGACCTGATCCGCGCAGCGCTGGAGGGCATTTGCCTGAATCTGCGGCTGGCGATGGATGTGCTGAGCACCCAGGTCGACCTCAGTGACGATATGCTGATGGTCGGCGGCGGCGGAAAAAGCGCCATGTGGCGCCAGCTTTTTGCCAGCATCTACAACAAAAACATCACACAGATCGCGGTCGGGCAGGACGCCGGTGCCCTGGGCGCGGCGGCCCTGGGCGCGGTGGGTGTGGGGATGTGGGACAGCTTCGACAACCTGCGCAGCGTCTGCGCCGTGAAATCATGCGTCAAACCGATCCCCGGGGACAACGCGCAATATGAAAGGATCCTGCCGGTTTTTAAGAAGATTGCCGAAAACCAGTGCGATATCGCCGAGGTGCTGTCAGCCGTCCGATCACTGAATGAAAAGGAGAAGGAACATGAACCTTGAAAGCCTGTTCAGCCTGGAAGGGAAAAAAGGATTCATCACCGGAAGCTCGCGGGGCATCGGTAAGACGATCGCAAAGGCCTTCATCGAGCTGGGCGCCGACGTGGCGATCATCGGTTCGCATTTTGACGCGGCGCAGCAGACGGCGCAGGAGCTTGCAAACGGCAGCTCCAAGGTCATCGCTTATCAGTGCAATGTGGCCGACCCGGACAGCGTCGGCGCAATGATGGCCGCCTACGAACGGGATTACGGCACCATCGACTTTGCAGTGAACAACGCCGGCATCTTTACCGGCGAACCGGCGCTGGAGATTTCCCCCGCCGCCTTCAGGTCGGTCATCGACGTCAACCTGAACGGCGTGTTCTTCACTGCGCAGGCGGCCGCAAAACTGATGGTCAAAAACGGCAGCCGGGGCAGCATCATCAGTACGGCCTCCATGTCCGCACACGTTGTAAACCGTCCGCAGACAATTGCCAACTACTGCGCGGCCAAAGCCGGCGTGGTGCAGCTGACCAGGGCGCTGGCGGCAGAATGGGCAAAATACGGCATCCGCGTCAACTGCATCAGCCCCGGTTACATTCAAACCGACCTCATCAGCACCATGTCTGACATGCTGCCGGTCTGGCAGGGCATGATGCCCCAGGGCAGCCGCCTTGGATTCCCGTCCGACCTGATCGGCGCCTACGTATACTTCGCTTCGGACGCGTCCGCATACGCGACCGGCTCCGATTTCATCATCGACGGCGGCTATACGCTGGTGTGACCCGACCGAAAAGCAGCTGCGGCGTACACAAAAAGCAGGGGCATCCATGAATGGGTGCCCCTGCTTTTTTTATCGGTTCCGCAGCATGAAACGGCGCGGCGGCGCCGCATCAAAAAGCGCTTCCCGCCGGTTTCATCGCCGGTGGGAAGCGCTTCCGGGTTCTTGCGGGATGACGCCCGGTGCTCAGGGCCCGGTGACCTGCAGTGCCGCGTACAGCGACTGCACAAAGGCGTCCAGGTTGGCCGGATTGGCCGCCGGGATCACGGCGTCGGCCCTGCGGTCCTTGCCGTTGTCGGCCGGCTGGTCGCCGGTGACAACGCCGGTGTTGCCGCCGCCGATGGCCTGGGCAGCGCCGGTGGTGTATTTCCACCAGTAGCTGTCCGCCAGCGCGCCGCCGGTGCGCCGGCCGATCAGTCCGCCGGCGGTTCCGCCCGCCGGGGCGGTCACAAGGCCGGTGTTGATGCAGCCGGCAATGTTGGTGTTGTCCTTTTCCATCAGGCCGGCGATGCCGCCTGCCCCGGCCGTGCCGGTGGCGGTCACCCTGCCGGTGTTGCAGACCTCCAGCACGGTGCCTTCGTTGACGCCGGCAATGCCGCCCGCCCAGCCGTCCGAGGCCGTAACAGTCATGCTGTTCCAGCACAGGAAGCCGCCCATGGGGGTGCCGGGAATGGCGGTCCCGCCGCCCGCCGTCGAACAGATGGTGCCCTGGTTGACGCCGGCAATGCCGCCGACCCGGGGGGTCTTGCCCGTGCCGATGACGGCCTGCTGTTCGGTGTCGGAATTCTGGTTGGCGCAGGCTTCGACCAGCGAGTCGTACAGCTCGCCGCAGATGCCGCCCACGCTGCCGCCGCCCCGCACCGTGGCGTTGTTTTCGCATTTGGTGATGGTGGAATCAGCGCTGATGTAGGCCGCCACGCCGCCCGCCAGGGTGCCGTTGGTGGTGACGCTGCCCTCCTTGAGGTTGGTGCAGCTTTCCAGCGCCGCGCCCTTGCCGGCGCCCAGAATGCCGCCCACCGTGCCGCCCGGGGAGGAAATGGCCCCGGCGTTGGTGCAGCCGGTGATGGCAGTTCCGGTGCCGCTGGCGTCGCCCAGGATGCCGCCCGCCCGGCTGCGGACAGCCGAAACGGCGCCGCTGTTGGCGCAGCTGCTGATGCTCAGATTTTTGTAGCCGCTGGTGCCCACAATGCCGCCCACGCCGTAGTCGGCGCCGGAAACGGCGCCCTCATTCCGGCAATATTCCAGCGAAAGGTCGTCCAGATAGGCCATGCCGGCCACGCCGCCCACGCCGTAGCCCGAGGACGCGGCGTCGCCGGGACCTCGGCATGGTTGACGATGGGGGCCTGTTCGGTGCCGGCCAGGCTGATCTTCAGTTCGCCCACCAGCCCGCCGATGCGGATGCCGTGGCCCAGCACGCTGAAGTTGTCGCCGTTGGAAAGGTCGCCCGGGTCCACTTCGGTGTTGGCGCCGTTCTGCACCACGCCGATGATGCCGCCCACCGAGTTTTTGCCCTCGACCGTGATGTCGTAATTGCCGGTGACCCGGTTGCCCGACTGGATGCCGAAGGTGGAACCCACCAGGCCGCCCACATATTCCGCGCTGCCCCTGACCAGCGTTCCGCCGCCCAGGGCAAAGGTGCAGTCGGTCAGATGGACGGTGCTGTTGCGGTTGCTGCCAAGGCCGCCCGCCAGGCCGCCCACGTAGCGGCTGCCGGTGACGGTCAGGCCGCTGTAGGTGCTGGCCGAAAGGGTGGCTTTGTCGCCGCAGCGGCCCACCAGGCCGCCCACAAAACCGGCGGCGGAGCTGTCCGACCCGCTGACCGCGGCGCTGCAGGTGCAGCTGTCCACGGTGCCTGCGCTGCTGCCGGCCACACCGCCCACGTTGTTTTCGCCCAACAGGTCGCCGGCGTTTTCACAGTCGGTGACCTTGGCGTTGGTGCTGTACACACAGCCGGCAATGCCGCCGGCGTTGGCTGCCCTGGCAAAATGCAGCGCGCCGTAGTTGGTGCAGCCGGTGACCGCAGAACTGCCGTTGACGGTTCCGGCGATGCCGGCACAGCCGATCTCGCTGGAGCCCTTGGATTCGTCCGAGGTGATGTCCGGGTAGCTGCGGCAGGCGCTGACCGACACGCTGCTGCCGCTGGCGCTGGTGCCCGCCCGGCCGATGATGCCGGCCACGCCGTAGCCCGCGTTGCGCAGGATGGGGGCGTAGTCGGTTTTGTTCTGGCGCATGACGGCGGTCTCGGCGTTCTCACAGTTGGTGACGATGCCGTTTTTGGCCGAACCCACCACGCCCGCCGCGTATTCGCAGCCGGAATAATTGCTGCGCACGTCGCCGGTGTTGGTGCATTCTTCCACCGTACCGGCCTCCAGATAGCCCACCACGCCGCCCAGCACCTTGCAGCCGGAGGCGGTAAAGGTGTTGGAAACGGTGCCGCGGTTGGCGCAGCTCAAAATATACCGTTCGGTGGAGCAGGTGCCCACCACGCCGCCCAGGAACTGCCCCAGGCTGCCGCAGACCTTGCCCTCGTTGTAGCATTCGTACACGTCGGCGGTCACCCAGTCCCAGGCGGAACCGCGGATGGTGCCCACCACGCCGCCGGCGCTGCTGGCGCCCTGCACCACCAGGCGGTTGGTGCAGTTTTGGATGGCCCGGTTGGTCAGGCCGATGATGCCGCCCGCCCCGCCCCTGCTGTACACAAAGGCGTGGTTGTCCAGGTCCTCCAGAATGGCGCTGGCCGTTTCGTCGGCGCCGATGTAGCCGCCGGCATAGCCCTCGGTGGCCACCACCTTCAGCCGGGTGGTGACATCCACCGAAGCGCCGTGGTCGGTCAGGCCGGTGGGGATGGCGGCGGGGCCGTTGGTGATGCCGGTTTCGGCCAGGGTGCCGTCGTTCTGGTTGGCGCCGATGAAGCCGCCCACGTTGCCCGTGCCTTCGACGATGCCGTTGTTGAAGGCGCCGGAAGAAACGGTGCAGCCCCGCACGGTGCCCAGGTTGCGCCCCACGATGCCGCCCACGCTGGTGCCGCCCGCGGCCAGCCCGGCAAAGGTGCTGTCACGCACGGTGCCGCCGTTGTTGCCGCCGGCAATGCCGCCCACGTAGTTGCCGGCCAGCAGGGCCGACGGCAGCCAGGTGTCAAAATCCACCGGGGCGGAAAGCGCGGTGTAGGGGGCATTCCACAGCGAACAGGTGCTGGTGCAGCCGCTGACAAGGGCCGACTGGCCGTTGTTGCGCCCCACAATGCCGCCGATGTATTCGGTGACGCCGCGGCCGCTGACGGGGGAACACCAGACCAGCCCCTCGTTGCCGCATTTGCTGACGGTTTTGTTTTCATTGCTGCCGGTGATGCCGCCCACCAGGGTGCGGCCGCTGACATTGCCCTTGTTGGTCAGGCCGGTCAGGTCCAGCGCGCAGGAGCCAAAGTAGCCGCCCACGTCGCTGCCGCCGGCCACGTCGCCCACGTTCAGCAGCCTGCCGGGGGCGGTGTAGCTTACCGCCGTACCGGCAATGCCGCCCACATAGCCGCCGCCGGCCACAATGGCCCGGTTGGCGCAGGTGCTGAAGGAGTCGCCCGCAATGCGCCCGGCAATGCCGCCCACATAGCTGCCGCCGCCCGTGAGGGCGTAGCTGACCACCCTGCGGGTGCTGCCGCTGCTGCCGCCGTTGCCGAAGTCGCCCAGGACGCTGCCGGACAGGGTGCCGCTGGTGACAGCGCCGCCCACTGTGACGTTTTTGTAGGTGCAGCCGCTGCTGTCGCCGGTGATGCCGCCGACATAATTTCCGGTGCCGCACACGACGCACAGCCCGTCCAGGCCGGCCGCCGCGCCGCTTTGGGCCGCGCCGGTGACCTTCTGGCCGCTGCTGTCCAGCACCGTGGGCACGGTGGGGCCGGGTTCGGTGCCGGGGGTGCCGGCGCTTACCACGCCGCCCAGCCGGTACCAGTCGGGCGATGAGGGGATGGTGTTGGCCGTGCCGTTTTTGATGACCAGCCAGGTGGAGCCGCCGTACTGCACCACGTCGCCGGTGGAATAACGCCCGTTGACATCCTGCCACACGGGCGGGGACGAAAGCTGTGAAAGCGCCGGCGTCACCACCATCCAGCGGCTTTTGCCGGGGGAGGTGACCGGGTTGATGGTGGTGGCCTTGGTGCAGACGTACCAGACCCCGTTGGAGCCCACCACCACGGTGCCGGCGGTGTAGCTGCCCGCCTTCCAGGCGGCGGGATACAGGCTGGAGGCCGTGACGGCCGGGGTTCCCTCGGTCCACAGGGGCGGCGTTTCGCCGTCCGAGATCAGGTGGCAGTTGTTGAAGCTGGTGGCGGCGGCCTGGCCCACAAAGCCGGCCACATAGGCCCCGCCCCTGATGTCGGCGGTATCCAGCACCAGGTTTTCAAAGCTGGCTCCGCTGGATTTTGCAAACAGGGCCGTGTCGTCCGGCAGAGCGGTGCCGGTCTGGTCGATGGTCAGATTTTTGATGGAGGCGTAGGTCAGGGTGTCATCCTCCAGCGCCATTTTGTAGCTGCCGGTGAAGGTGTCGCTGCCGCTGAAGCGGATGGGCTGGAACTTCACGTCGTTTTTGGTATGGGTGGTGCCGGTTTCGGCGGCGGCCCAGTCGATGGTGGGCACGATCTGCACCGCGGTGCAGTTGGCGGCCACACGGCGCAGGTTGTTCAGGTGGCGCCCGTTGGCCAGCAGGCAGCGGGGGGCGCCGTTTTCGGTGGTTTCGGCGTAAAAATAGGTGTGCTCGCTGTTGGGGGCCTGGCCGCTGACCGGCTCGGCCGTGGGGGCGTTGGCCGTCACCTTGGCGGTGATGACCTTATCTGCGATGCTGGGGTAGAGGTCGGCCACGCTTTTGTGCAGGCAGTCCAGCACCAGCACGGTCCAGCCCTCGGCCGCCTTGTCGGCGGAAACGTCGCGGTAGATGGCGGCCTGCACGGTTTTGGGGGTGTCGCCGCCGTTTTCGTACACCGTCAGGGCAGTGGGGGTATCCTCGGCCACCCAAGGGTCGCTGGTGCCCAGGGCGTAGATGTTGGGCACGGCCGAAAAGCGCAGCAGCTCGACGCCGTCGGCGGTCAGGCTGATGTCGTAGGTGACGGTCTTGTCATAGGGGATGTCGGTGGAATCGGTCCACTCCACCGTCAGGCGGTCGGCGTTGACCAGCCTGACCTGGGGGGCTGTCAGCACCCGCTTGGAACCCAGCACGCCGGTGAAATCCACGCCGTAGTAGCCGATCTGCTTGTCCTCCAGCACGTCGGGGTCGCGGTTGACCACGCTGTTGTCGTCCCCGCCGGAGTAGGCCAGCTGGCCGGCCTTCTGGCTGTAAAACACCGAACGCACCACGCCGGTGGTCACGTTGAATTCCACCAGCACCGAGTCGTCCAGAATGCCGGCGTCGGAAAAATAGGGCTTCAGGGCGTCGTACAGGGCGGTGTCGTCGCCGCCGGATTTGTTGAGGCGCAGGTAGCGCAGGTTGCCGCCGTTGGCGTCCAGTTCCTTCTGCCACTGGTCGGTGGCCGCGTTGGAGGCGGGCTGGATCTGGCTCAGGTCCACCGTGTTGGCGGCGCTGGCGTCGCGGATGGTCTGGTACCGGTCGGTGTCGCGCAGGTCGCCGAAGGCCTGCTGGGCGGCCAAAAACAGGGTGCGGGCGTTTTGGTTCAGCTCCACCGTCTTGCCGGCTTTTAAAAAGCGGCCGACCGCGGGCACCGCGGCGGCCAGCAAAATGCCCAGGATGGCAAGGACTGCCACCAGTTCGATGAGGGTGAATCCCCGGCTGCCGGCGCGCCTGTCTGTGCGGTTGTGTTTGCTGTGGTCAGTGGTCACGTTCAGCGCTCCTTTCGCGCGGGTTGGCTTGTCCGTTTGTGAAAAGCGGGGGCCTTTCACAAAGGGGCAAGCCGCACCCCGGCTGCGCCGGGGTGCGGTCTGCGGGGCAGATCAAGGGCATTTAGTTGAGATGATAGGTTCCTTCGATGCCGTCAACGGTCAGGGTGACCTCGGTGACAGCGCCGCCGCTGATGGTGATACTTTTAATTACAACGCCCTGGGTGTTGTCCAAGAAGGCCAGAGCTTGGGTATCGGTCACTTCGGTGACGGTGTTGCCCTTCAGGGTCTCTTCGGCGATGTAGGCCTGGGCGGCGGTGTAAACGGACTTGGCAGCGCCGTTGGCCTTGGTGACCTTGGCGGTGTTGATGTACTTGGTGATGCTGGGGGCCACCATGGCGATCAGGATGGCGATGATGGCGATGACGACGATCATTTCGATCAGAGTGAAGCCTTTCTTGTTCTTCATTTTCCACAGTTTCTGAAGCATGTTTTTGTCCTCCTCGTTGTTTTGTTTGTTTTGATTTATGAAAACCCACGCGGCGCGGGGCATGGCCCGGCACCCTCGTGTGTCTTTCAACTTGGTTCCTGGTCGGTCAGGCCGGCCAGCCGGCGCAGCATGACCGGGTCGTTGCAGCGTTCCAGCGCCGCCTGGGCCGTGATGCGGCCCTGCCGGTACAGCCCTGCCAGCGAAGCGTCCATGGAGGTCATGCCCAGCCGCGCGCTGGTCTGCAGCACGGTGGCGATCTGGTGGCACTTGTTTTCGCGGATCATGCTGGCGACGGCTTCGGTGGTCAGCAGCACCTCCAGGGCGGCGGTGCGGCCGGTGCCGCTGGCCAGCGGGATCAGCTGCTGGCTGATGACAGCCTTGAGCACGCTGGCCAGCTGGGTGCGGATCTGCTGCTGCTGGTGGGGCGGAAAGACGTCCACCACGCGGTCGATGGTGGCGGCGGCCCCGGTGGTGTGCAGGGTGGAAAAGACCAGGTGGCCGGTTTCGGCCGCGGTGACGGCGGCGGCAATGGTCTCAAGGTCGCGCATCTCGCCCACCAGGATGACGTCGGGGTCCTCGCGAAGGGCGGCCCGCAGGGCGGCGGAAAAGCTGGGCACGTCGCGGCCAACCTCGCGCTGGTTCACCATGCACCGCTTGGGCGGGTGCAGGTATTCCACCGGGTCCTCAATGGT
>Ga0163159_1003698_pt1 | contig 11384 bp, 10 predicted proteins | sample BioMet9_FD_108702 | JGI IMG/M metagenome (GOLD analysis project Ga0163159, IMG submission 108702) | Microbial communities from bioreactor (seeded with sewage sludge) at Lawrence Berkeley National Lab, California, USA - Biofuel... | ecosystem: Engineered > Bioreactor > Anaerobic > Unclassified ... | reverse complement strand
TCCATATAGATGCTGCGGGCGCCCTTCTTGTACCCTCGTCTTTTGTAAGCGGCAAGGATCAGTTCAAAGTCCTTGCGGTCCTGTTCTTCCTGGGCCTGCCGAAATGCTTCCGCCTTCACCCAGGCATAATAACCGCTTCGAGACACACCTGCCATCTTGCATAAACTGCTGATGGAAAGTCTGTTCTCGCTGGTACTTACCGTCTTTTCTATGATTTCGAACACACAAGAGGAATCGTTCATGAGCAGAAAACCTACCTTTTTGTGTTCTTGATTGCGAAAATTTTTTTTAAAAATTCCACTTCCTGTCGCAAATATTCGACTTCATGCCTGAGCGTCTTAATCTCGTCATCAGGCTTACTCTTGACAGCAGTGCTGGACCTGTCGGCGGGTCTCCTGCCTTCATAGAAACAGCCATATTTGGCATATTCCTCTTTGAAATGCTGGAGAGCACCGCCAATGCGTCTTTCGTCCAGTACAGCAGGGTCAAAGCCGTATTTTTTGAAGATGGCTTTGGGATAGACTCCTTCCATATATTCGGTGTAAAAGATTTCTTTAAAGGACTTCCTCAGGACCAGGGTAGAACGGCTTACGCTATACACATAAGGGTTCTGGCGCAACGCTGCAATCTGCTCCTCAGTAAAAAGTTTTCTGCTCATGTGGATTCTCCTTGGCTTTATTGGATTTGAGGATACCACATACATATGATTGTGTTCAATAGGTTGGGTCCAAAATGAGCACGTCAATTTTAAAGGATTCAAATTGTAGCCTGTCCAATTTTGTGGGCAGGTGCTACTCTTAAAAAGTGTCCACACTTATGGGGACAGTATATGGACCGGCAGCTCCATTGCGGAACCGTAGGGGCCTCACGCCGGGAGGCCCGCCTAGGGGGCAGACTGGCAATCGCAAAAGATTTTTGTCGATTTATGTTAACTCTGCTATAATGGAAGAAATCGTAAAGGGGTGATTGATATGGATGAAGGTTATAAAAAGCCCGTAATTGCCATCTGCTATGACTTTGATAAAACGCTGTCTCCTGATGATATGCAAGCACAGGGATTCATCCAATCACTCGGTTACAACGTAAAAGACTTTTGGCAAGAATCAAATGGCCTGGCTTCGGATAACGATATGGATCAGAATTTAGCTTATATGTACATGATGACCAAGAAATCCCGCAGAGCGATGGTATTCAATAAAGAGAAAATCATGGAATACGGCTCAAAGCTGAGGCTTTTTCCGGGAGTGGAATCTTGGTTTAAAAGAATTAATTCTTTCGGAACTAAACAAGGGGTTGAAGTCGAGCATTATATTATCTCATCCGGGCTGAAAGAAATGATTGAAGGAAGCAAAATTGCTGATCAATTTAAAAGGATTTTTGCCAGTTCTTTTTATTATGATCAGGATGGGATTGCGGTTTGGCCCGCACAAGTGGTTAACTATACCAATAAGACACAGTTCCTTTTTAGGATTGAAAAGGGTGTCCTTGACGTGAATGACGCAGCAGTCAACGACTTTTATCCTCCAGACAAGATCAAGATTCCTTTTAGGAATATCATCTATATTGGTGACAGTGATACAGATGTTCCCTGCATGAAGCTGGTCAATTCCTATGGAGGCTATTCCATTGGTGTGTACAATAGCGATACAAAGGATAAAAGCAAAGTCTATAAGATGCTGAGGGAAAATAGGATACGTTATTTTGTTCCAGCCGATTACAGCAGGAAGCAGCCTTTGGAAAAGTTGGTCCAGAACATTATCAGAAGGACTAAGGAAAACGAAATTCTTGAAAATATGCATTACCAGTGTGAAAACGAGATGAATCAGGAATTCGCCAGCCAGCCTGACGAACAGCAACGGAAAGTAGATTTGATTAATAGGCTGGAAGAAAGCGGATCTTTCTCGCAAACCCATAAGATCATTGAGCAAATGAATAAGGTATCGAATTGGTCTCCCGATGAGAAAAAAAGAATTGTTCGTATTGGGGAAATGAATCATCAAGTCGCTTATATAATGGAAGATAAGGATATAGCTGGCTTTTACAAAAAAATAAATGGTGAAATAGATCAATAATCTAGTGGAGAGAGTCCATTTTGAAAAACACACGAGTGTGGAGTGACTATAGAATAAAATGAAAGAAATCGACAATGAAACTTTAAAGAAGTTGGAACTTAATATTTTAAAAGACGTGGCGGGATTTTGTGAGAAAAATGGACTTCGCTATTACCTTTGCGGAGGTACTCTGATTGGAACTATTCGTCATAAAGGATTTATTCCATGGGACGATGACATTGACATTATTATGCCCAGGCCAGATTATATGAGGTTTATGAAGCTTTATAATCAGGAAAAAAGCTTTTACCGTGTTCATTCATTGGTTACAGATCCTAAATGGTATTCTACTTTTGCAGAAGTTGAGGATACCCGAACGGTTAAAATATATAAGAATTTTAACCAGAAAGAAAATAACGGAGTGAATATCGATATTTTCCCTACTGATGGATCTCCGGATAATGAAGAAGAAAGAAAAAGATTCTGGCTGATTAATAACATTTTAACAAGAATTGCTACACTTGCACAATTAAATTTCTCTGTCAGTAACCATTTTGCTGATCAAGATAAAAACTTCAGTATGATACGGACTTGGTTGCGTACGCTGGTGAAATTTATTGCTATTCCTATTGCAAGATGTATTTGCGCTGTTGTAGATTTAAATCAAATAGTTACTAAACGTGCCATGAAATATAATGTTGATCAAAGCAAATATATCGGGGTTAGTACTTTTCCTCATTATGGTTATAGAGAATGCGTGAAGGGGAGTAGTTTCTTAAGGATAACAAAACGTCCTTTTGAGGGAATCTTTTTTAATACACCAGATGATTGTGATGAATATTTGAGTAATCTTTATGGTGACTATATGAAAATGCCGCCAAAAGAAAAACAAGTTTCCCATCATGATTTTGTTGCATATTGGAAAGAATGAATTACAGATATAAATGATTTGAGTAACTATATAGAATAGAAATGAAATTTTTAAGATAATGCGTTCTTAAGGAGAAAGTTATGACAACGATAGCTTTGTTAACAGCTGCAGGTGTGGGAAGCAGAATGCATCAGGATATTCCCAAACAGTTTTTGAATGTGGATAATAAACCGATTTTAATTTATACATTAGAAGCTTTTCAGAAGCATCCTAGCATAGATGAAATTTGCGTAGTAATTTTAAAGGGCTGGGAGAATATACTCGAAGCCTATGCCCGACAGTTTAATATTTCCAAACTAAAATACATTGTTCAAGGTGGTGCTACAGGTCAAGAATCAATTTGTAATGGATTGCGTGAAATCAGAAAGCATCGGAATGATGATGATATTGTTATGATTCATGATGGGAATCGACCTATGGTTAGTCAGGAAATAATTACCAATAGCCTGGTAACATATCAGAAATATGGCGATGCAGTAGCGGCAATACCATGTACAGAAGTAGTTTTTGTAGTTGATTGTCCAGCTTCCCAGGAATCAGATAAATCTATTGAAAGAAATAATTTGCGCCGGACACAGACTCCTCACACTTACCAGTTAGGAGAAATATTGAAAGCGCAGGAGATAGCTCAAAAAATGGGTTATATTAATTTAGCTGCGTGCCCGATTCTTATGGAGAAACTAGGAAGACTATCACATTTTTCAATGGGATCAGAAAAGAATTTAAAAATTACTACTACAGAAGATATTGAGATTTTTAAGGCATTGCTTCATTCAGAAAATGATGCGTGGATCAAGTGAATTTGATAAGGTGAAGAAAGATGTATATAAAAGTACAAGAGTACAAACATGATATTAGGAATATTACTAATCTAAATTTACCATGGGATAAATTAAAAAATTGTTCTATACTTCTTACTGGAGCATCTGGTCTTATTGGGACAATGTTAGTGGATGTGCTTATGGCAAAGAATGAAAAAAAACAGTTGAATTGTAGTATTTATGCTGTTGGAAGAAATAAAAAAATGGCAATGGAGCGTTTTGCTGATTACAGGAACAGCCCTTATTTTCATTTTCTAACCATGGATGTAAACCACCCACTACAGATTGATAATGAAGTTGACTATATTATCCATGCTGCTAGCAATACGCATCCTCGGTTATATGTATCTGATCCGGTGGGATCTCTTATGACTAATTTGGAAGGAACATATAATCTTTTGGAATATGGCCGTACTCATAAGATGAAACGGATGTTATTCCTTTCTTCTGTTGAAATTTATGGGCAAGCATTGCATCCAGATGATGTATTCGATGAGAAATATTGCGGATACATTGACTGCAATGGTGTACGCGCTTGTTATCCAGAAGGGAAAAGAGCAGGGGAAGCTCTTTGCAATGCCTATATTTCAAAATATAATTTAGATATAGTGATCCCGCGTCTTTCTCGGGTCTATGGACCTACTATGCGCCTAGACGATAGTAAAGCAATGAGCCAATTTTTGATGAATGGAGTGCGAGGAGAAGATATTATTCTCAAAAGTGAGGGCTTACAAAAATTTTCCTACTGTTATGTGGGTGATGTAGTCCAGGGCTTGCTGTATTGTTTACTCAAGGGGAAATGTGGTGAATCCTATAATATTGCAGATGTAAAGTGCAATATGCTTCTTAAAGATATAGCTCAATATATAGCTAGTCTGAATGGTTGTAAGGTAGTATTTGATCTACCAGATATTATAGAACAAAAGGGCTTTTCAAAGGTGACAGTTGGAGTAATGGATTCAACTAAATTGCAAAAATTAGGATGGGAACCTTTTGATGATTTAAAGAGCGGAATTAAGAAAACTATTAAGATTTTGCAATACTTTTAACTCTTAAAATTAATAAAATCTTTGTCATGTAATAATAAAAATGAAGGAATGGAGGTGCTTTGCATGCTCGTAAGTGTAATAGTGCCAGTTTACAACGTAGAAAAATATCTTTGTAAATGTCTTGATAGTATTATCCAGCAAACTTATAAGGATTTAGAAATCATTCTTGTTGATGATGGTAGTACAGATAGTAGTGGCTTAATTTGTGATGACTATGCTGCTCATGATAATAGAGTGCATGTAATTCATAAAAAAAATGAAGGATTAAGTGAAGCTAGAAATAGTGGATTAGAGATCTGCAGTGGGGATTATATTGGCTTTGTAGATAGTGACGACTGGATTGCAACCGACATGTTTGAAAAACTTGTCAAATTTGTGAAATGTGAAAATTTGGATGTTGCAATGTGTGGAGTTGCTGATGTATGGCCTGAACATGTAGTTAAAACACCTTCGTTTAAAAAAGTTATATTGACCAATGTAAATGATATTATATCTGAAATTCTAGTTAACCGACATGGTGGTACGGCAATACCAGTATGGTGTCGCATATATAAATCCAGTCTTTTTAAGACTGTAAAATTTGAAAAAGAAAGATTTTACGAAGATGGATTTTATTTATTAAAATGGATAGAACGAACGCGTAGATTCGGAAGATTTTCTGATAGCGAGTATTTCTACAACCATAGAGAAGGATCTATTACCAATATTCAAGGACATTCTAAGAGGGTAGATGATTTTCGAAAAGCTTATGAAGATAATTACAACTATGTAAAACAGCATTTTCCAAATTCACTGAATGCAGCAGAATATAGGCTGTTTTTTACATATCGATCGATATTGAATTTAGTTGGAAATACAGATTTACCTTATAGCCATGAAATTGCAAATAAATTTAAAAAGAATCTTTTACATATATGGAAGAATCCATATATGAATATAAAAATCAAATTAATTTATACACTTATCGGTATTAATCCATTATGGTATTTATTGTTGAGACAATTTGGAAAAGGTTGCAAATCGGGCTTTTCATCTTGATATATTTTTAACAATTATGTTTTAAGTCTTACAATAGTTTTTTGCTATTTAAAGATATGGGAAGTGAATTGATGGAGAATAAATTAATTTCAATTATTGTAGCAGTTTATAATGTAGAGGAGTATTTAAATAAATGCATAAAATCTATAGTTAATCAAACCTATCACAACCTTGAAATCATACTAGTTGACGACGGATCTACCGATTGCTCTGGTAAAATATGTGACGATTGGGGAAAGATAGATTCTCGTATTCAAGTATACCATAAGAAAAATGGAGGATTATCCGACGCAAGAAATTATGGACTAAAGGTGGCAAAAGGAAGATGGGTTTGCTTTGTTGATGGTGATGATTTTGTTTCTCAAACGATATATGAGACTCTTTTTAAAAGTCGTGTAGAGAACGGAATATGTATATGTGGATATTTTATTGTAGAAAATAAAAATATTAAGCCTATTAGAGGAATAAACCAAATCCTAAATCAAAAGGAAGCTGTAATTCTGTATTTAACAAACGAAAGAGAAGCAGTTTTAAACAATAGATTTACTTATTTTGGCGCTTATGCTTGGAATAAACTTTATGATATTACTATCTTTAATAATATTAAATATCCGCTAAATAAGAAATATGAAGATATGTATATCATGCTTGAATTAATACACCAATCAAAGGCAATTCGAATTATTCCAGAGTGTGAATATTATTATATTCAAAGAAAAGAAAGCATTACGCATCGAAAAAATATACAAACAGACTATCTTGACGCTAGAATTAAACAAAAAAAAGAATTAGAAGAATTTTGGGATATTAAAGATAAAAAAATAGATGACTTAATTGCACTCAGCTATATAGCAATATTAAGAAAATATGCAATTAACCCATATTCTGAACGAATCAAATATACTTCTTTGAAAAAACGGATATGGGTTAGCTTAAATTCAATCGGGTACGATAATTTTCCTTTTAAGATAAAATTAAAGATATTGCTGCTACATATTCCTGGCTTATATTATTTTTTGTATTCTTTGAGAGGAAAGTTGAAAAGATGTAAATATTTGGATCTTTAAATGATGTTAGGAGAAATTATGGAAAGAAATCTCTTATCAGTTATAATTCCAGTTTATAATGTAAAAAATTATCTTGATAAATGTCTAGAATCAGTAGTAAAACAAACTTATAAGAATCTTGAAATTATCTTAGTAGATGATGGTTCTACAGATGGATCTAGTAAAATCTGTGATCAATGGAGTCATAAAGATCGTAGAATTCATGTATATCATATGAGTAATCATGGTGTAAGTCATGCTAGAAACGAGGGGTTAAAACATATAAAAGGAAGTTTTGTTAGCTTTATTGATTCAGATGACTGGATTGATATGGATATGTTTGAAAAAATGATCAATTCTATGATAGAAAACCATAGTGAAGTTGGCATTTGTGGATATAAGTTAGAATTTAAAAACTTCTCCAAAGTTAATTTCGAAAAAGGAAAAAGAAGTACCTATCCAAGAGAAAAGGCTGTACAGCTAATATTCAGTTACGAGAATAATAAAATTCCTAAAATGATTTCTTGGGAATTATGCGATAAAATTTTTGATTATAAAATGGTTAAAAATTTAAGATTTGATGAATCAATTTACGTAGGAGAAGATATGCTTTTTTGTTGGCAGATTTTGAAGCAAGCAAAAAATGTATCCTATATTCCGTTATATGCATATCATTATTTTATGCGATCTCAAAGTGCTATGCACCAAAAGGTCTGTCCAAAGTCTGTTACTGTATTGAAAGCGGTACGCATGATTCTTCAAGATACAACGGATGAATCTAAGAGTATTCAAAAGGTTATACGTGATCACTATCTTAGGATTGGTGTTAGACATTCCAGAGCAATATTAAAATTACACGCTTATCAATTTAAAGAAGAAGTATGCTTTTTCCAAAATTACCTTCGAAAAAATTTATTTTATGCGTTACGATTACCATATGTTTCGTTAAAGAGTAAGTTGGGTCAAATATTATTTTGTTTACCATATGGTATATGTAAGATTATTTTTTATTAATTTATTTTACAACTAACCTATAGAAAGGATAATTATGCCTATATCATTACGAAATAAATTGTTTTTTAGTATTGTCTTATTTATTATTTTTTCCAATATACCTCGGCCTTTGCAATTTAATTTTCTAGGGGTATTTTTAGGTAAAGATCTAAGCTTTTATCCGATTCTTGCAGGTGTGCTTTATGCTTTTTATAAAAGAGTGAGGCGGCCGATTGATAAAGAAGAAAAAGTTCTTCTTGCCTATATAATCGTTTATATTGCTGTCATGATGGTCTCTTTTTTGCACGGATTAGCAATTTATCCTTATTATGGAGCTATTTTATCTGGGCCGGTAGATCAGATTGAAAAGTTACCAGCTCTCCAGCGTATTTTGTCAAATCATGGAATACAAATAGAAACTGGGGTATTGCTGAAAGCATGGATGTTTGCCCGTCCTATTAAAAGTTTTCTGTTAGAGACTTTTTGGTATTTTGCCGTTCCTTACTTGGTTTTTAACTGGTATAGAAAAGATGCTCATGAAGGTTTTTCCATTTTAACGAAAGCAGTTTTTATATCGACTGTTTTGGTATGTAGTTATAATGTGATAGATTTCTTTTATTTAAAGGGAAGTCCTGTTGCAGAGCAAATCTTAATTGTGCTGAACCCAATCGTTCATGACATAAAATCCAATGGAACATGGTGGCCTCCACTTCTATGGAAAGGCCAGTTGCGCTCACTTTTTGCTGAGCCTTCTTATTACGGTATTTATGCGGCATTTGCTATGCCTTTTCTGTGGTATCTGTTGGGACAAGCGCAGACTACAAAAAAGAAAAGTGTCCTTATACTTGTAATGTTTATGTTTACGTATGGACTTTTTTTGACAAAGGCCAGAACCGCAAATGTACTTTTTATTGGGGAACAGATTTTATTACTGTTGTTTTCTTTGTGGAAAAAACAGATGGCATTTTTAAAACAAACAATTTTTATTCTTATTGTCTCATTGATAACATTTTTGCTTGCAACGTTTTCATTAAGTTTTATGCCAGGAAGTCCTCAAGGAAATTCTATGGGGTATGGCAATGAAAGCAATACAGAAGTAGCTTCTTATTTAGAAGATAATTTAGGCTCTTTAGCCAACAAAAATAAGAGAAGCAATAGAGCTCGATTTTCTATCCTAGAAGCTAGCATCGTTATAGGTAAACAATATCCTGTATTGGGCGTTGGAAAATCGTTAAGAAATGCCTATATACCTGATTATTTATCGGATGAAGGAAAATCAAACTCTGAAGTTCAATATTGGATAAAAAACCAAAGGGAAAAGGGAATCATGAAATCAGGGTTCCCTGCTTTAGGGGAATATTGTACTCGTTTCGCAGAAACAGGGATTCTTGGCTTAATGATTTATTTATTACCTTCCATTTTTCTGGCATTTATGTTATTAAAGCGGATAAAATTGACTAACGAGCAGAGGGAATGGGAACAATATATTTTTTTCTTTATTTCTCTAGCAGGGATTATGGCTTCGGGTTTAGGTGATAATTTAAATATAACTTGCAGCTACTGGATTCTCATGGGGCTTGGTTATACATTGATTTTATTTCCCAATAAAAAGGAACAAAATGAACGAACGTAAAATAGGAATCTTACTCAGCTATCTGAATATCGCCCTTCACGCCATCGTTGGTTTCCTCTACGTCCCTATTCTCCTGCACTATATTGGCAAATCGGAATATGGCCTGTATCAGCTGATCGGGTCCCTGATTGCTTATTTCAGCATCATGGATTTTGGCCTGACAGCGGCGGTTACCCGGTTTTATACCAAGTACAAGGCTTTGAAGGACAAGGTGGGGATGGAAAATATCCTGGCCATTTCTCTGTATGGGTATGGGGGTGCTACGGCTCTTTCTCTGCTGGTGGGGATTGTCTGTTACTGGAATCTGGATGGGATTTTCGGGGCCAGTATGACGGCGGGGGAGTTACAGGAAGCCCGGCAGATGTTCCTGTTGCTGCTGTTCAACATTGCGGTGAGCCTTTCTACCATGGTATTCCGGTCGGTGATAAATGCTCATGAAAAATTCCTGTTCCTGAAGGGGCTGGAAACGGTGCAGTTGATTCTGCAGCCGGCATTGGTGATTCTGATTCTCCAGAAGTATCCTACCGCTGTGGCAGTAGCGGTGGCTCAGACGATGCTGAATGTGGGGCTGATCCTGGCACGGATTTATTACTGCTTTGCCCGGCTGCATATTACCATCCGGTTCCACTATTGGAATCAGGAACTGTTCCATGATTTCAAAAAGCTGGCTCTGAGTGTATTCTGTGTCAGCCTTATTGACCAGGTGTTCTGGAAGACCAACCAGATTATCCTGGGGATTGTCCAGGGGACAGGGGCTGTGGCGGTTTATTCTATTGCATCTCTGATTTACATGAATTACATGGCTCTGTCCACAGCCATTTCCGGGGTCTATCTGCCCCATATTACGGAGATGGTGGCACAGAGAAAGCCTATGGAAGAACTGTCCGCTCTGTTTATACAGATTGGCCGTTGGCAGTATTATCTGCTGGCGTTGGTGGCTACCGGATTTATTATTTTTGGCCGGCAGTTTATCCAGTTGTGGGCCGGAAGCGGATTCGAAGATTCTTATTGGATCACCATTTTGATCATCCTGCCTTTTACCATCGACCTGATTCAGAATATCGGACTGGCCATTCTCCAGGCCATGAACCGGTATGACTTCCGGGCAAAAATCTATTTCCTTACCGGGGTGCTGAACCTGGTATTGGCAATCCCTCTGGGGACGAAATACGGCGGCATCGGGTGTGCCGTTGCCACCGGATTTTCCATGCTTATGGGGAATGGTGTGGTGATGAATTATTTCTACAAGAAATACATCGGCCTGGATATTCCGCAATTCTGGAAAGAAATTGGTAAAATTACCCTGCGTGTAGGGATTTGCCTGGTTATTGGGTATGGTGTGGATCATGTGGTTCCCGGTTCTGGGAAAGTTGTATTCCTCCTTAAAGTGCTAGGGTATACGCTACTTTATGGGGTAACGGTGTATGTTACAGCCATGAGCCCGGAGGAGAAGGAAAAGGTGCGGGGGATTGGAAGAAAGGTAAGGATTGGATAGGTTCTTTCAGCCTGATTAGGATCTATCGTATGCATTTATTATTCATGAGTGGGAATCTTAAAATATAAATAGCAAGATAACTGACATACCTCATAGATTGCGATTTTTTGGGTCATTGGATTTTCAGACCTTATAGTAGTGGATTTTACGGATAGGGATGTGGATATTGAAAGGAAAAAACGATATGGAAAGATTAGCCTTGGTAGTTCCTTGCTATAATGAGGGGTAGTGTAAAATATTTTGTGTAAATGAATCTTGCTCAAAATATTTTCATACCTCATACTAAAGGGGAGAAAGAGGAAAAGGAGTTACTATCATGGCAAAGCG
>Ga0163159_1003693_pt1 | contig 11387 bp, 10 predicted proteins | sample BioMet9_FD_108702 | JGI IMG/M metagenome (GOLD analysis project Ga0163159, IMG submission 108702) | Microbial communities from bioreactor (seeded with sewage sludge) at Lawrence Berkeley National Lab, California, USA - Biofuel... | ecosystem: Engineered > Bioreactor > Anaerobic > Unclassified ... | reverse complement strand
TATGGTCCGAAGGCAGACATGACTAAACGGAGCGGTCTCATTGTTCGTCCTCCCATACCTGATGGATCAGTTCTTCCATCAATTTCATCTGTGCATCGTTCAGCGGCGCATGGGTGCGTTCTTCATAGAAGGTAGAGAAGATCTCCATCGGTGATCTCGTCATATCTTCTTCACTGACTTCAATGACAGAGGCATTCTGTGTCCGCCGGTTGTCATAATCCAGCTTCATGATATTTGGATAGATGGTGCGCAGATCACGCACGGCGTCCGGTACATCCTCTTCATCTGTCAGTGTTACATGCATGTAGTCTTCTGACTTGTCTGCCCGCATCAGATCATTGAACTTTCCTTTGATTTCCTTCATCTCATGAAGTGGATGCAGAGGAACATAGGTGATCTGAATATTTCCCTTTTCTCTGAATTCAACAATCGGAACATGCTTGATCTGACTGGCTTCTGAAAAGGAATACTTCAGCGGTGTGCCGCTGTATATCATTGTATCCCGGGACACTTTCTGCGGACGGTGGATATGGCCGAGACATACATAGTCATAGGCATCATAAACAGAACCGGACACCTGGTCCAGCCCGCCAACAATCAATTCTTCAGAACCGTTTTCATCGACCTGTACACCTGTAACGAACTGGTGAGAGAGAATGACATTGCGCACAGAAGGATCTACCGGATCAGATGCCAGTGCTTTCTGCACGGCTTCCGTATAGTCTCCTGCCTTATCCGCTTCTTCTTCAATATAGCGATTGACTGTAATTGGCCTGATGAATGGAAGCAGGTGGAAAACAATCTTTCCATATGCATCCTTCATTTCATAGGAAGGAACGGTTCCTTTATATGTGCCGGCAATATGGATATGCATGTTTTCGAATAACGATGATCCATAGCTGAGACGGTCGCTGTTATCATGATTGCCGGCAATCATGAATACTTCATACAGTCCCTTCACAAGTTCATTTAAGAACCAATCCAGCAGATTGACTGCTTCAACCGATGGAACAGCGCGGTCATAGATATCACCTGCCATCATGACTGCCTGTACTTCATTGTCTTTTAAAATACTGAGCACTTCTTCCAGGATGTGCCTCTGTTCTTCAATCATTGAAAAACCATTGACTGACTTGCCTAGATGAAGGTCTGCTAAATGTGCTGTTTTCATGATTTTATTTTACTACGTCCTTCATTGTTTATGAAAACTCTCGAAGGAATTTCGAGAGCTTACTTTGCGATACGGAATGTATTCTTCTGTCTCTTTGCTACATACATTACGGCATCAATGCGTTTCAATATATCATCAATGCGCTGATCCTCCGGATTGAATCTGCCAGCGCCAATCGAGACAGTGACGGAAGTATACTGTTTTGTCTCAGGATCCATATATTTTTCACAGCGGACTGCTTCATTCACCTTCGCTACAACCTTATTGATATTTGCGTCAGAGACGCCCTGCCAGACAATGATGAATTCATCGCCGCCCCAGCGGATCAGACAGTCACGGCTGCGGATAACAGAAGAGACATTCTCGACAACACCTTTCAATACCTCATCTCCAAAGGCATGTCCATAGGTATCATTGAACTGTTTGAAATTATCGATGTCAAAGATGCCGATCAGGATATTTGCTGTTCCTTGATGATATTCCTTCAGCAGCTGGTTGAGGAGCCTTGTCCCATAGACACGGCTGGAAGCATTGGTCAAAGCATCATAGTCCACTTTGATCTGAAGCGTATCTGCTGTCATTGCCGAGAGCTTCCTCTGTTTGCCTGCATACAGCACCAAAACAAGCAGACCGCTGATTGAGATGACATATCCTGCCGTGATCAAAGAACGGTAGGCAACACTGCCCATGATGCCTGATCCATTGACCGCATTGTAGTAAATGCCGCAGCATACGATCCAGTTATAGTCAGGATAGAGCTTCGCATATGTCAGTTTCTTTGATATCTTATCTGAGTTCAGCTCCTTGAAATAGTAGCTGTACAGGATCTCACCGTTCTCCTTGATGCCCTGCAGTTCCGTCAGATACGGTGTATCTCCTTTGGCATCCTTGGTATTAGTGGAAAGGTATGTTCCTTCGGTGTCTTTGAGGTTGGCATGGATCACCCGGATGCCATAGTCATCTCCACCGTCATAGTTCAATACTTCATTGATCCAGATATATCCATCATCCTCAAAGCTGTATTGATAGACCTCTTCCCGGAATTCATCGGTCACTTTCTTTTTCACATCAGCAGCAGTGTACGAAATCCCGGACGCCTTGAAATCAGCTTCCGCTTCTTTTTTCTTTTCGGAAATATTTACAATCGCATTATTAACAGTATCCTTCAGAAACTTTTCTTCAAACTGAATGCTTTTCTTATATGCGTTCAGTGAGAATACAATCTGTACAACAGTTGTCAGCGTTAAAAGAACAATGCATAAAACGATTGCCGTTTTAAAAGGTAGATCATTTTTCTGCTTCCCCATAAATATTCATACCCCATATGAATTTGATTAAGCTCATTATACCATTCGTTCTTCTGTTGAATGTGACGGGATTATGTGAATTGAATCATTGATTCACTGACGTATCTTTTGATATAATGCGTCAGTGACGCGAGGAATCTATGAGTATATTGACTGTTGAAAAATTAAATCAGAGCTTTGGCGACCGGGAGATCTTGAAAGATGTTTCCTTCCGCATGAACCGTGGAGAACATATTGGACTTGTCGGTGCCAACGGAGAGGGAAAGTCGACTTTCTTATCCATTGTGACAGGGAAACTGATTCCGGATGAAGGAAAGATCGAATGGGCAAAGAATGTGAAATCCGGTTATCTGGATCAGCATGCTGTCCTGGAAAAAGGAATGACGATCAAAGATGTGCTGAACAGCGCATATGCATCGCTCTACGAAATGGAGCAGCGCATGAATGAACTGTATGGAAAGATGGCTGATCCAGAGGAAGATATGGATGCCCTGATGGAAGAGGCAGGTGTCATTCAGGATCTTCTAACTGCGCATGATTTCTATATGATCGATGCCAAGGAAGAAGAAGTTGCCCGCGCCTTAGGAATTCTGGACTTGGGCATGGATCGTGATGTGACCGAGCTGTCTGGCGGACAGCGTACGAAAGTACTGCTGGCGAAACTGCTGCTGGAGAAACCGGATATTCTTTTATTAGATGAACCGACAAACTATCTGGATCAGGAGCACATCTCATGGCTCCAGCATTACCTGCAGGAGTATGAGAATGCATTTATTCTGATTTCCCATGACATCCCGTTCCTCAACAGCGTGGTCAATGTCATCTATCATATGAATCAGGCAGAGCTGACACGCTATGCCGGTGACTATGACAACTTCTTAGAAGTCCATGCCGTACAGAAGGCGCAGAAAGAAGCAGCGTATCTACGTCAGCAGAAGGAGATTGCGGATCTGAAGGACTTCGTTGCCCGCAATAAGGCAAGAGTTGCGACCAGAAACATGGCAATGTCACGTCAGAAGAAACTGGACAAGATGGATGTCATTGAACTGGAACAGGAAAAACCGAAACCTGAATTCCATTTCCTGACTGCCCGAACGCCGGGAAGAGTCCTCTTTGAAACACATGAGCTGGTCATTGGATATGATGACCCACTGTCCAAGCCAATCAACTTTCTGATGGAGCGGAAGCAGAAGATCATTCTGACCGGTGCCAACGGCATCGGCAAGACCACTCTTCTGAAATCACTGCTGGGACTGATTGAGCCGATCTCTGGCAGCGTTGAACGCGATGAATATCTTGAGATTGGATACTTTGAGCAGGAAATTGCACAGGACAATGAAAAAACATGTCTGCAGGAAATCTGGGATTCCTTTCCATCCTGGAGCCAGTATGAATGCCGCAGTGCTCTTGCCAAATGTGGATTGACGACCAAGCATATTGAAAGCTCGGTCAGAGTTCTCTCAGGCGGAGAGCAGGCAAAGGTCCGCTTATGCAGGCTGATGAATGTACCTTCAAATATTCTGGTGCTGGATGAACCTACCAACCATCTTGATGTAGATGCCAAGGAAGAACTGAAGCATGCCCTGCTGGAATATCCCGGCAGTATCCTGATGGTATGCCATGAACCTAAGTTCTATGAAGGACTGGCAGACCAGGTGATGGACTGCACCGAATGGACAACAAAACTGTATTAGAAAAAACGATGATTTTGAATGTGCAGAACACATCCAGATCATCGTTTTTATTTACCTGCACCAGACAGCTTTGGAATCCTGATTGTTGAGGTCGTTCCCTGACCGATTTCACTTTGAATCTCCAGTGTACCGTGACACATAAAATCCAGACGCTTCCGCACATTATCAATGCCTACATGGATCTGGCCGTCATTCTGAACAGCTGCAGCATCAAAGCCAACACCGTCATCCTGAACAGTCAGAATATATTCATTTTCTGCTTCCTTAGCAGTGATTGTGATTGAACCGCCTTCTTCTTTCACCAGAAGACCATGCTTAATGGAATTTTCAACCAATGGCTGCAGAGAAAGCGCTGGAATGGTGAATGCATCCGTCTGAATATCATAGTTCACATTGATGCGGTCTCCAAAACGCCTTTTCTCCAATGCAATAAAGTTTGCTGTGTGATCCAGTTCCTTTGCGAAAGGAATTGGTTCTTTTATACTCAGGGAATCCAGATTGCCCCTCAAGTATGCCGCAAACTCTGCTGTGGTTTCCGCAGCTTCCGGTGCCTTGTCTTTGCACATGACACGGATGACAGAAAGTACGTTATAGATGAAATGCGGCTGAATCTGACTGATCATCATCGCTGCCCTGGATTCTGCCAGTTCTCTTTCTCTCTGTGAATATGCATACTGTGTATCCAGATATACTGTAAAGAACAATACCTGGATGGACAGCAGAATCATCAGTTCAAACAGAGGGATGGTCGGGAAGGCATCTTCAAAATCAATAGAAGCTATGTTAAACATAATAAACGCAATATAGGCAATATATTCTTTTCGTTTTCCAACATCCTTTGTACGAAAGAGCTCAACGAATGACGAAATCATGGAAAAGACTAAATAGGAGCAGGCAACGACTTCCTGAATGATGAACAGGCTGCCCATCTGGTAGACACCCTGCACATCTGCATAAAAAATCCAATTTGTAAAAATCGATATCACTGTCAAGATGCCAAGCATAATCATTGGCAGATCAAACAAGATTTTGAGCCAGTGTTTTACCGGACGCCCGATACGCACTTCAACAAACTGGAACCAATAATAACATCCCATTGCTGTCGCAATTAATGACAGCGCATAAATGAACATAATGAAATAATGCGGGAATAGAATCATCTCTCCGGAAGCGAACGCTCCTACGATATCACTGGAAGCGAGTACCAGAAAACTGACAATAATCTTCATCAAGATTGGTTTTTCTTTGCCAATGTTGTATCCCTTCCGCAGACGGAATAGATTATTGAGCGCAAATGCAATGCAGAATAATTCAACTAATATGTAGGAATAATATGGATTGTCCGTCATTCTTACTCAAAACAGCTGCAGTATACCTTTAAATCAGTACAGCCGCAGTCTTCTTCCCCCTTCACTCAAAGCTGATATACAAAAGAATATCATGTTCATTCTTAATTGATAAGCTGATTTCATGCTTGAATACACAAAAGGTGCACAGATTATACTGCTTGAGGGGATCTGTACACCTTCTGCCTAAGAAAGGAGTGTGAAAAAAGAATTTCTTTTTTCAATACCTGTCTTTATTCTATCTGTTTATCTCCACTGGTTCAAGTTAATCCGGCCATGTTCCGATCTGTGCAACCGTCAGCCCAAGGCAACATCAAGAATCATCATGACGCTGAAACCGACGGCAAAGAAGACAGTGCCGATGTTGGAATGCCTGCCTTCAGACATTTCCGGAATCAGCTCTTCCACAACAACATAGAGCATTGCACCTGCTGCAAAACTCAATAGATACGGCAGAATCGGTACAACAACATTGGCTGCCAATACTGTCAGAATAGCACCGATTGGTTCTACTGCACCGGAAAGAATTCCCAGGACCATTGCTTTTCCCTTGCCCATGCCTTCGCTGTGCAGCGGCATTGAAATGATAGCCCCTTCCGGAAAATTCTGGATGGCAATCCCAATTGACAAGGCCATTGCCCCGGCAGCGGTAATACCGGTGCTTCCAGTCAGCAGTCCTGCTAAAACAACGCCGACTGCCATTCCTTCTGGAATGTTGTGGAGTGTGACCGCAAAAACCATCATCGTTGTTCTGGCCAGATGGCTCTTTGGACCTTCTGCCTCATCAGAGAAACGGTGCAGGTGAGGAATGACCTGATCGAGGAACAGCAGGAACAGGATGCCCAGCCAGAATCCAACTGCTGCCGGAATAAAGGAAAGTTTTCCCAAAGTGCTGGACTGTTCAATAGCTGGAATCAGCAGGCTCCAGATGGAAGCTGCAGTCATGACACCTGCTGCAAATCCAGTCAGGATTCTCTGCACTGTTTCACCCAATGACTTTTTCATGAACAGGACACATGCCGCACCGGCAGATGTTCCTGCAAAGGGAATTGCAATTCCCCAGAATGTACTCATATCCATAGTTCTTAATCTCCCTTGAATCAATATTCTTTACCAATTACATCATCATTTTAAACCATATAGTTAGCTATTACTAACTATATGCCCAGAAAAAAAAGGCGGTAAGCCTTATAAATCTTCTGCACTTACCGTCTCTTCTTCTTTTGATTCATCATCTGTTTCTGCTTCAACTTCCTTGATCATGCATTGATTGCCGGTGACCAGCCAGGTATTGCTGCTGTGGCAGTATGGACACTCCTTGCCATACTTTATAGTTGGATATGTCTGATGGCAGTCGCCGCACATTGTTACCGCAGGAATGGTCTCCAGCTTCAGTTCACATTCAGTCAGCAGTTTGTGCTTGACGCGGAAATAGTTCCAGCAGTCTGTGAAGAGATCGGTAATGATGCCCGATACTTCTCCAACCTGCAGAGTAACAGAGCCATATTTTGTAATATGCTGTTCTTCTGCCATCTCATCCAATGTTTTGGCAAGATGCGTTACAATCCCCATTTCATGCATATTGTTACTTCTTATTATGCTTGAAGAGAATTTTCATTTCACGCTGAGCAGCATATGGCAGCACATACTTCATTTTATCTTCTGCTCTTACCATACGAGAAGCATCCGGAAGATCTCTTTCCAAGTGAATTGCATCAAACTCACATCTTGTTGTGCACAAGCCGCAGCCAATGCATCTGTTGAGATCCACGGTCGTCGCACCGCAGCTTAGACATCTCTTGGCTTCTGTCCGGACCTGTTCTTCTGTAAGAATCACGGTTGGATCTGCAAACGGATCATCGACCTTCTTGACACCAGGAGTCTGTCTCTTTGCATTATCATAACCTTCAACAAGAATGTTGTCCTTATCCAATTCGATGAACTCTCTTAAATCTCTGGCAATTGTCAAAGACTGACCTGGATGTACATATCTGTGCATGGACTCTGAAGCAAGCTTGCCTTCGGCAATGGCATCAATGGCAAATTTTGCGCCATGGTAGATATCGCCGCCGGCGAAGATATCAGACTGTGCTGTTTGGAAAGTAACAGGATCTGCAATGACCCCGCCGTTCTTTCTGAGTTCGACCTTTTCACCTTCGAGCAGATTTCCCCAAAGAGCAGACTGTCCGATGGACTCTAATACATGCTCACCCTTGACTGTAATTGTCTGGCTCTCGTCATACTGCGGATTGAATCTGCCGTCTTCATCCTTGACCTGCGTTCACTTCTTGAAGACAACACCGACTGCTCTTCCATTTTCAACAAGGATCTCCTTTGGACCCCAGCCGTTCTTGATCTCAATGCCGTCATTCTTAGCAAACGTGACTTCGGCATCAGATGCAGGCATCTCGTGTTCGCCTTCCAGGCAGAGCATTGTGACATGTCCGTCTGTCAGCCGGGAAGCAACTCTGGCAACATCAACAGCAACGTTGCCGCCGCCGATGACAATGACATCACCATTCATTTTTTCATCATGATTCTGACATGTACGGTTCAAGAAAGTAACAGCAGATTCAACACCTTCTGCGTCTTCCCCAGACACATTGGTCTTCCTGCCCCCGGACAATCCGATGGCAAGATAGAATGCCTTGTATCCATCCTGTCTTAACTGCTTGATCGTGACATCCTTGCCTACTTCAACACCGCACTTAATCTCTACACCCATCTGGCGCAGGACATCAATTTCAGCCTCGAGGACATTCTTCTCCAGAACGAAGTTAGGAATGCCGTTCATCAGCATGCCGCCTGGTCTCTGTTCTTTTTCAAAGACAGTGACGTCATAGCCTCTTTCTCTTAAGTAGTATGCACAGCTGAGACCGGCAGGACCGGCACCGATGATGGCCATCTTATAGTCTGGTCCCCACATGCCGCCGTGGTCTGTCTCACATAATGGAATATATCTCTTGTCAGTATCCAGTTCCTGAGCAGCGATAAATCTCTTGATATCATCGATAGCGACCGGCTGGTCAATAGTCCCTCTTGTGCATGCCTGTTCACAGCGCTTGTTGCAGACGGCACCGCAGACATATGGGAATGGATTGTCCTGCTTGATCAACTTCAATGCATCTAAGTATCTGCCTTCGCCAGCCATCTTGATATAGCCCTGCGAAGCTAAATGAGCAGGGCAGTTTGTCTTGCATGGAGCAGTCCCTGTTTCATAGCAGTTGATCTTCGCATCTTCACGATAATGGATGTTCCAGTTGTCTGCTGTCCACTTTGTCTCATCTGGAAGCTGTGTCAAAGGATACCGGATCTCACCCTGCTTTGTGCAGAGCTTCTGGCCTAATTTTGCTGCACCGACTGGGCATACTTCAACACACTTGCCGCAGGCAACACAGTTCTCTTTATTTACATGTGCACGGTAAGCAGAACGTGACATATTCGGCGTGTTATATAACTGTGAAGTACGGATAGCATTGCAGACACCAGGCGCACAGTTGCATAATCCAACGATTTTGTCTTCCCCGTCTATATTTGTAATCTGATGTACGAAGCCATGTCTTTCACTGCGTTCAACAACAGCCATTGCTTCTTCTTTGGTATTCCAGACGCCGCGCCCTGTATTGACGCACCATTCAGCTAAATCGCCGACACCGATGCAGCAGTTCTGTTCACAGGAGCCATCTCCTTCTCCGCGCATGGTCTGCTGTCTTCTGCATGTGCATACGCCGATGGAAATCTTACCATCGTATTTATCCAGCCAGTGGGAAATATGTTCGACCGATACCGACTGGCTTTCTGTTTCAATCGCCTTCTCGACTGGAATGACATGCATGCCTACGCCTGCACCGCCCAGCGGCACCATAGGTGTGATGCCTTCCAATGGCATCTGCGTCATCAAATTGAAGAATGTGGCAATATGCGGATGTTCTTTGATCAGCTCATCCTGCATCACCATGAATTCGGCAATGCCCGGGACAAAGATTGGAACATCATACTGAATATGATGATCTTCATTCTCACGATTCGTTTCAACACATCCGATCCAACAGAGGTGGTCTACCATCTTCTTGGCATCTTCTACGGACATATTGTTGCGTTTTGCAAGTTCTTCCAGATCCACATTTGTTCTGGTCTTCCCAAAAGTCAGGAGCATCTTCGCTTCTTCTTTGGTCAGCACTTCATCCAGGCACCAGACTTCTGGATCTTCCGGCTTGATTGTATGCGTCAGCTTAGCGGCATATCGATCTGTGATCATGCCTGCCAGCTTGATGAGAATCTTCTCTTTTTCTGGATCTGGGGCGATGTAGTTAGGATCTAGTTTGTAATCGCGTTCATTTGTCATTCTGTTCTTCTGTTCGTTCATATTAATTCTCTTCCTTCCATGTCCTGACTGCTTCTTTTAACCAAGAGATCCAGGCATCCATTCCTTCACCGGTCTTTGCTGATACAGGGAAGATCTGAATCGCCGGATTCAATTGTTTCGCTCTTTTTTTGCATGCTTCTAATGAGAAGTTGAAGTATGGCAGTGCATCGATTTTTGAAATGACCAATACATCGCTCTCGCCGAACATCAATGGATACTTGAGCGGCTTATCATCACCTTCCGGTACACTTAATATCATGACTTTCTTACCGGCACCGGTATCGAATTCGGCCGGGCAGATCAGATTGCCGACATTCTCCAGAAAGACTAGATCATTGTCCACTTTCATGGACTTCAGTCCTTCTTCGGTCATACCGGCATCCATATGACACATGCCGTCCGTATGGACCTGGATGCTTTCAACACCTAAGGCCTCCATCCGTTCCGCATCGACCGCAGAATCAATATCTGCTTCCATAACGCCGATCTTCATTTCATCCTTCAGTGCATTGATGGTTGCGCTCAATAACGTTGTCTTTCCAGAGCCAGGAGAGCTCATCACATTGATCAGCAGCGTTCCCTCATCCTTCATCTTTTTTCTTAATGCATCCGCATCTCTGTCATTGGATGCAGTAACACTTTCATGGAGTTCAATGATCTTCATCAGCGTTTCCTCCATTCTTCAATTTCTTTATGCAGCCAATCCACCCATGCCTCAAATCCATCACCCTTCAGGGAGGAGAGACGGAAACACTGAATCTTTGGATTCAACGCTCTTGCACGCTGTTCTGCTTTATCAAAGTCATAGTCAAATATGGGTGCAACATCGATCTTGTTTTCAATCATGACATCACTGACTTTAAACATCAGCGGGTACTTCAACGGCTTGTCATCACCCTCCGGTACACTTAATATCATGACTTTCTTAGCAGCACCGACATCGAACTCTGCCGGACAGACCAGATTGCCGACATTTTCCAGGAAGACAACATCGACATCATCGAAGCCCATCTTCTCCAGTCCTCTTTCGGTCATATCTGCATCCATGTGGCAGCTGCCGCCGGTATGGAGCTGAATGACCTTGGCACCTGTCTCTGCAATTGTCTTAGCATCCACATCAGAATCCACATCTGCTTCCATGACACCAATGCGGTACTGATCCTTGAGTGCATTGATGGTACGGACTAAAGTTGTTGTCTTGCCTGCACCTGGAGAAGACATCAGATTTACCAAAAAAACATTGCGGTCAGTTAAAGCACTGCGCACTTTATCAGCTTCACGGTCATTGTCCGCCGTTACGCGTTCCTTTGTTTCAAATATTTCGTATTGATTCATACAGCCTTCCATTCTTTAAAACATTTAACTAACACTATTTTATAAGATGGTGAATATTTACACAATGTATAAACGAAGACTTCTCACCTTACAATTAATCCCCTTTGTTTAGACATTCTCCTCAATTTCTTTTGTTTTTCACAAGCGGCTGCTTTCTCAAGAAAAAAC
>Ga0163159_1003691_pt1 | contig 11391 bp, 9 predicted proteins | sample BioMet9_FD_108702 | JGI IMG/M metagenome (GOLD analysis project Ga0163159, IMG submission 108702) | Microbial communities from bioreactor (seeded with sewage sludge) at Lawrence Berkeley National Lab, California, USA - Biofuel... | ecosystem: Engineered > Bioreactor > Anaerobic > Unclassified ... | reverse complement strand
TCTGTCAGGACTGCTGGAGGGCGTGACGGACCTTGACCGGTATTTTGAACGGCAGGCGGGTTATGTGGAACAGCTCCGGACCTGGATGCGCTATGTGGACGACGACAGCCGGTTCCTGTTCGGGACGGACTATCCGGCGGTGGATGTGCTAAACTATGTGGAGTTCATTTCAAGGCTGGTCGATCCGGAAAGCCGGGACAAAATCTTTTTCGACAACGCCAACCGGATCTACCGGCTCGGGCTGTAATAAATCGGCGGCGGCTCGCTCTTCGGCTCAGGCGGAAGGGCGAGCCTCTTTATGTTCGGCGAAAGAACTAATTTTTATTACATTTTAACTATAATGTACAAAGTTTAGACAAATGCGGCTATGTTCGTTGACTTATCTGTGCATATTGCATATAATAAAAACACTTCCTCTAGGGGGAGCATGGAAAACAGAAGGAGTGAAAATCATGATGCAAAACAAACGCAGTTTCCGGTCCATACTTGCGATCCTGCTGACGGTGGCTTTGCTCGTCTCCCTGACCTCCGTGGTCTTCGCAGCCGACGCCGGCCAGAAGCAGATCACGATCCTCGGAACCTCGGACATGCACGGCAATATCTGGGGCTATTCCTATGAAGACAACAAGGAAACCACGAACAATGGCATGGCACGGGTCTACACCTATATTCAGGAAGTCAGAAAAGAGAACCCCAATACCATTCTGGTGGATGGCGGAGACACCATCCAGGGCACCATTCTGACCGACGACATCTACAACAAGCAGTCCGGCGAACATCCCGTCATCACCGCCATGAACTACATGGGCTATGACGCGATGACCCTCGGAAACCACGAGTTCAACTTCGGCCTCAGCCTGATCTCCCGGATCAAGAGTCAGGCCAAGTTCCCGATTCTGGCGGCAAATGCCACCAACAAATCGGACGGCAAGCTTCTGACCGGCGCGGCCTACACGATCGTGGAGCGCGACGGCGTCAAGGTTGCGATTATCGGCGTGACCAACCCGAATATCCCGACCTGGGACGGCGACAAGGTCGCTTCCGTAAAATTTGCTGCGCTTTCGTCAACCGTTAAATCCTGCATCAAGGAAATCGGCGACAAGGCTGACATCATCATGGTCTCCTGCCATGCGGGCCTGACCGGTGAGTTCGACGAGGAAGGCGGCACCGATGCCGCGGCGCAGATTCTGAAGGACAACCCGGAGGTGGATGTGCTCCAGGTCGGCCACTATCACATCACCGTCAGCGAGAAGGACGGCAAGACGGTCGTCGGCGGCGTCCGCAACAGCGCGCGCGACGTGGCCCGCTTCGACTTAACTGTCGACAGCAATGGCGACGTGGTCGACAGCAAGGTTTCGACCGTTGACATGGCCAATTACACTCCCTCTGAAGAAATCCGCAGTCTCCCCATTGTGAAGGCGGCACACGAAAAGACCATCGCCTTCATCAAGGGCGGCAGCGGTGCAAACGGCAGCTCCGGCGGCATCTTCGGCAGTGCCTCCGAGACATTCCAGCCCGTCAATGAGATCAGCGGCATCCCGGCTGGCAAGCTGATGGATACGGCTGTCATGGATCTCATCAACAAGGTCCAGCTGGAAAACTCCGGCGCGGATGTCTCCGCAGCGGCCCTGTTCAAGGACACCAGCGACATCAAGAAGGGCACGATCAACTATGGCGATATTTTCAATATTTACAAATTTGACAACACACTCTATCGCGTTAAAGTTACCGGTAAAGAGCTGAAGGCTTACATGGAGTGGTCTGCCGCCTGCTACAATCAGTGGAAAGACGGCGACCTGTCCATCAGCTTCAACCCTGAAAAGCCGGGTTATCTCTACGATATGTTTGCCGGCGTCAACTACGAGATCGATCTCTCGCAGCCCGAGGGCAGCCGCATCAAGAACGTAACCTTCAAGGGCCAGCCGCTGAAGGACGACCAGATCCTGACGCTGGCGGTGAACAATTATCGCTATTCCTCGGCACTCAAGCAGTACAAGCTGGTTTCCGCGACGAAGGAATGGGAATCCCCGAACTCCATCCGGGATATGCTTGTTCAGTACATTAAGAAGAACGGTACCATCAAGCCTGCCGTGGACAACAACTGGAAGATCGTCGGTGTGGATCTGCAGACCTCCAACCCCGACCGCGCGACGCTGATCTCCCTGGTGAACCGCGGCATCCTGGCCGTTCCGTATGCCAAGAGCCTCAATGTGAGCGATGTGGCCAACGCCAAGAAGATGCTCAGCAACGTGAGCGTCAACGGTACCGTCTCCGCAATCGCCGAATACAAGACCGCCGAGGGCGTCTGTTACTACCGTCTGCGTGATCTGGCCGCTGTCCTCAAGGACACCAAGGCTGCGTTCAATGTGGACTGGAACAAGGGCGTTATCGTGACGACCGGAACCGCCTATGCCGGAACCATCACCACGATCCCGGGCACGGCTGCCTACGTGATGAGCAAGATCACCGCGACGGTGGACGGAAAGCCTGTTCCGATGGATACGCTGTTTGCCGCGGGCAACAACTACATCACCGCCGAGCAGCTGACCGGACTCGTGGGCTCCATGGGTCTCACAGCCACCGAAACAGACGGCGTTCTGACCATTACGGTTTCATAAGATCCTAAAAAATATGGGCTGCTGCAATTGCATTGCAGCAGCCCATATTCTCTCTCAATACGCAATCGGAAATTCCGTCTCAGCGCGCGGATACCCGTTTCTGTCGATATTCACTGACCGTTTTACCGGTGAATCGCTTGAAGCACTGGCCAAAATAATGCGCGTCGGGAATCCCGACTGCGGCAGCAAGCTCGTAGACATGAAGGGAAGAAGCATCCAGCAGCTCACAGCACTTTTCCATACGGCGGCGCAGGATAAATTCGGTGACGGTTTCACCGGTGGACTCCTTGAAGACACGGCTCAGATAACTGCTGTTTACAAACAGAGCCGGCGCAATGATTTTAAGAGACAAACCCTTCTGCGAAAGGTTGCTTTCGATATAGTCGATTGCCTTACAGACCAGTTCGCTGTGGACAGGGGAGAACGTGACAGGCGGAACGCTGGATTTTCCGATTTTAGTACGGATTTTTTGAGCAGCGGTGAGCAGCTCGCCCGGTTTGACCGGTTTCAGAATGTAGTCATCCGCGCCGATCTGAAGCGCCTGCTTGACGGAATCGAAATCCCGGTATTCCGTAATGATCAGGATATGAATATCCGGCCGCTGAGCTTTCATCCGCCGGCTCAGCTCCAGTCCGTTGAGCACCGGCATATCAATATCACACAGGACGATGTCCGGAGACAGATTGGTAAAGGCGTTCAGAGCATCGCGCGAGGACTGCACGGAACCTACGACGCGAAAACCGCTGCCGATCCAATCCACACATTTTTCCATCAGGATTCCTTCTGATTTTTCATCGTCTACAATCAGAATCCTTGTTTCGTCCATTCCAACTCCCGCTTTCCTTTGAACGTCTGCAGCCAAAAGCGATGACAGCAGATTTTCCTGTTGCCGGCGGACACAGTCTGCGCCAGTCGGCGGGAATTAATACCCATTTATATAAAATACAACATAAAATGGAACCTGGACAATAAAAATTATGAATTTTAAGAAAATAGTTGAAATTTTCACCTAAATGTAAAAATATGAACTAGCATACGCCCGAGACAGAAAATACAGGTGCCTTTTTCCGCAGACGATACAGGACATTCTGGGAGAATTCAAACTTTTCGGGGGTTTAAGTGGAAATCGGCGGAGCATCATGGTATAATATCAATCTGATATATGAAATTGCACATAATCCGGGAGGGATTCCATATGATGCTCAGGGATGCGGGAACGATCGTTTTTAAAGTCGGCACCTCCACGCTTACGCATGCAAGCGGGAAAACCAATCTGAAAGAGATGGAAGATCTGGCGCTTGTTCTGTCTGATCTCATGAACGCAGGCAAGCGCGTCGCACTTGTGACATCCGGAGCCATCGGCGTGGGAGTCGGAAAGCTGGGTCTTGCCGAGCGGCCGAAGGACACTGCCGGAAAGCAGGCCGCCGCCACGGTCGGCCAGTGCGAGCTCATGTTCATGTATGACAAAATGTTCTCGCAGTATGGCCATAAGGTTGGTCAGCTGCTCATCACGAAAGAAGATGTGGACGACCCGAAACGGCGGGAGAATCTGGTCGCGGCATTTGACAAGCTTTTTACATTTGGGGCGATTCCGATCATCAATGAGAATGACGCGGTGGCGGTCGACGAGATTGTCTACGGAGACAATGATTCGCTTTCTGCGGTCGTCGCCATGCTGATCGGTGCCGATGCACTTGTGATCCTGACCGAGACGGATGGCCTGTATACGGGCAACCCGCTCGAGGATCCGGCTGCCCGGCGCATCTCGCGCGTAAGCGAAATCACGGATGAGATCCGCGGCTACGCTTCGCACAGGGGTACCAGTCTGGGAACAGGCGGTATGGCTACCAAGCTCCGCGCGGCCGAAATGGCGACCGGAGCCGGGATCGACGCCTATGTGATCTGCGGAAGAGACGCACACAATATTTACAGGCTCCTCGACGGCGAGGACATCGGAACGCACTTTTTTGCGAAGGAGGAACGCCATGCTTGAGCAAATCGGACGGAACGCGAAAGCCGCATCACGCGTGCTCGCGACTGCGACGGAAGCGCAGAAAAATGAAGCGCTGAAAAAAATCGCACAGGCGCTGCGCAGCTGCTCTGCCGCGATCTGCGCGGAAAACGAGAAGGATCTCTCAGCCGGAAGGAATTGCGGGATGTCCGAAGCCCTGCTCGACCGTCTCATGCTGAATGATAGCCGCGTGGCTGCCATCGCAGACGCCATGGAGCATGTCGCGGCGCTGCCCGATCCGGTTGGACGCGTGCTTTCCGAAACGGTACGGCCGAACGGCCTGCGCATCGTCAAGACAGCGGTGCCAATCGGCGTCATCGCGGTCATCTTTGAGGCGCGGCCAAACGTGACGGCCGATTCGGCTTCGCTCTGTCTCAAGTCCGGCAACGCAGTCATCCTGCGCGGCGGAAAAGAGGCCATTCTCTCCAATATCGCCATTGCGGATGCCATGCGCACGGCGCTCGCCGAGACGAGCCTTCCGCCCGACTGCATTCAGCTTGTCACAGACACCTCCCATGAGAGCGCGGAAGAGCTCATGCACCTGAACGGCTTCGTGGACGTGCTCATCCCGCGCGGCGGCCGCCGGCTCATCGACGCGGTCGTGAAGAACGCGACGGTGCCGGTCATTCAGACAGGCGCCGGCGTCTGCCACATCTACGTCGACCGCGATGCCGACGTACAGATGGCGGCCAAAATTATCGACAACGCCAAGACCTCGCGACCCTCCGTGTGCAACGCGGCGGAGTGCATGCTGATCCACCGGGACATCGCCGCACGGGCGCTGCCCGTCATCGCCGCGGCCCTTGCCAAAAAGCATACCGAAATCCGGGGCGACGCTGAGATCATGGCGATCCTGAAGGACGGTGCCGTGCCTGCGAAGGACAGCGACTGGGGCAAAGAATTTGGCGACTATATCATCGCCGCGAGGATCGTCGGCAGTATGGATGAGGCGATCGAGCACATCTACCGCTACTCGACGGGACATTCCGAGTGCATCGTGACGGAAAACGGGGATACGGCAGCAGCGTTCATGGATCGCGTAGATGCCGCCGCGGTTTACCATAACGCCTCGACGCGCTTCACCGACGGAGGGGAATTCGGACTGGGCGCCGAAATCGGCATCTCCACGCAGAAACTGCACGCGCGCGGCCCTCTAGGGCTGAACGAGCTTACAACAATGAAATATCGTGTCTATGGAAGCGGACAGATCCGCTAGGGGAGGGAAAACAATGCGGTATGGTTTTATCGGACTCGGCAACATGGCCTCTGCAATCCTTCGCGGCATGTGCCGGAGCGGAAAATTCGAGAGCGATATATTCTGCGGCTTCAACCGCAGCGAGGGCAAGACACTGTCGCTGCAGAAAGAACTGGGTCTTGTGCCGATGGCTTCTGCGGAAGAGGTCGCGGAACGATCGGATGTCGTGGTGCTCTGCGTCAAGCCTCAGATGATGTCGGACATACTGCCGCAGCTGGCTAAGATCACGCCGGGCAAGCTGGTTGTGACGATCGCTGCCGGCAAGCCCCTTTCCTATTACGAAGCGGCGCTTCCGGCAGAGACGGCGGTCGTGCGCGTGATGCCGAATATCAACGCGCGCGTGCTCGCGGCCGCCAGCGGAATCTGCGGCGGAAAATACGCCACACGCGAACAGATCGCGCTGGTACAGTGCATGTTTGAGACGGTCGGCACGGTTTATGAACTGCCGGAGAACCAGTTTTCCGCGTTTTCCGCCCTTGGCGGTGCCTCCGGCGCTTTTATCCATATTTACATCGATGCACTGGCTTCTGCCGGAGTCAAGGCCGGTCTTTCGCGCGCGCTCGCGCAGAGCGTCGCCTGCCAGGCGGTGTTGGGAAGCGCCAGGCTTACCATGGAGTCCGGCGAACATCCGATCGCACTGTGCGATCAGGTCTGCTCGCCCGGCGGCACGACCATTGAGGGCGTGCATGCACTCAAACGGCTCGGCTTTGAAACTGCGATTCAGCAGGCGGTCGACGCGGTGATCGAAAAGGACCGTCTGCTCGGAAAATAGAATACCACAGGCGTCCCGGCATTTGGCTTTGTGCAAAATGGCTTATTGGGGCGCCTTTTTCAGACGAAACCATGTTTAATTTGATATGGTTTTTAGGAAGATAAACCGGTGAAACCGGCAACAGCGGAGGAAAACCCATGAATACGCAACATCTTCAGTACCTGACAGAGATCGAACGGGTCCGCTCTATCTCGCAGGCGGCTGAGAACCTGTACATCGGACAGCCGAATCTCTCGCGCATCCTGCGCGAACTCGAGGAATCGGCCGGGTTTCCGATTTTTGAGCGGACGAGCAAGGGCGTCCGGCCGACGGAGAGGGGGGAAAAGTATTTGCAGCACGCGCGCAGCATCCTGCGTGAAATGGAGGCCATGGATGCGCTGGGTCCCCGTCACCCGGTGGCCAACCGCTTTCGGATCTGCCTGCCCCGGTCGGGCGAGCTCTTCAGCCGTGCGGCAGAGTATCTGGCCGCGCTGGACCCGGAGCGGAGCCTCGACGCAAACATACGGGAATGCCATGTGCGTCAGTCGCTGGAACTGCTTGCAAACGGGGAGGCCGAGCTGGGCATCATCCGGTTCCGCGTGGAATACCGGGAGTATTTCGAGGAGCAGACCCGTCAGCGGGAGCTCTGCTTCCGAATACTCGGAAAATTCCGTTATCAGCTCCTGATGGCGAGCCGCCATCCGCTGGCCGCCAAACAGAACATTCTCCGGGCCGATCTGGCCGGCTTTCCGGAGATCGTCCACGGCGACACCTTTCGCGTGCACAGCATGCCGGAGGATACAGCCCGCCGCCGCATTTACACGGTCGACCGCATGGCGCAGCTGTCGCTGCTGGAAACATTGCCGGACTGTTATCTCTGGACGGCGCCGATCCGCGAGCAGGAGCTGGAAAGGTTCCATCTGATACAAAAACCCTGTGCCGACAATCTTGTCACTTATTTTGACGCGCTTGTCTATAATCCGCAATACGCCATGACAGAAATTGAGAGCGGATTTCTGGACTATTTGAGCCAACAAAAAGCAAACGAGAACTTACCATATTAAAAATGATATAGATAAGGCGTGAAAAGCATTTGTAATTGATGGTATATTTCGATATACTTTTATCGGAATGGATGACAGGAATGCCGCTGCCACCCTTCAAAAGAAAACAGGCATGGATCAACCAAAAAGGATGGGAAATAACATGAGCAAAATTACTGTGATCGGCGCCGGCAGCGTTGGCGCGACAATTGCCAATGACCTGATGGTTCAGGGCATTGCTTCCGAAATCGTCCTCGTTGATATTAACAAGCAGAAGGCATTCGGCGAAGCACTGGATATTTACCAGGGCGCTCCGTTCTGCTCTCCCGCGATTGTCCGTGCCGGCGATTATCCCGATGCAGCCGGATCCGATATTGTTGTCATCACTTCCGGCATGCCGAGAAAGCCCGGCATGAGCCGCCTCGATCTTGCCCAGACCAACGTCAATATCATCAAGCAGATCGCGCCGCAGATCGTAAAGGAAGCCCCGAACGCGATCTACGTCATCGTCTCGAACCCGGTCGACATTCTTACTTATGTATTCTACAAGGTTTCCGGACTGCCCGAGAATCAAATCATGGGATCCGGCACAATCCTTGACACAAGCCGTCTGCAGTCCACACTGGCCAAGCGGTTCCATATCAGCCCGAAGAACGTCCACGCGCACGTCTACGGCGAGCACGGCGACTCCTCCTTTGTGCCCTGGTCTCTTGTCCATATTGCCAACAACCACATCGATGTCTATCGCGACAGCTGCCCTGACAAGGACAAGATCAACTGGAACCACGACTATGCCGAGATCGAGGACTTCGTCAAGACCTCCGGCGCGCAGGTCATCAAGGACAAGGGCGCGACGTTCTATGCCATTGCCATGGCCGTCTGCCACATCTGCAAGTGCATCTATGCCGGCGCCGGCACCGCTCTGACCGTTTCCACCATGATGCACGGCGAATACGGCATTGAGGATGTCTGCCTTTCCACGCTGACGCTGGTCGACCGTCAGGGCGTCCGCGGAAAGATCGCGAACCATCTGACCGACGGCGAGATCGCGAAGCTGCGCATCAGCGCCGAGCGTCTGAAGGACGTCATCAGCCAGATCCAGATTACAGACCCCGAGGAAAGCCCCGAAAAGCCGTAAATGACGGCTGAAGCAGCCTAGATCGGAAGTTGGAGAGAACCGGAATTTCACCGGCGGACGGTTCTCTCCGACTTCTGTTCAGCGGGCGCTCACGGGCGTCCGCTGAAATAAGAATTTTACAGTGCAATCCCGCCCGCGCAAAGCGGCGCGGTGTTGCTCTGATTTTTTAAGGAGGGAACCGTCAATGGAGTACCGCATCGAACACGACTCCATGGGAGAAGTATCCGTGCCGGCCAACAAGTACTGGGGCGCTCAGACACAGCGCAGTCACGGCAATTTCCCAATCGGCGTCGGTATTGAGACCATGCCGCGCGAGATCACGCACGCGTTTGGCATCCTCAAAAAAGCCGCTGCGATGGCAAACGCCGAGCTTCGGCCCGGTAAAATGACAGAAGAAAAACTGAACGCGATCACAGCCGCCTGCGATGAAGTTATCTCTGGTGAGCTGAACGACCATTTTCCGCTTGTCGTCTGGCAGACCGGTTCCGGAACGCAGTCCAACATGAACGCCAACGAAGTCATCGCCAACAGAGGCAATGAGATCGCGGGCGCAAAGCTGCTGCATCCGAACGACGACATCAACATGTCGCAGTCCTCCAACGACACCTTCCCGACGGCCATGCACATTGCGGCCGTGACCGTGATCGAGGACAGGGTCCTCCCGGCCATCGACCGGCTGACCGCGACCTTCCGCCGTCTGGAGGAGGAGAATCAGGGTATTGTCAAATCCGGCCGCACCCATCTGCAGGACGCGACGCCCATCCGTTTCAGCCAGGAGATCTCCGGCTGGCGGGCTTCGCTGGAGCAGGACCGCAAGATGCTCGGACTCGCGCTGCCGCCGCTCAAGGCGCTGGCGCTGGGCGGCACCGCCGTCGGCACCGGACTCAACGCGCCGGAGGATTTCGACACGCTTGTGGCCGAAAAAGTCTCAGAACTGACCGGTAAAAAGTTCTACACCGCGGAAAACAAGTTCCACGCGCTCACGTCCAAAGACGAGATCGTCTTCGCCCACGGTGCGCTCAAGGCCCTGGCCTGCGATCTCATGAAGATCGCGAACGACGTGCGCTGGCTGGCCTCCGGCCCGCGCGACGGCCTCGGCGAAATCACGATCCCGGAGAACGAGCCCGGCTCGTCCATCATGCCCGGCAAGGTCAACCCCACGCAGTGCGAGGCCGTCACCATGGTGGCCGTGCAGGTCATGGGCAACGACGTTGCGGTCGGCATGGCCGCGTCGCAGGGCAACTTCGAGCTCAACGTGTTCATGCCGGTCTGCATCTACAACTTCCTGCAGTCCGCGCGCCTTCTGGCCGAGTGCATGGAGTCCTTCAACGACCGCTGCGTCTCGGGCATCAAGGCCAACCGCGAGAAGATGCGCTACAATCTCCACAATTCCCTCATGCTTGTCACGGCGCTCAATCCGTACATCGGCTACGAAAACGCCGCCAAAACAGCCAAGAAGGCGTTCAAGGAGAATATTTCCCTTAAAGAGGCCTGCGTATCGCTGGGCTTCCTGTCGGCGGAAAATTTTGACGAAGTGTTCCATCCGGAACAAATGGTCTGATTGCGAGGAAACGCTATGACATTCAGTTATTTTCCCGGCTGCACGCTGAAAACCAAGGGGAAAGAACTTGACCGCTGCGGACGCGAATCCGCCGAGGCCCTTGGCTTTGAGCTGCAGGAACTGGCGCAGTGGCAGTGCTGCGGCGCCGTCTATCCGATGGCAAGGGACGAGATCGCGACGAGGCTCTCCTCCGTGCGCGCGCTGGCAGCCGCGCGGGACGAGGGCCAGGAACTTGTGACGCTCTGCTCGGCCTGTCATCACGTCATCAAGCGGGTCAACGGCGACATGAAGCGGGATCCGGAAATCCGAGACAAGGTGAACCGCTATCTGCAGCTCGAGAAGCCCTACGCGGGCGAGACGAACGTGCTGCACTATCTCGAGGTGCTGCGCGACCGCGTCGGTTTCGACGAGGTGGCGAAGAAAGTGACCCATCCTCTGACCGGCCGGAAGATCGGAGCCTATTACGGCTGCCTTCTGCTCCGTCCGTCGAAGGAGTTGGGCTTCGACGACCCCGAAAATCCCCGCATCCTCGAGGATTTCATCCGGGCCATCGGCGCGGAGCCCGTCGTCTACGGCATGCGCAACGAGTGCTGCGGCGGCTACACGACGATCGAGAACAGGGATTACGCCAAAAAGAACGTCGCCAAGATCATGGCGAACGCAAAAGCCTGCGGAGCCGAGGCACTTATCACGGCCTGCCCGCTCTGCATGTACAACCTGAAGGAAAATTCCGAGGACGGCCTGCCGGTCTATTATTTCACCGAGCTTCTGGCCGAGGCGCTCGGCTTAAAGGAGGCGGACGCATGAGCAATTCGGATCTGATGGAGACCATCGGGCGGATCTCCGGCGTCAACCCCCGCAAGTGCATGAAGTGCGGCAAGTGCTCCGGCGCGTGCCCCGCCTACGACGAGATGGAATTCCATCCCCATCAGTTCGTCAGCATGGTGGAGTCCGGGCGCATCGACGAGCTCATGAACTCCAGGGGCATCTACACCTGCCTGAGCTGCTTCGCCT
>Ga0163159_1003688_pt1 | contig 11396 bp, 6 predicted proteins | sample BioMet9_FD_108702 | JGI IMG/M metagenome (GOLD analysis project Ga0163159, IMG submission 108702) | Microbial communities from bioreactor (seeded with sewage sludge) at Lawrence Berkeley National Lab, California, USA - Biofuel... | ecosystem: Engineered > Bioreactor > Anaerobic > Unclassified ... | reverse complement strand
ATACCTGATCAACAGCGCGCAGCTGATGGATAAGCTGACCCTGTTCTCCAACATGGTGGTATTTTCCTCGTACGCCATGCAGGTGATCATGTCGCTGATGATGCTGGTAATGATTTTCTTCCTGCTGCCCCGCGCCATGGTATCCGCCAAACGCATTAACGAGGTGCTTGAAACCGAACCCGCGATTGTGGAAGGCAAAACAACCGAAGGCCTGCCCGGGCAAAGCGGCGAAGTGGTGTTTGACCACGTGAGCTTCCGTTATCCCGGCGCGTCCGAGGATGTGCTGCACGATGTGAGCTTTACCGCGCACAAGGGAGAAACCGTGGCCTTTATCGGCTCCACCGGCAGCGGTAAAAGTACGGTGATCAACCTGATACCGCGTTTCTTCGACGCCACGGAGGGCACGGTAACGGTAGACGGCGTGAACGTGAGGGAATACGCGCAGGATGCACTGAACAATAAGATCGGTTATGTGCCGCAAAAAGCCGTGCTGTTTATGGGCACGGTTACCAGCAACGTAGCCTACGGCGATAACGGCAAAGCCCCCGCGACCGAAGAAGATGTGAAACGCGCCGTTGAGATTGCGCAGGGCAAAGACTTTGTGGAAAAGATGGACGGCGCTTACAACGAGGAGATCGCTCAGGGGGGAACCAATGTATCCGGCGGGCAGAAACAGCGCCTTTCCATTGCGCGCGCCGTGTGCCGCAAGCCGGAAATCTATATCTTTGACGACAGCTTTTCCGCGCTGGATTACCAGACCGACCGCGACCTGCGCGCGGCGCTGAAAAAGGAAACGGCGGGCGTTACCAGCCTGATCGTGGCCCAGCGTATCGGCACCATTATGAACGCGGACCGGATTGTGGTGCTGGACGAAGGCAGTGTCGTCGGCCAGGGTACGCACCGGGAACTGCTTTCCAGCTGCGATGTATACCGTGAAATTGCCATGTCGCAGCTTAGTGAGGAGGAACTTGCCCTATGAGTGAAAATCATTCGCAAAATCGTGCGCCGGCAGCCAGGCGCGGCCCGGCAGGGGGCCGCGGGCCTATGGGCGGTGGCCGCGGGCCCATGGGCGGCGGTGGAATGATGGGCCCTGTGGAAAAGCCGAAAAGTTTTAAAGGGACCATGAAAAAGCTGATCCGCTATTGTAAAAAAGACCTGCCTGTGATTGTTGTGGCCCTGGTGGCCGCCATCGCGGGAACCCTGCTGCAGATACTGGGCCCGGATCAACTGAAAAACCTGACCAACGAAATTGCCAAGGGCCTGCCCCAGATGCTGCAGGGCAAACCGGTGATGGGCGCCATAGACCTGAACGCGGTGGGCTCCATCGCCTGGGTGCTGGTGTTTTTCTACGCGAGCGCGATGCTGTTGAACTTTACGCAAAGCTATATCATGGCGACGGTTACGCAGATCATCTCCAAGCGGATGCGCACCGACATTGCCGATAAGATCAACCGTCTGCCGCTGAAATATTTCGACAGCACCAGCCACGGCGATATTTTAAGCCGCGTTACCAACGACGTGGACGCGATCGGCCAAACGCTGAACCAGAGCGTAGCTACGCTGGTAACTTCCGTTACCATGCTGGTCGGCTCGCTGGTGATGATGTTTATCAACAGCTGGATTCTGGCCCTGACCGCGATTGGTACCAGCATTCTCGGATTTGTGCTGATGATGCTGATTATGACCAAGTCGCAGAAGTATTTTACCCAGCAGCAAAACGCTCTGGGCGCCATCAATGGCCACATTGAGGAAGTATACACCGGCCATAACGTGGTGAAAGTGTACAACGGCAGCCGGGAGGCGCGCGGCACCTTTGAGAACATCAACGGGCAGCTGTATGTAAGCGCGTGGAAATCGCAGTTCCTCTCGGGGCTGATGATGCCGCTGATGACCTTTGTGGGCAACCTTGGCTATGTGGCCGTTTGCGTGGTGGGCGCGGTGCTGGCGATGAACGGCGTGATCACCTTCGGCGTGATCGTGGCGTTTATGATGTACGTTCGCCTGTTTACCCAACCGTTGTCTCAGATCGCGCAGGCCTTTAACAACCTGCAGCGCACCGCCGCCGCGGGCGAGCGGGTGCTGGGCTTCCTGGACGAAAAAGAACTGTCCGACGAGAGCGACAAGAAACTTTGTTTAAGCAAAGTGAACGGCGATGTGGAATTCCAGCACGTCAAGTTCGGCTATGATCCGGACAAGACCATTATCCACGATTTCTCCGCTAAAGTGAAAGCCGGGCAGAAGGTGGCCATCGTAGGCCCCACCGGCGCGGGCAAAACCACCATCGTCAACCTTGTGATGCGGTTTTACGAGCTGGACGGCGGCCGGATTCTGCTGGACGGCACCCCCATCAACGATCTGCCGCGCAAAAACGTGCACGAGCAGTTCGGCATGGTGCTGCAGGATACGTGGCTGTTTGAGGGCACCATCCGGGATAATATTGCTTACGGCAAGCCGGACGTAACCGACGAGCAGGTGATTGCCGCCAGTAAGGCGGTGGGCCTGCACCACTTTATCCGCACCCTGCCGGGGGGCTACGATACGGTGCTCAACGCGCAGGCTAGCCTGTCCGAAGGACAGAAACAGCTGATTACCATTGCCCGCGCGATGATCCAGAACGCGCCGCTGCTGATTTTGGACGAAGCGACCAGTTCCGTGGATACCCGTACCGAACGCATTGTGCAGCGCGCCATGGACAAACTGACCGAGGGGCGGACTTCCTTCGTGATCGCCCACCGCCTGTCCACCATCAAGAACGCGGATCTGATCCTCGTGATGCGGGACGGCGACATCGTGGAGAGCGGCACGCACGCGGAACTGCTGAAGAACGGCGGCTTCTATGCCGACCTGTACAACAGCCAGTTTGAACAGGTCGCCTGACCCCGATCAACCGAAAACAGACTGCCCGCGCCCCGGAAACGGAGGCGCGGGCGTTTTTTTACCGTTGAACCTTTCCAGATTCTGTGATAGGATAATTGCGTTTCATACTCCTGATCAATTTTTGCAAAGGATGATCCTCTGTGATTCTCTGCATTGCTTCCGCTCCGCGCAAGGCCTGATAAGGGACGAGCCTGCACGGAGCCAACCGATACGCCTGCCTGAATGTCCCCGTCGGGCTTTGCGCTTTCCCGTTTTGTGATACCAAAACCTGAAAGGAAAGCAAAGCCGATGTTTCATATTTCTTCCGTTAAAGACGCGCTGAAGGAACTGCGCGCGTTTCTGATCCTCTGGAGTACCCAGTCGCTGTCCTCGCTGGGCAGCGCCATGACGGGTTTCGCTTTGATTGTCTGGAGCTACGAACAACAGGGTTCGGCGCTCAGTACCGCGCTGCTGGCGGTATGTTCCTATGCTCCGTACGTGGTGTTCAGCATTTTCGCGGGCACCCTGTGCGACCGGTGGGACAAAAAAATCACCATGCTGGTAAGCGACAGTTTCGCGGCGCTCACGACGGTCGCGGTGCTGTGGCTGTTGAGCGCGGGGCAGTTGAAACTGTCCCACCTGTACGTGATCAATGCCCTGAACGGCCTGATGAATACCGTGCAGCAGCCCGCCTCCGACGTGGCGACCAGCCTGCTCACCCCGCGCCGTTATTACCAGCGGATCGCCGGGATGCGGTACTTCTCCAATTCGCTGGTCACCATGCTTACCCCCGCGCTGGCGACGGCGGTGCTGGCGCTGGCCGGGCTGCGCGCCGTGCTGTGGTTTGATCTGTTCACCTTCGGGGTCGCCTTTCTCGCGCTGGCGTGCCTGATCCGTATCCCCAGGCCTGAGGAAGAACCGGGAAAACCGCGGGAAACGGCGCTGCGCTCCGCCAAAGCCGGGCTGACCTTTTTAAAGAGCAACCCCGGTATCTTTCATCTGATCCTCTTTCTGGCGGTCATCAACCTGACCGCCTCCATGTACAACGCGGCGCTGCCCGCGATGCTCCTGTCCCGTGTAGGCGGGGGTGAAATCGCGCTGGGCGTGGTCAACACCGCAACCGGCTTAACGACCCTGCTGGGGAGCGTGCTGGTTACGCTGCTGCCCGCGCCGAAAAGCCGGGTACGTACCATACTGAATACGTTGCTGTTTTCCATGAGTACGGAAAACTTTTTCCTCGCGTTCGGGCGCAGCGTGCCGGTCTGGTGCGCGGGCGTGGTACTGGGCTGGAGCCTGATCCCCATGATGGGCGCCAACCTGGACGCGCTGCTGCGGCTGCACATCCCCACGGAGATGCAGGGGCGTGTGTACGCGGCGCGCAATACCTTCCAGTTTTTCACCATTCCGGTGGGGTATCTGCTGGGCGGCGTGCTGGTGGACCGCGTGTTTGAACCGCTGATGGCTTCGCAGGGGGCGCAAAGCCTTCTGGTGATGGTCTTCGGCGCGGGCAAAGGCTCCGGCGCGGCGTTCCTGTTCTTTGCGCTGGGCGTGTTCGGGGCGCTGTCGTGCCTGCCGTTTCGCGCCGACCCCGCCATCTGGCGGCTGGAGGCCGAAGAAACAATCCATAAATAACGGGTTAAAATCGCAACGGGGCTGTCGCATACGCGACAGCCCCGTTGTTTGCCTGCCCATTACGGTGAGATACAACAAAATATGTACCGGAGTGCGCTGGGAGAAGGCGTGACGTTCAGCATTTACCATCCGGGGTGGCGGGGATACAGATAGCGGGGCGTACAGGGGTTTGGAAAATTGCTGTTGGCAGATTGATCTGCCGGCAGATCAATCTGTTTCCCTGGGCTGGTGTTACTGCACGACGCATTCGATGCGGTCACGCCCGTCGTTCTTGGCGCGGATCAGCGCTTCGTCGGCCAGCCGCAGTACCCGGCTTACGTCTTTCTTGGTGGCAGCCTTTACGACGCCGACGCCGATGCTGACGGACACATAATGATCCACTTCCGACAGCTCGTTGGGTAGCTGCGTTTCCCTCACGCTGCAACGAATGGATTCCGCCAGCGCATGCGTTTTCTCCTGTGTGGCGTTCATCTGGAGAATCACAAATTCGTCTCCGCCCCAGCGGCAGAAGAATCGGTCGGTGCCCTTGGGCAGCGTGTCGATCAGACCGGCTACCTTTACAAGCACCCGGTCGCCCACATCGTGGCCGCAATGGTCGTTATACTGTTTAAAGTGGTCAATATCGATCAGCAGTACGGCCAGCGCCTGAGGCGCGTCCCCGCAGGCGTCAAAGGCGATATCGATGTAATTACGGAAGGCGCGGCGGTTTGGCGCGCCGGTCAGCTCGTCCAGAAGCGCCATGTTTTTCAGCTGCCGGTTGGCAAGCACTAACTGGCGGTTCATTTCCTGATTCTCGTCAATCTCGTGTTCCAACTGCGCGTTGGAGGCTTCCAGCAGCAGGGTAACGCTGAAATCCCGGAGGTAATGATGGTAAACAACCCGGGAAGCGACCCACGCGGTGATTACAAAAATCGCCAGATTGACAAAATCTCCGATCAGGATGTCCTGTGAGGGCTGAAAGAACGGTAACCCAACGGCCAGCGTAAGCACCGAAACACCAAAGGGAATCCAGCGCTCACGGTCCTCCAGAATAAAGAGGATGGAGGAGATCATCAGCGGTACCATAAAAGCCGTCAGCTGGCCATATAGTTTCTGATCCATCAGCGCCATCACGCTTCCCCAGGTCATGGTCAGGGTCAGGTAAACGAGGATGCCTCGGTTCAATTGTTTCAGGCGTCGGGGGGTAAGGCTGCCGGATTTGTTCAGCGCGTTTGCGCCCAGCAAAAAGCTGATGTTGAGCGCCGTTAACAGCGCATACATGAAAAAATAGCCGCCAAACTGAAAGCGGTTATCAACCCGCAGCAGCGCCGTCAACACGTCGGCGGCCATCAACAGCAACTCAAACCCGATGGTTACTTTTGCCAGCAATCCGCCGCGGCGAAGGTTATCAATCCCTTTTTTCCTGATAAGCCGGTCCCGGTCTTCCGGGGCGATGGCGGTCTGTCCGTACAGCGGTTCTTTCATCGTTTCATGTCCTCGGTCGTTAGGCAGGAGGCGGCGGTTGTTCCCCCGGCTGCCCCGGAGTATCGTTCCACATATTAACATTTTCACACGGTTCCGTCAACTTTCCCATGGGAGCACAGGCGGATGGCATTTTCCGAAAAAGTCTGAAAAACCATTGCGAAATTCTCCTGAATTGGGTAGGATAGTTCCAACGGATCAGAGAAGAAAATTTCTGAAAACAACCGGTGAAAAGGGAGTGCGAACAATGGTGAATATCGCCATTCTGGGGGCGGGCAACATTGCGGTGAAAATGGCCCATACGATCAATGGTATGGTTGCGGCGGGCAACCACAGCCTTACCCCTTACGCGGTGGCCGCCCGCGACGAAGCGCGCGCGCAGCAGTTTGCCCGCGACTACGGTTTTCAAAAAGCATATGGCTCTTATGAGGAGATGCTGGCCGACCCGGACGTGAATCTGGTGTACGTCGCCACACCGCATTCGCACCACTACGAGCATATGCGGCTTTGCCTGGCACACGGTAAAAATGTGCTCTGCGAAAAGGCGTTTACCGTGAATGCGTCGCAGGCCGAGGCCATTACGACAATGGCGCGTGAAAAGGGGCTGTACGTGGCGGAAGCGATCTGGACTCGCTACCTGCCTTCCCGGAAGATCATTGACGAGCTGATTGCCTCAGGCGCCATCGGCACGCCCCGGGTGCTGACCGCCAACCTGGCTTATCCGCTGGAGCAGGTGGAACGGATGCTGAAACCGGAGCTGGCGGGCGGCGCGTTGCTGGATTTGGGCGTATACGCGCTCAATTTTGCTTCCATGGTGTTTGGCGATGACATAGCGGAGATGCACAGCGTATCGCAGAAGTTTGAAACCGGCGTGGACGCTCAGGATTCCATTACGCTTACGTACCGCGACGGCAAAATGGCCATCCTTTGCGCCGCCTTCACATGTACGGGCGACCGGCGCGGGGTGGTGTACGGCACGACCGGCACGCTGACTGTGGATAACATCAACAACCCCATGGAAATTGTAGTGACTCAGCACAACAAGCCCGACGCGGTTCGTACCTACACCGTTCCCCCGCAGATTACCGGGTTTGAGTACGAGGCGCAGGCGGCGGTGGACGCGATTGAGCGCGGCCAAACGGAATGCGAAGCCATGCCCCATGCCGAAACCGTTCGCATCATGCGCCAGATGGACGCGCTGCGCGCCCAGTGGGGCCTTGTTTATCCCAATGAGGGGCTGTGAAACGCACGACTGGCAGAAAGTATTCGCCTGAAATAGCGATTGAAACGAACATGTTTGACGCGGAAACCTTTTCTCTGCCGATGTTTTCATCGGCAGAGTGCGCGCAAGAAGCGCCGACGGCTGAAAGCCGTCGGCGCTTTTCGTGAGTTTGGTTACGGATGATATACCACCGCGCCGGTTTCGGTGTTGCGGGAATAATGGCTGGCAAAGTCCCACATGATTTTCGCGAATTCGGGATAGAGGGAATGTACGAAGCCCTCGGTAATCCCAAGACCCACCATCGGCACGCCGTCAGCGTTGTTGAGGAACCAGCGGTGGTTCACAAACTCGCCGTTGAGCGTAACGGTCAGGCCGCTGTCGGCTTTGAAACCCGCCATCGGATATTGGTCGAAATCATACGACGTGAAGTTGTTCATGCCGTTGTATTTCAGGAACAGTTGAATCTGCGTCTGGTGGCTGGTGCCGATATGCCCTGCCGCCTCGTCGAACACAACGCTCAGGTCGCGTGTGGAGGTGGTGAACAGAATGGGCAGGTCCACCTTGTCAAACTGCGCGGCCTGCTCGTCGGTCGGCGTATAGCCCATACCGGACATGGGTACGGCAGCGGCGAACAGCGCGGGGTCGCCGTGGATGGTCTTCATCGTGGCGAAGCCGCCCATGGAATAACCGGTTACGTACACGCGGGACGCGTCCAGCGCGGGATAGGTTTCCAGCAGGGAGCGTACAAACTTGGGCATGATTTCGCACTCGATGCCTTCCACGAATTGACCGTCCTTCATCGTCCAGAACACTTCCTGATGCTGGGGGGATACCACGGCGACGCGCTTGTCGCCCGCCAGTTTGATATACCCGTTTTCATCCGCGAACATCAGGGGATCGTCGCCCATGCCGTGCAACGCCAGAATCAGCGGCACGCTGCCCGCGGGAGCGGTGTTGTTCAGCACTTCGTCCGGAAGGATCTCATACCAGGATTGCAGGTATTCGCCGTCCTGGGTCTTTACGTCGCTGAAGCGATCCTCGGAGTGGAAGGTGACGTTCACGCCATCCGGCGTTTCCCCGTTCAAAATCGCGTCGCGCTCGCACAGCGAGAACGGGAGGGTTCCCCCTGTGGCGCTGCAGCGCATGGCTTTGATAAACAGGTTGTAATAAGCGTCTTTAATGTATTTGGCCGCGTCGGGCATGTCGTCCTGCGCGACAACCACTTTGCGAAGCGGAAGCGCCTGATTGTAGTAGGTTACGACGTCGCCCGTGAAGGTGGACGCGTCGGTGCCGTTGGCTTGCCGGTATTTTGCCACAACGTCTTCTTTCGCGTTCACCAGATAGACCGGCACGCTGGTAGCTACGCTGCGGTAGCACTGCATATCACCGTTAATCAGCAGCATGCCCGCGACCCGGCCGACGCTGGCGGTCACGGGGGCGACGAAGTTGTTCAGGAAGGTCGCGCCGCCGTTGATACCGATGTAGTACTCGTATCCGTAACCGCCGAAGTACTCCGCGTCGGAATAGTAGGTGGTTGTGTCGCCGGTTTTCACCGACGCTTTCTGGGCAAGCATCACGGTTTGCAGGGTCTGGAAGGCGCTCTGATCGGCCGTGCCGAAGCCCGCTTTGGGGTCTGCGGAGGTCACGAGCACGATGCTCCCCTTGGCTTCCTCAATCATATCCACCAGACCGAGACCCTTCAGATAGGCAAGCGCCGCGTCCTTATCGGCAAAGGACTGGTCCGAGAACACGACCAGATTGGTGTTCATCCTTGCCGCCGCGCGGAAGCTGCCGTAGAGGTCTGCGGAACGGTAAACGAACGTGGTGTTTTCGGGATACCCGTCCAGCGCGGGGTTGGATACATAGGTCTTGGTTTTGTCCGTTTCCAGCGCCAGCGCCGCGGTGGGGCTGGTAAGGCGGGTTTCCTGCAAAGTTTCGAAAGTTGCTTCGTTCCCCTGCCGGCTGGAGTAGTTCAGCGCGAACGCGCCCGGAACAAGCGCGAAGGTGAACAGCAGAGTGAATACGAGCGCCAGACTGAGCCGCTTTTTCATCATGGATTATTCTTCCTTTCCCAATGGGGTCCTTATGTTACCGGCGGTTGCCGGAGTAGCGCAGAAGGTGCGGGAAGCACGCATGGGCGCGCTTCCCGCCGGGGCAGAGATCAGTCGGCGTAGGCGTTGTACTGTACGGCGCCGCTTTGCGGGTTACGGGTATAGTGTTTCATAAAGTTCCAGGCAAGTTCCGCATACCCCTCATACAGGCCGTGCGGCAGGAACTCGGTCACGCTCAGCCCCACCATCGGAACGCCCGCTTGATTCAGGAACATCCAGGTGTAGTTCGGGTATTCCCCGTTAAGCACGGTCGCCTTGTAGGTGTCCGCCTGGAAGCCACTGATGGGATATTTCTGGAAATCGTAGGTGACGGTGGGCATTTCGTTATAGCTCAGGTAATCGTTGATGTTCATCTGGTAGTCTTCCGCGATGATCCCGTTTTTGGAATCAAAGTGCGTGCTGGTATCATAAGTGCAGGTGGTAAACAGCACGGGAATATCCACCTTGGCAAACTGCGCGGTCTGATCGTCCAGATGTTTGTAGGGCGTGGCGGACATGGGAACCGCCGCTGCGAACAGGCTGGCGTCGCCATAGAGTGCGCGGTTGGTTGCGCCGCCGCCCATGGAGTAACCGGTGGCGTATACGCGGGAACGATCCAGCTGCGGATACGTATCCAGCATATATTTCACCAGCGCGGGCAGGGCACTGGACAGAACGTCGTAAGCGGCGGTGTGCAGCGGCGCGACGATCGCAAAGTGTTTTTGTCCGGCCAGCGTAAGCCAGCCCAGATCATCCGCGGCCTGTACAGGGTCGTCCCCACCGCCGTGGCACATCAGGATCAGCGGGATGCTGCCGTCTTTTGCCGTGCCGTCCAGCATTTCGTCGGGCAGCATCTCATACCAGGTCTGGATGTACTCGCCCTTGTCGGTCACAATGTCTTTAAACCGGTCTTCCTGATGCTCAATCACATTGATGCCGTCTTTGGTTTTTCCGTTGATAATGGCGTTGCGCACCCCCAGCGAATAGGGAGCCTGATTCCAGTTATAGGCGCTGTACAGGGTAGACGCGCTGTATAACCCGGCTTTGAGCACGGGAACGCGAAGCGCTTTGATGAAAAAGTTGTGATAAACATCGTCGATCAGTGCCGCGTTCAGCTCGGCGGTCTGGTTGACCACAACCTTTTGCTGGGGTTTCGCCTGATTGTAGTAGTACTGATACCCGTTTTCGTATCCGGAGGCTTCCGCGTCGTTGGCGGATTTGTACTTCTCGATGATCGCGTCGCTGGCGTTGACCAGATAAACGGGTACGGGGGCGGCAACCTGACGGATTTTTTCCATGCCGCCGTTCACCAGCAGCATCCCCGCCACGCGGGAAATATAGTCCAGGGTGCTGGCGATATAGTCGTTCAGGAAGGTCGCGCCGGCCCCGACGCCGATTAAGTAACGGTAGGTCAGGCCGCCGTAATAAGCGCTGTCGGCATAGTAATTGGTGGTCGTGTCGTCGACCTTCTGGCTGTAGCCGATGTTAAACATGGCGGACTGCATCTGGTAATAAGCGTACTGGTCGGCAGTCCCGAAGCCGTTTTCCTTATCGATGGGCGTTACCAGCACAACACTGCCGCTGGCTTCATCAATCTGGCTGGTCAGCCCCAACCCCTGCAGATAAGCCAGCGCTTCCGCCTTATCGGCAAAGGACTGGTCGGTATAAATCAGGATGTTGGTATTCATCCGGTTGGCCGCGCTTAAGGAAGTGTACATCTTCGCGGAACGGTATACGTAGGTCGTTCCCTGCGGATAGGTATCCATGGCCGGATCGGTCACGTAGGTTCTGCCCGTCGCGCTGTTCAGATAAGCCACTTCGTTGGCCCGGGCTTCTTCCAGCGTTTCAAAGGTCGAGTCGTTATCGAAATGCTGCGAGTAATTCAAGGCGAAGGCGGAGCTGCTGCCCAGTATCAGACACAGGCACAGCGCCGCGCACAGGATTTTTCTAAGCATGGGATGCTCCTTTCCGTAGCAATCCCTCCCGGGTCATGCGCATGCACGCCCGGGAGGGAAGGGTAGGGGTGGTTACTTTACGTTTGCCTGATAGATAATTTCCTTTGTCTGCTGATCACGGGAGAAATGCTTGGCAAAGTCCCAGCCGAGTTTGGCGTACTCGGGATAGAGCGCGTGGGT
>Ga0163159_1003687_pt1 | contig 11399 bp, 8 predicted proteins | sample BioMet9_FD_108702 | JGI IMG/M metagenome (GOLD analysis project Ga0163159, IMG submission 108702) | Microbial communities from bioreactor (seeded with sewage sludge) at Lawrence Berkeley National Lab, California, USA - Biofuel... | ecosystem: Engineered > Bioreactor > Anaerobic > Unclassified ... | reverse complement strand
CCTTTTGAAAAAATGCCTCTAAATGAACTGTTTAGCAGAATATCAACCATCGTCCCATTTGATAATTCTCCTAACTTGTTCAATTTCAATTAATTTAAACGGGACAGCAGTGATATTAGAAATGAAAAAGGCCGATTTTTCTAATAATGCGTGGTCCTAAAAATGGGATGGGCTCAAATGTTATAGTTTAATTGATGCAAAGTTGTTTAAATAATGGGAGTATTATATGAGATATTATAATTATGCAAAAGGACATTACGATATAGATAAATTCGTAATAATATACCTAACCTTGATGGCCCGCCTGCAAGAATGCCAGTATACTGAAAATCAGTATATTAGCATTCCTCTTTTTTGAAATGTGTCACAAACGTGTCACAATAATGCATATATTTTTTAAATTACAAGCTGTGCTTGATATATAATATCATTTTTCCCACAATTTTATTAACTGTGCATTGATGTCTTGTTCTGGCGTATAATTAATCAATATTTCTTTATTACAGCCCGCATTTTTTAATCTCCTTACAACTGTTTTTCTCAACTTTTTACAGTGGTCCCAATCTTGCCATATTGGCAAAGATGCAGCATAAGTAGAAACTTGATGCCATAAATTATAATCAAGTTGGCTATCTTTTGCCGCTTTATAAATAGGGTAAAAAGCTATCTTCATATATTGAAGGGCATAAGTATCGTTTAACCAATTGAAAGATAGCAAATACAAATAAGCGAAGTAGCGAAGTGGCATTTTTTTATAACCTAAAATTTCAAAACAACGCCATCGTTTACTTCCTTTTTCTTTAACAGCCGATGAATTTGCCGGTATAACATCTATTATAAGATAAGCGACACTAACAGTTAATTCAGATACTGAGTCCATCCAATCAAGAATACTTGTATTCATCTCTCTTAATAAGAGAATAAAGGATTGAGATATATTATTAGATTCTGATGAATTTTTAAAATCTAAAATATAATTCACACTATTATCTTCTTTTTTAAATATCGTATTTGCTAGCTCATTACCTATAGATATCTTTCTCTTTAGGATAGATATTAATAAATCCTTCCAATGTTCAAACTGTGCTGCAATTTCTTTTCTCTCAAGTATGTTCAGTAAGTCTTGAAATTTACTATCAGATAATGTGTCCCAAATAATGTTATTCAAAAGTAATGGACAAACACACGCCAGAGATTGAAAAAGTTCCCATTTATCTTCAATAATATAGTGCAAATCATCAGGAGTAAGATATACGTTACTTTGAGATAAAAGATTTTCACCAATATCATTTAACCGTGGAGCATTGCTTAAACTCTCAAGCAACTGTAAATAAGAATGACGATCTTTCATTTTAGCCATTTGTACATAACGAATCCAAAAACCAAAATCATCAAATCGGAATGCATTATAATATTCGTTTGTTGACAATTCATAAAAGAATTGTACTTCTGAACAAAATATTGATGTAACAGTCTGCTGGAGCATACGTTTTTTTAGTAAAATTCCATCCTTTTTATCAGGATAATATGTAGCTAATATCTCAATAATATTATGAAATTTTTCATTTTTTTCTTCATCTTTGCTATATTTTCTATCCATTAACCATAGAATAGTAATAAATGCCTTAAATTTTTTACAATCATCTGAAATATCTTCGGCGAACGTATGAATAAGTTTACTAAGTGACATTTCTTCTCTCTCAATATTTGTAGACACATATTGCCACACAGAAAAACGAGGTTGTAGAGTTGTGGGTTCTTCAGTTATTGACTTAACAAAATCGTTATTGAGGGTTGTAAATTGTAATGAGATTGGTTTCTCATTTAACATACGAACAGACGCACTACCAGTACTAAAAGATAATTGCTTCAAAAATCCATATGGTATGTAATTCATGAGAAGAAGGGAAAAATATTGATAAAACCGTGATGTATTTTCTATCCTATATATTAATGGTTCTTGTTGTTCAATAAGACCTTTATAAATAATAGGTAGAGAAGGTATATGAAATTTACCATTAAACAATATGCGACCTTCAATGCTATCAGTATCAATGCATAAAGTTGAAGAATATGGATCAAAGATATTAGAATCTGGACGACGAAACAGATTGATAAAGATTCGAAAATCTGATATTTGAGAAAGAACATTAATAGGAATAAGCAAACTATGAGTCCATACACATCCAGGGCGTTTCATTTCATCTGCATACCATGTCTTAGCTACAATATAGAAGCCACTTTCAATAAGAGGATATGCAGTTATATAATCACCTTCATCATCAGGATTAATATACTCAGTCCAATCACTTATTGTGGCAATACAATCCATATCTTTACTTGACGGCAGAATAATAGAACCTTGAATAAAATTATGCCCAAGATTATAACCATGCAACATTTGGTGAATTTGCACTTTCATAGTTAATCGTGTAAAAGAGATGCTAATGGTTCTGTAATATCGTATGATTTTTTCGTAGTATACACATATGCTCGTTGCCCTTTATCGGTTAGTTCCTGAACAGCATCGAAAGTTTTAGTGTCACTTCTTTTATCATAATCAAGACCTTGCGCGCTTATTCCATAAAACTTGACTTTTTTAAAATGATTTTTTACAAACAGATAAAAGAATGGTTCATTAGTTTGAACCCATTCTTCTACAGATTTAGCATCACCATCTATAACTTTATCCCATGAAGATATACAAATTGTAATCTTGATGTCATTCCCCTTCTTTCTAGACAGGTATTTCAGAAGCATAATATTCTTTATCCAGTAAGACATATCCGTAACTTGCATAATTCTTTTGTCAAAATTAGCTTTATCTTCATCTTTTGTTTTATTATGTATTTCTTCTTCAAATATATCTGAATCTGTTTTCTGAAGAAAATATAAAACACATTCAGCTTTTTCTAACCATTCTAGTAATTTTTTAGATACATTGTTTATTAACACATTTTGAAAAAGTTCTCCTTTAAAATCAGGGATATGCAGCTCCAGGTTTTCATTAAGATCATTGCTGTGTAATTTTAAAGATATCTCTTCTGGAGCAATAAGAGGAGTACGACTAACGATCTGTTGATGAAGCCAATGGCTTTTGAGAGCATCAAGATAGGAAGTATCATTTGGATATTCAATACACGTGAGTTTATGATTTGTTTTACCATCTTTCTCGATAGCCCAAAATGCCCCTATATATGTAGATTTTCCAGCATCTGGTAATCCAACAATCAAACATTGTTTTGTTTCCATACCCCTAACTATTTTTAATACATTCTTCAACCCAATCTAATGATTCTAAATTTTCATTAGATACATTCAAAGGGTTAATCACTTCAATCATTAAGTCTTTCAATCCTTTATCAATTTCATCATAATTTATACCCTTTGAATTCACATAAAAACATTTAATCTCATATTCGTCTTTGCAAAATTCATTAAAAATGCTAACTATAGAGTTTTTCCTCTTTTCGAAAATTGTCTTCTGTTCTTTTTTTTGGATTTTATCAAACTTATTAAATACAATATATTTAGTAGCAGCCTTTGGCATTATATCATTCTTTACAATGCGACTCAATAAACTTATAATAGTATCTTTTGTATCTCCATAATCATTTGAAACAATCTCTTCACAATTAATAAAAAACAATATCCGATCTGCCAGTATCAAAGACTTATCTTTATGTATAGCTTCATCTTTTGATATGTAATCTCTATATGTTTCTCCTGATTTATCAGATAAGATAATTGATCTTTTTACATTAGTATTTTTATTAATTAAATAAAGTGACAAAAAATAGGACTGTCCACGAATAGTACGTTTAACAGCTGAAGTGCCATCTTTATTACATTTACGTAAAAAAACACGACGTTCAAAGCCAGAATATGTGTCAGAATCAACAAATAAATAATTCCCTATTTTACCTTTTGTCCTTAGAATATGATACAACGAACCAACAAAGGTAGATTTGCCGTAATCATTAAGTCCTAAAAGAACAATAAGCTCTGGTTTATGAACTTTAATTATCTCATTGATATTATCTTCCGTAAGTGCATCACAATAAAATGGAGTTTCTATAACTGGTTTCGCAGTCTCTTTTATATATGATTCCTCCTTCCTATTTTTATCAGGTGTATCAAGTAGTAAATTTGTAGGATTATCTGCCATATTGTTTATTTTTTAATGCGTTCAAGAAAAAATTCATAATAAAGATACACACCTATTTCAAGTGGCGCAAATTTTTGTTTTTCAATATTTGATAAATAAGACTTATTATTAAAGTAATGTAAAAGCAAAGAAGACTTAGATAGATTTTCAAAAGTCTTGAGACAGCCTGAAGTAACAAGGTCTTCTCTAATTTGTAACAAAGTCTTTCTTCCTTTGACTCTTTTTAAAATATATTTTAATGTTTCTACCGGATTCTTGTCTACAAATTTCCATTTTGGATCTTTAGCCAAAGCATAAGCGCATTTGTACGCCTTACAATAATTATTTTGTGGCATATCTTTTTCAAGATCTAATATCAATTTTTCATATTCTGCACAAGCTGTAACTTTAGCCATATATTCAAATTCTTTAATGTTTTCAGGAGTTATGCTAATATTATCACGAGTATCACTATCAAAAATGGCCGAAGCTAAATTACTATTTATAGGTTTCTCTATAAAATTTTGGTTTGTACGATAACCATCCGATATTGCATACATTTCTGGTATAATCGAGGGTGATATAATGTTTTGATAGGCTCCACGACACAGGATTATAGTATTTTTTACTACTAACGAATACTTAGCTTTATCTTTTTCTGCTATCTCATGATTATTTTCACAAATTAGTGAATATACTATATATTCACTAAGAACAATATAAACTGGAGTTGAAAGTTTTAATTCTTCTGAGTAACTCTCTTTATAATTTTTACAAAAAAATGAAACCAAATCATCATCTTTTTCATTAAACATAAAAGAATAAACAAGTGTTTCTATTTTATCAAAGGTAATAGTCTCATAATATTTATTACAAATCTGCTCTAATCTAGATTCCACTTCTTTTGTAACAGGAATTATCAATGCATCTCGTAAAATTTTTTCTAATAAATCTGCCATATTCTCTATTATTTTAATTTCTCTAATAACTCTTTAAATAATCCTTTTTCTTCTACTTTTTTAAGAAAAAGAATATAATTAGCCATTTCTGACTTAGTTGGATCATACTTAAAATCAGGTATAAATGTATCAATAATAGATCTCTTTTTAGAGCTATTTATAAACATATATTTGATTTCATATATTGGTACTGTCTTTACTTCTTCCAAATCTTTTTCAGCCTCAATTATTGATTCACTATTCCATTTTTTTATTGGTTTCAATTGAACAGAATATGGTTTAGACTCCTCTGAATAATCGATAAAATTGTGACCATTCCATTTATGAGAATTAAGTTTAATCATCAATTCATCTTCTTTAATATCAAGATCAATTATATTATAAACAGGAAAATACTTATCTCTATCTTTTTTATTATGTTTCGGTTGTAAAGCTCCTGAAAATATTTTTATTACGTTTTTACAATCGGAAGATTGTCGGTGGAGGTGTCCAAATAACTGAACTTTGAATCGATCATCAAATGTCTTTTTTATATCTTCATTACTCAGCAACCAATCTAATGGATGATGCATCATCACTATATTTACTTCATTTTCATAAGTAGGTATATTATAAGCAGAAAAAGGAAGAAACAGCTGATGTTTTCCATCACCGTTACAGGTACTATCATTTTCATCAGAAGTCAACACACTATTCAAACCTATCAAATTTATGGTATAATCACCGATAAGACAAAGTTTTTGTTTCCAAAACAAATTCTTATCATTGAGATTTAACGCAATATCATCCATAGACAATGTTTTAGCAATATCATCAATAGACAAGTATTTATAGGCAAATTCATTAAAGCAATCAAGTGGATGATAAATAATTTTTATTGTATCAGGTTCTTTGTGTTTGACTTCTTCCAGAAATTTATTGTTATTATTATCCAATTCATCCAATAAAATAGGACGAATGATGTTCATTGACTTTTTATAAACCTCTCTATTGATATCATGATTTCCGGGTACAACGCACACAAAATGCTTATTTTCACTATTCCCTATTTTTTGCAATATGTTATCGATAAATTTAGAAGCCCTATTATATTCTTCTGTCTTACCTTTATCTGCAATATCTCCACAAATGAGAATATATTGAATTTGTTGCTCGCCTATATTATGATGCAAATCCTCTTCTAACCGGATTCGCATCTGACTATACTCATCTTCTGTTTCTTCACGACACAAAAAATGTATATCAGATAGTTGCAAAAATCGTATCATCACTATTTTTATAAACAAAAATTATACTACTACCGTTTTTTAGACCATCAGGCTTGATTTCTTAGTTTATATTCTACTCCGTTTTCCGTATTAATTCAAGCTGCATATTCGTACCATTCCTCAGGTGTGTAATTGTTCAATCCCTGATGCTGACGCCTGTTGTTATAGTATCCTATATATCTCTTTATTCCACGATAGAGTTCGTTCCCGTTCTCTGCCGGACAAAGATAAATATATTCCCTCTTTATCGTTCTATACCGGCTTGTAATAATGGCGGCTGCGCTGTATCCCTGATAATTCGCACTGTTTTCTTATACTTATTCCTTTCCGGGGATGGATCTTTTTTTTGAGGGCTTCAGTATCCACAGATCTTCTGAGACCATCTTGCAGAAATCCACTTCTATCTCCAATCAACCTATTTTTTCGTATAACGCCTTTTCTCGTTTCGCTGCCCCTTCATCCGGTGTCTTACTCTTAAATATCTCTGCACTGCGAGAGAGAAATTCCTGTTTCCATTTTGAGATCATCTGCGGATGGACGTCGAATCGCTTCGATAATTCCGATAATGTCTCCTTTTCTTTCAGCGCTTCTATGGCTACTTTTGCCTTGAACGCTGCACTGTGTTTCCTTCTTGTTCCGTTCATTTTGCTAAATTTATTATTTTTTCTTAAATCTAGCCTGTGATCCTATTTTTTGACAGTATTATACTATAAATTTCGTCTTTAATAATTAACTGTTTTGATTCAAAATGCGTTTTCTATTTTATTAATTGCATTGGTTATCAACTGATAATCATCCTCTTGGGTCTGATAAGTCATTTTAAGCAACATAAACCTACCGTTATCATCCTCCTTTACAGAGAATAAATTCAATATGTCTTCTGTTGGTTTATTAATATAGAACTCCACACCATCACCTCTATAAAACTTGAGTTGGAGTATACAACCATTTTCAAGTGCCTTTGAAAGCCAAACATCATAACCGAAATAGTCACCATATTTTTCGAACACTTCCTTCTCATTTACATCTTCTAATGAATATCCTAACTTAAGAATCATTGGAATGATAAGATTTCTTTCAGACTCAATAAAGAGTTTGCGATACCAGCTTCGTCTCTTGTTCACGGCATAATGCAACTTATCAAGGAACGTGAACTCAAGGATGTGCGTAGCATCTTCTTCGTTTTCAATGAAATCGTAAAGTTTCTTATCATAAGCTAATCGTTTGAATGCTCTTGATAACTTGCCCTTAAGGTAATTATTAGCTACAGAACTTTCATCAAATGAAACGTCAGATTTCATAATGCATTGAAGAGCGGCGAAAGCATCATCAACCGAGGGCAAATCACCAATGGTACATAGCATCTTCTGAATAGCCTCTTTCTCAATTAGGACAGACTTCAAATGGTTTAATGTATCATATCTTTCGGTTATTGAGATATTGATAGTGCCATCTTTGCTAATGCCCATCTTTTCTGGTGAATTAAGTTGCCTAATCATAGACATTATTAATATATGGTTGTCTCTGAATCGTTGTGTTATTCCCTTTACATCAAACATTTGTCCAAGAATTTCATAGCGATGAAGGAATGCTTCAGGAGTTTTAGGAGAAATGGTAAATAGGAAGAAACCAATTGCACCCTTGAAGAAAGGATGTTTCTCTGCTTTAATGAACGCACTTTCCCAATCTTTATTAGGATTATTGGTTATCATTTGCGCTTTTTTTATCTCCTCGCGAATAGCACGCGAATAATTTTTATATTCCGTGCGTTCAATAAACTTGGACATTGTTCCATAAACATCGTGTGTCGCACCATAAGTACGAATAATTTCTGATAAATTACGAACAGTACTTACAAGTTCATTGATGTTTTGAAAAAGTTGATTTTCGGTACAATTCCACACAACACGAATCCAACGCTTAAGATTTGTTATATCAACGTTATTTACAGAAGCTTCAATAAATTCAGTAATGGCAGCGAACATCACGGCATCTTGCAATTTATATTCTTCTTCAAAGAAGTTACATTTTATACTAATATTCCAAGGTGCACATAAATCAGAGCTCAAAAGATTTTTAACATCATCTTGACATAATGCATCAAGCACAATCTCAATACTCCTAATATAATCAGAATGGTCATCAAGAACCGTTTTATAGTTGGTAAATCCTAAATAGGTCTTATCTATGTTTGAACTTTGTTTTGGAGAATCAGTCCAGAAAAAATCCCAAATGTCATCACGTTTAGGACGGAATTCCTGTGCTGTAATATCTTTTTTTACCTCCAAGTAATATTTTGTTGAGAAGTAACGATAGAAAAAACGAAAAAACTTATCACAATATACATTGTTATCTTCATCATTCTTTAACCAGAAGAGGTTCAACCATTTTGAGTCCAGTTTTTGAGAGAATCTCAGATAATACTGGACTTCGGGGCAACCGATAATATTCATTTTTACCTCTTCCTTGTAATTTAGATTATTCTCATCCTTCATATATTTTACTAAGTCTGCCTTGTAGTTTTCAAAAGGAGAGAGCTGAAGACCACGAGCATTCATTTTGATATAGATTTCTTCCGTCAACCCGAAATCTATTAAGTTCAGCTCATAAAATCTTATTTTAGACAGGTTAGTAAGCATGCCGCTGGGACGTCCCAACTTATTGTACAGTTGATGAATTGTATCTAACATGGTCAACATACCTTCAACTGTAGAATCCTTATCAAATGCAATAGTGTACCATTGTCTACCACAGATGCTTTCGCTCGGGACTTTATCCATATTTGATACATCTATATTTGACTCTACCAATTTTTTAATGAAATCAGTCGAAGTAGTACGAGTTTCATAAGAAAAATATTTTAATGCTTCTGGTATAATAGGCTTATCACCACCTTCTACCCTAGCAAAATACCAATAAAGGAGAAAGAGTGTTGTCAAACGTTGTTGACCATCCAATAGCTCAAAAGTAGTACCGTATTCGCTTGTTGATTTAGAGCCATAAACGAAGTTGAGTTCCATATCTTCACCTTTTGATAAACTCTCAAGAATCTGTGAAATAAAATGTTCGCGAATATTTTTTTCACGTATTCGACCTTGAGCATAGGCGCGTTGAATTTTGGGCACAACTATATTGATTATTTGGTCTCCATTATTTATTATCAAATCCTCAAAGTTACACAGACGACCAGCAGATGTAGGTTGTTGTGATATAATTGCATAATTTTCTTCCATGTCTATTTGATATTATAAAATTCTTTTAATTGAACAATAATAAAAGTTTCGTAGTTATGTTTGTCACCATCGTTCCATTTTCGTAAATCTGTATTACGCTCATCAAAACTTTTATTGAAGACCAACTGTGTACATAGTGGTACGAAAGTTCCGTTTCTAATGGCGTTGAGTATTTTAGAACGCTTAACAGCAAAAATATGATTACCGTAACTACGGTTAGTCGCGTAATCTAGTAAAGTCAAATTTCCGATAGAGTCTTTTAAATCATCATTATCTGTTTGGCTCTCACTTTTTCGCAATATTAGTTCCAAAAGGTCATCAGATTTCTCTTCAGCCATGAGTGATTTTACATTTTTATCATGCTCCATATTCAGAGCAATAATAGATTGGCGAATCCACTCATTCTTGTCTTCTGTCTTTGATAAATCATTAGTGGTGGCTGAATCTATATGCTCAACATCCCATTTTTGTGATACATAAAGGTCAAATGGAAACTTATATATGGGAACCATTAGCTTGTTATTGCTTTTTCTCAAAGCGATTATCTCTTTGTTTAACTGATAAATATTCAAGAACAAAAGCAAGTTTTTTATTTTACCACAGTTACCTCTGTAGCTAAGCGAAATACCATCTTTATTACACACTTCTTCTTTAGATGGCAACTGTTTAGCAATCATTTTGTATAGTTTTGTCAAGAACATACTGTTTTCTGCATTTTTATCGATAGCATTGTAAGTTTTTACAATGTCGAATAGGTTACAGCCCGCATGGATTAAGAAACCTATATAATTGTATAGAATAGGATCTTCATACCAATTCTCTATTACATGGTATAAGTCACAAAGGTTTTGCCATTCATTTAAAACTGTCGTTTGCAACTGCATTCCGGACAATCCATTCCAAAGATCGTTATAGTAGTAACGAAATAGTGCGCCTTCTTTAGGCTTTTCTCCATTATGCGCCTGCTGATACCGTAGTTTTAAAAGTAGTTCTATTCTATTGTCACTCTCTTCTTCCTTTACACTTAAAAATTGCCAGAAGTCGTCTCGATGCAAAGAGTTCTCAATCGACTCCCAACCGATGGCTAATTCCGTTTGTTTGCCGCCTTTTATGGATTCCTCCATAAAGTTGCGCTTTTGAAGGAATAGAGCCTTGATGAGTTCCGCATCAGTCAAACGGATTTTACCGTTGTTGATGTTTAAGAACTCGTCGATGGGGTTCTTATTACTGTCGGCTTGAAGTTCGTACCAAATGAATTGCGCAGAACCAGTGCTTTCTTTAGTATCCTCTTTCTTGCAGTTCAAAAGATCACGTAAAATTTCCTGCATTTTATAATGATCATCCGAGCGTTTTAATCGTTTGGCAATTGATGAAGCTTCCTTGTCAAACCATTCTTTTATGCAACGAAAGGCTTCCGCCATATATTTCTGGTCTATGTCATTCCCCTCAAGAGTATCTGTGGACAAGACCTCCAAAAAGTTTTTTGTTTCTGGATGAGTTTCGTAACACAACGAATAAAGTCGTTTATTTGATAGGGTCATTTTTTCTTCAGATGTGACTTTCACATCTATCAAATATCGATAGATGATGTAGATGCTTGTCAGACGTTGTTGACCATCAATTACTTCCCAAGTGTTATCAGTTATAACATCTTCCCAGCCGCTGATTGCTGATATTTCATTCAATTTTTCATTATTTGTTACTCTCTGTACAATAATGGGTTGAAGACAATAAAACTCTCCCTCTTTTTTATCGCGTAAAGCGAACTCAAAGAGATCATCAAGCAGTTCTT
>Ga0163159_1003685_pt1 | contig 11408 bp, 15 predicted proteins | sample BioMet9_FD_108702 | JGI IMG/M metagenome (GOLD analysis project Ga0163159, IMG submission 108702) | Microbial communities from bioreactor (seeded with sewage sludge) at Lawrence Berkeley National Lab, California, USA - Biofuel... | ecosystem: Engineered > Bioreactor > Anaerobic > Unclassified ... | reverse complement strand
GGGTCGCGCCCGTATTGTTCATAGCGTTTGTTCTCTTTGCGCTCATGCTCCACACAGTAACGCCGGTCTGTCAGGTTGGGACAGCCGGGGTAGGAACACGGCCGCTTGGGTCGCTTCGGCATCGTATCACCTCCTCGCAGGGTATAAAGAAAGCCCTGCGGGATTGCTCCCACAAGGCTCAGTTTCATTCTGCTTTCCTGATTATAATACTATCATAAGTGGAAGGTGTCTTTCAGTGCCTTTTTGTGTCCACTTCGGCTAAAGCAGGAATGACACATTCCTCCAGCGCCCGAATGTGGAGCTTGTGCGTGTAGCGCAGGTCGTAGCCCATGTCCACGGCAATCTTCTCCCACGAGAGGAAGCAGAGGTATCGTTTCTCTAAAAGCGTCTGATGCTCCGGGTTTGCCACCGCTTTGATGACGCCCATGATTTCTTTCTTGAGGTCAACCAGCGTGTCGATATCACGGTTGATGTCATTCTGCAGGTCGACGATTTTACAAACAGCGTCAGCCATACGGGAGGTTGAGGCGCTGGGATTACGGGGCATACCCGTCAGCACTGATGTACAGGTTGTTGCCAGCTCATTCAGTGAGTCAATCTGCTGGAGCTTTGATTTGATACGCATATCCAAATAACGCGCCTGAGAGAGGTAGGTTTTAGTAGTCATAGCGCACCTTCTCCTTTCTCAGCTTGGAGATCAGCATTTCAGGATTGATACTTGTCAGAACGCCAAACCAACCGGAACGGAAGAAACGCTCGATGCTGGCGAGCCCCTGTTTATCGTCATGCAGCCGATAATCCTTGACGGCCTGCAGTACGATGGCGTTTGCGAGTTCTTCATATGGATTCATTGTCTGTACCTCCGATATTTTATTTCTCTCGGATTGGCACGGATTGTCGAAGATTGTCTTATGTTTGCAAATCGGCTTTCACCGCGTCGATCAGCGCCGCCTGCGTGCTGTCCTTCTTAGATAACACCTTCAGGATGCGCTCGTCGATGGTGCCTTTGGTAACGATGTGCTGCACCACAACCGTGGAGGCCGTTTGCCCCTGCCGCCATAACCGGGCATTCGTCTGGCTGTACAGTTCCAAAGACCAGGTCAGCCCAAACCAGATGATGGTACTGCCGCCGGACTGTAGATTTAGGCCGTGTCCGGCAGAGGCGGGATGTATCAGACCCACGATGACCTCGCCGTTATTCCACCTGCGTATGCTGTCGGCCTTGTCAATCTCGGAAAACGGGATGTGCAGACTGTGCAGCCGTTCTTTGATGCGCTCAAGGTCGTGTTTGAACCAGTACGCCACAAGGACGGGTTTCCCGTTCACCGCTTCGATGAGGTCTTCCAGGGCGTCCAGCTTTCGGTCATGAATGTGCATTACAGAGCCGTCATCGGAATAGACAGCGCCGTTTGCCATCTGCGACAGTTTACCCGTAAGGCTTGCCGCATTTGCCGCCGTGATCTCTCCGTCCGGGAGGGAAAGCACCAGATCATCCTTCAGTGCATCGTAGCGTTCCCGTTCTTCTTCTGACAGACGAACCGTGTACTCGCTGGATATCAGCTGCGGCATCCGAAGGTGGTCGGCGGCTTTCATGGAAATGGTCATGTCGGAGATTTTCTCATATATCCGCTCCTTGGCTCCCAGCAGCGGCTTATAGCTGAACACCACCATGCCGTTGCGCTTGTCCGGGGTAAAATACTCGTTTCGGTAATGGGTGATGTATCTGCCCAGGCGCTGACCCATATCCAGAAGCCGGAACTCCGCCCACAGATCCATCAGTCCGTTTGCTGCCGGTGTCCCGGTAAGACCGATGATGCGTTTTACCTTTGGTCTGACTGCCATAAGGCTTTTGAACCGCTTTGCCTGCCCGTTCTTGAAGGATGAGAGCTCGTCGATGACCACGGTATCGTAGTCAAAGGCAAGACCGCTCTTTTCCACAAGCCACTGCACATTCTCGCGGTTGATGATGTAGATGTCGGCTTTGGCATTCAACGCCGCCAGCCGTTCTTCCTCAGTGCCGACCGCCGTGCTGATAATGAGGTCGTGCAGATGATCCCACTTTTGAACTTCCGCCGGCCATGTATCTCTTGCGACACGAAGAGGGGCTATAACCAGCACCCGGTGTGAGTCGAAGCTGTCGAACAGCAGGTCGGCAACGGCGGTCAGCGTTATCACCGTTTTACTCAACCGAGGCCCATATCCAGGAGGACTGCGGCGGTTTTATGCGTTTCGATAAAGGAAACGGCGTAGCTTTGGTACTCATGCGGTATGAACTTCATTCGGCATCACCTCCTTCACGATTCTGTCGATATCCGTGGGGTCATCAAGGATGTAGACTTTGAAACCCAGCCGGGACAACAACTTGTGCCTTGCGACCTGTAACGGCCTCGGCTTTTCTCCCGGCACTTTCACTTCCACGAACGCCACTCTGCCGCCGGGGAAGAGAAGCAGTCTGTCCGGCATTCCGTCAAAACCCGGCGACACGAACTTTGGGGCAATGCCGCCGACCTCTTTGACTTTACGAACCAGTGTCTGCTCTATCTGTTTTTCTCTCATAATCCAACACCTCAAATGCCACGGTTTTCGCAGCCTCAAGCGTCTCAATCCTGCGGTTTTCCCACCACTGGTACGGCTCACCATCGATACTGACCTTGTAGAACTCTCTGCCGCAAAAGCTGTCTTTCTCCGCCGTGATGTTATTTCTTGTTTTGGGAAGAACCATATAACCGGCGGGATGCTCCTCCCATTGCTTTTTCATAAACGACCGTCTCCGTGCCTCTCTGCGCTTTGCCTCATCATCGCGTTCCTTTGCCGCAAGCAGATCGCTGGACATCGTTCCGTCGCATACACAGCCGACATGGAATTTGTCCGGCCACTGTGGATGAACCATGACATGAACATACCTGATGCGGTCGTAATCGCAGAGTTCACAGGTAAAGTCTGCGTCCGGCATCGTGATGACCTCTTCGCAGAACCACCCGTCACGGGGAGCGCCGATGGAATCCAGTCTTGCGATACATCTCTGCGAATACCCGCTCATTCTCTTTCCTCCGTTCTGATTGACACTTGTAACGAAAGTAACTACTCTTTAGGGAAACACAAACTACGTATAGAGCCTTTTTATTCGCGTATCCCCAAAACTTAAAATCATACATATAAAAGGTTGTGTTCAAAATGTGCGCGTTGAAAGCGGTATTCTCGTTACATGAACTCTTCCGCCTCGGGTAAAACCTCGATTTTAAGGCATACCGTCCGCACGTTGACCCCTTGGATGCGCTTTTGAGTCTGGCAGTTGTTCTCACCCTCGGAGTTGGAAAAGACCTCAATATAGCCACGGTCGCGGAATCCTTTGATGCACTTGGTATAGATAAACCCGGCGTCATCCAAAGTCTGCCGCAGCACCGACGCGATAACGAACACATGACGGGCTTCGGTTTTTCCATAGCACGGAGATACCACTGTATCGAAACGGCTCTTGTTCTCGGCAATCCACCCCTCAACGAAATGCCAAGCTCTGTCAATGGAATCTTCCTTCTCCAGAGACTTGCAGCCCAGCAGTAGCGACATACCAAGTTCCACCGCTTCCGCTGTTGCTTTTTCCTCATTCAATCCGAACAGGGACTCGGAGGAATAACGGTCGGCAAGGGAGAGCGCCGCGATGTTATCCAGATGTGTGCCGGGGTCGCCAATGTCCAGCATTTCAAAGGAGTTTTTCAGTTCATTGCGAAGCCGGTCGTAATCGCCGCCGAGTTTGCCTTTCACCGACAACACCTTCTCGATGAGGTAGCGAATGAACTTCTCTCCGGCAAAGCCGTAGTTGTCCTCGCTGATCTGATGGACATAGCGGCCGTACTCCGCATCTTCGATGGGCTGACCGTAAACTTCCAGAACACGGGTGTTGACCCCGTCCATCGAGGTTTCGTTTGTAATGGGCTGCTCCCCGGTGCTGATGATGCTGTTGAGCCATGTGGGTACTTCCTGCAAGCCGCCGTTCTTCGCACCCCGGGTCTTACCGTAACCGTTGCCCAGGGAGTACACGATGGTGGACGAGGACAGCCGCTTTTCATTCAGCACCTGCAACTCATCCAATCCCAGCGGCAGATGCTTCAGCGTTCCGGCTCTGCGTTCCAGTCCGACCGCCGTGGAGTTGAAGTTGCCCATCAGCTTCAGCGGGTCACCCCAGATGGAAAGCGCGAACTTCAACATGGCGGTCTTGCCGCTGCCGGACGCATACCAGAAGTGGAGATTGATGATTCTGTTTTGAAGCGGACTCAGCATGGGGGAAACAAAGGAGCCTGCCATCATCGCTCTCGACACCGCCGACTTCCGCAGTGCCTTTGCCGTTTCCAACCACACTCCGAAATCGCCACGCGCCGTCAGTGCCGGGAGTATCTCCTCACCATCGTCACCGTCAAAGATGATCTCGCCGTCTGTGACATAGGGGTAGAACTCTTTCCCAATCCATCCGATACGGCTCACGCTGCGGATAAACGGGATGACGCCGCTGTTCTCGGTTTCATAATCGGTGAAGTAGCGCACCATGCCCTCGGAGTTATCGGAGGAGACAAGCAGACCGCTGTCGGCAAACTTTACAAGAGAGGTTTTGTTAAACAGGTTCGATCTGGGTGCGCGGAGCGTTTTCCACTTGCCGTTTCTCATGAACGCGATTTCCATCATTTCCATACCGCTGTCGATGTTTTCAAGCCGGGAGGTAATGACCACCGGCTGATGGCAAAGACAGGTCTTGACGGGGTTACCATTAAAGAATGAGGTGGCAATGACGCCTTCCTCGATGCTGATCTGATAATCCTTCGGCTCAACGGCACCGTGCAGGTTTATCCCGTCAAGAGCAATCTCTCCCTGCACATCGTCAAACTCCGGCTCGACCGCCTTGTTAACTGTAAATTTGACGGCGTTTTCAAAGTCACGAATACCTACGCCGGAGGTTCTTATCAGCTGTTTCAGTCTTGCGTACAGAGCCGGAGCGTTCTGCTTGGCGTACACCGCCAGACGCAAAGTACGGTCGGTCAGAGCCTCGTCGCTGTCGAGCTTCTTTTTTCCCAGAAACAGTTCAAGCTGCTCATGGAGCGACAGCAATGCATGAACGACTGGAGCCTTGACTCCGCAGCCGCCTGCAGGACAGTCAAAGCATAGATTCTCGCGGATGTATTTGCAGGTGACCGGGCGCTTGACCTTTTGGGAGCGCTGAATCTTTCGCTCCGTTTCCTCAACGGAATAGCCGTCATACAGAGCGCTCCATTGATGGAACAGCTCCGCACCGTCCGTGACGAGGGAGATGTTGTCGCACATGGCTTTCCATTCCGGCTCGGTCACACTGTTGGGGTCGCTTGTGAGCTTTTGTACGAAAAGGCAGCGTTCCATAATCCGCTGTGCGCTGCCGATCGTTTCCGGGTCTGCCTCAAACGGCTCTCTGTCGAAAGCTGTCGATTTTTCGTAGTATTCGTCGAAGTCGGCAAGCGTGTATCGGGGGCCGTCAAAGGACAGCACGCTGCAAGGCACGGGCTCGTCCAGCTTATGATTAAGACTGCCTGGAACGCGAAACATATGCGAGAGGTTATACACATTGTCCAGTTTCCACCCGCGCTCTGCCGCCGCTGACATCAGCATCTTACCGAAGCCTCGGAGCAGACCTTTTGCCCGCTCCCGCGTTTCATCATCCGCGAGGGAAACGGGCGCAGCGAAAATGTAGTAGCCATAGATGCCGTAGCCCGAGTCCACATAACCTGTGGGCTTGATTTTCATCCCGTCAAGAAACGCGATGGCGGTGTCTTTGTCCGGCGGCAGAGCGGTTTCCTTGTGCGCGGAGCCGAGGACGTCAACATCCGCAACAAACGCGATAAGCGTCTCTACATCGTCGTCTTCGCCGCGAAGGTGTACCGGGAGATCGGCTCGTCTTGGGTTGGGGCTGATATACACATTCTGGCTTTTACCGAGTTCGGTCACGCGGTCGTAAGCCTCGTCCGCCGGGATGCGGTAGTGCCTTTTCTCCGGCAGCGTTGTGTAAATTGCCTCCGAGCCGAACAGCTTATAAAAGTCGCGGTTTTCCATATCGTTTGCACCCGTCTTCCTCACTTACAAATCTGATGGTCATGCCTTTTTCGCTTGCGCGGTCGAACTCCGCCTCCATGCCGGGGCTGAGCCGATCGCCGCAGACCCACACCTCGCCGCATCTGTCCATCAGCGCGTTGCCGAAGGAAAGACCGAGTTTGCGCTGCGCCGGATCGTTATCGTCCATAAACTGCGGATACAGCAGATGCGGTGCCACGGGAATGCAGCCTTTCTCCACAGCGTAGCGGCAGTACGCTCTCGCCGCCTGTACGTTGGCGGTCACATCCCCGGAGTAAGGGCTGCAGATATACACGAGCGGTCGGCAGGATTGCGATGCGCGTTTGTCTTTTTCGATGTTGGTCATCGCCTTATAAGCCGTTGGGTCGTAGTAACCCTCGCTGTTGAATTTGTTTATACTCATGTAGCCGTACCTCCTTGCATTTTCTTAAGCTTCATAAATGCCTGCAGAAAATCGGGTCTGAATAACCCGTATTCCTCGGATTCAAGCCAGATTGTTTTGTCATCGCCCGATGTCATCATGATGTTGGCGTCGTCTATCTCCTTAAGAAACTCGGAGATGGGTTTTGGGTTGGGACACAGCTCATTCTCCGTCATGGCGCACCTCCATGATTCTGCCGAGCAGATCGTCTACGAAGAGTTCGCACTCCTCCGGGATAAGCTCGTGGACGTCTTCGATATCGAAGCTGTCGAACAGTTCCCGGATCACTACGGCGTGGCCCATATCGGCGAAAGCCTGCACCAGAAGCGCAACCGCATCGAAGCTGATATTACCGGTGAGCATCATTTTTTCGGTGCAGTCCGCACAGGTCACCTCCGTGTCATACGGGTCTTGTGCTTTTGCGAGAATGAGTTCCTGCAGGTCGATTTGAACCTCCTTGCCGCAGTCGGCGCAGCGAGTGTAGGTGTTTTCGGCTGTGACGGGGCCGCATACGACCGTACCGTCTTTCAGCTTGTTCTTGGTGTAAATCATGTTCTCTTCCTCCGTACATTTGTGATGAACGAAAAGAATCCGTCCTCACCTTGTACAGGACAGGCAAGGACGGAAACCGTACCGCTTTTTAATCTTTTTTATAGAAATCGCATTCATAGCCGTCGGCTCGGAGGATGAGTCCCGACGCCCAGGACGGTGTTCTGCCCATCTGTTCGCAGACCGTCTTAAGGGACATGGCACGGTCAGCTTCAATGATTACTTCATCGTGGACATGAGCGACAATGTCGCAGCAGGAGAGTGTTTTCATGGCGTAACAGAGAATATCGCGGGCGGTTGCCTGGACGATGTTTTCCACCAGCTTGGGTCCGTAAGTTTCAAGCCGCTCCCACTTCTTCGTGCCGCCGGTGCCTTCATAGGTGATGGACTCACCGCCGAAACGGTTCTCTCCGATGCGCGGCTTCACATAGGCAAGCCTCCTGCCGGATGGGAGCGTAATAAAGAGAAAACCGCTCTCATACGAAAAGCTGACACCAGATGTGGATGCAGTGGTCTTGCCCTTGATAGCCGTTTTCGCCGCACGGTCGACCGCCCACCAGAACTTGACGATATTAGGGTTTGCTGTCCGCCACGAATCCACGATAGGCTGCAGTTCGCTTTCCTTTAGTCCCATGTCGAGAGCGCCCATAGCCTTGAGCGCGCCGACAGAGCCGCCGTAACCGCAGGCAAGTTCCGCGATTTTTCCTTTCTGCCGCAGTTCTCCGTTAACGCCATGCTTAACCACGGGGACGCGGAACATCTGCGATGCGGTGGCGCAGTAGATGTCTTCGCCTTTTGCGAATGCGTCCGATTTCCAATTCTCCCGGGCAAACCATGAGATGACTCTCGCTTCAATCGCGGAGAAGTCCGCCACGATAAACTTCCTGCCGCGCTGCGGAACAAACGCCGTGCGGATCAGCTGAGAGAGCGTGTCCGGGATATCCTCATACAGCATTTCCAGAGCGTCATAATCACTGCAGCGTGCAAGCGCCCGGGCTTCGGACAAATCCGGGATATGGTTCTGGGGCAGGTTTTGCAGCTGCACCAACCTCCCGGCAAACCGACCTGTGCGTGAGGCACCGTAGAACATAAACATCCCGTGTACGCGGCTGTCGGAACAGACGGCATTTGCCATTGCCGTGTACTTTTTCACACTACTTTTCGCAAGCTGCTGCCGCAGTTCCAGCACAGGCACAAACTCCGCCGGAGCGGTCTTCAGCCTTGCGGACACTTCCTTTTTGCCGAGGGTGTCTATTTCCATCCCGTTATCAGCAAGCCAGCCTTTGACCTGTGCCACGCTGTTGGGATTTTCGAGAGCGGTCAGCCGCCGCATTGCCTCGGTCAACCGCTCCCCGGATTTCGCATCCAACGCGAGGCAGGCGTTTACAAAAGGCATATCCACACCGATGCCCCTGTCGTTAATCCTTTGATCGAGGGCGTATTCGTCCCATACTGCCGCCGGCACCGGGAACTTTGCGAGTTTATGCTGAATCTGCATTTCAACTTCCACATCGCGCAGATTGTAGGATTTGAACAACACCCATTTATCCGGGGCAGCGGAGGGCAGATTTCTCGTCCTGCCGCCGTTGACCTTCGTCGGAGCGCAGGGCTGACAGAAATATTTGATGAGTTCTTTGCCCTCTATCAGCTTTTTCTTCCCCAGACCAAGTATTTCACCGACTCCGGCAAGGGAGAGAGGGAGTCCGAGATACGCCGCCCAGGTCATAGAGCAGCGCCATGCGGTTGGGTTCAGAAAACGGGTGCATTCTTTGGACAGCGGGTGATTATCATGGAATGGGTCAAGGCTGACGCCGATGTCTGTAAGGTAGCGCGACAGGCACACCCGTTCAAAATTGCAGTTATGCGCCCATTTGAGTACAGAATCATCGGTGAGCGCATCAAGAACATCCTGTGGGATGCTTTCGCCCTGCAGCAGGTCGACCACCTGTACCTCGCCGCCGTCCACGCTGTAGCCAAAGAGGATAATCTGAAAGTCTGGGGACTGGGTGTATTTATACACGCCACATTTTTGCAAACTGACGCTGCTGAATGACTCAATATCGATTTCGAGAGTGTTCATGTATTTTTCCTCCATAAAAAAGCGGTGGAGAAAGACTGTCTCCCTCCGCCGCCCGTTCAGATTACTGTTTGTCTCCGTTTTCCTTGCGTTTGCGCTTTTTCTCCCTGTGGTCTTCAATGGCATACTTCACGATGATAACGATGCTGCTGATGAAGTATCCGACCACCGTGCCGAAGCATACGGAGAGCATAATTGACTGGAGTTCCGTCATAATGTAAGCCCTCCCTTAACCGAGAAAGTCTTCGTCGGCGTCGGTCTGGTAGCCATCGTTGAAATCGTCCTCCGCCTTGGCCTTGCCGCCGAGGGATTCGCCGTCCTTGATCTTCTGAATGTTCTGAAGACCGCAGGCGACGCCTTTGTTGCCGTTACTGTTGAAGGCGTAAAAGCTGAGAGAGACGCGGGCATACACGCCGGAGTAGATTTCGGAGGTGTCATAGATGGGCTGACAATGGATGTCCACAACACCGGGAGCGGTGTTGCTGTTGGCATTCACGAACCAGCAGCCCTTGTAGGCTTCATCGTCGGGACGCTCAACATCCCCATCTCTAAGAGGGGTCTTCAGCGTGGAGAGCGGAGGCACGGTCTTGCCGTTGCCCTTCAGCTTGCCCTGACCTTCCTCGTAGGCCGCCTGAATCGCGGCTTTGATTTTACTGACGGTGACCGTATCGGATTTGGGGATGATAACGGAGGTGGAGAACTTGGGCGCGCCGCCGTTGATGGATTTGGCCTGCCAGATATTCGCATAGGAAAGACGGGAAAGGCCGGTGATAACTCTGGTGGGATTTACGGAATTTGTCATGATAAAAATCTCCTTAATTTTCAATAGGATCGGCGAAGTCATCCGCCGCCGTGTTCAGTTCGTTACGCTTGTCCGATGCCGGGACAAGCACGGGTTTGCCTTCGGGCTTGCAGGTCAGCCCGCCGAGAAGGTCGTCAAACTTCTTCCTGCCGAGAAGCGTCGTCATTGCGGTGATACCGAGCAGCTTGTGCTCATAGGGGTCGTACCCGGCTTCGGTGACCGCTTTCGCCGCGGCCTGTTCGTCTGTGTACTTGCGGTTGCTCCTGCCCGCGACTACTTTCCAGCCGTCAAATTTCGTGCCGGAGAGCGCCTTCGCGAGGGCGTAGTCCTTGACGTCCGATGCCCAGGAAACCAGTTCGTCGACCTTTCCAAGAATGTCGGATATCTCGCATAGCTGAAGCAGCGCGGGGTCGGCGAAGTCATACACGGCAAGTGCCATGTTCGCTTCGGCTCTGGCTTTGCATTCGGCTTTCGCCTTACAGAACCGGCAGTGATCGCCGGCCGTATAGCTGCCTTTGCCGTCCCATGCAAGTTTCGCCGCCGGGACAAGTACGGTTTCTGCCCATTCGGTGAGAGCCTCTGCGGTCGTCTCCCAAGTCTGCACATTTCCGAGCCTCGGCTGATAGATGCTCATCCGCACGGTATCGAACTGATAGAGGAAGTCGAACATCCGCATGGCACCGAGGGCGTAGATGCGAAGCTGGTCATTTTCTTCCGCGTCGACCTTTACGCCGCGTCCGCTTTTAAGATCGATGATGTGCAGGATGCCGTCCGACACGATAAGCGCGTCGCAGGTGCCGAAGCACTCCGGGACATAGCGGGAACAGTCAACGCGTTGCTCCACATACACGATGGGGTCTTTCAGACCGTCGGTCTGCTCCATTACGAAGTCGGCATAATCGGATGTGTATTCATCCATCTCCGCGTCTTCGCTGACGGGCGTTTGTTTGGCTCTTCCGAGCTTGTAGTTGAGTTTCGCCTCCGCCACGCTGTGGGCGAGGGTGCCTTCCGAGGCGTAGCTTGACTCCGAGTCCGCGAGGAACTCCGTAAGCCGCGCCGACGGTGGACACGCAATCCACCTGCGGCTTGCCGAGGGAGAGAGGAGTGCATGGCTCATAACAGTGCCCTCGCTTCCTCCATGAGCTCTTCATAGAACTCACTTTCGACCTCGGACAGCTTCTCGCAGCCATAGCTTTCAAGCAGCTTTTTTACCTCCGCCGTTTTTCCGCCGCGGGATACCTCCGCCAGCAGAGCGCGGACTTCGGCAAGCTCCGGGGCCTTCTTCTGAGGTGCTTTGGGAGCGGGAGTACCAGCATCGTCTGCCTTGAGCACCGTACTCAGCTTCGTCACGCTGCCAGCCAGCGAGGTGAGTTCCGAGATTACACGCGCCAGGGTTTCCGCGATGTTGACCAGTTCGTTCCCGATTTCGGTGATTGTCATTCGGTTTACCTCCGTTTCTTATTTGTGAGAGG
>Ga0163159_1003679_pt1 | contig 11427 bp, 4 predicted proteins | sample BioMet9_FD_108702 | JGI IMG/M metagenome (GOLD analysis project Ga0163159, IMG submission 108702) | Microbial communities from bioreactor (seeded with sewage sludge) at Lawrence Berkeley National Lab, California, USA - Biofuel... | ecosystem: Engineered > Bioreactor > Anaerobic > Unclassified ... | reverse complement strand
TCGTTCGGGCCGAAGGTGGTGTAGCCGGTCGAGGAGTAGCCGGTCACGATGCCGGCCTCGCTCGCCCATTTCACGGCCGCCGAGTAGTACTGGCCGCTCGGCACGTCGGTGAACCTGGTGCTCACGTTGTTGTCGGTCGTGGCGGCGGTCTTGCTCTGGTCGTAGCGGTACAGGATCACGGCCACCTGGCCGCGCGTTATGTTGTCGTAGGGGCCGAAGTGGCCGTTGGAGCTGTAGCCGCTCATCAGGCCCTTGTCCACCACGAAGTCGAGCCAGCCGTCGCGCACATACCAGACGCCGTCGAAGCCGCTGGCGGCCACGTCGGACTTCGCGTCGGGGAACTCGGGGTAGTGCGAGAAGATCGTGTAGGCCACCGCCTTCGCGGCGGAGTAGTTGCCCGTCCCCATGACGGTCACGGTGTAGGTGTCGGGCGTCCGCGCATCGCTGTTGGAGTAGCCCAGCGTGTAGTCGATGCCCTCAGTAAGTGTGCCGAGAGCGTTGTGCGTCACCACAGGTATAGGCTCGATGGGCGTAGCGGTGTAGACGTATTTTGCGCTTACCCCTTCGACCGATGTGCTCGCGTCGTTAATCGATACGGGAGCAATAGAGTAATCCAAAGATATTTTGCCAGAATACAAATTCATCCCGTTGACAGTAATCGATTTCGCGCCAGCATTAACGCAATCGGAGGGCCACGTAACCGAATAATCGACACCTTCAGTGAGAACGATTTCACCGCCCGCCGTCTTCTGCACAAGCTTTATAGAGGGTTTTTGAGGACTCTTGTTATAAGTGAAATTCGTCGAGGAAAGCGCTGAGCCGATAGACGAGCCATCGAGCGATCCGCCTTTTACGGTGACGGCGCATGTGCGAGACACGTCTCCAATCTTACAGGTAATCAATGCGTTGCCTGGTGTCGATCCGGTTAGCACCATGCCTGAACCGTCAACAGCCGCGACAGACGCGTCCGATGAAGACCAAGAGGCTAGCAGCACATTCGCATCCGACGGCGTGACCGATGAAATAGATAGCTTTTCCGAGCTGGAGAAGCCCAGCGTGAGCGATCCGGCGGAAAGTGCGAATGCAGTTGGCGTGCTCGATTCGTAAGCCGCTTTATAGGTCGGCCAATCATAATCATCATATTGCGTGTTCGTTCCAGCAACGCCAACAGGGCTCCAGGTAGAGTGCCATTGTCCGCTGACTATATTGCTCTTCCACCAAGCATCGCTCTTTAAGAAGTAATAGGTATCTGGGGTGTTATCGAACCCTTGGTCATTCAGCGGATCGTCGAAAGTTACATCTATGTTATACCAGTCCCCGTCAACGTTCACGCGATTCCAAGCATGCCCCTCGCCGCCAGACATTTGCGTGACGTACGTACAATCTATGCCGAGTCGGCCCATCGCGGCTTTGAAGGCAAGGGCGTAGCCTTGACAAACCGGGCTATGGCTAACCAGCGCGCCATAAGCTGTCCAAGGATCGTACGAGCCGTAGTTCGTGGGATCGCCTTTCTGGCTCGCCGCAACGTTATAAGAGCATTTGCGAACAAGCCAATCGTGAACAGCTTTCACCTTGTTAGCCGTCGACGTGTTGGTGGGCACCCATGACAATATATCGTTGAGGGCTTCGTTATAGGACTGTTTCATGTTCGCAATCTCATTTGCGCTATACATGTAGTGCGGTTTGATGGCCGTGATATACCAAGTGCTTCCATCACTGCTAGAGGTGAAAACACCATATCCATCGTCAACATAGAACAGATCTGGATTCTCGTTCACGGCTTCTTGATATACCGCGAGTACTTCATTTAGATCGTCACTCAGATAATTGTAGGAGCTAATGTCAATCTCGGCTTCCGTATTCTCGAGGGCGAAAGCGAAATCATTCTTGAGCTTTTCGTATTCGTTTCCCGAAAGAGCAGAAAGCCCTTCGCCTGAATCTTGCGCGTGCGGATAATCCCCGGTCTGGTAGAGCTCGACGGAACCGGTTTCTTCGCGTTCCTGCAGATTCGCGGTATCGGCACACGCCTCCTCAGCAAAACCGAACATGCTCAAGCAACCTATGCAACAGAGCGCGGCGATGAGTAAGTACAGTTTAAATACTTTATGCGGGCTAACTCTGCCTGAGAAATTACATTTCATAGCATTCCTTCGTACAAACAGCGCTCTTCATTAATATCGTTATTACACATAACATATAATCAAAACACCTCTCCCGCATGTCTCTCGCGTGTGGCAGTAAGATGATTATTCGTATATGATACATGCAGCGCAAGAAAAAGTTGAGCGCGGCAGAGAGAGAGGCAACATGGCCGGGACAGGCGGCAGGAGCCGTGTTTTATCGTCAGCTTTGATTGCATTCATGGTGGCCATCGTCATGATGCTCGTCATCGGGTTCACGCCCCATACTGCTCAAGCATCATCTTACAGCGATTGTCCAGACGGGCAATGGTACTCAAACCACGTGCAGTGGGCCAAGGACAACGGCGTAATGTCGGGCTATTCTGGCACCAATCGTTTTGGTCCTTTCGATACGCTTACCCGCGGGCAGGCGGTCACGGTCATCTATCGGTACTTTACGGGCATGACCGCCGAGACAACAGACAATTCCGTTGACCCGTCGTTTACCGATGTCGATTCTGGAGCCTACGATTCCGCAGCAGTAGAATGGGCGAGCACGAACAACGTCGTCACGGGCTATACGGGCACAACGCTTTTCGGGCCAAACGATCCGGTAACCCGCGAACAGTTCGCGGCAATGCTCCACCGAGCCGCCCGCGCTTCGGGCAACACGGTGGGCTCTCTTAGACTTGACTTCAGCATCGTCAATTCATTCCCTGACACAAATAATGCATCTCAATATGCATATATGCCATTGGCATGGTGCTGCGCCGAGAAAATTATCACGGGCATAGATGGGAAACTCGCACCTGCAGACACCATCTGGCGCGCAAGCGTGGCTACCATGATGGAACGTTTCGAAGACGAAGCCAGCTACCATGACTATGATGTGCAGATTCTCAACAGCCATGGGCTCTTTACGGGATGCAATATCATACTGTGGGTCAAAACTGCCAACCCATCGGGCGATAACCTGGACATCTTGGTCGATGGCAAAGGCATAGGGCAATCATCGGTAATCTTCAACGATATCAAAACCACCGACGAAGGCAATGTCATACCAATCTGGCATAAGCTGGCAAGCGGCTCTGGTTATGTGACCTCGATTATTGTCGACGACGAGGGCTCTCATACCATTCAAGTCGCTGAATCGAACTTCATCGGTGCAGGAATCGGCTGGGAGTATTGTCCGAGCGGTAAGAAAATCACCGTCAACGTAAATGATTACGATACGGCCATGTACGCATGGATGGATAAGATCATTTCAGAACAAACCACAAGCTCCATGACCCCGTTCGAGAAAATGGATGCTGTCTGCGATTACCTGTGCTGCCATTCTGATCATGACCTATTCAAGTATCCCGCAAACATGGATGGCAAGCAGCTGAACCTAATCAGCGAGAGCGGACCTTTCTTCACAACCCTTCGTTGGAATTCCTATGTATCCCCCTATGCGCTCTGCAAGTTTGCCGAACATATAGGCGGCTTCGATGATATCCACGACTGCTACGGCGACTATCCGTATTCCGACCCCAAGTGGGCATCGACCCACTATTTAGCAAAACTCACTATAGGAAGTGACGTGCGTTATTTCGAAGCATGTCCTTTTGCTTCCACGAACACGATAACTGAGATAGATTATCTGGATATCTAGATACAGCCTCATTCTCGAGTTAGAGTTCGTGCGCGGCGGAGCAACCTCGGGTAAATCAATGAGAGAATATTACGTAGGCGCTTGGCTTCTGTTTACATCACGTCTCTCACCGTGACCGTGATCATCTTGGCCATACTCGCGCGCCATGTGCTATCAGTCGGGTTCATCCAGTAGGTGCCGTTCACGTTCACGCCGCCGATGATTCCGTAGCTCGCGCACCATCCGACACTATCTTCTGCCCAGGAGTCAACGCTTTCCATGCCCTGGATACCACTATAGTCTACGCTGCCATATTTTATATAGACATCATGCAACTTCTGCGCGAACCGCTCGAGCATGACGCAGAGTTCCTCGCGGGTTATCGGAGCATCCGGCATAACGTTTCGGTAATACGAACCGCCCACAGAAGTGTAGCCGGTCATAATGCCCGCTGCTCTGGCCCAGTTGATTGCAGCAGTATAGTAGACATCGGGCGCCTCATCGGAAAAGACCGTGTTGGTGGCATAGCTCTTCCCGTTCGTGTTATATGTCGAGCCGTAGGTCGTTTCCAGCGATGAGTCCTGTCTGCAAGCATAACGGTACAAGATGACCGCAACCTGGCCCCGAGTAATGCTGTCGTAGGGACCGAAGGAACCGGCTTTCTCGCCGCTGTTATAACCGCTCATCAGTCCGTTTTCCACCACATAGTCAAGCCAGCCGTTGGAGACATACCAAACGTTGCCGAATCCGTTGGCCTTCACATCATTCTTTACATCGGAAAAATCTACGTAGTCCGACAAAATCTCGAAGCTGACCGGTGCGCTCTCGCTTCCCGCATAGATAGAGTTTCCGACAAACTCGGCCTTCACCCAGTAAGTTCCTGCTTGGGAAGGAAGATTCGCAGAATAGACCCCGTCTTTTGAAGTGCAATACAAGTAGGTAACTCGCGGATTCTCAATCTGCGTTCCCGCGGATTCCACTTGAACGCCCCCGCGGAAAGCTATGGGAGCTCCAGCATATTGAACACTCCAGTTCTTCGAGAGCGTCGTGGTTGTCGCCGTCTTCTCCCATTGTGCATAGAGTAAAACATCATGGTTCGTCACGCTGATGGTTCCCGTGCCGTCAGCCGCGTATGAGTCGCCGGTCCCGTCGGGCTTGGTATTCCAAGAGGTTACGCTATGACGATTCCAGGTGAGTTGCCCACCCGCAGGAAGCTGCACCGTGGTATTCACGCCTGTCGAGCTCACATCGTCGGGCGCCGTGCCTGTTGCGGCGCCATTGGCATCGAATTTGACGCTGGGTTTCGTGCTCAACCAATAATAGGTCGCCAGCTCCGGAGAACCAGAGCTTGAGTACTTAGCTCCCAACTCACTTGGCGAGAAGGTCTGACTTGTGCTCGATCTCAGCCAATGCCCCGCGCCATCCGTACTTCTCGCCATCTCTCCGCCGGTTTTCAACTGAAATGCAGGTCCCAGTTTCAGCTCGCTGATCCGGCAAAACCATATTTCGAAAAAACCTGTCATAGCCGTGGTTTGCGAGGTGTCGAATGACGAAATATCGAGCGACGTCAGATTCTCGCATAGATAGAACATGCCTTCCATATTTTCCACTTTCGAAGTGTTGAACGAGGAGAGGTCGAGCGATTTCAGGGATTTGCAACTATCGAACATGCCCATCATCGTCGTCACGCTCGAGGTATTGAACGAGGAAAGATCGAGGGACAGCAGGTTTTTGCAGTTATTGAACATGTAGATCATTTTGGTCACGCTCGAGGTGTCGAACGATGAGAGATAGAGACAATTTAAACTGCTGCAGTTCTCGAACATATAGGACATATCGGTCACGCCCGAGGTGTCGAAGGACGAGAGATCAAGAGAAGCCATGGAATTGCAGTCTTCGAACATGACGGACATATCGGTCACGCTCGAGGTGTCGAACGATGAGAGATCGGGCGTGGTCATCGCCTGGCATTCTTCGAACATGCTGGACATACTTGTCACATGCGAGGTATCGAAAGATGACAGTTTAACAGACTTCAAACTTGTGCAGTTTGAGAACATACCATCCATTTTTTTGACCCTGGAAGTATCGAAGGATGAAAGGTCGAGCGTCTCCAAGCTGCTGCAATCGCTGAACATTCCTACCATTGAGGTCACCCCGGAGGTATCGAAGGATGAGAGGTCGAGTGAGGTCAGCGCGGAGCACCTGTAAAACATTACTTCGGCATTCTCCAATCTCGAGGTGTCGAGATTGGAAAGCCCATTGATGGAAACAAGCAGATTCAGATTTTCGAAAAGACCTCTGGAGTTATTCTGCGCCGCCACACCCGGCTCAATACTTGCGGTAACGATCGAGGACGCGTACTTTTCCCACGGTGTACCCAGGGAGTCATTCCCAAGCGTCCCCGAGACGCCGTCTTTCGGTGCGATGATCAGCTCCTTCGTGGATGTGATTCTCCAGATGCAGGAGCCGAACTCCCCCGAAGCAATGTCGGCGCCCTGTGTCTGCAAGATTGCATCCTGCGTTTGCGCCTGCTCGGTGGAATCTTGTGACGGCGCTTCGCCCTGCGCAGCACTCTGCATCTGCACTTGCTCGGCAGCATCCTGCGTCTGAGAGGCGGTACCCTGCGCTTGCGATTCCGAAGCGGTGCTCTGCGTTTGTTCACGTGTTGTCGCAACCGATACGGATATCGACGATTCGCCATCATCGGTGCCAGCGAACGCCGGAGTTAAGGCGCAGGAGAGCACCATGATGAACGAGAAGAACAGGCTCGCAAGGCATCGTCCAACCAAGTCGCGGTATCCGCCCATGCCTTTACCTCTTTCTGTATTAATGATTCGCCATCCGTACGAGAGTGACGTCAAGTCGGTATGGCTTTAAGAAACATAAACATTATTGTATAAAACGCGTATTGCTTCAACGCGTATTCTATTTCGACTTTGCGCAACTTTTGTCTCGTACGCGGCGCACGTGGCTCGACCCGTGCGCTCGCGCGCTCCCCGTCGGCGCTATCGCACTTCGAAGAAGCGATGTAATCCGTTTCGCACGGTAGGGGCGATCATCGAAATCTTACCATCAGGGTATAGAATTGCCCTAACCGTTTGAGAGGACACCCATGGACGTCGACAAGGTCATCGCATCCGAGCGTTTCAAGAAATGCCGGGACGGATTCCCCGCAGAGCTCTATGAACGCTATACGATGGGCCGTCCTCGCAACGAAACGGAGCGTGCCGCGTTCGTGCATGAGGCACGCTCGCGAGCACGCCGTTTCTCCGATTCCGATAACGCGCGCAACATCAGGTCGATCTTCGAGCACTGCCGAATCGAGCCCGATACTTCGCGGCGCTACTTCTACAATATCGACGCGTTTCTCTCGTACAAGACCTACGAGCGCGTCGTCCTCAACAGCACCCCCGACTGGAAGACCATCATCGAGCGCCCCCTCACCGACCTGTACGTTAGCGCCGATGCGGCGGCAGACGAGGCACAGCGCACGTTCGCCAGCCGCAACAACGCGACCGTGGATGCCATGCTCGCCTATCTCGACCGCTGCATCCGCTACGTCGAACGCAGTGACTTCGCGAACAAAGATCAGATCGTCGTCTGGCTGTCAAGCCTGAAGACGCGGGGCGCCGAAAGCTTCGAGGAAGCACTCCAGCGGCTCCTCTTCGTCAACCAGCTGTTCTGGCAGACGCCCCATAACCTCATCGGGCTCGGCCGGGTCGACAAGCTTCTCGACGAGCGCTACCGGGCCGATATCGAGAGCGGCGCCCTCACGCGCGAGGGCGCACGCGAGGCAATCGGGGAATTCCTCCGGGTGCTCCATCGTTACTACTGGTACAAGTCGGGTGCCCTCATGGGCGACACCGGGCAGATATGCATCGTCGGCGGCAAGGAACCCGACGGGAGCTATTTCTCCAACGACCTGACCTACCTGTTCATCGAGGTCGTGAAGGAACTGCAGCAACCCGATCCCAAGGTGCTGCTCCGCGTGGATGACGACGTGCCCGCCGACCTCGTATCGCTGGCGCTCGACTGCATCCAGACCGGCATCGGCTGCCCGCTCATCTCCAACGACGAGCAGGTCATCCCCGCGATGATCGCGTTCGGATATGCGCCCGAGGACAGTTATGATTACGTCACCTCATCCTGCTGGGAACCGCTCGTGGCCGGCATCGCCCACGAGCAGAACAATATCGCGGACATCCACTTCCTGTTGCCGTTGTTCTGGCTCTCGCAGGACGGCCAGATGGACGAGGAGAAGCTGCCGAGCTTCGACGCGCTCGTGGAAGGCTATCTGCAAAACCTCTCGCGGCTCTGCGGCTACATCGGCGACGACCTCGATAAGCTGAGCTGGGACGACGATCCGCTATACTCCGCGTTCACGGCTCCCTGCCGCGCATCGTTGACCGATGTAGCACGGGGAGGCGGCGCCTATGCCAACTTCGGCGTGCTCTCGCTCGGGATGGCCAACCTCGTTAACTCGCTCTACAACATCAAGCGCTACGTGTATGACGCGCATCGTTTCACGCTCGCGGAGCTCGACGGCTATCGCAAGGAGAACTTCGAAGGCCACGAGGCCGTCCTCGATCTGCTCGCGAACACGCCGAAGTCGTTCGGGCGCGACGACCCGGAGGTCATCGCGCTGGTGCGCCGCATCATGGACACCGTGGAGACATCGTTCTCGGCGTATCGCAACCGCTTCGGCGGCAAGGTCAAGTGCGGTCTCTCGGCTCCGGGCTACATCATGGGAAGCCTGTATACCGAAGCCTCTTTCGACGGCAGGCTCTACGGCACGCCCTATGCCACGCATATCTCCTGCGATGACCCGCTCCCCTACACGGAACTCATGTCGTTTGCCTCGAAACTCGATTATTCGGGCATACGCTTCAACGGGAACGTCGTCGACTTCTTCTGCACCCCCAACCTCATGAAGGACAATCACGACCAGTTCGTATCGCTTATCATGACCAGCTTCAAGATGGGCGTGTTCCAGATACAGGTCAACGTCGTGTCCGCGGCGACGCTCATCGACGCGAAGGCGCATCCGGAGAACTATCCCGGTCTCATCGTGCGCGTCTGGGGCTTCTCCGCCTACTTCATCGACCTGCCCGAGAACTATCAGGACGATCTGATCGCGCGGGCGCTCATCAACGAGCGCGCCGCATGAGCATGGGCGTGCTCATCAGCAATATCCAGCGCTTCAGCCTGCAGGACGGACCCGGCATACGCACGACCGCCTTCCTCATGGGATGCAGCCTCAGGTGCCCATGGTGCTGCAACCCCGAGAACCTGGAGGCCAACAGGCGCGCGTTCGTCCGGCCGTCGCGTTGTGCGCGGACGGCGGGCAGCTGCCGGTTCAATCCGCAATGCCCCGCGCTCGAGGAGGGTCGGCCGCTCGCGCTCGAAGACGTCGGAGCCTGCCCGATCGGCGCAATCGGAATATACGGACGCGAATATACCGAAGACGAGCTGGTCGCCGCGATGCTCGCCGACCGCCCGTTCTATCAAGACGGAGGCGGGGTCACCTGGTCGGGCGGCGAAGCGCTCCTGCAGGCCAACGCCCTCGCGCTCGCGATGGCGCGGCTTCACGGGCAGCATATCGACCAATGCATGGAGTCGTGCCTGGTCGCGCCTTCGGAAGCCGTGTCCGCGGTGCTCCCCTACCTCGACCGCATGATCTGCGATGTCAAGCTCCTCGACCCCAACCGATTCGCCACGCTATTCGGGGGCGATCTGGACGTCTACCTTGGAAACCTCCGTCTCGTCTGCGCGCAGGTTCCCGATGTCACGTTCCGCTTTCCCGTGGTGCCCGGCATGACGGATGACGCCGAGAACATAGAGGCCATCGTCACGCTGGTCGATAAGCTGCGTCCCGCGCGCTTCGAGCTGTTCGGCGTGCACGGTCTCGCAGAGAGCAAGTATCGGGGGCTCCGCCTGCCGTTCTCGACATTCGAACAGGTTCCCGAAGCTCGGCTGGAAGACATCGCCGCCCTTGTCGCGCGTACCGGCGTGCCGGTACGAATTGCGCATCTGTGATGCAGATATCGCTCGCATGCATGCGGGAATCCCTGCAACGACATCCCGCGGCATCGGGCACGCAGTTGGCACGGCACCGCTCATCCACGCGCGCAAACGGAAAGCGGGAGAGGCTGGAGGGCATATAAATCATCCGATCGAAATAGGCTATAATCATTGTGCGATACCACGAATAATCTAATGGACGGAGTTTTCCAGAAAACGATGTTGGAAGAAATGGATTCGGCGCCCCGCATTAGCATCATCATCCCAATGTACAACGTCGAGGATTATCTTGACGAATGCCTGGACAGCGTCACCACGCAGACGTTTCGCGATATCGAGATCCTCTGCATCGACGATGGGTCGACCGACGGTACCGCGCGCATGCTCGATGGCTGGGCGCAGCGCGATGCCCGTATCCGTGTCGACCATGAGCCCAACCGAGGGGTCTCCGCCGCGCGCAACCGCGGCATGGACCTCGCGCGGGGCGAATATCTCATGTTCGTAGACGCGGACGATTGCGTGGCACCCGTCGCCTGCGAGCTACTCTCGCATAAAGCGCAGGAATACGGGGCGGATGCCGTCGTCTACGGCGGCAAGACGTTTCCAACCGAGAAATGGGCCGACGACGCGCTCGCACTGGAAGACGGCGTCTACATCCATCGTGGCTGGTCGGTCCCGCTCTATGTGGCCGCGCCGTTCATGTACACGACGATGTACTCACGACGCATCATCGAGGAGCATCATCTCCGCGTCGATACCGATCTCAGACTCGGCGAGGACAACGCGTTCAATTTCGCGTTCTTCCCCTACGCCGAGACGGTGGTCGCTTGCAAGGAGCGTTTCTACCGCTACCGGTTCGGACGTCCCGGCTCGGCAACCGAGAAGCTCGCGTTCAAGACGGACTCGCGTCTCAACGAGCACACGCGTCTCGTCTTGCACATCATCGAGGAATGGGCGAACATCGGATGCCTCGAGGCGCATAAGCAGGAGATCATCGCGTTCGCGGTGCACCTGCTCATCTGGGATTTCTTTTACTCGTCGTTTTCCAACCGTGTCGCGCAGTCCGAGAAGCTGAGCGCAATCTTCGACCGCTATTTCTCCGCCGATGACCTTGCGGCGGTTCCGCCGGATGTGGCTTGGCGGCTCACCTTCATGCTCGAAGCGAAGGAAATCCCCCAGCGGCAACCGCGGCTGAGTGTAATCGTCATTCCCGACGTCGCCGCCTCGGAGGTCGAGCGTTGTCTGACCTGCTACGCATACGAGACCATGCAGCAGATCGAGATGGTAGTTCCTTTGCAGGGTGTGTCCGCGGACCGTCGCGATGCGCTCGAGACGTTCGCCGCGCGCGACTGTCGGGTGCATCTGCTGGAAGGCTCGTTCGGCGATGCCCTCCGGGCAGCGCAGGGAGACTATCTGATCATCGCCCGGCTCGCCGACGAATACGACCATGAGGCATTCAGCCGCATCGTCAACCGGATGGACAACGGCGCGACGAACATGGCCGCCCAGCATCAGGCGCTCACCGGGCGGCTCGAAGTACTCGCCTTCGCGGACTTCGCCGGCGACTTGCGCTGTCGGGACATCACCGACGGCCTCTTGTTCTCCGCTTCCGCGCCGGTGTTCGACCTCTCGACGCTCCGCTCATCCGAT
>Ga0163159_1003678_pt1 | contig 11428 bp, 5 predicted proteins | sample BioMet9_FD_108702 | JGI IMG/M metagenome (GOLD analysis project Ga0163159, IMG submission 108702) | Microbial communities from bioreactor (seeded with sewage sludge) at Lawrence Berkeley National Lab, California, USA - Biofuel... | ecosystem: Engineered > Bioreactor > Anaerobic > Unclassified ... | reverse complement strand
TCGGCATTGACGAGGTGTTCAGCGCGGAGAACGGGCTCGATGCGCTGGAGCTCTGTCGGGAAAAGAAACCGGAAATTCTGATCACCGACGTGCGGATGCCCGGCATTGACGGCCTGGAGCTGAGCCGCCGCGCGTCACAGCTGTACAGACCGGTGCGCGTGATCGTGCTGAGTGGCTTTTCGGAGTTCCGCTACGCGCAGGAGGCTCTGAAGCTGGGTGCCGTGGATTATTTGCTCAAGCCGATCGACATTGATGAACTGGAAAAAAAGGTGTCGCAGTGCTGCGAGGATGTCAATCGGGAGAAAAACGATTCCAGGCTTCGGACGGCCTATACTTCTCTGCAGCAGCAGATGACCATTCGCACACGGATGGAGCAGGGAAAGCCAATGCCGGCGGAACTGATTAAAAACCTGAGCGATCAGATCGGTCTGAAAGCAAAGGAATGCTGTTTTCTGGCCGTCGTCAGTGTTGACGACGTGCAGCCGGAGCGGCTGCCGCCCATCTGTGATTTTGTGACTTCCGCCATGCAGCCGCTGGAACGCGCGGGAATCCGACTCCTCTTTGACGAAAAAAGGGGACCGGTTGTCTTTGGCTCTGGGCAGCTGATGACCAGAATGACAGACATTCTGCATGAATGGCAGTTGGCGCTGAACGCGGATCTGAAGGGCCAGTTTGGTGTCAGCGTCAGTCTGGCGATCAGCGGTACGGAGGAACCCGGGCATCTTTCCACGCTTTATAAACAGGCGCAGCAGACTCTGTGCCGCCGCTTTTCCCGCGGAAGCGGATCTTTTCTGGAATGGAGCGGCCCGGACGGTGTACAGCCTTTCACAAAGCAGCTGCCGCTTCCGCGCGAAAAACTGGCGGAGGATGTGTCCGAAATGCGCCCGGATCTGGCCGATACCTGTCTGGAAAACCTTTTTATGCTGTATCGGGAAAACGGCGTAACATCCGCGGAACCGCTGACGGCAACCTGCATGGAGCTGAGGAGCCTGCTTATATCGGTTTTGCGCGGCAAAGGAATCGATGAGGAACTGACTAAGGAAGAGCTTCCGGAGTTCGTTACAGTGGACGGATACGAAGCCTGGGCCAAAGAACTGTGCGCCGACGTGATCCGACACCTGAGACTTCTCTTTGGAAAGGGATGCAGCCGGGAGATCATGCGCGCAGCCGATTACATACAGAAGAATTTTCAGTCCGACATCAGTCTGGAGGATGCAGCAGACTATGTACAGAAATCGAGGAACTACTTCAGTTCTCTTTTCAAGAAAGAAATGGGAATGTCGTTTGTGGATTATGTAAATCATCTTCGGATCCGGGAGGCTTGCCGCCTGCTGGATACCACCAATGAGCTGACCTACGAGGTGGCCACGCGCGTGGGTTTCAGCAGCTACAAGTATTTCTCAGCGGTTTTTAAGAAGGAAGTTGGCTGCTCGCCAAGCCATTATCGCAAGCAGACGGAATCGTAAGATTTTGGACATTTTGAGAAATTCCTTCCGTGTACAGGCAAAATAGACAAGTCTATACTGTGTTCATGGGAGAAAAATGGACGATTGTCCAACTCCGGAAGAAAATTGAGGAGGAATACCATGAAAACCTGGAAAAAGATGGCTGCTCTGCTGCTCGCCGCAGCAATGCTTCTGCTGACCTTCGCAGGCTGCTCGTCCAAAACGGATACATCAACATCCGCACAGACTCAGTCAGCCACCACCGCTGCCTCTGCCGGCAGTTCGGCTGCCTCTACCGGCGCGTCTGCCTCTGCGTCCGCCTCGGCCTCTCAGGAAGCCACCGGCGAAAAGCCCACCATCAAGTTCTATGGCAAGTGCATTGAATACGTCTCCGGTCCCATGATGACGGATGCTCTCGAAACGGCAATGGCTGACAAGTACAAAATCGACTCCATCCAAATCGACTGGTCCAATATGGATACCGTTATCCGTACGGGCATTGCCTCCAACGATCCCTGCGACATCTACAACTACCCGGCCTCCAGCATGGCCAACTTCGCCGATATGGCAGTCGACCTCAAGCCGTATCTGGACGCCGACCCTGAATTTAAATCCTACTTTTCCGACGCGGAGCTTCAGGCCTGCACCATCGATGGCAAGCTTGTCTGCCTGCCGTGGGAATCCAATTTCACCGTGATTCTCGGCAACAAGGAAGCGCTCGACAAGATCGGCGTCACCATTCCTGACAGCTGGACCATGGATGAATTCAACGCAGCCTGCGCAAAAATCAAGGCAGCGGGAGTATTCCCGTTCACGAACGCCACCGACCTGAACCGCGGCGCCTGGGTCTACCGCAACGCCATGCTGAGTGTCCTTGCGGCTGAAGATAAAAACCAGGACTTCGTCGACGGCAAGATCTCCCTTAGCTCCGACGAGAGCAAGCAGGCCCTCGAAGCCACGAAGGCGCTCTATGACAACGGCTACATGTATCCGGGCGAAGGCGCCGTTACCGTCAAGAACGACGAAGCCATCGCGGCCTTCTATCAGGGCAAGGTCCTGATGATGCCGGAAATCGCCGCCGGTGCCAAGCAGACCGCCTCCGGCGCAACGGATTTCACTCCGGTCCTGGTTCCGTGGCCGTCTGTCGGCGACAAAGGAGCCATTCTTGGCAGCTTGAACTGCCTGTTCATCCCGAAGAATTCCAAGAACATCGACGCGGCTGTGGAAGTCCTCAAAACATATCTCGGCCCGGACATTCAGAAAATTCATGCGGATCAGGGCTACATCCCCGCAAATGTCAATGTTCAGGTTTCCGATCCTTTCGTACAGGATGTCATGGCACAGGCCTCCACGCTTAAGGCGGAGCCGCCCTACTCCAGCGCCGTCTTCGATTACCTGAGCAACAACCTCACCGGCGATCTTGTGCTCAACGGCGGTGTGGACACCGTTCTCCAGAACCTCAAGACTGCGGAAAGCGCCGGCTGATCAGCCATACAAACAGGGAATGTCGCCTCACAGCGGGCAGGCGACATTCCCTTTTCCTATACCAAGCCAAGGGAGATACTGCAATATGAAGATGAAACAACGGACCATGCGGACCGGCGTCCTCTATCTCATTCCGGCTGTCCTGTTTGTGACGCTGTTCAGCGTGATCCCGTTTTTTTGGAATTTCGTGCTGTCCTTTCAGAAATGGGATGGCTTTGGACAGCCGGAAGCGGCAGGTTTTTACAACTATTTGAGCGTCCTGCAAAATCCGCTTTCGCGCAGAGCCTTCGGGAACTCCATTCTCTATGCCTTTTCCTCCACCTTCGGCGGCGTGGTGCTGGGACTGATTTTTGCTGTTTTGATTCTGCGCCTTTCTCAGAAAGAGGGCAGCTTCTTTCGCCTGATTCTGTACAGCCCGGCCATGCTTCCGACAGCGGTCGTCGGCATCATGTTCGTATTCTTTTTTAACCCGGAAATGGGTCTGCTCAACAACTTTCTGCGCCTTGTCGGTCTCGGCGGCCTGCAGCATGTCTGGCTGCAGGAAAAGGGAACGGCCATGGCCTGCATCATCTTTGTCGCGATCTGGAAATGCGCCGGCTCCGTCATGATGCTGACCTTTGCAGCGCTGCAGGGCGTGCCGCGGTCGCTCTATGAGTCGAGTTATCTTGATGGCGCAGGTTTCCTGCAGCAGATGAGAAGCATCGGCTTCCCGCTGATCCGCCCAATGATTCTGCTGGCCACGATCAACACGCTCGGCGCTCAGTTCAAAAGCTACGATCTGATCTTCACCATGACCCAGGGCGGCCCGGCCGATCTCACGACGACGGTCCCGATCGTGATGAAAAAGACGGCGTTTATTTTCGGCAGCTTTGGTTCCGCTGCCGCGATGGGCGTACTCTTTACCATTGTCGTTGCGGTCAGCATTCTTCTGATCCGCCGGATTCTGAGAGGGGAAAGCTATGAATACTAATCGGGCGAGCCTCTGGATCATTCGGATTGTTTTAATTCTGTTCGTCATCATGGTCATCTATCCGATCTTCTTCGTATTGCTGACCAGCCTGAAAACCACCAGCGAATTCTACAAAAACATCTGGCTGCTTCCGAAGAATCCAGCCTGGGGCAATTATGCCTACGCCTGGAATATCGCAAAAATCGGGGATTATTTCTTTACCAGCGTCATCATTGTGAGCATTACGGTCGCGGCGACTTTAATACTGAGTGCATTCGCCGGATATGGCCTTGCGCGTCTGAATGTGCCTGCAGCCGATACCATTGTGATTGTAATTTTTTTGCTGTCCATGCTGCCGTCGGAATCCATCCTGATGCCGTCCTATCTGCTCATCAGCAAGCTTGGTTTTACGGGCAGATATTCCTCCATCATCATCCCGTATATCAGCTGGGGCCTGCCGCTCAGCATCTATATTTACCGCAACTTTTTCATGACGGTCCCCAATGAGATTCTCGAAGCCGCGCGTATCGACGGCTGCCGCGAGACCGGGATTTTTCTCCGGATCATCCTGCCGGTCGTGAGACCGGCGACCGTCACCAATGCCATTTTCATTTTCCTCGGCTGGTGGGGTGAAATGCTCTGGGCGTCGGTGGAACTTTCAGCGTCACAGCTCAAGACGCTTCCTCTTGGCATCACGGCGTTTATGCAGAGCTCCGGCACCGACTGGGGTCCTCTCTGTGCTGCCAGCGCGATCATTCTCGTGCCGGTGATTGTCTTTTTCCTGTTTACTCAGAAATATTTGGTCGCCGGTCTTACTGGCGGCGCGGTCAAGGGCTGAGAGGTCTGAAATGGAGCAGAAAGAACTGCGGAAATTCTTCAAGAATCCGCCGAAGGGCTATGGCGAAGTTGCCTTTTTCTGGTGGCAGGGCGATAAAATCACGAAAGAAAAACTCGGCTGGATTCTGACACAGCTGAAAGACGCGCATATTTCCGGGCTTCAGATCAATTATTGTCATGGCGACACCGGTGGTCAGCAGTGGGGACTGACGCTTCCGGCTGATCCGATGCCCCTGAGTGAACCATGGTGGGAATTGTTCGGCTGGCTGCTGCGCGAATGCCGTCCATACGGCATTTCCCTCAGTCTGAGCGATTACACGCTGGGCGCTCCGGGACAGGGTTTTTATACCGATGCGGTTTTGAAGAAGCATCCGGAAATGACGGGACAGGAACTGTATTGGGAGAACGGGCTGGCATGTGTGCGGACAAAACCCTTTTCGCTCAATCCCATGGCACCCGGCGTCGGCGCCGCCATCTGCGATAATTTTTACGGGGAGTTTGAACGCAGATTTCCCGGGGAATGCGGAAAAGGGATCAACTTCTTCTTTTCCGATGAGCTGAACTTCAACATTCGCGGGAATCTCTGGTGCGAAGATTTCTCCGAGGAATTCCACCGCAGAAAAGGCTATGACCTCGAGCCGAAGCTCCCGCTTTTGTTCAGGGATGTCGGCGAGGAAACGGCAAAAGTCCGTCTTGACTACCGCGATGTGATCGTACAGCTATCGGAAGAGCGGTATTTCCGGCCGTGCTTTGACTGGCACGCCAGCCGCGGCATGACGTTCGGATGCGATCACGGCGGCCGGGGCCGGGATGTCACCGAGTTCGGAGACTATTTCCGGACGATGCGCTGGAATGGTGCGCCTGGCAACGACCAGCCGCACCTCGAAAGCGATCTGATTAAAAACAAGGTGTCCGCCTCTATCTGCCATCTGTACGGCCGAAAGCGCACCTGGCTGGAGGGATTCTACGGCAGCGGCTGGGGCACCGGCAGCGCACAGGTTGCGGATGCCGTGTTTCGCAATTTCGCCATGGGCCACAACCTGCTCTCTCTGCACGGGCTGTATTACTCCATGTACGGCTCCATGTGGGAATGGGCCCCGCCCTGCAACCATTATCATATGCCGTACTGGCGGGAAATGCCGGAGCTGCTGGCCTGCACGGAGCGCCTGAGCTGGCTGCTCTCACAGGGAAGCTTCTGCTGCGATGCCGCAATTGTATACCCTGTGGCTGACTGGGAGGCAGACCCGCAGCACGGAGAGAAGTCCGTCCAAATCGCGTTTGACGCGGCGGAAATGCTGTATTCAGAGGGAATCGACTTCGATTTTCTGGATTATGAGAGTATTTCCGCAGCGAAAATCGTAACAGAGCCCAGCCGGCTCACCGTAAGGGACGCCGCCTACCGGGCCGTCATTCTTCCCGGCATGCGCGCGGTGCGGTATGAGATGTTGGAAAAGCTGGTCGTGTTTGCGGAAGAAGGCGGCACTGTCATTGTGCTGGGTGAACTGCCCAGATACAGTGACCGCCGGTGCCGGGCCATGGAGCTCATGACGCGGCGGCTTGCCAGACGGGCGATTTCAACAGACGCCGAAAATCTGCAGGCTGTCATGCGGACATTGTTCACAGTGGACTTTTTCGCGCCCAGAAAGGCGGGGAAACCGTATTTCCAGCACAGAAAGCTGGATGAGGATGATCTGTATTTTGTTTACGGGCTGCCGCAGAAAACGCGGTGCTTTTTCAGGGCGGAAGGAACCGCACTGCTCCTGAATGCCTGGACGGGGGAGATCGACGGCTGTGTTCCCACGGAAGAGACGGGCGGCGGTCTAAGTCTGGAGCTTCCGAGGCAAAAAACAGAACCGAACATTCTGCTCTTTACCAAAACGCCTCCTTCCGGCGTGCAATACCTGAAAAGTGGACTGACCATGCATTACCTCAGTATCGACGGAAAATGGCGCTGCCGGATTCAGCCCACGCTGGATAACCGGTACGGGGATTACCGTCTGCCTGCCTTCAGCGGCAGCCTCGGACCGGAGATCCGCGAGGCGAGAGCCTGCGTCACGGAGGAAGATTGTTCCGCGGCAGTCTTTCCGGACGAAACCTGGGAACTCGTTCGGTTTGGATTCGGACCGCAGGCCTGGACGGCATCAGACCGGATCTGCGTTCTTACCAAAGAAGAGTGCCGGACCATGCTGAAGCCGGACCCGTCCTTTGCTCCGGCTGTTTTTTCCTGGCGCTACGGGCTGATGGATGATCCGGGCCCACAGGGAAGCTATCACGGACTGAAAGGGAAAATCGGGCCGGATGTCTTTTCACACGGAGAAAGGCGCACGCTGCGTCTTGGCTCTGATGCGGAATATTTGGGAGAGGACGGCTGGTATCTGTTTTCTTATGTCTGGTCCGACCGGGAGCAGCTCGTTCATGCGGACTTCGGAGAGCTTCATCCGGACATGCTCTGGGTGGAGCACCAATCCGTCGGCGCCGATGAGATCAGCCTTCATAAGGGCAGCAACGCCCTGCTGGCCCATTTTAACCGCTGCGGCAGGACGCATATTATCCTGCTGGGAGCTGGTACGTATAGCTCCGCGGTTCCGCTCTCGGGGCCCTGGTACCAAAATCCTCTGGTATGTCCCTTTGACGCCAGACCGGACTGGGCCGGCAGATCCTGCTGGTTCCGTTTTCTTTCACCTCCGGGCATGAAGAGCATGCATGCAGAATGCGGATCCGAAACAGAGGCCTATTCCGACGGAATTCCGATGCGCCGGAACGGCGGGGAATTCTATCCGGAAACCTACCACGCGGGGCCCGTCCAGATAGCGCTGCGCGTTCGCCAGGCGCCGCGGGTTTATCTCGGAGCGGCGGTTGGTGAACCGATCACCTTCACATGCGGAGAAGGCATTCTGGAAGCCGGAGACTGGTCGAGAAATGATGCCCTCCGCTGTTATTCGGGAGGCATCCTGTTCGAGCGGGAGTATACGATTCATAAGCTGAAGGAGGAACGCCTGATTCTTGATCTTGGAAAAGTCATTTCCTCCGCGGAAATCCTGGTAAATGGGGAGCACGTAAAAACGTGCTGCGCACCGCCATTTTCCGCGGATCTGACAGACAGGCTTCGGGAAGGCAAAAACGTCATCGGCGTCCTCGTTCACAATACGCTGGCCAATCATATGTCCACAATTCCAACCGCCTACCACGGGCCGCTGGAAAGCGGATTCGGGCTGGAGCAGGGAAATTGATCTTCCGGGGCGGGAGCGGCTTATGCCGCTCCCGCCTTTTCCGTTTCCGATGAAAATAAGAACGTAAAATGGAAGTAAACGGGCAGGGTTTTATAAAGACCCTCTTGAAAATTTTTCCGTTTTGAACGACAATAGAGGAGCACAGAAAGAGACATTATGTGGGCGGGAGGCGCGTAGGGATGGCAGACAAAAAACCGGCAAGAGTCCTGCGTTCCATGATTCTGGCAATGATCTGCATGGTTATGCTGTCATCCGTTTTTGCTGCGGCCGCCGGAAAGCCTTCGGGCCGGCGCACGATCCGGGCCGGTGTGTCCGATGCGGACACGCTGGGCACGAACGGTGCGGAGAACCGCACGGTTTCTTTCCAGAAGGATTATCTTCAGGCTGTTGCGGAGTATGCCAGCTGGGATCTTGTCTATGTGGAGGCCTCCTGGTCGGACTGCCTCGAAAAGGTAAAGAGCGGCGAGATCGACGTGCTGCTGGATGTATCCAAGACGGACGAACGGCTTGCGTATTACGATTATTCCTCCGAGTCCATGGGAACGGAGATGTGCTATCTCTTCGGCCGCAGCGATACAAAACTGCATTATGACGATTTTTCCGCTTTTGAAGGCATGACAGTCGGCTACGAGGCCGGCAGCACGATCATTGACGCCTTCCGGGAATATGCCGGACAAATGGGGTTCCGTTTTACAGCAAAATCCTATGAAAGCGGGTCCGCCATGTTCAAAGCGCTCGATGTCGGTGAAGTCGACACGGTCGTGCAGAATAACTTTTATGACACACCCGACGGTCATATCATTCTGGCCAAATGCTGCCCGAGTCCCGTCTATATCGTGACAAGCAAAACCAACCCCGATCTTATGACTGAGCTCAACAGCGCCATGGCACAGCTTTTCAGCTTCAATCCCAGCTTCAACGCCGACCTATTCGAATATCACTTTGGTACTGCCTCCTCTCAAGCTGTGGGTTATACGCAGGAGGAGATGAACTACCTGGCGGAAAAGCCGGTCGTAAATGTCTTTTACGAGACGAACTGGGCGCCGTTTGAATATGAAAAGGAGGGCGGAGCCGCAGGAATCACACCGGATATTCTGAGTGCAATCAGCGCGGACACCGGGATTCGTTTTCACTATGTGCTTTCGTCTTCCACGCAGGACATCTATGCCGGCATCAGCGGCATCACGACGGATACCGTCATGGCGGTGAGCTATGATTATATTTGGGCAAACAGTCACGACCTGCTGGTGACGCAGCCGTATGTTTCCGGTGCGGTTCTGCGTGTCAGCAAGGAAGGGGGATCGGAACCGAAAACGGTGGCCATTGTCGAGGGCGGATATCTGGCAAGCCGGATCCGTCAGGTCTATCCGGACCTCCAGTGCGTCGAATATCTGACTTTCGGCGAGTGCATGGACGCCGTTTCCGGCGGAAAAGCGGACTGCACGTATCTCAACTATTTCCAGGCGAATTACTACCGCACGATGAACGCTTTCCGGGATTTCAGCTATCAGCCGGATGAATATATCACGCAGGGCATTTCTCTCGGCGTGACAAAGGAATCCAATCCGCTGCTTTTTGGGGTTCTCTCCAAGTCGCTGCAGCATATCGCGCCCAACGCGGTGCAGGGCATCCTGAGTGAAAACGCAGTGACGACAGAGGACTATACCTTTCGGCTGCTTCTGCAGCGCTATCCCGTTCAGATGGCGCTGCTGATCGGCGGCATCGGCACCCTGACGGGGCTTCTGATCGTATTCCTTGTCACAGCCGACGCGCGCAGGCGGAAGAACCGTCAGCTGGCTGTGTCCATCCGGGAAGCCGACGCAGCCAACCGCGCCAAATCCGAGTTTCTTTCCCGCATGAGCCACGATATGCGCACGCCGCTCAACGGCATCCTCGGCATGACATATCTGACGGAAAAAATGGAGCTCCCACCCCCGGCGCAGAAAAACCTGAAAAAAATTGACGTGTCGTCCCGTTTCCTGCTGAATCTCATCAACGATCTGCTCGACATGAGCAAGGCGGAGAGCGGAAAGATCGAGCTGCACCCCGAGCCATACCGTCCCGAGGAATTCCGCACCTACATCGACGCCGTGGTCCGACCCCTGTGCGAGAAAAAAAATCAGACACTCGACGTGGAATTCACGGTGCCGGACGGCTGCGTCCCGATGCTTGATAAACTGCGCATCAATCAGATCGTATTCAATCTGTTGTCCAACGCCTCCAAATATACGCCGGAAGGCGGCAGAATCCGATACCGCTCGCAGTCGAACCTGCTTCCGGATGGGAAGCTGTCCATGTATATTCAGGTCTCGGACAACGGCATCGGCATGAGCGAACAGTTCCAGAAGGTGCTCTTTACGCCGTTTTCGCAGGAATCCAGAAATGAGAACTCTGATTTGAGAGGCTCCGGTCTCGGCCTTGCGATTATAAAACAGCTTGTGGATCTGATGGGCGGAACAATCTCTGTTGACAGCAAGCCCGGCGTCGGTTCTGCGTTCACGGTGGAGTGTATTGTGGACTGCGTTCCGTCCGACGTCGCTCCGACAACAGATCAGCAGGCGGAGGAAGATAAGGACGCTCTGCTGAATGGCAGACACGTTCTGCTCTGTGAAGATCACCCGCTGAACCAGGAAATCGCGAAGGCGCTGCTGCAGGAAAAGGGAATGACCGTGGACCTGGCAGAGAACGGACAGAGGGGTGTGGAAGTCTTTTCTCAATCTCCCATCGGTTACTATGACGCAATTCTGATGGATATTCGCATGCCGATTCTGGACGGCTACGGGGCGGCCAGAGCGATTCGCGCGCTGAGCCGGCCAGATGCCGGAATGATTCCGATTCTTGCCATGTCGGCGGATGTGCTGACAGCGGATGTGAAAAAATGTTTCGATGCAGGAATGAACGGCCATGTAGCCAAGCCAATCGACCCCGCTGCGCTCCGAAAAGCATTGGAAGATGCCATCCAAAAGAGAGCATAAAAAAGACTGCCGCGATATCGCGGCAGTCTTTTTCATGCTCCATCCGGGGCGCCTGTCAAACGGGGCGCCGAACCGCGAAAACAGGACAGGCTTTCTGACAGAAGACTGTCCCAATCGGGGAATCTGTGATACTATTATGATAAAATCTGGTCAAACGAGTCGGCGGACCGCCTCCAGCGCGGCGTCCACGTCCTCCTCGGTATTGAACGCGCCGAGCGAAAAACGGATGGTGCCGGCCGGAAAGGTGCCGAGCGTCCTGTGCGCCGAGGGCGCGCAGTGCAGACCGCAGCGCGTGAGAATGCCGAATTCCCGCTCCAGCCGTCCCGCGAGCTCAGCGTTGTCCTGCCCCGGAAAATCGAGAGAGAGGACGCCGACGCGGTTCGCGGTGTCCGCCCGGCCGCACACGCGCAGGCCGGAGAGCCCCGCCAGCCCGTCCAGAAACCGCTTTGTGAGCGCCAGCTCCCTTTGCCGCAGAGTCTCCACGCCGGTCTGCTCCACAAATTCCAG
>Ga0163159_1003667_pt1 | contig 11457 bp, 12 predicted proteins | sample BioMet9_FD_108702 | JGI IMG/M metagenome (GOLD analysis project Ga0163159, IMG submission 108702) | Microbial communities from bioreactor (seeded with sewage sludge) at Lawrence Berkeley National Lab, California, USA - Biofuel... | ecosystem: Engineered > Bioreactor > Anaerobic > Unclassified ... | reverse complement strand
TTTTTGCCTACGATATCTTCACTGGATTTACAGTCTTTGAGAAGTTCGTCAAGAACTTCGTCGAGTTTGTCCTTCTCACGTGTTTTTCCCACTGGTAAAACCTCCTGTTGTTGATGTTTGTTTTACCAGTTACACACTTCGTTGTATAGGTCCGATTTTTTCAGGTGGCAGGCATGATCACCAACACCAGCGTCATCAACAGCCAGACAATGCCTGCGTCTCCAAGTCTGGAAATCAACGGCATCGCCGCATCAAGGAAACTGGTGCGCAAATGGTTCTGAATGCCATCCAAAACCGCAAATTCAAATGAAAGCATGATCAGTATGTTTGCCTCTTTTCAGGCTATTGCTTGTCAGTTCCAACAGCCGTCTTTGCTGCCTTGTCTTAAAATTTCATTAATGCGGCTGATTCTTTATGAGGCATAATATAATCCCCACTTATAAACAGCCTTTACACTAAAGTTAAATTGCAAATAAAACATCATCCTCAGCGCCGGATAAAAGCACATGCCCCGGCTCCATCAAATTTCAGGAGTCGGAGCATGTCGTTGTTTTCAACCGTCTGCCAGACGGACTGCGGATCGCCCTCTGCGTTCGCCACGAACAGGCAAGCCGGCAACTATTATCCTGGCGGTCAAAGTAAGTATGTAGCTGATCATATTAACCATATCCGGTTTAAGTCATAGATCCGGACTGAGATTTTGCCAGTTACACAGTTATTTGAATAGGCTCGAAAAATCGGGCTGGTCGTGTCGGTGGCGCTGGCAGTGGTCTCTCTTTGCTGTAACGTGATTGCAAAACCGCTGGTTGGACGGGCAAGACCATACGACGTGAACACGGCCGTGCATCTTTTGGTCAAGAGGCTTACAGATTTTTCATTTCCGTCAGGGCACACTGCCGCGTCTTTTGCAGTCGTCTTTGCCCTGTATTTCATTGGGTGCGAGCTGTGGAAATTTTCACTTGTTCTGGCTGTGCTGATTGCATTTTCAAGGCTTTACCTGTACGTCCATTATCCCAGCGATGTACTGGCCGGCGTTTTCCTTGGAGCCGCAGCCGCGCGCTGCGCTGTGTGCCTGTCAGGTCTGTTTGTCTGTGCCTGAGATGTTGCGGTGCTGTGACATTAATTCCGGACTGAAAAAATATCCTTGACGAAAAAGCCAGACGCGAAGTGATGGCAGGTCCCATGCGAGATCACACAGCCACGCACCAAAGGCACCTGCCAAGGCCGTCGCTCGGCTATTTTGAATGAGTACGAGGCAAGCAATAACATTTTATCCGTTGTTTAACTTTAGTATAAAGGCTGTTTATAAAAGCGGATTATATTCATCTCATAAAAATAAAAGAAAGGGGAATATTTATGAGATTATTTGATAAGATGACAAAGATGGTTACGGAGAATTTGGGAGGCACAGCGAAAAAATTCGTCATCGCCGCCTTGTGTGTCATAATAGGAGGCGCAGCTGTCTGCGGCGTTATGTTGCAGACGCAGATACGAGAGGCTGTCACGGCATACCAGACAGAAGAGGCGCAAAACGCGCTGGAAGAACTGGCGCAAAAAGGCAATAACGCAGTTGCCGCGCAGACTGACGGTGATCATGATCATTATGCCGGTCAGGAACAGCAGACAGCCGGCATTGCGGTCAATAACCGCGCTGCCGCCCCCGCGCAGCCAGACAATGCCAAGATAGCAGAGCATGACGGCGAACATTTTGATAACGAAATCGGGCATGAAGGACACGACGGACATATGGCTGAAAATGACGAAGCTGGCGGCGGCCAGGATCATGAACGCCATGACGAGGGTTTCTGGAATGATTCTGCTTTTACCGAACCGTCGCTCGGCGCCAAGATTTCCATTGTTGTCTACGGGCTCGTCTGCTGCGCATTTGTTGCGGCCTACTGGCTGCTGACGGCCGCCTGGCTCAACGGCGCCGCCGCTGCCGCCGGCATGAACTCGGTGGCCTGGACTTTGGCCGGACTGGCGGGCAATATGGTTGCCGTGGCTCTGTTCCTGGCGCTGCGTTTCAGGAAGTATAAGTGCCAATCCTGCGGCCGCTATCAGAACAAAACTGAATTCTGCCGTTTCTGCGGCGCCAGCATGGGCGGCAATTGCCGGAAATGCGGAGCCGAAGTAGGCGGCAATGACATTTACTGCGGACACTGCGGAAGCTTTCTTGCTGGCGGAACTGACAAAGAATAAGCCGAAAAAGGGGAACCGTACGCACTATGTTGTCGTTTGAATTCGCGATCCTGAATTTCATTCAGGGCCACATGCGCAGCAATTTCCTGGATCTGGTGATGCCTCTGATCTCAAAACTGGGGAACGGAGGCATGATCTGGCTGCTGCTGGCGTTAGCCTTGGCGGTTGTGCCTGCCACCAGAAAGACCGGTTTCGTCGTATTAGCGGCGCTCGCGCTGGATTTTCTGTGCTGCAACTTGATAGCCAAGCCCTTGATAGGGCGGATCAGGCCTTGCGACGTGAACACGGCAGTACAGCTTTTGGTGAACAGACCTACTGATTTCTCGTTTCCGTCAGGACATACAGCCGCGTCCTTCACGGCTGTTTTTGCCCTCTACTTCAGAGGCGCCAGATTGTGGAAGCCGGCTCTGGCCCTGGCCCTGCTGATTGCGTTTTCAAGGCTTTACCTGTACGTCCATTATCCGTCTGACATACTGGCTGGCGTTCTGCTGGGCGAAGCGGCCGCCTGGTGCGCCGTTTACCTCTCGAAGATTGCGGCGCTGAAGATTTTCGTGCGCGCGAAATAAGTTTTTCCATTTTCAGCGCAGGGGGTATCTGCCTGATCATAGCGGCAGATGTTGTAATTGCAGGCCGGGACTGGGACGGGAACGTATGCTGGGATACGTTGAATCCAGGCCCCGGCTTATTGCTGCGACGATATGGCGAACCGGACATTAATAGCTGCTTCATTTCTGCGTCTTTGGCGTACATGTCGGTGCGGCGATAATGTATAATAAATCAGTTGGGGATTTAATTCCATTGGGGGTTTTGTGTCAGATGAACTCTGAAAGCATCAGGAAATACCTGCCGTGGATCGCGGCGCTGTTTATCATACTGGTCTATATCGCGCCGCTGGGCTCCTATCGTCTGATGGAACCGGACGAAGGCCGCTATGCCGAGATTCCGCGCGAGATGATAGAAACAGGCAATTATGTCACGCCGATGCTAAATTATGTGAAATACTTTGAGAAGCCGGCGATGTTATACTGGATGAACGCAGTCAGCTTTCAGGTATTTGGTCAGAACGAGTTCGCGGCAAGGTTCCCCTCCGCTCTCTGCGGCTTGCTGGGTATTCTGGCAACAGGACTGCTGGCCGCGTCTGTTTTCGGTTTCTGGCCAGGCATCATCGCTGCCGTGGTGACGGCCACGTCGCTGCTGTACTTTGCCATCTCCTCGATAAACATTACGGACATGCCGCTGACGTTCTTCCTCACACTTGCGATGGCGGCGTTCTACGTCGGGCATACGAAGCGCGACAGGCGCTGGTATCTGCTCTTCTACGCCGCGATGGCGCTGGGGCTGCTCACGAAGGGACTGGTGGCGATCGTGCTGCCGGGCGGCATCATTTTCTGGTACGCAGTCTTCACGAAGCAATGGAAAGTCATCCCCGAGGTCCTGTACATTCCGGGCATGCTGTTGTTCTTCGCCATCTCTGTTCCGTGGTTCTATCTCGTCTGCAAGGCGAACTCGGATTTCTTCTGGTTCTTTTTCATTCATGAGCACTTTCTGCGATATGCCACCAAGATACACGGCCGCTACGAACCTTTCTGGTTCTTCCTGCCGCTGATACCGGCCGGCCTGATGCCGTGGACCGGCTGCTTATTTGCACTGGGCGGCAAAAAGAGCGTGCTGCGTTCGCCCGAAAACCAGGCGGCCGGGGACGCCAACATATTTATGCTGCTTTGGTTTGGGATCATCCTGCTGTTCTTCTCGCTCTCCGACTCGAAACTGATCCCCTATATTGCTCCCTGTGTGCCGCCGCTGGCGATCCTCATCGGAGCCGACATGGCGCGAATGCTGGATACGGGCGAAATGCACGGCGGGGTGGCGTTCTGGACGCTTGGCATTGCGGTGCTTTTCTCTGCGGCGTTGATTGTTTATGCGTTCGTAGGAGACAAAATAGCCTTCGCGGATTCTTTCCCGATCGCGCTCAAGCTGGCGGGCGGATTACTGATAGGCCCCGCAATAGGATTATGGTGCATGAGAGGCGGCCGCAAAAATAGCGAGGCCGTTTTTGCAGCCATGTGCCTGTCGGCTCTGCTTTTTGCCTTTGGCCTGCATGGTATCGAAACAGTGCTTGATCGTTCCACGTATGACGTCTCGCAGGTGATAATTAAAGAAAGGCAGCCGGGAGACACGATAGCGACCGGCGGAGAGGTACTGCAGGCAGTGCCGTTCTACACGAAGCAGCGCGTGATGCTGGTCGATTACTACGGGGAATTGGAGTTCGGCGGCAAGCAGAAGGAAGGCAACGGCTGGTTCCCGACCGGGCCGGAATTCCTGAAGCAGTGGCACAGCGGCCGACACTTCATATTTGTGGTGGAGAAAGACAAGCTCGAAAATTATTTCATAAATGGCAAGACCGACGCCGACAAAACATTAGATTGCGGAAAATATACAGTGTTGATAAAAAGGAAGGCTGATTGACGATGAGAAAAGAATTTCTGCCGTTTTCCAGACCGTCTATAGGCGAGGATGCGATCGCGGATGTGGCGGATTCGATCCGCAGCGGCTGGCTCGCAATGGGGCCAAAGACGATAAAGTTCGAGGAAAATTTTGCTAAATATACAGGCGCAAGCTATGCGCTCTCGGTCAATTCGGCCACTGCAGGTCTGCATACGGCGCTGATGGCGCTTGGCATCGGCCCTGGCGACGAGGTGATCACCACTCCGATGACTTTTGCGGCCACCGTCAACGCGATCCTCTTCGTAGGCGCAAAACCTGTGCTGGTAGATATCGACAGGAATACGCTCGACATTGTGCCGGAAAATATCGAAAAGGCGCTCACGCCGCGCACCAGAGCGCTGATCCCGGTCCACTTCGCGGGCCTGCCCTGCGATATGGACAAGATCGAGGCCATCGCCGAAAAGCACGGGCTTGCCATCGTGGAGGATTCCGCCCACGCGCTGGGAGCTTCCTACAAGGGCCGCAAAATAGGCGCTGACAGAGGCGAACGCCGGCTGGCTGTCTTCAGCTTCCATCCGACCAAGAATATTACGACCGGCGAAGGCGGCATGATCTGCACGGCCGACGAAGCTCTGGCTGAAAAGATCCTGGTGCTGCGCCAGAACGGCATGTCCAAGGGAGCCTGGAACCGTTACGCGGCCAAAGGCAGCTCCAATTACGACATCTTCTTCCCTGGCCTTAAGTACACGATGATGGACATCCAGGCCGCCATCGGCAATTCCCAGCTCAGGCAGCTCGAATCCTTCAATGAGCGCAGACGCAAAATAGTTGACTTCTATATGAAGGAGCTTGCCGGCGTCAGGGGAATCATGCTGCCCAGACCGGCTGCCTGGCAGTACGAACACAGCTGGCACATTTTTACCCCCCTTGTCGATATAGACGCGCTTGGCTTCAGCCGCGACGAGTTCATGGCGCGCATGAAGGCGCTCAATATCGGCACGGCTCTGCACTATCAGGCTCTGCACCTCTTTACCTGCTACGGCAACATAACGGGACTGAAGCGCGGTAGCCTGCCGGAAGCAGAGTACGTCTCTGACCGTATCGTCTCTCTGCCTCTGTTCCCGGCTATGACAGACGATGATGCTCGCGATGTGGTCGCGGCGGTCCGTGAAGTCTGCGCAAAGGCTGCCAGATGACGCCTGAGATCTCTGTCGTCATTCCGGTCTATAACGAGGAAGAGTCGCTGCCGTCGCTTTTTTCGGCGCTCTATCCCGTTATGAAGCAGCTCGGCCGCTCTTTCGAGATCATCTTCATCAACGACGGCAGCCGCGACTCCTCGCTGGGGCTGCTTTACGATTTTTACAAGAAATATCCGGAGGTTCGCGTAATCGACCTCAATGGCAACTTTGGACAGCATATGGCCATCATGGCAGGCTTTGAACAGGCGCGCGGCAGCAAGATGATCACGCTCGACGCGGACCTGCAGAATCCGCCCGAGGAGATACCCAAGCTGGTGGCGCAGATGGACGGAGGACACGACGTGGTCGGCACGTATCGTGTGGGCCGTCAGGACCCGCTCTTCCGCAAAGTCGCCTCCAAGATCGTCAACAAGTGCACGAACCGCATCACAAAACTCAGCATCAGGGACTATGGCTGCATGCTGCGCGGCTATGACCGCCGCATCGTTGATATCATCAACGTGAGCCGCGAATCGGCCACCTTCATCCCGGCTCTTGCGCAGAAGTTCGCGGCCAATCCGGTCGAGATACCGGTGGCGCACAAGGAACGCGAAAAAGGCGTTTCCAAGTATGGGCTCTTTCAGCTCATCAGGCTCAATTTTGACCTCATGACCAGTTTCTCGCTCGTGCCGCTGCAAATGGTGACGATGGCAGGCATGATCGTTTCTGCCCTGTCGTTTCTGCTCGTCTGCTACATGTTCGTCCGCAGGCTGGTGCTGGGGCCGGAGGTGCAGGGTGTCTTCACGCTCATGGCCATTCAGTTCCTGCTGACCGGCATCGTGCTCTTCAGCCTTGGCATCGCCGGCGAGTATATGGGCCGCATCTACAAGGAAGTCAGCCGCAGACCGAGATTTTCCGTCAAGAAAGTGTATGGACACGATGAGTAGGCCCCGTCTGGTCCTTTTCGCCTACAGCGAGGTCGGCGCCATCTGCCTCGAAGAGCTTATAAAAGACGGCGCGAACATAGCGCTCGTCTTCACGCATGAGGACGATCCCAGCGAACAGATCTGGTTCCGCTCAGTAAAGGAGATCGCACAAAAGAACAATATTCCCGTCCGGACGCCGAAAAAGATCGACGAAACGGAGCTTGCGGTCATAAAAGAAGCCGGGCCGGAGCTCGTCTTTTCGTTCTATTACAGAGCCATGATACCCAAGGCGGTTCTGGAAATGCCGCGGCTCGGCGCTTACAACATCCACGGTGCGCTGCTGCCTAAATACCGCGGCCGCGCCTGTGTCAACTGGGCCGTGCTCAACGGCGAAAAAGAGACCGGCGCGACGCTGCACGTGATGACCGAGTTCGCAGACAGGGGCGATATCATCGCCCAGAAGGCTGTGACTATTGCGTTCGAGGATACCGGTTACGACGTCTTTATGAAAGTGGCCCGCGCGGCGCGTGATATTCTTGTCGCGTCGCTGCCAGCCCTGGAGGCCGGTACTGCCGCAAGAACGCCGCAGGACGAGTCAAAAGCAACGAAATTTGGCCGACGCAGGCCGGAAGACGGCCTCATTGACTGGGACAAATCGGCGGCGGAGATATATAATCTGATTCGCGCCGTGACGCACCCGTTCCCCGGCGCCTTTGCCGTTGAAAACGGCAAAAAAATATTCATCTGGAAAGCTATTCCGTCTGAAGGCAGCGGCAAGCCCGGCGCAATCGTCTCCGCCAGGCCGCTTGTATACGGCACGAGCAGCGGGCTTTTGCGCGTGCTGCGCGTGCAGCCTGAAGGCGAAGCAGAGAGGGATGCTTAAATGAAAATTTTTATTACTGGAGTCAACGGTTTTATCGGCACCCATTTGATGGAGGGCATTACGGCGCGCACCGACTGGCAGGTCGAGGGGTTTGACCTGGCTTCCGACAATCTGACGCCGTTCATGGAGAGCCCCCGCTTTAAATTCCATCATGGCGACATGTTCAAGGAAAACGCCTGGCTCGAAGAACAAGTCAAGGCAGCGGACGTAGTGGTGCCGCTGGCAGGTATCGCCAAGCCTGCCTATTATCTGGAAAAACCGGTCTGGACGTTCGAGTTGGATTTCGAACAGAATCTCAGGCTCGTGAGGCTCTGCTCCAAATATAAAAAACGCATAATATTCCCGTCTACCTCTGAAGTCTACGGCATGAGCGGCGACAGCGTGCTCAAAGAGGACGAAAGCCCGCTCATTACGGGCCCGATCGCCAAGACGCGCTGGATATACAGTTGCAGCAAACAGATGATGGACCGCATGATCTTTGCTTACGGCCAGGAACAGGGACTGGACTTCACGCTCTTCCGTCCGTTCAACTGGGTGGGGCCAAGGCTCGATACGTTCAAGGACGCGGCCGAGCATAAGGCCCGTTCCGTGACTCAGATGCTCTACGACATCCTTTACCGCGGGCGCATCTCTCTTGTCAGCGGCGGACATCAGCGCCGCAGCTTCACCTGGGTCGGCGACGGCGTCGAGGGGCTGATGGCCATCATCGCCAACAAGAACGGCAAGGCGCGCGGTGAAATTTTCAACATCGGCAACCCGAACAACAACTACTCGATCAGGGAACTGGCAGAGCTGCTTGTGGACGAAACGAAGAAGTTCCCGCAGTTCCGCGCGAAAGCCGAGGCTGTAGTGCTGGATGACATCAAGGCGTCTGAATATTACGGCAAGAACTACGACGATATGCAGAACCGGCTGCCGTCCATAGAGAAGATGGTGCGGTTGCTGGAGTGGAAGCCACGGACCGGCATCCGCGACATGCTGCATAAAACTGTGGAGTGGTACGCGGCGAGGGAAAACTGAGTTGGCAAAACTCGCTATCAAAGTAGACATAGATACGCTGCGCGGTTACAAAGAAGGCGTGCCGCGCCTGCTGGACCTTTTTAAAAAGCATGGCCTGCGCGCCTCGATCTTCTTTTCGTTCGGCCCCGATAATTCAGGCAAGGCCATCAGGAGGATCTTCCGCAAGGGGTTCATCTCCAAGATGATCCGCACAAAAGCGCCTTCGACCTACGGCTTCAAGACGCTTATGTACGGCACGCTGCTGCCCGCGCCTCTCATTGTCCCGTCCGCGCCGGATATCTTCAAACGCGCCTTCGCTGAAGGGCATGACTGTGGGGTACACGCTTGGGACCACGTTTACGTGCAGGATGAACTTGCGAAGATAAGCAGAAGCGAATTCAGGGCGCTCTTTGATAAGGCGGCCGCAATGTTTGAGAAGCTTTCCGGCGCCAGACCAACGAGTTATGCTGCGCCTGGCTGGCAGCTCTCTGCCGATACGCTTTCCGTACAGCAGGAGCTGGGGCTGGAATTCTGCAGCGATGTGCGTGGTTTTTCTCCGTTTCTGCCAGTGTTTAACGGCGTGCAGTACGCTCCCGTACAGGTTCCCACCACGCTGCCGACCATGGATGAGATCTACGGCCTGCCCGGCGTGGACGATGCCACGCTGCCGCAGAAGTGGCTCGACGGTATGACAAACGAATGGAACGTCGTCACGGTGCACGCAGAGATGGAAGGCATGTCGAAACTTGGCGTGCTTGATCGTTTCCTTGCGATGAACGAGGAACAAGGTACGAGCTTCTTCACGCTGCGCGACTACGCGCGGATCTCGCAGGCGCAGCCATGCGTCATAAAAATGGGTTATCTCACGGGCCGCGCTGGAAAACTCGCGGTACAGGAGGGCAACTGATGGATAAAGTTAGTCTGGCGTTGCTGGTGGCTTCGGCCTGTTCCAACGCTTTAGGCAGCACGATCATGAAACACGCCTACGGAGGCGACTCCTCAATGATGTCGTCCGGCCTGGTCGGCGCGTTCCTCAAAATACTGCTCAATCCGTGGATCGTGGTGGGGCTTGGGTTCTTTGGTATTTCGTTCTTCTTCATGGCTGCGGCGCTTTCGCGCACTGATCTGACGCTCGCCTATCCGATGATGTCTGGCATCGTCTATCTGCTACTGCTGTTCATAGGCTTTTTCTTCTTCAAGGAGAATATAACAGTGCTGCGCGTTGCCGGCATGGCCCTGGTCCTGGCCGGCATCACGCTGCTTTCTATAAAGGGCTGAGGTGTTTTGAAATGAAGATTTGCGTAGTTGGCACCGGTTACGTTGGATTGGTGACAGGCAGCTGTTTTGCGGAGAAAGGCAACGAAGTCTGCTGCATAGACATAGACAAAAAAAGGATCGCCGCGCTCAGGAAGGGCGTCTCTCCCATCTACGAACCAGGGCTTGACGAACTTATCAAGAAAAACATTGAAGCCGGCCGTCTCGCTTTTTCCACGGAGATCGGGGAAGGACTCAAGGGCGCTAACCTCTGTTTCATTGCAGTAGGCACGCCGCCGGCGGAGGACGGCAGCGCCGACCTCGCGCAGGTGCTGGGCGCGATCGACAACATCGGAGCCTGCATCGACCACTCGTGCTACATCGTCGTAAAATCAACTGTGCCAGTCGGCACCGGCACGCTGCTCTGGAAGCGCGTCAAAGCGAGGCTGCACGAGCGCGGCCTCGACAAATTAAATCTCGAAATTCTTTCCAATCCGGAATTTTTAAAAGAGGGCATGGCGATCAAGGACTGCCTGGAGCCGGACCGCGTGGTGGTCGGCGTCTATTCCGATCAGGCCCGTTCCGTTATGCGCGAGCTTTACAGTTCGTTTGTGCCTGAAGAGAGGCTCTTCTTCATGGACCCCTCCTCGGCCGAGATCACCAAGTACGCGGCCAACACCATGCTGGCTGCGCGCATCAGCTTCATGAATGAAATTGCGCAGCTCTGCGACAAGATCGGCGCCGACGTTGAGTCGGTCCGCAAGGGCATTGCCTCGGACCGCCGCATCGGTGCGCCGTTCCTGAACGCCGGCTGCGGTTACGGCGGTTCCTGTTTTCCAAAAGATGTATCGGCGATCTGCCGCATCGGAGAGGGACAGGGGCTGGATATGACGATCGCCTCCGCCGTCACGAAGGTCAACAGCAAACAGAAGGAGCTTCTGCACCTGATGATCCGCGAGCGTTTCGGCAGCGATCTGGAAAGCCTGAACGTCGCCGTGCTGGGGCTGGCCTTTAAGCCGCACACGGACGATATGCGCGAGGCTCCCTCCCGCACTCTGATACGGGGGCTGCTTGACTGCGGAGCCTCCGTGGCCGCTTACGATCCGATCGCGATGAACAACGCAAAGCATCTGCTGCCTGACGTGGTCAGGTATGCCGGAAGCATTGAAGAAGTGCTGCGCGGCGCAGACTGCGCGGTGATCGTCACTGAATGGCCGGAGTTCCGCTCCGTCGACTGGAAGAAAATGGCGCCGGTCATGAAGCAGAGGATCATATTCGACGGTCGCAACATCTGCGATCCGCAGGCCATGGACGAGGCCGGTTTTGAGTATTACTGCATAGGCCGCAGCAGAAGGCCGAAATAACGATGAAACCACTGATAGGAGTCCCGACGGATCCGTTCCGCAGCGCTTACGAGAACATGGGGCTGACGGAGATGGACCATGATATGCTCGGATATTTCTGGTTGCTTGAAAGGCTTACTGAGAAAATCTGCTATTCTGTCCGCCGTGCCGGCGGAGCGCCTGTCATGCTTTCTGCGTCCGATGATGCCTCCGAGACGGACGAACTGGCC
>Ga0163159_1003650_pt1 | contig 11501 bp, 5 predicted proteins | sample BioMet9_FD_108702 | JGI IMG/M metagenome (GOLD analysis project Ga0163159, IMG submission 108702) | Microbial communities from bioreactor (seeded with sewage sludge) at Lawrence Berkeley National Lab, California, USA - Biofuel... | ecosystem: Engineered > Bioreactor > Anaerobic > Unclassified ... | reverse complement strand
TGGATCGCCCAGGCCGGCGAACCCCTCTGCCTGATCCCCAAAATGGCCAACCGCCACGGCATCATCGCCGGCGCCACCGGCACCGGGAAAACCGTCACCCTCAAGGTCCTGGCCGAATCCTTCAGCGACATGGGGGTCCCCGTCTTCCTGGCCGACATCAAGGGTGACCTCTCCGGCCTGTGCGCCCCGGGTAAACCCAGCGACGCCATCGCCCAACGGGCCGCCGCCATGGGCATCGCCGACTTCACCTACAAGGCCTACCCCACCTGCTTCTACGACGTCTTCGGCCAAAAGGGCCTGCCCGTGCGCACCACCATCTCCGACATGGGGCCGGAGCTGCTGTCCCGGCTCCTGGATTTAAACCCCACCCAGACCGGCATCATGACCATGATCTTCAAAATCGCCGACGACCAGGGCCTGCTCCTGCTGGACCTCAAGGACCTGCGGGCCATGGTCCAGTACGTGGGGGATCACCGGGCGGATTTCGGCACCGACTACGGCAACATCGCCCCCCAGAGCCTGGGAGCCATCCAGCGCGCCCTGCTGACCCTGGAAACCCAGGGCGGCGATGTGTTCTTCGGCGAGCCCATGCTCGATATTGCGGACTGGATGCGCACCGACGCCGACGGCCGGGGCGTCATCAACATCCTGGACTGCGTGGCGCTCTACCTCCAGCCCATGCTCTACGCCACTTTCATGCTGTGGATGCTCTCCGAGCTCTACGAAAACCTCCCCGAAGCCGGGGATCTGGACAAGCCCAAGATGGTCTTCTTCTTCGATGAGGCCCACCTGCTCTTCGACGACGCCCCCAAGGCCCTGCTCCAGAAGATCGAACAGGTGGTGCGCCTGATCCGCTCCAAGGGCGTGGGCATCTACTTCGTCACCCAGGCCCCCGCCGACATCCCCGACGACATCCTGGGCCAGCTGGGCAACAAGATCCAGCACGCCCTGCGGGCCTACACCCCCAAGGACCAGAAGGCCCTCAAGGCCGCCGCCCAGTCCTTCCGCCCCAACCCTGACCTGGATACCGAGCAGGTCCTGGGCGAGCTGGGCATCGGCGAGGCCCTGATTTCCGTCCTGGACGACCAGGGCGTCCCCGGCGTGGTGCAGCGGGGCACGATCCTGCCGCCACAGAGCTTCATGGGTCCCGTGGACGACGCCACCCGCCAGCAGCTCATCGACGCCAGCCCCCTGAAAGCCAAGTACAGCCAGACCCTGGACCGGGAATCCGCCTACGAAAATCTCACCGCCCGGGCCTCCCAGGAAACCGCCCAGGCCGAGCAGCAGAAGGCCGAAGCCAAGGCCCAGGCGGAACAGGAAAAAGCCGAAGCCAAAGCCCGGGCCGAGCAGCAGAAGGCCGAAGCCAAAGCCCAGGCCGACCGGGAAAAAGCCGCCGCCCAGGCCGCCAAAGCCCAAGCCCAGGCTGCCCGGGCCGCCGCACCCCGGGGCCGCCAAAAGAAATCCGAAGTCGAAAAAATGGTCGACTCCGCTGTTAATACCTTTGGACGGGAGATTGGGAAGAGTTTGGTGAGGGGGTTGTTTGGGTCGTTGAAGCGGTAGGAAGGCAAGCGGACGCCCCTGGTCAAGCGGGGTTTCCAGTGCGTAGTAATTGAAAAATCACAGTCTTGCAAAAAGCAGTTCCGTCACAATCTGCTTTTTACAAACTATTCTGAAGATATTGTTTTGGCTTTATTGTCCGAATCATATTTCTAAAAAACAAGGACCTGGGGTGCAGATAACACAGCATTCCAGGTCCTTATCCTCCATTCCATTTTTCGTAACGAAAGCCTGTTCGTTGTAGGTATTGCAGAATTCAAAAATTTCATTGTACTTATTTCTTAAATCCGAACCGGGCCGCATGATCGGCATGATTGCACCCTCTGCACTTCATATCAGCATTCTTTCATCATTTGAGTATATTGCGAAGAGTTTGCCATCACTATCATACACCATCATTTAGGATAAACCTTCTTGTTGACAGCATCCTCCCCGCATATTAATAAAAGGGAACGGAATAATGAAATTGCATAGTAAAAATCCTCCCAACGGTCTGGGAGGATTTAAAACACATTGAAGATTATCACACCCTTCAGTTTGATGTGAAAACCGCTTTAAAAGTCAGTGATCACATTCTCGATGTCATCGAACGGCTGGAGGATTTTCCCGACTCCGGCTCCTGCATCCCTGACCACTGGCTCAACCAAATGGGCTACCGCATGGTTATCTGCGATAAACATGTGGCTATTTACCGGCGGCTGGGGGATGTTATCTACGTGTATCATATTGGGGATACACGGAGTGATTATTGTAAGGTGTTTGGATGATTTGTTTACTGAAGTCCCGATAAATCCGTTGCCAAATACCGATGAACGGCATAAGGCGTTGCATAATATGGAATTGGAACTTGAGGCGTAACAATACCGAATTGCTGGTATTTGTTTATAATATCATCAATTTGCAGGCTTCCATTTGCAATATAAAGATGTTTGGCCCCTGTAATTTTCCATTGGGGAGCTTGAACACTGAGCAAGGTCCCTGATGTTTTACTGCTTTGACCGTAATACTCATACTGTCTGGTGCCAACAAATTGTCCAATATTCACCACTTGACCATCCCTATATGTATAGAAATAGTCCGTATAATTTGGTTCAAAAGCCCCTTTTTTCAAAATGAGTTCTGGAACGGAATCACTATCCACATCAAATAAGTAATAAAAATTTTCATCATTCCCTTTTTCCATTGGATTATATGAATATTGGTTAGCCTTTACAATTTCACGATAGGCCTCCATAATGCCAGCCCGATCCAATTTTCTAAAAGCATTTTCTGTTGATCCTGGTGCCGCTCCACCTTTTTTGACCAACTGGATTTGAATTCCTTCCAACCGGTAAGCATAGCCCTCAGTTCCTGCTGAAGCCCCATTTTTTGCCCAGCCCATCCAACCTATATTCTGGCAATGCACCCGATAATAAACATCATATTGATTAGCCATTTCTCCGTTTAATTGAATCTGGATAGCTTCCAATCGCAATCCCCGACCTTCCGTTCCGCTCATAGTTCCGTTGGAAGCCCATTCCTGCCAACCGATGTTTTGAACATGGGTTTTATACTGGATATCGCCTGAGTAATCTTGATTTGACAATGCGATTTTAATACCTTCCAGCCGCAAAGAACGGCCTTCCGTTCCGCTCATGGCTCCGTCATTGACAAAACCCTGCCATCCTACATTTTGAACATGGGTCTGGTACTGTACAAAAGGATGCCGATAAACATCTGATGTATCCGAATCTGAAGCATTCGGCGCTGCGCCACCTTTTTTAATCAATTGAATTTGAATAGCTTCCAATCGATAGGCATAGCCTGCCGTTCCCGCATACTCGCCATTCTTTGCCCAGCCCATCCAACCAATGTTCTGTGCGTGAACGCGGTAATAGACATCATAAGTGTCGGCTGCTTCCCCAGTCAGCTGGATTTGGATAGCCTCCAGCCGGAGGGATTGGCCCTCTGTTCCGCTTAATTCCCCATTGGATTTCCAACCTTGCCAGCCCACATTCTGTACATGGGTCTGATAAGAAACACCCCCTGTCACCTTATTGCCCAAGGAAAGCTTTATTCCTTCCAATCTCAAAGAACGACCATGGGTTCCTGCCGTCGCTCCATCACTGACCACTTCCTGCCAGCCATCATTTTGAACCTGCGTTTGGTAATGAATCAATCCCTCATCTTCGGTAGATCCCTTTGGCCCGATTCTCAAATCGGTGATTTCATGGCCATTATTATCGACAAACCGGTAATCCTGAGACTGTCCTCCCGTCAATTTAGACACAACTGAATAATTACCATCACCGTCCATCCCCAGCGCTGTGTAACCTGACGGATAGGTAATACCCGCCCTTGCGCCATCCGCAATAATTGCCCAGCATTTATTTGCCGTGGCAAAGCAAGTCCCTCCGGTCATGGAAAAGGCATTGCAATAAATGCCTCCGCAACCCTTCTGTCCAAAAGTGGTGCTTATTCCATGGAATTCTCCGCCGTTTATATAAAATGTTCCATTTGCCCAGGCCCCTTTAGCTCCACCTTTGGCGTACACCACTCCACTGTTCATCATAATATCCATATAATGATAAGTCCCATTTCCACTTCCATCTGCCGACCAGTAGCTTTCAACAAAGATCCCATCACTTTTTGTTCCCAATAAGTTCAATTGCCCATCTCCGCCAAAGGTTGTACTGCCTTTACTGTAAATACCAATGTAAGCACCGGTAATACTATTCTGTCCCGATGTAATAATATTCAGCGTCTGATGCGACAAATTTCCAAGGCCGTACCCACTTTTATAGGTACTCGAATCCTTGTTATCAATGGATAAATTATCCAATGTCAGGGTCATATCATTGGTTGCCTTATCACTTATCGTTATTTTATCTGAGTACACCGAATCTGCATTGCTGATGGTATAATGATCCACACTGGTCCCATCGATGATGTACTGACCGTTGCTGTAAGACACCCCGGTTTCCGGCATAAACTTCAAATGTCCCCCGGCCGTGCCGTTTCCTTGAAGAACCACCTCTTCATCAGACTCTGCCCGTACGATTGATGGAAAACCCACTGCGATTATTCCCACACTCAGAATAAAGAAAAACAAACTGACCACAAAAAGCTCTAACAAGCTTTGATTACCGTTCCTTGCATTTCCAATCTTATGCATAATAATTACCTCTTCCTCTCTTGTTGATGCAAAGTGCTTTTTTCATATATACCGAAAAATAATTACGGACATAACAACAGCTTCATAACTAAAAGTATTTTATCTACTCACGTCTTTATAAATGACCCAAATTTAATTCCACTATTTTAATAATGACAAATCCTTTCCGTCCTTATCTTCTATACGATATCGTGTCATTTTAATATAATATTCATTATTATATCCACTTCCTTTATTTAACAATACACTTTGAATACTCCAGTTTATCAAATCCAACCGATGAACCTGCCAATAATCCATTTGCCCATAAACAACCAAAAGTTGTCCTTTTGTTGCATTGCTTTCCCCGTATAATCCTGAATGTCCACTATGAAAAGTTCCCAAATATTTTATTTCCCCATTCACATACGAGTAGATATAAAAAGTTTTATCAGCCTCACTTTTTCCAAAATTAACAAACAACTCTGGAACCCCATCATTGTTCATATCAAAAATCGAATAACGGCATTCATAAAACATCTCTTTCTTTAAACTGTCATTCCAATACTTCTTCCTAACATAATCAGAAACAATGGATCGATAAGCTTTTTTTGCATTTATATCTAAAACGGTTTGCCTATCCATCATGATTTCTCCGACATCAAGCGCTTGATCCTTCTGAATCTGATATTTCTTTTCGTATAAATTATATTCATTTTTAATGAATTTCAAAACATAAGTGCCAGTTTGTAATTCGGCAAAGTCAAATTGTCCCTTATCATTTGTTTGGACTGTCTCTACCTTTTTATTGTTTTCATCATATATTTCTATGATGACATCCCCTATTTCTTTTTTTGAATATGAATCGATCACCTTTCCTCTTATTGAACCAAAATCTCTTTTGTTATTTTGTGCAAACCGATAATCCAGGCCATTATTATTATAAATTAATGTTGTAGCTCCCTTCCCTTGATAATTAACTGTTTTTCCATCCGGTGACGTGTATGTCTCTTCATCATTTCCCCCATATCGTTTTTGTGCTGCGCTCAGCGCTTCACTAATTGTATAATAATCCCCTGTTTTGGAATTAATCTGTGCCATCAATTCAATAACATAAGATTGGATTGGGAGAATATATTTTATTTTTATCTCATCAGAGTTTGCTACAACACACTTCGCCCCTTTATTCAAAAAAGCCTGACATAAATCATGATCCATTGCACTATAACAAGTATTTAAATACACAAAGGAATTATCAATATTGCCAACATGTTCTTGAATGTACTTATAACCAACACATATTTTGTAGGTGGTATCAATGCAATAAATTCCCTCTACTGCTTCTCTATTGTTCTCGTATTTTTTCACTGCCTCAGCGTCTGCATCCATCCCCGTCTTCAAATATACATTGTAATCTGTCCCGAGAAGCCCGTGTCCTGTCCATAGTATGATTTGATTTGGTTTCATTCGACCAATCGAATTGCTATCAACGTCATCATTCTTAAAATAACCTTCTTCTCTACAAGATGGGAGCCATTTCTTCAATGGTTCTAAATTATTTTCATCAAAGACATTGTCTGGAAACCCATCTTTTTCTCCACTGCTTGGTTGATACGTTATAAAAGAAGTTGGAAAACCTGGATCTGTGTTTGCTACTCCCTTTTCCTTTGGCATAAAGATAATTTCCATCCCTGAATTTGTCTTCATCCAAACACTTACGTTCTCTCCGTTATAGTAATTCAACTTGTAATCATACAATTGATTTGTATCTTTAAGATTCTTTGCATAGTTTGCGATATCGCTGATGCAGCTATCAATCTGATCCGATGGCACATAACCTTCTGCATCCATATATTTTTTTTCTTCATTATTAATGGTATTGCTTATGCTTTCGTAATTTTTTATACCTTTATCATCAATCTTACTAAAATAATGAATCTGTATTGTATTAGATAAAGCCTCACCGGCTTTCACATAATAATCTACATTTTCTTCAGACGATGCGTATATAGGTGCTTTGATACTGTATATTTGGTCTCCTGCTGCTATATCCCCATTTTTCCCATCATCATGCATAGAACCAACAGATACATTATTTTTACCGTATAATTCAATATTATTAGATACATTCGTTGCCTTTATCGTAAAAAGCGCGCTATCTTTATACCCTGCAATGAAATAACGATTATCAACTGAGAAATCACTCAACATAACGCTTGAATCCGCTTTGTAAAATTGAATATCGATGATATTACTAATATCATTTTTACATACAGCCTTATATTTTTTATTTTCAACTTGAGTTGATAACAAGTTAACAGTCAATGTATATTTAGTTTCATCATTTGAACTTTTAACGAATTCCCCTATTGTATTTCCTGAAAGATCTTGGAAATAAATCGAATCGTTAGTTGGTTTGTTAAGAGATAATTTTAATAAAACAGGAGTTGCTTGATTTATACTTATTTTATCAGGACTTGCTTCCAATTGCATATTCAAACTTTCTTCTATATCTTTAAACGAATCTTCCGTACTACCCGGCGCTGCCCCTCCTTTTGCAACCAATTGTATTTGAATTCCCTCAAGACGATAAGAGTATCCAGCACTACCTGCATTCTCCCCATTTACAGCCCATCCCATCCAACCTAAGTTTTGGCAATGGACACGATAATACACATCAAAATGATCTGCCATTTCTCCGGTCAATTTGATTTGAATGGCCTCCAGGCGCAGACTTTTACCCGATGTACCTGACAATTCTCCGTCTTCTCTCCATGTATTTTCCCATCCAATATTCTGAATATGCGTTCGATATTGAATACTGCCTGAATAATCCTGATTGCTCAAATTGATATGGATACCTTCCAATCGTTTTGCTAAACCAGTTGTCCCACTCATTTCACCATCACTGACACTATTCTGCCAACCAATGTCTTGGATGTGGGTATTATATTGAACCAAAGGATGTTGATACGCCTTTTCCGTTGGCCCCGGTGCAGCTTCTCCTTTTTTTACTAATTGAATTTGAATTCCTTCCAATCGATAGGCGAACCCAGCGCTACCGGCTTTTTCGCCATTTTTGGCCCATCCCATCCAGCCTAAATTCTGACAATGAACACGGTAAAAAACATCGTAATGGCTGGCCATATCACCCGTAAGTTCTATACGAATGGCTTCAAGCCTCAGGGCTCTGCCTTCAGTCCCGCTCATTGAATCATTTTGCTTCCATGTCTGTTCCCATCCAACATTCTGAATATGTGTCATATATCGAACATCGCCAGAATATTCCTGATTTTCCAACTTAATACGAATACCTTCCAATCGTTTGGATTGACCCATCGTTCCGCTAATTTCACCATTTTTCGAATATGTCTGCCATCCAAAATCCTGAACATGTGTTTTGTAAGCAATGGAATGTTCTTGATTTTCAGGTGTCACAGTCACTGTACAAGTTGCCTGTTGTCCACTGCCATCCAATGCCTTACATGTAATAACTGCGACACCCAACGCTACAGCGTTGATCCTGCCATCTTGTTTTACTGTAACAATTTCAGGATTGCTTGATACCCATGATAGTGCTTGGTTTGTTACATCGGAAGGTTTTATTGTTGCGTTTAATTTCAATGTTTCTTTTTCTTTTAAGGTTATATTAATTTTGTCTAATTTAATTTCAGTCACAAGCTTATTATCTGCTTTTGATTTCACACGAACAACGCACGTCGCTTCCTTGTTGCTACCATCTTGAGCTTTGCATGAAACTATCGTTTCACCTTCTCCTACAGCTGTAATTGTTCCGTCGTCGGCCACCGCCGCAACCTCTTGATTCCTTGAGGACCACCCAAGGGATTTATTTGTTGCATTCGATGGATTCACCGTAGCGGCCAACTTCGTTACATTGCCCTTTACTAATGTAATATTTGAACTATCCAATTTAATGTCAGATACAGGAATTGTTGATTCTGTTTTTCCTGTTATTGTAACAGTAATTGGCAATTGCTGTCCGCCAACCTTACCTGTTATCTTTGTATTCCCTGCTGCAATAGCATAAATGATTCCCTTATCTATCTTTGCAATTTTCGGATTATTTTGTTGCCATTCCATATTTTCTGGATGAATAAAGTACTGACTGCTCGTCCAACCTTGATTTCGCATCGCTACTACTGTTTGCTGGGTTTTTCCTACTTCCATAGTTACATCATGGGGAAAATATCCAAAAGACAATCCGCAAACTGATTGATCGAACAAAATGGTTCTCGTTTTTTCTCCTGTCACACCGACAATATTCGAAGAAGATGGTGGCTCCGAACTAAAACCTAATACCCAAAACGTTGATCCTGAATAACCATCGCTAAAATAACCTACCCCAAGTGATTGAAATTCCGCTCTTAAAATATTTCCCCGGCTCGTACTTGAGCCAAGAAAACCATTTATCACTTCTTCTGGCTTTTGATTTCCTGCTGCAATGCTTTCTCCTGCTGAACCTTTCTTTTCGGGAAAAGCAGTATAACAACTTCTACCATCTGGCCTTGTATGACTAGAATAAACAGTATTTTCCATTGCTCGAAGCATCATCGCCTCTGTCAAATCATTATCCAACACTAAATTTGGCAAATTATTCTTTTTTCTTTCATCATTGACCAAATCAAGTATCTTCTTCACATTTTCATAATCCTGTTGTCCTGATATAATGATTGAATCCATCCCCTGTGTTCTTAATTCACTTTTATTTGTTGACAAATTCTCATCCAACACTGATGCTTGTTCATCAAAAAATGGTATTATTTCCGATTCTGTCTCATCAAATATTTGAGTTGAAACTATATTTTCCTCCGCAAAAACAATTTCTGGAATACTCACCCAAAATAAAATCATGCTGCAGGTAAGCAACGCGATAAATACACATATTCTCATTTTCTTCTTTATCATTTTACCTTCCTCCCCAAAACCATATAAAATACAGAAATCAACTTTCTTAATAACAAGGCATCATAAGATTTACAATTTATAAATATTTAAAAAATTATTAAATTCCGCCTCTCGTCTGATGCAATCATTCTGAATCTTTATTACTTCTTGATTTGCAATTAACTTTTCATTTTGTCGATTACTAACCAATTGAGAATTCAACACTGCTGAAGAAAGTCTCTTGCTTTCCTGTATTGCATTATACATCATATTTTGATTAAATTTAATTTCATCTAATTTACTAATGATTATTTCTGTATTTGTTATGATCATTCCAAGTCTGATCTCATTCTCGTATAGATTATATGCGCCCTCATGTCCAGTCAATTCACTTACTCTTTTTGATTCAAAATACTCACAAAAGGAAGCAATCGCATTAAGATTCCGATACTTTGAATAAATAATATTATAATTATATAATTTTCTTAGCATGTTTTCTTCTTTGAATAAATTTTGTTGCAAGACATTAATTGAGATATCTGTTTTTCTTGCCATAATCATTTCTTTACTAACGCGGTCTTTGTCTATTTCAATTTTTTTTAAATATTTCTGATTTAATTTCTTGTTTTTTCCTCGGCTACTTAATGCAATACATATATTCGGTATAATCGCTATTACAAGTCCTGGAATTACAGCAATCACAAAATCCACTCCAAGTGTGTGAAGCATTCCCGATAAAGATGGCGATAAATAGTCCCCCCGTCCACACGATGCCAATATAGATATAACAAGTAATATTGGAAAAAAGACTACAGCGACCGTAATTCCTGCAATAGTAAATGATGAATAATCCGGCCTCGCATACTCCTTTTCAATTTTTCTACGCACTCCAAGGCGTTTTTTTTCTCGTTTTAATCCTTGAATCGATTGATTTAATGCAAAACAATCAGACTCTAATTTATAAACAAGCTTCAAATAATTCTTAAGTTCATATTGTTTCATTCGTTCACTCACTTTCTTAAACTTTATTAAATCACATGAAAATCAAAATATGCCAATGAAATTATTTTACGTAATAGTATATAGTTTAGAATTACGTTTTGAATTGCGTTTACATACAAGGTTAATCTTAACTCATAGTAAATATTAATACTCACATTAAATATTAATTCTTAAATATATAATGATAAAGAGCCATTAATATCAATTTTTCTACTTAGATTTTTACCTCCTGATTTTTTTTGTATCTTTTTTTTTAACACAATAAGCCTCTAGCGATTTGATTTTTTCTTTATTCTTTATAAAGATGAGCTCCATTTTTTCATCATAAAGTCGCACTTCATTTATTACCCTTTACCTTTCTTTTTTTGTTGGAATAATTGTACTATAATGCATTTATTTTAAAAAATCAAGCTGTTCTTAATTTTCCTTTTCGTTAATTACTAAAAATTTATTTACAATTTTTTGCATGTCCGAAATCAGCTTATTAATGTCTGAATCAGCCTTTTTCTTAAATAATAATTAATTGTAAAATCATCGTGCTTTCCCGTGGGTCGCAGTTTTCCCGCTAACATCCGCTGCCATTCGCTCCGGCCGCTTCGCAGCCTGCGCTCATGGGGGGCTGCGCCCCATGCTGACCTATTTTTCGGCTTGCGTTTGCTTTACGATTTGCTGCGCCGCGGGTCGCTGCGCTCCCGCTTGGGTTTCCCGCTAACACCCGCTGCCATTCTCTCCGGCTGCTTCGCAGCCTCCGCTCATGGGGGGCTGCGCCCCATGCTGAGACAATCGAGTAGGAGGTAGGTGATTAATTCACCTACCGACCTCTCACACCACCGTACGTACCGTTCGGTATACGGCGGTTCAACCGCATAAGTGCATTTTGCGAAGTCGCTCGTATTGGGCAGGG